>Ga0068865_100002029_pt1 | contig 11954 bp, 10 predicted proteins | sample KBSMisM12_FD_75293 | JGI IMG/M metagenome (GOLD analysis project Ga0068865, IMG submission 75293) | Miscanthus rhizosphere microbial communities from Kellogg Biological Station, Michigan, USA - KBS Miscanthus M1-2 | ecosystem: Host-associated > Plants > Roots > Rhizosphere > Soil ...
TGAATACCGCCACGGGGTGGCTGACGCCTCCGCAACGTAGTCCTTCGGCGATACGCTTCGGGGCCGGCTCGAGCTTTCCCAACTTCACCGTGAAAATGCTGGGGCGCGTGAAGAAGCCGTCCAGCAGGATCTGGGTCTGCTGATCCTCGATCAACAGGGTCGACACGCCCATGAAGCGCACCCGAACCTCGCCAGCCTGCGGCGGTGTAGGTGTCGGCGGCTCGCTGCAGTACCGCTCCGCCCGCGCGGGTTGCGCCAGCACCAGCCAGGAAACCGCTAGAAGCGCGCCGACCCACGCCCCGCCAGATCTCATCGCCAGGCCTTTCCCGAGGTGCGCTCCGGGCACAGCAATTTGTTGAAGTTTCCGACGACGTCAACTTGGGATTGCGCTGTTCATGGAGCGTTGGTAGCTGAAGACAGGGAAATCGGGGGTGGCGAATGAGATTCCCAACCTGCCTGGCCGCGCTGGCTGCATTGGCCCTGAGCGGCTGCACGACGACCACATCCAAGCTCTCGGCGACCAAGCTAATTGCCGTCCCGCCACCGGCGCCAGACAAGCCCGCGGAACTCACTTGGGAGGTGGAAAACCGCTTCCGGCTGATCGCCACCGAGAAAGAGGAGGCCCGCTTCCGGCAATACCTCAGCGCCTATGCGGCCGAATATCAGGAGTGGTTCGACGACCAGCGGGTCTGGGCGTTCGCGCACGTCCTGAGCTCGGACCTCCTGCACACTGAGCGAATGAATGTGGTCCCCAACAAAAAGGAGCGCGGACCCGGCGCCAACTTCGCCGTCAACTACGATCCACGCAGCACCAGCTACCGTTGCGTCCGAGAGGCCGCGCCCGCCATCGATCCCTCCGAGGATGCACGCTGCATTCCGGTGGCGGGGATCCGCACGAGTTGGATCGACGACCCCAACCGCAAGGTTCGCCTCTCTGTGGCAGCCTGGGGTGACAGCCAATGCCTCTGGCGCTTCGACAAGGGCGAACCCCAGCCAGGCAGGTGCGCGGAGTTCGAATGGACGGCGCAGCTCAACACGAACGTGAATGTCACGGTCCGGCGCGCGGATACGAACGAGCCTGAACTGTCCGCCGAGGTCCTTGTGCATGACGTCAAGATCGTCGCGCTGGGCGATTCCTTTTCAGCTGGCGAGGGCAATCCCCACTCGCAATGGCGGCTCTTCTCCATCCACCAGCGACCCGCCTATTGGCTCGACCCCCGGTGCCACCGCTCGCTGATCTCCGCCCCCAGTCTGGCGGCGGCCTATGTGGCCTACGCCCATCGCCACGCCACCGTGACGCTTCTCCACTACGGCTGCTCCGGCGCCTCGATCGCCGACGGCGTCGCCATGCCTTGGGCCCACCTGGAGACGAGCGCCGGTGTCGACGAGCGCTGGCGCAGCTTCCAGCGCATCTGGTTCCTCGTGCGCCGACCCCCCGACCAGCGCACGGCGCCGGTCAACGCCGACCTGATCCATCCCGTTTCAGCCGCCGACAAGGACCTGGTCGACTACCCGCCGAGCCAGATCCAGCAGGCCGTGACCGATCTCCGCGGCGTCCCTCCAGACCTGGTGCTGCTGAGCACCGGTGGGAACGACGTCGGCTTCGGCGACATCGTCGTCGGCTTCTCCGCCCGAAACTGGACGCCCGACCTGACGCCGGAACGCATTACGCAACGCCACGACCCTCCGTACCCCGAACTCGACGAAAAGCGCCAGGTCGCCACCTTCGATGAGGCGGCATGGGTAAGCGCTTCAAAGCTGTCTTCCCCTGACGGCTGCGAAAAATACGAAACGGACCTTACGTCCTGCGTGATTGCGCATTTTCACCAGCGGTTGGGCGATACGGGCAAAGACGCGGCGTCCTGGACGCTCAAGGCGCAGTACGAACTCCTGCACAAGGCCATGGCGGACCTTACGAAGGAACGAACCCCGGTCTTCGTGACAGCCTATCCGAACTTCGTGAACTACTACGCGGACGATCGCCGCGAGAAGACGCCGCCAGGTGTAACCGCCGACCAGCTTAAGCCGTGCGACGACAGCCCCTTCGACGGCCGGCCTGGCTTCGTGCCGGCCTTTGCGACCTTGCTCTCATCCCCATTCGTCCACCCGTCCCTGGGCATGCACAAGGACGACACCAAGCGGGTCGGCGAATTCCTCGACCCGCTCAACGACGTCGTCAAAGACCAGGCCAAGGGGTCGTGGACGGCCGTCAGCGAACACGTCGCGACCGGCCAGGGTCATGGCTATTGCAGCCGCGACCGCTGGTACAACACCTACGTCGACTCGCTCTGGAACCAGGGCTACCGCCCATCGGCAAAGCGACCCCTGGGCAATTTCAGGGTGGCGCTTACGGACGATCTATATGTGGGGAAACACAAGCTCAGCTCCGGCGATGGCGTCGTGTGGAACGCCGGCGCCAACACCCCATGCTTCGTCCTAGTCGACGTCCTGTCAGGGAAGGACCAGCCCGGTTCAGACGCCTGCGTGAAAACCAGCTCTGGCGCCGACCCCGTCTTCTACGACGTGGGCCGGACGTATGCGAAGGGAAAGCCGCCCAGGATCGCCAACCCCGACCAGCAGCGCGCCGACCCCAAGATCGTCGACCACGTGAAGACGACCGGCCCGGTCCATCCCAACCTCTACGGCCACTGCAACTACGCTGCGGCGATCATCAACGAGATCGGGCGCTCGCAGTCCCTCGGCGACCTGCTGGGCGAGTCCTCGGCGACGAAAGGGCCCGCAACGCCCTTCACAGTCTGCTCCAGCGAGGCCTGGGGCTTTCACACGCCTGGGGCTTAACGGGCCCCCCAAACGGAGAACCCCCGCAGCGCTAACTGCGGGGGTTCATGGTGGAGCTAAGCGGAGTCGAACCGCTGACCTCTTGAATGCCATTCAAGCGCTCTACCAGCTGAGCTATAGCCCCAAGGTCGTTGGGTTGGTCTTAGGCCTTCCCGCGGGGCGGACCCCCCAGGAAGGCGCGGAACCTATTCAAACCGTCCGGCGCGATCAAGCCCGCTGATTGGGCTTTTTCGACGCGGGCGCCGGACGGGCGGCGAACCCCTAGTCGTCGATGCCGCCCTCTTCCGGCAGGCCGTCGATCTCAGTGTCGTCGAACTCCTCGTCCTCGTCCTCTTCCAGGAACGGCACGTCGGCGTCGTCCTCGACCTCTTCCTCGTCGGTGAACTCGCCCAGGTCCTCGCTGACGGCCGGCGTGGCCTCGGCGGCGTCCTCGTCGTCGTCGGCCGCCAGCGGCGGCTCGTCGATCACCTCGTCCAGCTCCGGCGTGACGACCTCTTCTTCCTCGTCTTCGTCGTCGTCGCTTTCCTTGGCCACGACCTGGTCTTCGGCCTCCTCGGGCTCGGGGACCACGGCGCGCGCGCGGACACGGCGGTTGCGGACCGCTTCGTCAGGGTCGAACTCGGTCTCGCACTTCGGGCAATGCGCCGGGCGCTTGGTGAGGTCGTAGAATTTCGCTTGGCAGTTCGGGCAGACTTGCTTGGAGCCCAGCTCTGGATTGGCCAAAGGCGGTGGTCCTCGAGAATGTGGCGGGGGGCCGGAAAGGCGGGCTCACTTGCCACGCAGGGGGGCGGCTGTCAAAAGGCAAATCCCCTCGTGAAACCCTAAGCCTTTGGGAGGCTGGTTCTCGTCAAATGACGGCGGCGCTCATGACCGCCAGGCGCGCGCGCCCGCTTCGCGGGACCCTCCGCGCCCCGGGGGACAAATCCATCTCGCACCGCGCGCTCATCCTGGGCGCGCTCAGCCGCGGCCTGACCGAGGTCGAGGGTCTGCTGGAAGGCGAAGATGTCGCACGCACCGCCGCCGCCATGGCCGCCTTCGGCGCCGAGGTGGAGCGGACGGGTGAGGGCGCCTGGCGCGTGCTGGGCAAGGGCGGCTTCACTGAGCCGACCGACGTGGTCGATTGCGGCAACGCCGGCACCGGCGTGCGCCTGATCATGGGCGCGGCGGCCGGGTTTGCGCTCTCCGCCACCTTCACAGGCGACGCCTCGCTGCGCTCGCGCCCGATGAACCGGGTGCTGAAGCCACTGGGCGAGATGGGGGCCCGCTGGATCTGCCGCGAGGGCGGCCGGCTGCCGCTGACGCTGCAGGGCGGCGGCCTGAAGGCGATCGCCTACGCCCCGCCCGAGCCGTCGGCCCAGGTGAAGTCCGCCGTCCTGCTGGCCGGCCTTTCGGCTGAGGGCGGTGCGGTGGTGATCGAGCGCGAGGCCACCCGCGACCACACCGAACGCATGCTGCGCGCCTTCGGGGCTGAGGTGGATGTGGTCGAGGAGGGCGCCGATGGCGCAGGCCGGCGCATCACGCTCCCCGGCGGGCAGAGCCTAAAGGGCGCCCGCGTGCGCGTGCCCGGCGACCCGTCCTCGGCCGCCTTCCCGCTGGTCGCGGCCCTGATCACCCCGGGCTCGGAGGTCACCGTCCAGGGCGTGCTGCTGAATCCCCTGCGCATCGGCCTGCTCGACACCCTGGGCGAGATGGGCGCCGATCTCTCCGTGACCAACGTGCGCGAGGAGGGCGGCGAGCTGGTGGGCGACGTCACCGCGCGGCATTCCGCCTTGACGGGCGTTACGGTGCCGCCGGAGCGCGCGCCCTCGATGATCGACGAGTACCCCATCCTGGCGGTCGCCGCGGCCTTCGCCGAAGGGCCCACCGTCATGGCCGGCATCGGCGAGATGCGGGTCAAGGAAAGCGACCGCATCGCGCTGATGGCCAAGGGCCTGGCCGCCTGCGGCGTCGCCGTCGAGGAGGCGCCCGAGAGCCTGACCGTCTTCGGCGGCTCGGGCCCGAACCACGGCGTGAAGGGCGGCGCCCGCGTCACGACCCTGGGCGACCACCGCATCGCCATGAGCCACCTGGTCCTGGGCCTCGCCGCCGCCCACCCCGTCGCCGTCGAAGACCCCGCCATGATCGCCACCAGCTTCCCGGGCTTCGTGGAGCTGATGCGCGGCCTGGGGGCGGAGATCGAGGCGGCATGAGCGGTGAGTCCCCCAAGTTCTTCGTGATCGCCGTCGACGGCCCGGCCGCCTCGGGCAAGGGCACGGTCGCCGCCGGGCTCGCGCGGGATCTCGGCCTGCCCTACCTCGACACCGGCCTGCTCTACCGGGCCGTGGGCGTGCTGATGCAGCGCGCCCACCAGGACCTCAGCGACGAGGAGGCCGCCGTCGCCCAGGCGCACATGCTGACCGCCGACCTGCTGGCCGACCCCGGCTTCCGGACCCGCGCGGCGGGCGAGGCGGCCAGCCGGGTGGCGGTCTACCCGCGGGTCCGTGAGGCCCTGATGGAGTTCCAGCGCACCTTCGCCGGCCAGGAGGGCGGCGCGATCCTCGACGGGCGCGACATCGGCACCGTCATCGCCCCCGACGCGCCCGCCAAGCTCTACGTCACCGCCTCGCCGCAGGTCCGCGCCGAGCGCCGCTGGAAGCAGCTCGCGGCCCAGGGCGAGACCGTCGCGCTGGCCGACGTCCTGGCCGACATCCGCGTGCGCGACGCCCGCGACGGCGGCCGCGACGCCGCGCCCATGCGTCCGGCTCCCGACGCGGCCTTGCTGGATACGTCTGAAATGACTATAGAAGCCGCCGCCGATGCGGCCCGCCGTATCGTCGAGGCCGCGCGTGCCCGCTGGAAAGCCTCCAGCTAGCAAATCCAAACGCGCCACCGCCTCGGACGTCCGCGGGCAGTTCAACCTTTAACCGACGCGATGACTCCGACTGCGCCGCAGCGGGGCCGAGCGTCATTCGAAACGAAAGATCACATGGCTGACGATATGAGCCTGAACCCGTCCCGCGACGACTTCTCCGCCCTCCTCGACGAGTCGATGGGCGGCCGCGACTTCATGGAGGGCCAGGTGGTCCACGGGAAGGTCGTGGCGATCGAGAAGGACATCGCCATCATCGACGTGGGCCTCAAGACCGAGGGCCGCGTCTCGCTGAAGGAATTCGGCGGCGAGGACGGCACGGGCGCCCCCAAGGTCGGCGACACCGTCGAGGTGTTCCTCGAGCGCGTCGAGAACGCCATGGGCGAAGCGGTCCTGTCGCGCGACAAGGCCCGCCGCGAGGAGGCCTGGACGCGCCTGGAAGCCGTCTACGAGAAGAACGAGCCGGTGATGGGCTCCATCGTCGGCCGCGTGAAGGGCGGCTTCACCGTCGACCTCGGCGGCGCCTCGGCCTTCCTGCCGGGTTCGCAAGTCGACATCCGCCCCGTCCGCGACGTCGGCCCCCTCATGGGCCGCGAACAACCCTTCGCGATCCTCAAGATGGACCGCCCGCGCGGCAACATCGTCGTCTCGCGCCGCGCCATCCTGGAAGAAGCCCGCGCCGAGCAGCGCACCGAGCTGGTCTCGCAGCTGCAAGAGGGCGAAGTCCGCGAGGGCGTGGTCAAGAACATCACCGACTACGGTGCGTTCGTGGACCTGGGCGGCATCGACGGCCTGCTCCACGTCACCGACATGAGCTGGAAGCGCGTCAACCACCCGAGCCAGGTGCTGGCGGTGGGCGACACGGTCAAGGTGCAGATCGTCAAGATCAACCCCGAGACCCAGCGCATCTCGCTCGGCATGAAGCAGCTGCAGTCGGACCCGTGGGACGGCGTGGAAGCCAAGTACCCGGTGGGCGCCAAGTTCACCGGCCGCATCACCAACATCACCGACTACGGCGCCTTCGTGGAGCTGGAAGCCGGCGTGGAGGGCCTGGTGCACGTCTCCGAGATGTCCTGGACCAAGAAGAACGTCCATCCGGGCAAGATCGTCTCCACGTCTCAAGAAGTGGAAGTGGTTGTGCTGGACGTCGATCCGTCCAAGCGCCGCGTCAGCCTCGGCCTCAAGCAGGCCATGGCCAACCCGTGGGACGCCTTCCTGGCCGCCCACCCCGTCGGCTCGACCGTCGAGGGCGAGGTCAAGAACGCCACCGAGTTCGGCCTCTTCATCGGCCTCGACAACGACATCGACGGCATGGTGCACCTTTCCGACCTCGACTGGGCCACGCCCGGTGAGGAGGCCATCGCCAAGTACAACAAGGGCGACATGGTCCAGGCCAAGGTGCTCGACGTCGACGTCGAGAAGGAGCGCATCTCGCTGGGCATCAAGCAGCTGGCCGGCGATCCGATGCAGGGCGACACCTACCGCAAGGGCCAGACGGTCACCGTCACGGTCACCGAGGTCACCTCGGGCGGCATCGAGGTGAAGTTCGGCGAGGACGCGGCTCCGATGACCGCCTTCATCCGCAAGTCCGACCTGTCGCGCGACCGCGCGGACCAGCGGCCGGAGCGGTTCGCCGTCGGCGACCGCCTGGACGCCCAGGTGGCCAACATCGACAAGGCGGCGCGTCGCGTCAGCCTGTCGGTCAAGGCCTTGGAAATGGCCGAGGAGAAGGAAGCCATCGAGAAGTTCGGCGCCTCCGACTCCGGCGCCTCGCTGGGTGACATCCTGGGCGCGGCGCTCCGCGAAAAGGCCCAGAAGGACTGATCGTCGGCTATCCGACGTAACGGGAAGCGGCGGATCGGGAGACCGGTCCGCCGTTTTTCTGTCTTGGGCGCCGCAACGTCACCCCCTAGAGTTGCATCGGCGACCAGCGGCGAAGCTTGACCGTATCAACCAAGAACGCCGGATTCCGCCTTGAATACAAAGGCGGACTCGCCCATGGTCACGCCGGCTTGAGGGGATTTCATGATCAAGTCTGAACTGATCGCCAAGCTCGCAGAAGAGAACCCGCACCTCACCCAGCGGGACATCGAGCGGGTGGTGAGCGTGGTGCTGGAGCGGATGATCCAGGCGCTGGAAGGCGGCGGACGCGTGGAGCTGCGCGGTTTCGGGGCGCTGTCCGTGCGCTCGCGCGACGCCCGCGCCGGGCGCAATCCCCGCACCGGAGAGCCGGTGGATGTGCGCGCCAAACATGTGCCGTTCTTCAAGAGCGGCAAGGAACTGCGTGAGCGGTTGAACCTGACCGACGATTGAGCCGCGCCAGAGCTTAGCGACTGGGGCTTAGGGACTGGGGTTCAGGAGTATTGGCATGAGCGAGCCTGCAAAGCCGCGGAAGGTCACCTTCTTTGGCGAATTCCGCGAATTCATCGCCCGCGGCAATATGATCGACCTGGCCGTCGGTGTGATCCTCGGCGCGGCCTTCGGCGACATCGTGAAGGGCCTGGTCGACAACATCGTCATGCCGCCGATCGGCCTGCTGCTCAGCGGCGTGGACTTTTCGCAGCTGAAGCTGGTGCTGAAGCCCGCCGATCCGGCCCACAAGGTGGCCGAGGTGGCGATCCAGTACGGCGCCTTCCTCAACACCCTGATCAAGTTCGTGATCGTGGCCTGGGTCGTGTTCCTGCTGGTCAAGGGCGTCAATACCATCCGCCGCCGGGAGGCTGCGACGCCCACCGAGGACAAGCCCTCGCCCCCGGCCCAGGAACTCCTCCTGATGGAGATCCGCGACCTCCTGAAGGACGGCCGGGGGAAGTAGGCCGCTCGCGCCACTTGCGGCGCGGGGCGTTCGCCCCCTAATCCCGCCCATGAGCGTCCAGGCCAAGATCTGCGGGGTGTCGAGCCCGGAAGCCGTCACGGCGGCGCTCGAAGGCGGCGCGGCGTTCCTGGGCTTCATGTTCTTCGCTCGCAGCCCGCGCAACATCGCGCCGGAGGCGGCCGCCCGTCTGGCCGAGCCTGTTCGCGGCCGGGCAAAGGTCACCGCCGTACTGGTCGATCCCTCCGACGCCGAGGTGGACCGGGTGGCGCAAATCCTGGCGCCCGACCTCATCCAGCTGCACGGCGCCGAGACGCCCGCCCGCGCCCGGGCCATCGGGGAGCGCGCCATGGCGGGGATCATCAAGGTGCTGCCGGTGGCGGAGGCCGCCGACCTGGCCCCGGCCGGCGATTTCGATGGGCTGGTGGACCACCTGATGTTCGACACCAAGGCCGCGAAGGACGCCGATCGGCCGGGCGGTTCCGGCAAGGCGTTCGACTGGACGCTGATGGCCGGCCGGCGCTTCCAGCGGCCATGGCTGCTCGCCGGCGGCCTTGATCCCTGGAACCTCGCCGAGGCGGTGCGGCAGTCCGGGGCGCCCATTCTGGACGTTTCCTCTGGCGTGGAGCGCGGTCCCGGACTAAAGGACCCCGCCTTGATCGCCGCGTTCCTCGACGCCGCAAAACGCGCCTGAAGCGAACCCATCGAGCTCCCGTGAACGCGCCCAACACATCAACCAGCCGGCCCAACGACTATTCGGCCTATCCCGACCCGCACGGCCGGTTCGGCGACTATGGCGGCCAGTACGTGCCGGAAACGCTGATGCCGCTGGTCCACGATCTGGAAGCGGCCTATGCGGCGGCCAAGGCGGACGCGGGCTTCCAGGCCGAGCTCGGAGGCTACCTGCGCCACTATGTGGGTCGCCCAAGCCCGCTCTATCTCGCCGCGCGCCTCACCCAGCACTACGGCGGGGCGAAGATCTATCTGAAGCGCGAGGAGCTGAACCACACCGGTTCGCACAAGATCAACAACTGCATGGGCCAGATCCTGCTGGCCATGCGGATGGGCAAGACCCGGATCATCGCCGAGACCGGCGCCGGCCAGCACGGCGTGGCCACGGCCACCGTCTGCGCCCGTTTCGGCCTGCCCTGCGTGGTCTACATGGGCGCGGTCGACGTGGAGCGGCAGAAGCCCAACGTCTTCCGCATGAACCTCCTGGGCGCCGACGTGCGTCCAGTGACCTCGGGCTCGGCCACGCTCAAGGACGCCATGAACGAGGCGCTCCGCGACTGGGTGACCAACGTCCACGACACCTACTACCTGATCGGCTCGGCCGCCGGCATGCACCCCTATCCGGCCATGGTGCGCGATTTCCAGGCGATCATCGGGCGCGAGGTTCGCGAGCAGGTCATGGAGCTGGAAGGCCGGTTGCCGGACGCGCTCGTGGCCTGCGTGGGGGGCGGATCGAATGCGATCGGCCTCTTCCACCCGTTCCTCAACGACGCTGAGGTGAAGATCTTCGGGGTCGAGGCGGCGGGCGAAGGCCTGGCGGGCCGTCATGCCGCGGCGATCAACGGCGGCCGCCCGGGCGTCCTGCACGGCAGCATGAGCTACCTGCTGCAGGATGCGGAAGGCCAGGTCACCGAGGCCCACTCGATCTCCGCCGGTCTCGATTATCCCGGCATCGGCCCCGAGCACGCCTGGCTGCACGATGTGGGCCGTGCGACTTACCTGTCGGCCACCGACACCGAGGCGCTGGACGCCTTCAAGCTGCTCTCGGAGCTCGAGGGCATCCTGCCGGCCATCGAGAGCGCCCACGCGCTGGCCCGCCTGCCGGACGTCGTGAAGGCGGTCGGCAAGGACGGAATCGTGGTGCTGAACCTCTCCGGCCGCGGCGACAAGGACGTGGCCACCGTGGCCGCGCACCTGGGGATGCAGATTTGAGCCGTATCGACGCCCGCTTTTCCGCGCTGAAGGCGGAAGGCCGCGCGGCCTTCGTCGCCTATGTGATGGCCGGCGACCCGGACACGGCGACGGCGGCAAAGATCCTGGCCGGACTGCCCGCCGCCGGCGCCGACCTGATCGAGCTCGGCTTCCCGTTCTCCGACCCGATGGCCGAGGGGCCGCCGATCCAGCGCTCGGCTCAGCGGGCTCTGGCGGCCGGCATGACGCTGCGCGGCGTCTTCGACCTGGTCCGCGGCTTCCGGAGCGGCGACCAGACCACGCCGATCATCTTGATGGGCTACATGAACCTGGTTCTCCACCAGGGGATCGAGGCCTTCGCTCGCGAGGCGGCCGAGGCCGGCGTCGATGGCCTGATCGTCGTGGATTGCCCGCCGGAAGAGGCCGGGCCCCTGGCCGACGCCCTCGATTCGGCCGGCGTCTCGCTGATCCGCCTGGCCGCGCCCACCACCAACGACGAGCGGCTCAAGGCGGTGGTCAAGCGCACCTCGGGCTTCGTCTACTACATCTCCCTGGCCGGTGTGACCGGGGTCAAGGCGGCCGACGCGACCGAGGTGGCCCCTCATGTCGCCCGCGTGCGCAAGGCCTCGGGCCTGCCGGTGGCCGTGGGCTTCGGCATCCGCACGCCGGAGCTGGCCGCCGAGATCGCCCGCGTGGCCGACGCGGTCGTGGTCGGCTCCGCGCTTGTGGACGAAGTGGCGAAAGCGGTGGAGATGAACGAAGACGTGACTGCGCGGGTTCTTTCCAAAGCAAATTCGTTGTCTAAGGCTGTCCGCTTCGCGCGAGTCGGCCAAACGACGGTCTAGAACCATGGCGATGGCTGAGCAGAGAAACGATAAGCCCGGGCGCACTCCAGCCGCCCCCCGCGAGCGAACCGGCTGGCTGTCGCGTATTGCGCCAGGCGTGCGCAACGCCTTCGCCAAGCGCGAAACGCCCGAGAACCTGTGGGTGAAGTGCCCCGACACCGGGGAGATGATCTATCGCCCCGACCTCGAGGCCGCGCTCTGGGTGACCCCCAGCGGCCACCACATGCGCATCGGGGCCGCGCAGAGGCTGCGCTACACCTTCGACGACGGCGTCTTCGAGGCGATCGAAACGCCGATCATCCCGGACGATCCGCTGAAGTTCCCGGACATCAAGCCCTATCCCGAGCGTCTGAAGCAGGCGCGCAAGGCGACTGGCGAGCAGGACGCCATGATGGTCGGCTACGGCCACATCCAGGGCCAGCCGGCGGTCGTGGCGGTGCAGGACTTCGCCTTCATGGGCGGATCGCTGTCGATGGCGGTCGGCGAGACCTTCATCAAGGCCGCCAAGGAAGCGGTGAAGCGCGAGGCGCCGTTTGTGATCTTCACCGCCAGCGGCGGGGCGCGCATGCAGGAGGGCACGCTCAGCCTGATGCAGCTGGCCCGCACGACGCTGGCGCTGAACGAAGTCAAGGCCGCGGGCCTGCCCTACGTCGTCGTGCTGACCGACCCGACCACGGGCGGCGTGATGGCCTCCTACGCCATGCTGGGCGACGTCCACCTGGCCGAG
>Ga0068865_100002032_pt1 | contig 11941 bp, 7 predicted proteins | sample KBSMisM12_FD_75293 | JGI IMG/M metagenome (GOLD analysis project Ga0068865, IMG submission 75293) | Miscanthus rhizosphere microbial communities from Kellogg Biological Station, Michigan, USA - KBS Miscanthus M1-2 | ecosystem: Host-associated > Plants > Roots > Rhizosphere > Soil ...
GCCCAGGGACGGCACGTCGCCCATCGAGGGCTCGACGCCTTCCATCCGGACCGGCGGGATCATCGCGCGCAGCGGGCCCGCCGGCGATCCAATTTCCCGCCAGCAGTCGCGGCCGGTGAGCTGCGGATGCTCGAGGAACTCGCCGACCGAGTTCAGGCGCGACCAGGCGATGCGGATCGATTCCAGCCGCTCGATGACGGCGCTCGTCGTCAGCGGTGCGAACGCGGCTTCGATCTCCGCCTGCAGGGCATCACGATTGGCGACCCGCAATGTGTTGGTGGCGAATCGCTCGTCGCCGGCAAGGTCAGGCCGCTTCAACACGTCGGCACAGAAGCGCGTCCACTCGCGGCCGTTCTGGATGCCGAGCAGGATCGAGCCGCCGTCGCCGGTGCGGCACGGCCCGTACGGGGCGATCGTCGCGTGATTCGCGCCGCTCCGCGGCGGTGCGGCGTCGCCATAGCCAGCGTAGTACGCCGGCTGGCCCATCCACTCGCCGAGCGCATCGAAGAGCGAAACCTCGAGCGAGGTGCCACGTCCGGTCGAACTGCGCGCGAACAGCGCCGTCAGGATGCCCGAGTAGGCGTACATGCCGGCGGCGATATCGGCCACGGAGATCCCGGCCTTTGCCGGCGCGTCTGCCGTGCCGGTGACCGACACCAGGCCGACCTCGCCCTGCACCAGCAGGTCGTAGGCCTTCTTCGCCGCGTACGGCCCCGACGATCCGTAGCCGGACACGGTACAGACGATCAGCCGCGGATGCCGCTGCCGCAGCACGGACGGCGCCGACCCGAGTCGATCCGCGGCGCCTGGCGCCAGGTTCTGGACGAAGACGTCGGCGCGGGAGAGCAGTCGCGCGAGGACCTCCGCGCATTCCGGCCGCTTGAGATCGAGCGTCAGCGACTCCTTCGATCGGTTCAGCCAGACGAAGTAGCTCGAGAGGCCGTTGACCGCGGTGTCGTAGCCGCGGGCGAAATCACCGCCGTCGGGCCGCTCGATCTTGATCACGCGCGCCCCGAGATCGGCGAGCTGTCGCGTGGCGAACGGTGCGGCCACCGCCTGCTCGACCGAAACGACGGTGATGCCGTTCAGCGGGAGCATCGCTCGGCTAAAGCCTTCGCGCTACATCGATAGCGCGGCGTGATGGTCGCGAGTCGTAGCGCGACGGCTTCAGCCGAGCGATCAATACGACCTCGGCAGCCCAAGCACGTGCTCCGCGACGTAGGCGAGGATCAGATTGGTCGAGATCGGCGCGACCTGGTAGAGCCGCGTCTCGCGGAACTTCCGCTCGATGTCGTAGTCCTCGGCGAAGCCGAAGCCGCCGTGCGTCTGGATCGCGACGTTGGCCGCCTCCCACGACGCATCAGCCGCCAGCAGCTTGGCCATGTTCGCCTCGCTGCCGCATGCCTCTCCGCGGTCGAACATCTCCGCCGCCTTGATCCGCATCAGATCGGCCGCCTCCACGTTGACGTGGGCGCGGGCGATTGGAAACTGCACGCCCTGGTTCTGGCCGATCGGCCGGTTGAAGACGACGCGATCGTTGGCGTAGCGGGTCGCCCGGTCGACGAACCACCGCCCGTCGCCGACGCACTCGGCGGCGATCAGAATCCGCTCGGCGTTCAACCCGTCGATCAGGTAGCGGAAGCCTTTGCCTTCCTCGCCCACCAGCGTTGCCACCGGCACTTCGAGATCGTCGAAGAACAGCTCGGTCGTCGCATGGTTCATCATCGTGCGGATCGGACGGATCGTCAGGCCATGGCCGACCGCTTCCCGCAGGTCGATCAACAGCATCGACAATCCGTCGGTCCGCTTCTTCACCTCTTCAATCGGCGTCGTCCGGACGACGAGCAGCAGCAGATCCGAATGCTCGGCGCGCGAGATCCAGACTTTCTGGCCGCGGATGACGTAGCGGTCGCCTTTTCGCAAGGCGGTGGTCTTCAGCTGTGTGGTGTCCGATCCGGTCGTCGGCTCCGTCACGCCGAATGCCTGCAGACGCAGGCCGCCGGTCGCGATCCGCGGCAGGAACTCGCGTTTCTGCGCCTCGGAGCCGTGGCGCAGCAGCGTGCCCATCGTGTACATCTGCGCGTGACAGGCGCCGGCGTTGCCGCCGCTCCGATTGATTTCCTCGAGGATGATCGAGGCCTCGGTGACGCCCAGGCCGGAGCCGCCGTAGGTCTCGGGAATGAGCGCCGCCAGGTAGCCCGCGGCCGTGAGCGCCTTCACGAACGCGTCGGGATAGGCGCGCGCGGCGTCGAGCTCACGCCAGTAACTGTCGGGAAAGGCCCTGCACAAATCGCGCACCGCCCTGCGCAGATCTTCGTGGAGTTCGACGCTCGGCACCGCGTCATGATAGACCACGTTGTATGATCTGCGGGCCTTGCGGTCCTGGCCCTGCCTGTCGTGATCTCCGTTGCCGACCTGATCGTCCGTCATCTGCGCCACGCCGGCGTCGGCTTCATCTTCGGCGTGCCCGGCGGCGGCAGCAACCTGGATCTCATCGACGCGGCCGGCCGCGCCAGCCTGCCGTTCGTGCTGACCGCCACGGAGACGGCCGCTGCGCTGGCAGCCATGGCGCAGGCGGAGATCGGTGGACGGCCAGGTGTCTGCCTCACGACGCTGGGACCGGGCGTCACCTCGGTCAGCAACGGCGTCGCCTGCGCGTGGCTCGATCGCGCGCCGCTGCTCGTCTTCACCGACAGCCAGCCTCTGACGACCGGCGGCATCTTCGCTCACCAGCGCGTCGATCACCGTGCGCTGCTCGCACCGATGACGAAGTGGTCCGTCACGCTGACGCCGGAAAACGCGGCTGCCGCGATGCGCGAGGCGATCGATCGCGCGATGACGGAGCCACGGGGGCCCGTGCACATCGAGTGTCCGGGAGACGTGCTGTCCCGTCCCGATGTTGCCGAGACTCACGCCGATGCGCCGGCGGTCCACCGCGCCGACGTCGAAGAAGGCGGCCGCACTCTCCTGGACCCCGCGTCGCTGGCGCCGCTGCTCTCGCGCGCGCGCAAACCGCTGCTGATCGTCGGCCTCGGCGCCCGCCGCCCGCTCGACGCCGAGGCGATTGCCGCACTGTGCGCCGGGCGCGGCGTGCCGGCGATGGTGACCTACAAGGCGAAAGGGGTCGTGCCGGATGTCGCGCCGCATTTCGCCGGCGTCTTCACCAACGGCGCGCTCGAACGGCCGATCATCGCCGAGGCGGATCTGCTGCTGGGCGTCGGCCTCGATCCGGTGGAGCTGCTGCCGCGGCCGTGGACCTACGAGCAGACGATCGTCCACATCGGGCCGGCGCCCGTGGACGATCGCCACGTCCCGTTCGCCGCGCAGCTCGTCACCGACATCCCGTCCGGCATGCAGCTCGCCGGCGCGCTGCTGCCTTCGTCTGCGTGGGACCTCGACGCGGTCCATCGGGCCTTTGTCCGAGAGCGTCAGCGGCTCTGCCCGCCGTCGCGCCAGCTCGTGGCGCATCGCGTCGTGCAGATCGCCGCCGACGCCGCGGCGATGCAGGCGCGCGTGACGGTGGACGCGGGCGCGCACATGTTTCCGGCGACGATGCTCTGGCCGGTCGCGGAGCCGAACGGCATGCTGATCTCGAACGGTCTGTCGACGATGGGGTTCGCCCTGCCGGCGGCGATCGGCGCCGCGCTGATCGAGCGCGAGGGTGCGCCGGGAGCGATTCACGATCACGACGCGCCGGTGATCGCGCTGACCGGTGACGGCGGCCTGCTGATGTGCTGCAGCGAGCTCCTGACCGCGGTTCGCGAGCGCCTGCGGGTGATCGTCATCGTCTTTTCCGACGCCTCCCTGAGCCTGATCGACATCAAGCAGCGGCAGCGCCAGTACCCCGCATCGGGTGTCGCGCTGGGCGCGGTCGACTGGTGTACGCTCGCGGCGGGCTTCGGCGCGGCGGCCCACCGCGCGAACACGGAGCAGGAGCTTGAACGCGGGCTGGCCCTGGCGCTCGCCCACCGCGGGCCCAGCGTCATCGAAGCCCGTATTGATCCACGCACCTACGCGGAAACTCTGCATACAATCCGAGGATGACCATGCGTTCACGATTGCTGCTGATGTCGGCGTTGCTCGGGATGGTGGCCGCGCTTGACCGCGTGCCGGCCGCGCAGTCTGCTTCAGCGCGGCTGCTCGTGCTCAACAAGGAAGAGGCGAACCTGGCGATTGTCGATCCCGCGACCGGCAACGTCCTCGGCCTCGTGCCGGTCGGCCAGGGGCCGCACGAGCTCGTGACGTCCACGGACGGTAAGATGGCGTTCGCGAGCAACTACGGCACCGGCCCGGCCCCCGGACACACGATCTCGATGATCGACATCGCCGCCCAGAAAGAGCTGCGGCGCATCGACGTCTCGCCGCTGTCACGGCCGCACGGCCTTGCCTTCAACGCCGGCAAGCTCTATTTCACCGCAGAGGCGGACAAGAAGGTCGCGCGCTACGATCCGGCGCGCGATCGCATCGAGTGGCAGTTCGAGACCGGACAGGCGACGACGCACATGGTGCTGGCGACGAGGGACGCGATGAACGTCTACACCTCGAACATCGGCAGCGACAGCGTGTCCATGATCCAGCAGGGCGTGAAGGGCGTCTGGACGCAGACCGTCGTTCCCGTGGGCAAGGGACCGGAAGGCATCGACGTGTCGCCGAACGGACGCGAGATCTGGAGCGCGCACTCGCGCGACGGCGGCGTCTCGGTCATCGACACCCGGACGAAGAAGGTCGTTCAGACGATCGCCCTCGGCACCAAGCGTTCGAACCGGATCAAGCTGACGCCCGACGGGAAGTTCGCGCTGGTGTCGGACCTCGATGCCGGCGAGCTCGTCGTCCTCGACGCGCCGGCGCGGAAGGAGATCAAGCGGGTCCCGCTCGGGAAGGCGCCGGAAGGCATCCTGATACCGCCGACCGGCGGCGTCGCCTATGTCGCCGTCAACGGCGACAACTTCATCGCGGTCGTCGATCTCAAGACCTGGCAGGTCACGAAGAAGATCATGACCGGTACCGGACCCGACGGCATGGCGTGGGTGCCCTGAGATTTCAGATTTCAGATTGAAGATTTAAGATTGAGGGCTTCCCCGGTCATTCAAGTCACTGGCGTCCGTAAAACCTACGGCTCGACCGTGGCCGTCTCCGAGGTGTCGTTCGACGTCGCCGACGGAGAAATCTTCGGGCTGATCGGCCCCAACGGCGCCGGCAAGACTACGACGCTGGAGTGCGTCGAGGGCCTGCGCAAGCCGGATCGCGGCACCATCTCGGTGCTGGGCCTGGATCCGATCCGCGACGTCTACCAGCTGCAGGAACGCATCGGCGTCCAGCTCCAGCAGGCGCAGCTCCAGAAACGGATCAAGGTCTGGGAGGCCGTTCACCTCTGGGCGTCCTTGTATCGCAAGCAGCCGGCCGACGGCGATCGCCTCCTCGAGCAGCTCGGTCTGGCGGACAAGCGCAACGCCTGGTTCATGACGCTCTCGGGCGGCCAGAAGCAGCGGCTTTTCATCGCGCTCGCGCTGATCAACGATCCGGACCTCGTCTTTCTCGACGAGCTGACCACGGGGCTCGACCCGCAGTCGCGGCGGACGATCTGGGATCTGGTGCGAGGCATCCGCGCGCGCGGCAAGACCGTGTTTCTCACCACGCACCTGATGGAGGAGGCGGAGCGTCTCTGCGATCGCGTGGCGATCATCGACCACGGGCGCATCATCGACATCGACACGCCCGTCCGCCTGGTGGCCCGGCACTGCCCGGAGCGCACGATCGAGATGGCGACCGATCATCCGAATGCCGAGGGCTGCTTCCGGCGGATCCCGGGTGTGGATGCGGTGGAGCGGAGCGATGCTCTCCGCCTCACCGTGCGCGGGCGCGGCGAAGACCTCGTCACCGACGTCATCCAGTGCCTGTCGGAGAACCGGATCCGCGTGACCGAGTTCCGCACGGTCCTCCCGACGCTCGAGGACGTCTTCCTCACGGTCACCGGGCACTCGATTAGGGACTGACGGGGGACTAGGGACTGGGGACTGGGGACTAGGGACTAGGGACTAAGTTATGTGGCGTGGGCTCTGGAAGCTGACCTGGCTCGAGATCAAGATCTTCATGCGCGAGCCGCTCGGCGCGCTCGGCACGGTCGTGATCCCGGTCGTGATTTTCGTGGGGCTGGGCCGGTTGGCCGGCGGCAGCCGGATGCGGACGCCGTCGATCGCCGACAGCGGCCTGCTGCGCGTCGATCTGCCGGTGTTCGCGTCGGTGCTGATCGGCATCAGCGCGGTGCTCTCGCTCGTCACCATCATCTCGATCTACCGCGAGGGCGGTATTCTCAAGCGCCTGCGCGCCACGCCGCTTCGCCCGCAGACGATCCTCTCGGCGCACGTGCTGGTCAAGTTGCTGCTGACCGCCGCCACGCTGATGTTGATGATGCTCGCGGGCAAGCGCTACTACCCGGTGGACGTAGTGGCACCCGTGTTCAGTTTCGCACTCGCCCTGTTGATCAGCACGGGGAGCATCCTGTCGATCGGCTTCGTGATCGCGAGCATCGTCCCGACCGCCCGGTTCGCCCAGCCGGTCGGCGCGATCATCCTGTATCCGATGGTCGGCCTGTCCGGGCTGTTCGTACCGGTGAGCGCGCTGCCCCCGGCGCTGCAGATGCTGGCGCGCGCCCTGCCCATGACCTACGCCGTGTCGCTGCTGCAGGGCATCTGGAAGGGTGAGGCCTGGTCGGCGCACCTGACCGATCTGGTGGCGCTCGCCGTCGTCTGCGTGGTCGGCATCGGCCTCTCGGCGAAACTGTTTCGCTGGGAGTAGTTAGAATGTTCGGCATGCTTTCACGCCGGCTCCTGACCCTCGCCTCGCTGACGCTCGCCCTGGTCGGCTCGCTCGTCGTCGCGATTCCCGCGCAGCAGACGCCGCAGGTGAGCCCGAATCTCTTCTCAGAGATGCGGTGGCGGAACATCGGGCCCTATCGCGCCGGACGGACGAAGGCGGCCGCCGGCGTGCCGAGCCAGCCATACACGTTCTACATCGGCATGGTGAACGGCGGCGTCTGGAAGACGACCGACGCGGGCCGCACCTGGAAGCCGATCTTCGACGACCAGCCAACCGGATCGATCGGATGGGTGTCGGTCGCCCTGTCGGATCCCAACGTCATCTACGTCGGGAGCGGAGAAGGGCTGCCGCGGCCCGACCTGGCAGTCGGCGACGGCATCTATAAATCCACCGATGCCGGACAGACGTGGACTCATCTCGGCCTGCGCGACGCGCAGCAGATTCCCAAAATCGCCATCGATCCGAAGAACGCGAACCGGTTGTTCGTCGCCGCACTCGGCCATCCGTACGGCCCCAATCAGGAGCGCGGGATCTTCCGCTCGACCGACGGCGGCAGGACGTTCGATCGCGTCCTGTTCGTCGACGAGAACACCGGCGGCAAGGACGTGGACATCGATCCCTCCAATCCCGACATCGTCTACGCGACGTTGTGGGAGCAGCGCCAGGGTCCGTGGGAGAACGGCGCCTGGAGCGGCACCCACGGCGGCGTCTTCAAGTCGGTCGACGGCGGCACGACGTGGAAGCCGTTGAAGCAGGGCCTGCCGGACGGCATCATCGACGCGGAGCTGGCGATCGCGCCAAGCAATCCGAAGCGGGTGTTCGTGACCGCTGAGGCGAGCGGGAACGGCACTGGCCTCTATCGTTCAGACGATGGGGGAGAGACGTGGGCGCGCAGCACGACCGATACGCGGCCGGTCAGCCGGATCAACGAAGTGGTCCCCCACGTCCATCCCAAAGACGCCGACACGATCATCGTCACCGACGTCGTGAGCCACAAGTCCACGGACGGCGGCAAGACGTTCGTGCCGTTCAAGGGCGCACCGGGCGGCGACGACAACCAGAACATCTGGTGGAACCCGAACGATCCGAACATCATGCTGCTGGTGATCGATCAGGGCGCGGTCATCACGCTCAACGGCGGCCAGACCTGGAGCTCGTGGTTCACGCAGCCGACCGCGGCGCTGTATCACGTGATGACCGACAACGCCTTTCCCTACCGCGTCTGCGGCGGTCAGCAGGACAGCGGCTCGGTGTGCATCGCGAGCCGCGGCAACGACGGACAGATCACGTTTCGCGACTGGCACCCGGTCGGGGTCGAGGAGTACGGCTATGCCGCGCCCGATCCGCTCGATCCCGACCTCGTGTATGGCGGCAAGGTCACGCGCTACGATCGGCGGACCGGACAGGTGTCGAACGTCGGTCCGGTCGAAGGCGGCCGGGGCGGCGGCCGCGGACGTGGAGGTCCGCCGGCGCGTCCGGCCTACCGCACCGTGCGCACCCAGCCGGTCGTCTTTTCCACCGTCGACAAACACGCGCTGTTCTACGGCAACAACGTCCTCTGGAAGACGCTGGACGGCGGGATCAACTGGAAGCAGATCAGCCCGGATCTGACGCGCGAGACGTGGGACGTGCCGAAGAGCGTCGGCGCCTACGCGTCCAGCGTCCGCTCGCGCGAGCGCGGCGCGATTCCGGCGCAGGTCATCTACACGATCGGTCCGTCCTATCAGGACATCAACCGGATCTGGATCGGCACCGACGACGGCGTGATCGCGACGACCGCGGATGGCGGCCTCACCTGGAGCAACGTCACACCTCCGCAGCTGACGGCGTTCATGAAGGTGTTCACGATCGATCCCGGCCGATTCGATCCGCTCACGGCGTACGCGGCGGTCAACACGCTGCGCCTCGACGACATGAACCCGCATATCTACCGCACGCACGACGGCGGCAAGACGTGGACCGAGATCGTCAGCGGGATTCCCGGCGGCGCGCCGGTCAGCGTCGTCCGCGAGGATCCGAAACGGAAGGGGCTGCTCTTCGCCGGCTCTGAGACCCAGGTCTACGTGTCCTTCGACGATGGCGACCACTGGCAGTCGCTGCGGCTGAACATGGCCGCCTCGTCGGTGCGCGATCTGGTCGTCAAAGACGACGACCTCGTGGTCGGCACACACGGCCGCGGCATCTGGATCCTCGACGACATCACGCCGCTGCGCGAGATCGCCGACGGCGCGGCGAGCGGGACTCCGCCGGCCGAGCGGGACGTGATTCTGTTCAAGCCGCAGCCGGCGATGCGGGTGCGGTGGAACATGAACACCGACACCCCGCTGCCGCCCGACGAACCCGCCGCGCCCAACCCGCCAGAGGGCGCGATCATCGACTACTACTTGAAGTCCGCCGCGAGCGGCCCGGTGACGCTGGAGATTCTCGGCGGCGACGGGAAGCTGGTGCGGAAGTACTCGAGCACCGATCGCGTATTTGCGCCCGACCCGGCGACCAGCACGATTCCCCTGTATTGGTACCGGCCGCTGACCGCGCTATCTGCGGCCGCCGGCATGCACCGGTTCACCTGGGACGTTCACTACCAGCCGCTCCCGCCAGTGGACGCAGAGCAGGAGGGCGTTCAGATGATCGGTGGCCCGAACCTGCCGATTGCGGCCATCGGCTACAACACGATTGCCGCGCCGACGACGCCCTGGGTGAACCCGGGTACGTTCACGGTGAAGCTCACGGTTAACGGCAAGAGCTACTCACAGCCGATCGTCGTCAAGCCGGATCCGCGGGTGAAAACGCCGGCGCTGGCGATGCAGCAGGTGTACTCGCTGTCGAAGGCTCTCTACTACGGTGCGCTCGAGGCGCGGGCAGCGGCGCGCGAGGCGCGAGAGATTCACGATCAGATCGCGTCGCGACGGAGCAAGGCCAGCGGCGGCGCGGCCGACTCGCTCGATGCGCTGGACAAGAAAGTTCTGGCCCTCGCCGGCGGCGCCCCGGCCGGGCCCGACACGCTCAGCGGCGCGAGCACCGCGCTGGCGGGCGTGATGAACAGCCTCCAGGGCGCGGACGTTCGTCCGACGACCGTGCAGTTGAAAGCCATCGCGACCGCGCGGACCGCGGCGGCAGGCGCGATGCTGAAGTGGTCCGCCATCAAGACTGTGGATCTGCCGGCGATGAACGCGAAGCTCTCCGCTGCCGGACTCCCGCCATTGAGCCGCTGAAGAATCACGATTCCGGTGATCTCTGTGCCGATTCGAGCGACGTATGCTCGTAATTGGAACAATTATCTATATCTATAAATAATACAGTCACTTAAACAGCCATTTGAGCAGTTGATTTGGCATAAGTGTTTATAAATAGAACACATATAGAGATATCTGTCTGTGTCGAGAATTTCGCGGTCTCGACGACAAGTCTCTATGAATCAGATGGTTCAGGCGATTCAGGTTCACTCGACCTTATTGGTGTCTATATTGCACTATTAAGTCATCTAAGTGTCTTCATCGAACGAAAACCCCTCGGAGGCGGGCTCGACGACCGGACGGAAGCCGTGGCTCTGGATCGCCACGGCCGTGTGGCTTGGTGCGGCGGCCACAGGTCTCGCCGTGCTCTGGAAGTACGACAATGCGCCGGGTGCCGGGGCACAGGCGCCGGCCCAGTGGCCGGACGGCAGCGTGCTGGCCCACACAACCGGCCAGCCCACGTTGATTCTGCTGGCGCATCCGCAGTGCTCGTGCACGCCCGCGAGCCTGGCCGAGCTCGCTGAAGTCCTCGCGCGCGCCCGCACGCGGCCGAAGACCTACGTGCTGTTCCTCCAGCCGCAGGGTTTCTCGAGCGACTGGGTGCAGTCCGATCTGTGGAAGACCGCCGCGGCGATTCCCGGCGTCACCCTCGTGCGCGACGATGACGGCCGCGAGGCGCGGCGATTCGGGAGCGCGACATCCGGCCAGACCCTTCTGTACGACGGCGACGGCGCGCTGCGCTTCAGCGGCGGCATCACCGGCTCGCGATCGCATGCCGGCGACAACGCCGGACGCCGATCGCTGGTCGCTCTCCTCAGCGGCGGCGCACCAGACCGTACGGCGACGAACGTGTTTGGCTGCCCGTTGTTCACGTCCGGGATCTGATCGATGACATCCGATCCCATGGCGGCTGTCGGACGTCGAGCGAACGAGCTGTTCACGTCGTACCAGCGTGACATCTACAAGTCCACCGATCGGCTCTTCGCCGGCTTGATGGGCTTTCAGTGGATCGCGGGCATCGTCTTCGCGCTCTGGGTCTCGCCGCTGGCCTGGTACGGCTCCGTCAGCCGCACCCACATCCACGTTTGGGCCGCGGTCATCGTCGGCGGGATCATCAGCCTGTTCCCGGCGCTGCTCGGTCTGCTTCGCCCCGGCCGCGCGTCGACGCGCTACACGATCGCCGTCGCGCAGATGCTGATGGGCGCGCTGCTCATCCACCTGACCGGCGGACGGCTCGAAACCCACTTCCACGTCTTCGGCTCGCTCGCGTTTCTCGCCTTCTACCGCGACTGGCGCGTCCTGATTCCGGCCACCATCGTCGTCGCGCTCGACCACATGCTGCGCGGGATGTTCTGGCCGCAGTCGGTGTATGGCGTGCTGGTGGTCAGCCAGTGGCGCTGGGTCGAACACGCCGCGTGGGTGGCGTTCGAGGACGTCTTCCTGGTGGTGTCGTGCCTCCGCAGCGTGGCCGAGATGCGCGACACGGCGGAGCGCACCGCGACGCTCGAGCAGGAGATTCGCACCCGCCAGCAGGCGGAAATCGACGCGCGCAATGCCTGGGCCCGCAACGACGGCATCCTGGACGTGGCGCTCGACTGCGTCGTGCTGATGGACGAGTCGGGCCGCATCGTGCAATTCAATCCGGCGGCGGAGCGCACGTTCGGGTACGCCGCCGCGGAGGCGGTCGGCACGCCGCTCGACGCGTTGATTGTGCCGTCCGATCAGCTTGGATCCCACCGCGAAGGCCTGGCCCGCTACCTAGCCAGCGGCCAGACGGCGGTGCTGAATCGCCGGCTGGAACTGTCAGCCGTGCGGAAAGGGGGCGAGACCTTCCCGGTGGAAGTCGCGATCGCGCCGATTTCGCTGGAAGGGTCGGCGATGTTCGCGGGCTA
>Ga0068865_100002036_pt1 | contig 11933 bp, 8 predicted proteins | sample KBSMisM12_FD_75293 | JGI IMG/M metagenome (GOLD analysis project Ga0068865, IMG submission 75293) | Miscanthus rhizosphere microbial communities from Kellogg Biological Station, Michigan, USA - KBS Miscanthus M1-2 | ecosystem: Host-associated > Plants > Roots > Rhizosphere > Soil ...
CTCTCCGGCCGCGTCCACATCTCCAATCCGTTTGATTTCCACACCCACATCTGGTTCGACCGGGCGGCACAGCGGGCGATGTTCAAGGTCGTACAGCACGCCGGCTACGACGCCGTGGGCTTCATGCTCGACTGTCCTCCGGCAGAGGCGGCCGACGACCGGGCCTACGTGAGTGTAGTGGAGGAATTTTCCGCAGCGCTATCCGGCAGCGCGAGCCGCGGCGCGGTGATCTGCTCACTGCCCGAGTCGCTCTCCCCCGCGACGCGGGAGCTGTGCTTCGCCGCGGGCATCGTGCCCCTGCAGGGCCAGCGCGAAGCGCTCGAGGCGCTCAACCTCGCCGGCGCGGTCGGGGAAAGCTGGGCCGCCGGGGCGCAGGTCGAATTGCGCCGACCGAGGCGAGCGGGCCTGCTGGCGCATGCGCTCGCCGAACACGAGGGCAAGGGCGCGCTCGCCGCCTTCGGCGTGCCGGTGCCGCGCTCTGCAGTGGTCGCGGCTCGTGATGTCCCCGACGCCGCCGCCGCGCTCGGCTTCCCGGTGGTCATCAAGGCGGCCGCGGCGGCCCTCGAGCACAAATCGGACGTGGGTGGGGTGATCCTGAACGTGCGCACCGCCCGGGACGCCGCTGCGGCGGCGCAGCGGCTCGCGCGCCTGTCCGATACGCTCCTGGTGGAGGAGATGGTGAGTGATGGCGTCGCCGAGGTGCTCGTCGGCATCTCCGTGGATCCGCAGTTCGGTCAGCTGCTGGTGCTGGGTGCAGGGGGCGTGCTCACCGAACTGCTGTGCGACAGCGTGACGCTGCTGCCGCCGTTCAGCGCAGCCGCCATCGGGGAGGCCCTCGCGCGGCTGCGCATCGCACCGCTGCTAGAGGGCTTTCGCGGCCGGCCGCCCGCGGATGTGCCGGCGCTGATCGAAGTGGCACTTGCCTGCACCCGCTACGCAGCCGCCAATGTTGAGCGGCTGGCGGAACTGGACCTGAATCCCGTCATCGTACGCCCGCAAGGCCAGGGCGCCGTGGCCGTCGACGCGCTCGTCCGCCTGCGCGAGGAGCATTGATATGTCTGATGGAATCAAGACCGTCACCAACGGCCCCATTCTCGAGGTGACCATCGACCGCCCCAAGGCGAACGCCATCAACCTCGCCGCCAGCCGGCGCCTGAACGAGGTGTTCTGCGCCTTTCGTGACGACCCGGCCCTGCGCGTTGCGATAATCACCGGCGCGGGCGACCGCTTCTTCAGCCCCGGGTGGGACCTGAAGGGCGCCGCCACCACGGAGGAGTCGGATTCTGACTGGGGGGTCGGCGGCTTCGGTGGCCTCAACCACCCGCGAAATCTGAACAAGCCGCTCATCGCCGCCGTGAACGGCATCGCCTGCGGCGGCGGCTTTGAGCTGGTGCTCGGCACCGACATCATCGTCATGGAGGAGCACGCGCGATTCGCCCTACCGGAAATCAACGTGGGCGTTCTCGCCGATGCCGGCACCATCAAGCTGCGCCGCCGCATCCCGTACCACGTGGCGGTCGAGTTCCTCATGACCGGGCGCTGGATGGATGCCACCGAGGCCAAGCACTGGGGACTGGCGAACCACGTCGTGCCCAAGGGTGAGGGCATGAGCAAGGCGCGCGAGATCGCCCGCCAGCTCTGCGAGGGGCCGCCCCTGCTGTTCCCGGCAATCAAACAGCTGCTGCGTCACACAGAGATGGTGGCCGAAGGCCCGGCGTTCGAGCTGCACGACAGCCTCGAGGCGGTGCAAAAGGTGATCCGCTCCGAGGACCTGAAGGAAGGCGCGCGCGCCTTCGCCGAGAAGCGCAAGCCGCAGTGGAAGGGTAAGTAGCTCCGCGCCGGCTGCCGTACGTCTCAGCCGCCGAGCGGCCGCAGCAGGGCGCGCGAGATAATGTGGCGCTGTATCTCGCTGGTGCCATCCCAGATGCGCTCGATGCGCGCGTCGCGCCAGATGCGCTCCAGCGGCAACTCGCTCATGAGGCCCATGCCGCCGTGGATCTGCAGCGCCTCATCCGACACCATCGCCAGCATCTCACTCGCCTTGAGCTTCGCGATCGCCATGTCCATGTCGGTGGCGATCTTGTGCTCGAGTTTCCAGGCGGCCTCCAGGGTAAGCAGTTCGGCGGCGCGCAGCTCGACTGCCATGTCGGCGAGCTTGAAGCTGACCCCCTGGAACCGGCCGATCGGCTGACCGAACTGCACGCGCTGCACGGACCATTGTTTGGCCGCTTCCAGCGCCCGCTCGGCGCGCCCCAGACAGGTTGCCGCGACCTGCAGCCGCGTGGCGCCGAGCCAGGTGTTGGCGACCTCGAACCCCTGATGGACCGCTCCCAGCACCGCGGACTGCGGTATGCGGCAGTCATTGAACTCCAGAATGCTGTTGGTATAGCCGCGGTGTGAAACATTGCGGTACCCGGGCCGTACCTGAAAGCCCGGGGTGCCCATGTCGACGAGAAAAGCAGTGATGAGCTTGCGCTTGTGGCGCGCGGAGTCCTCCTCGCCGGTCGCAGCGAACACAATCACGAAGTCCGCGTGGTCGGCGTGGCTGATGAAATGCTTGGTGCCGTTGAGGATGAAGTCATCGCCCTTGCGCAGCGCGGTAGTCTTCATGCCGCGCAGATCCGAGCCCGCCCCCGGTTCGGTCATCGCCAGGCAATCAACGCGCTCGCCGCGCACCGCCGGCAACAGGTAGCGCTCACGCTGCTCCCCGGTGCAGGCCAGCAGGATGTTGGAGGGGCGTGCCACGCAGGAATATTGCAGGGCATAACCGGTGTAGCCGAGTTCCTTCTCGTAGAGGATCCAGCTCACCGCGTCGAGTCCCGCCCCGCCCACCTCGGTCGGCATGTTCGCGGCATACAGCCCGGCGGCGATGGCCTTGGCCTTGAGCTCGCGTAACAGCTCCTCGCGCAGCACTCCGGTGTCCTCGACCTCCTGTTCGTGAGGCACGAGTTCCGCACGCACGAAGTCGCGCGTGGTCTTGATGATGAGTTGCTGTTCTTCGGTGAGCGCAAAGTCCATCGTGACTCCTCGTTAGGCGGAAGCCTTGCTGCCGCCCTTTCTCAGTGCCGCAGCGCCGACGCCGCCCGTCGCCCAGCCGTGCAGCAGTTCCAGCTGCAGCCGCAACTGCCCGACCTGCCGCTCGGCCGGCCAGTCGCCCCGGCTCGCCACCGTGCTGGCGGTGATGCCGTTGATGAAGGTAATGACCGAGCGCAGCACCTGCTCGCGAGTGGCCGCGGGCCAGTGTGCCCAGTCGTGCCAGCCTTGTGCGAGACAGCGCTCGAACAGGCGCAGGTACTCGCGGTGCAACCAGGCGTTGATGCGCTTCAGGCGCTTGTCGGCCGGCACCTGTCCCCAGAAGGCGATCCAGAAGGCGCACTCGATGTAGCGGGTCTCGTCCACCGGCAGCGCCTCGGTGAGCAGTGCCAGCAGGTCCGGCTGCCCCTCGCCCGGCGTGAGCCGCTCCTCGATGCGCCGCAGGATCAGCCGCAGCGCCGCGATCACGATGTCCTGCTTGGTATCGAAGTAGTGCGCCACCATGCCCGTGGTGTAGCCGGCCTCGCGCGCGATGCGCACGATGGTCGCCTGATCGAAGCCGTATTGCGCCACCACGCGGCAGGCCACCAGCGCGATCTCGTTGCGGCGCTCTTCGTGGTCGACGATCTTCGGCATGGGTGCTCCTTGAGCTTCCGTTACGGCGCCTCAGGCACTCGGGCGCATCCGGACGCGGCCGGACTTGGCCGGCACGGGCAGCTGCGCCTGCGCCACCTGCACGCGCGTCAGGCGTTCACGCACGCCCGGATCCATCGGCGTTACCTCCCCGGCGCTCACGTGCAGGTACAGCTGCTCGGCGGTGGCTACCAGTCGCTCATCGCGCCGCCGGTGCAGGCTGTGGAACAGCCGCACGCGCTTCTCATCCACCTCGAGCACGCGCGAGGTCACGTAGAGCGGCTCGAGCGCGGCTGCCTCGGCCTCGTGGCACACGTGGCTTTCCGCCGTAAACAGGGCGCGACCGCTCTTACGGTAGGCCTCGTCGACGCCCGCGTAGCGCAGCAGTGCGTCGGTCGCGTCACCGAAGACCTGCAGGTAACGCGAGTCGGTCATGTGTCCGTTGTAGTCAATCCACTCCGGTCGCACTTCCACTTCGAGGAGCCTGAGGGGAGCCTGCAGTGCGGCGTCGCGCTCCAGCGAGATGGCGATGTCGACGCGCGCCCCCGCGCCGGCATCCGCGTAGAGACGCTCCTCCAGCGCCCGCAGCGTGGCGCCCGCGCCGATGTTGAACTGCTTCAGCACCTGCTGGATAGCGACCAGATAGCCATCGCGCAGCCGTTCGAGCTCACGGATCGAGCGACCGGCGGCCTGCTCCTGCGTGCCCGCGACCATCTTGTCGATCAGCGCCTCGGTCAGCTCCGGGGCTTCGAGCTTGGTCCACGGCCACTTGAGCGCAGGTCCGAACTGCCGCAGCATGTGACGCATGCCGCTCTCGCCGCCGGCAAGGTGGTAGATCAGGTTGGTGCCCATCGCTGCCCAGCGCAGGCCTGGGCCATAGATGATCGAGTCATCCAGTTCGCCCGTGCTCGCCACATCCTCGTTCACCATGTGCAGGATCTCGCGCCAGATCGCCTCCTGCAGCCGGTCGGTGAGGTGTCCGGGGACCTCACGGCGTACCTTCAGCGCGTGCATGCCGATGTAGGTGAAGAAGCGGCCAGCGGCGGCGAGCGCGTCTGCCGAGGTCTGGCGGCCACCCACCAGTTCCACCAGCGGCAACAGGTATACGGGATTGAACGGATGCGCCACCAGGAAGCGCTCGGGAAACTGCATGTCCCGTTGCAGGTCGGTGGGCATGAGGCCTGAGGTGCTGGAGGCGATCAGCACATCCGCCGGTGCGTGCCGGCTGACGCCGGCCAGCACGCGCTGTTTGAGCTCGAGATTTTCCGGGATGTTTTCCTGGATGAAATCGACCTGCGCCGCCATGGCGTTGAGGTCGGTAGTGAAGGAGAGCCTGCCCTTGCGCGGCAGCGGCGCCAGCGTCAGGCGCGCCAGCGCGCCCTCGGCGTTACTGACCGCGCCGCGGATCCACTCCTCCATCTCCGGCTTCACGTCGGCGGCGATCACATCGACGCCGAAATGCAGGGCGCGCGCCGCCCAGCCCCCGCCGATGACCCCCGTGCCCAGAAGACCGAGTGTCTTAACCTGCCTCATGATCCCGCACCCTTCCTCACGCATCCCGGCGCGCGTGCGCAAGCCGCAAGCCCGGCGCTCCGCGCTCAGTTCTTTTTAATGTCGTCGTAATAATATAATAGATTGAGGTTGTGCGCACACCGGCGTCCACCCCCCGCGGACCGTGGCACGGCTCCTTGAGTGACGCGGCGGAATTGCAGCAGAATGCTCCGGCAAGAACTGCAACTACCGACCGGGGAAACAATCATGGGCTTACTAGATGGCTTGCTGGGTGGCGTGGTGGGCGCTGAAGTGGTCACGGTGGTGAATTCGCTGATTCAGCAACACGGCGGCGTGCAGGGCATCGTCACCCAGCTCGAGCAGCAGGGATTAGGCAACACGGTGCGCTCCTGGATAGCCACCGGCCCGAACCAGCCAATCTCGCCCGATCAGTTGAATCAGGCCTTCGGCGGCGTCATCGGACAGCTCGCCGCCAAGACCGGAATGTCGCCGCAGGAGCTAACCGCAAAGCTCGCGCACGCGTTGCCGGCGGCGATCGATCACCTGACCCCGAGCGGCACCCTTCCAGCCAAGCCGGTCTAGTCGCCGGGCGGCGCACTAGCGGCCGCGGGCCGAAAGGCGCGGCACGTCCTGCGCGCAGAAAGTCTGCAGACGCCGGCAGGCCGCATCGAGGGTCGCCTCATCGGTTGCGAAACACACCCGCACACAGGTGGCCGTGGCGGCGCCGAACGCCGCACCATCCATGACCGAGACACGCTGCGAGGCATAGAACTCGCGTACGAACTGCGTCCCCGAGAGGCCCGTGGCCGACACGTCCAGCAGCATGAACATGCCGGCCTGCGGCGCGAGCGGTCGCAGCTGCCGAATGGGCATGACACCCTGCAGCAGGCGCTCGCGGCGCGCCGCGCACAGCTGACGAATGCGCGCCTCGGCCTCGGGCGCGTGCGCCAGCGCGGTAATGGCCGCCTCCTGGATGAATCCCGGCAGCCCGAAGAGCATGCACATGGCGAGCTGCTCCGCATGCAGCGCCAGCTGCGTGGGCCCTACCAGCCAGCCGGCGCGCCAGCCGGTCATCGCGTGTGACTTTGACAGGCTGCCGAGCGTCACCACCTGTTCGGGCAGGCGCGCCGCGAGACTCGGCACGCGGCCCTCCGGCGCCAGCCCCGCATATACCTCGTCGGAGACCACCCACAGCTCGTGCCGTTGTACGAGTGTCGCGATGAGGTCGAGTTCCTGCTCGCTCAGGATGACGCCGCTCGGATTGTTCGGCGTGGCCCAGAAGATCGCGCGCGTGCGTGGGGTAATCAGGGCCGCGAGTGCGCGCAGGTCCGGACGGCACGCCGAGGTCGCCGGCGCGCGCACCAGGCGGGCGCCGGAGACCTCGATGGTCGCAGGATAGGTCGGATACAGCGGCTCAAAGGTGATGACCTCATCACCCGGTCCGGCAAGGCACATCGATGCCACGAACAGCGCATTCTGCGCGCCGGCGAAGCACACCACGTTCTCAGCACCAACCGCCTGACCGCTGCGGGCCGCGTGCGCCTGCGCGATCGCCGTGCGCAGCGCCGGGCGGCCGGCGGCGACCACGTAGTGCGTGTCGCCGGCGCGCAGGCGCTCGATGGCGCGCTCGACCACCACAGCGGGCGTGTCCAGATCCGGATCGCCCACGCTGAGAATGATGACGTCCTCGCCCCGCTCGCGCGCCGCCACGGCCTCGTAGTGCGTCAGCCACGCATCGGTGCCATCACCGCTGATGCGCTTAACGAGGGTGGAGAACTTCACGTTCTTACTGTGCGTGGGTGGTGTTAACATTTCAAGCACATGAGCGCGCCTCCCTGGACGGTCGGTCGCTACGTTGTCGAAACCCTGGCCGCCAACGGCATCGACACCGTCTTCGGCATTCCGGGCGTGCACAACATCGAGCTGTATCGCGGGCTGGAACTCGCGCGCCTGCGGCACGTGCTCGCGCGTCACGAACAGAATGCCGGCTTCGCCGCCGACGGCTATGCGCGCGCCACCGGCCGCCCGGCCGCCGCCTTCGTCATCTCCGGCCCCGGCCTGACCAACATCCTCACCGCGCTGGCGCAGGCGTATTCCGACTCGGTTCCGGTCCTGGTGATCGCCAGCAGCCCGGTTCGCGCCTCACTGGGGCGGCACTGGGGCGTGCTGCACGAGCTCGCTGATCAGCGTGCGCTGGCCGCGGGCGTCACTGCCTTCGCCGGCAGTGCCCGCACTGCCGAGGACCTGCGCGAGCAGCTGCGCCAGGCATTCGCCGCATTGCGCGCCCCGCGACCGCGCCCGGCGTACGTGGATATCCCGCTCGACCTGCTGACGGAGCATACCCTGCTGCGGGCGGAGCGCTTCGCCCTCCCCACACCGGCGGGCGTCAGCAGCGGCGCTGGAATCGCCGCGGCGCAGGAGCTTTTGTCGCAAGCCCAACGGCCGCTCATCATCGCCGGCGGCGGCGCCCGCAGCGCCGGCGCCGCGATCCGCCAGCTGGTGGAGGCGCTGGACGGCTATCTCATCACGACGGCCGCCGGCAAGGGACTCGTCGCCGAAAGCCATCCTGCCAATCTGGGCGCCAGCCTGCCGTACGGCCCGGCGCAGGCGCTCGCTGCGGCGGCCGACGTGATCGTCGCCGCCGGCACCGAGATCTCAGAAACCGACGTGTACACCACGACACGGCTGCCGCTGAGCGGCCGGTTGATCCGGATCGATGTGGATGAGCGCAAGCTGCACGACCAGTTTGCCGCAGGCGTGCTGCTGCACGGGGATGCCGCCGCAACCCTCGAAGCGCTCGCCAGCGGCGCGACTGCCCGGGTGGGGTGGCGCACCGCGGCCGGCTCGGCCGCCGTGCACCGGGCCCGCATCGAGCAGGAGTTTGACGCCGACAGCCGCGGACGCCTGCAGGGGCTGCAGGCGCTGCGCGCTGCCCTGCCCTCGGATGCGGCCGTGTTCAGCGACATGACGCAGCTCGCCTACCTCGGAAACTACGCCTTCCGCGCCGAGCGGCCCGGCCTGTGGTTTCACCCCTCCGGCTATGGCGCGCTCGGCTACGCGCTGCCGGCCGCGATCGGCGCCAAGATCGCGCAGCCGCACCGCGCCATCGTGGCGCTCGCCGGGGACTTCGGCGTGCAATTCACGCATCAGGAACTGATGAGCGCCGTGGAGCTGGATCTCAGCCTGCCGATCGTCGTGTGGAACAACGAGGCGCTGGGCCAGATCCGCGACGACATGCGCGCCGCGGGGATCGCGCCGATCGGGGTGGTGGGTCGCAATCCCGACTTCGTCGCGCTGGCGGCAGCTTGCGGCGCCGCCGGCGTGCAGGTGCGCAGCCCCGCAGCGCTCACCCAGGCGCTACGCACATCCCTCAGCCGTTCAGGTCCCACGCTCATAGAGGCGGTGGCGGCAGACTTTCGCGTGTCGTGAACGGCGTCCCGGAGGCGGATCGCACCAGCTCGCCGCTGGTCACGCACAGCCGCGCGAATATTCAGCTCGCCTTCGCCGTCATCTACATCGTCTGGGGCGTCACTCCCGCGGTGAACCGCATCATGGCGCTGGCGTTGCCGCCGTTGCTCGCCGCGGGTTCCCGCTTCCTGCTCGCCGGAACGTTCCTCATTGTGTTGGCGCGCAGCCGCCGCCTCGCGTTGCCGGCCACGCTGCGCGAATGGCGCTCCGTGGCCGCAGCGGCCATCCTCGGTATCGTGCTCGCCAACGGGCTCAGCGTTCTGGCACTGCGCCATATCGCCTCCAATCAGGCCGCGCTGGTCAACTCCAGTTCCGCGTTCTGGATCGCCTGGCTCGGCATGTATGGCCGGCGCGCCACGCCGGTCACCGCGCGGACCTGGGTGGGGCTGGCGCTGGGCTTCATCGGCGTCGCGGTGTTGGTGTCCGCGCGCGGTTTCGGCGCGGAAGCGCAGGTGGGCTGGCAGCTGCTGGTGCTCAGCGCGGCACTCTGCTGGGCACTGGCCACGATGGTCATACGCGAATCGCACGGGCAATGCGATCCGCTGGCCTTCACGGCGAGCTACCTGTTGGTCGGGGGCGCGGTGCTCACACTCCTCGGGCTCGCACACGGGGACGCGCAACACTGGGTGTGGTCGCCTTCAGGTATCAGCTGCGTGGTGTTCCTGGCGATTTTCAGCTCGACGTTCGGCTTCGTGGCCTATACCTACCTGCTGCTGCACGAAACGCCGTCGCGCATCGGCACCTACGCCTACGTCAATCCGATCGTGGCGGTCTTCACCGGCTGGGTGCTGCTCGGCGAGCGCCTGGACCTGTGGCAGATTGCCGGCTCACTCGTTGTCTTTGCCGGCGTCATCCTGGTGCGCAATCTTCGGCTGTGGCCGCGCGCCGCGGCCACGCGCCACTAGGGCCGAGGCGCTGCGGCGACCGGAGCCACGCCCCCGTCGCGGTCGCGGATCGCGTGGTCGTCAGAAGTGGTAACTCGCCTCCAGAAGATAGGTACGGCCGATGATGCCCGGGAAGTACAGAGAGGTGGCGGTGGCAAAGTTACCTCCGGTACCGGCGAGCGCCGGGTACGGGGGCTCCTTGTCCGCGACGTTGTCGATGATCAGGCGCGTCTGAAAAGCCGGAGTAAATGAGTAAGTCAGCGTCGTGTTGACGAGCCACCAGTGGCCCACCCCCATGATGTTCTTGGCGTCCGGCGTATCTGAATTGTCGAAATTGAACGGGCCGGTGTACTGCGCCTGCCAGTACCACTGGAACGGACCCTTGTGGTAGGTCAGGTCAAACGCACCCTTGTCATGCGGGACCGCGACCGTTACCCCGGTCACCGCCAACTCCCCGACGAGGTCCTTGGGACTCGCTGAGCCGATCTGCTGCAGGAGCTTGCGGGTATTGAGCCAGCTGGCGCGGAAGTCCAGTGCGCCAAACTCGTGCGGCAGAGTCACGCTCCAGTCCAGGGCCATCACAACTCCCTCGAAATCCAGCAGGCCCGCGTTAACGAAGCCGTCATGGAAGCCCGTGATCTGGTGCTGTGCGTTGCGCGTGAACTGTGAGCAGGATGGGTTGTTAGGGTAGTCGGTGGAGTCGTAGCAGGCATCCAGGATCTCGCCCAGGTTCAACTGCTCGATTGCATTCGTCAGGTTGATCTCAATGTAATCCACCGAGATATTGAGGTGCGGAATGAAGCGCGGCCGCAGCACCACACCAAACGTCCGCGAATCCGCCGTCTCACTGGTCAGGTTCTCATTTCCGGAGGTAATGCCCCGGGCGGTGGCATTCACCACGTTGGAGACAAACGTCGTCGTGTCGATGCCCTCGGCGGTGCAGTTAGCCTTGCGGGTGGCCGGCGCCGTCCCCTGGGTGACGAAGTTCTTGTCACAGGGGTCATTCGCGAACTCGTTGGCCGTCGAGGGCGGCAGGAAGAGTTCGGTAATGGCCGGGGCGCGGATCGACCGAGTCTTGTTGCCGCGCAACTGGAGGTCCTCGACCGGCGACCAGCGCAGGCCGCCGGTCCAGGTGGTGGAGGAGCCGGCAATGGAGTTCTTGACGCGACGCACCGCCCCTTCCAGTTCGAGCTGATGCAGGGCCGGGATCGCCTGCAGCGGCTCGAATATCGGCACCAGTGTTTCCGCGTACACCTCATCGGTGTGGTACTCCCCCGAGACCGGGGATGCCACGGCCTGGCCCGCCCCGACCGAGCCGTCAGGATTCTGGATGGTGTAGAAGCTGTCGGGCTCGAAGTCCGCCGACTCGCGCCGATACTCGATGCCGATCGCTCCCTTCCACACGCCCGCCGGCAGCTTGATGATGTCGCCACTTAAGTTTGCGGTGAAGTCGCGCTGCGTATTGATCGATTTGGCGATGGCGTCGTGGGTGATGTAGGCCACCGCGTCCGCGCTCGGCGACCCCTTGCCAAAGATGTTCAGCGGCGCGCAGTGGGCGGAGCCGGTCGGAACCGGCGAGTTGATCGGATTGCCCGCACACACCGGATTGCCGGCGGCATCGAGGGTCGCGTTCAGCGCGTTCTGCACATTCTGGAACACGTAGCTTGGCACCGAGTTGACATCGCGCGAGTAGCCGTAGTTAAGGGCTGCATCCCAGTTGAAGGCGTGGCTCCCCAGGGTGAAGTCGCCGTTGACGCCGAGGACGCCGCGAGTCACCGTCTGATCCCCCGTCGCCCGGCCGCTTTGCAGATCGGAGTTCGCGCGACTGACGTAGAAATGGCTGTTGTTCCAGTTCGGATCCAGAAAGCCGCCAAACGGCAGCGTCGCCGCGTAATTGTTGAGCGCATTCTGGATCGAGGCGCGATCGGCGGGGGTAAGGAATGGGTTATTGACGGAGACCACGAAGTTACCGTTCACCGTGCCGGCACCTCCGAAGAGCGCGGTGTTGTAGGCCGGCTGCGAGACCAGATTCGTCGCGTGCTCCTCCGACAACCACGCTTCCGCGAAGACCGCGAAGTGCTCGGTAATCTTGAAGTTCGCAAGCCCATCGATATTGATGCGCTCCTGCGGCGAGAGGATGTTGCTGAATTCCGAGAGACGGATGCCGTCACCGCCTTCCCAGAAGATCGGATTGCCGGTCTGCTGGCCAAGGTTGTAGGGTGAGAGGGAACTGGAGCCAGGACTCCACGCCAGCACCTGACCGGCACCGTTGGTCACGCCAATCTGGTTGGGATTGAGTCCGAAGGCGGGACCGAAGAAGCCATCGTCCAGCAACGGAATGCCCGAGGTGCTGACACTCGGCACCGAGCCGTTCGGCGTCAGCACCGTCTTGTAGGGCCCGGG
>Ga0068865_100002040_pt1 | contig 11925 bp, 9 predicted proteins | sample KBSMisM12_FD_75293 | JGI IMG/M metagenome (GOLD analysis project Ga0068865, IMG submission 75293) | Miscanthus rhizosphere microbial communities from Kellogg Biological Station, Michigan, USA - KBS Miscanthus M1-2 | ecosystem: Host-associated > Plants > Roots > Rhizosphere > Soil ...
CGCGCTTATCGCGACATCCACCGGCGCAAATCGCGCCAGATCATGGTCGGCAAGGTGCCGGTCGGCGGCGACGCGCCGATCACGGTGCAGACCATGACCAACACCATTACGGGCGACGCCCGCGCCACCATCGACCAGATTCGCGGCATCGAGGAAGCCGGCGCCGATATCGTGCGCGTCTCCTGTCCGGATGAAGACGCCACCAAGGCGATGAAGGCCATCACCAAGGCCGCCGCCATTCCGGTCGTGGCCGACATTCATTTCCACTACAAGCGCGCCATCGAGGCGGCGGTGAACGGCGCGGCCTGTCTGCGCATCAATCCCGGCAATATCGGTTCCGCCCAACGGGTGCGCGAAGTGGTGCAGGCCGCCAAGGATCATGGCTGTTCCATGCGCATCGGCGTCAATGCCGGATCGCTGGAATCCGACCTGCTGGAAAAATACGGCGAGCCCTGTCCGGAAGCGATGGTGGAATCGGCGCTCAACCACGCCAAGATTCTCGACGATCTGGATTTTCGCGAATACAAGATTTCGGTGAAGGCCTCCGACCCCTTCCTGGCGGTCGCCGCCTATCAAGCCCTGTCGGAAGCCATCGATTGCCCGCTGCATGTCGGCATCACCGAGGCCGGCGGCATGATCTCCGGCACCGTCAAATCCTCCATCGGCATGGGCATGCTCTTGTGGAGCGGCATCGGCGACACTATCCGCGTCTCGCTCTCCGCCGATCCGGTGGAAGAAGTGCGGGTCGGTTTCGACATTCTGAAGTCGCTCAACCTGCGCCACCGCGGCGTCAACATCATTTCTTGCCCGTCCTGCGCGCGCCAGGGTTTCAATGTCATCGACACGGTCAAGACGCTGGAAGACCGGCTGAAGCACATCTCCACCCCCATGTCGCTGTCGATCATCGGCTGCGTGGTCAATGGCCCGGGCGAGGCCCGCGAGACCGATCTGGGCTTTACGGGAGGCGGCGCCGGCAAGGGCCATGGCCAGATCTATCTCAACGGTACGCCCAGCTATCGTCTGGAGAATACCGACCTGGTGGAACATATCGTCGAGCTTTGCGAGAAGAAGGCGGCTGAGATCGAGACACAACGCAACGGCGAATCCGCCAAAACCCCACTCGAAGCCGCGCAGTAGCGACCGACATTGCATAGGGCAGCCGCGAACCATCGCGGCTGCCTTTTTTCTTGGACCTAGTTGGACCCACGATGATACCTGCCGTCAAACTGGAACGCCTGCTCGACCGCTTCTCCGCTATTGAAAGCGAGATGGCGTCGGGCGCGTCCGGCGCGGCCTTCGTCAAACTCAGCCGCGAACACGCCGAACTAGGGCCAGTGATCGAAACTGCGCGCGCCTATCGCAGCGTCCAGACCCAGCTTGAGGAAGCCGAGGCGTTGATCGCCGACCCATCCACCGATTCCGATATGCGTTCCATGGCGGAACAGGAACGCGCCGATTTGCGCACCCGCCTTGTCACTCTGGATCATGAGTTGAAAATCCAACTCCTGCCGCGCGACGCGGCCGACGCCTCCTCGGCGATTGTGGAAGTCCGCGCCGGCACTGGCGGCGATGAAGCGGCCTTGTTCGCCGCCGACTTGCTGGAAATGTATCAACGCTATTGCGGCCTTCAAGGCTGGCGCACCGAAGTGATGGACCGCACCGAAAGCGATCTTGGGGGCATCAAAGACGCCACCTTGGAGGTCAATGGCCGCGGCGCTTATGCAAAATTGAAATTCGAGAGTGGCGTGCACCGGGTGCAGCGGGTACCGGCCACCGAAAATCAGGGCCGCATTCACACCAGCGCCGCCACCGTGGCGGTACTGCCGGAAGCCGAGGATGTCGACATCCAGATCAATGACAAGGATTTGCGCATCGACGTCTATCGGGCGCAGGGCGCGGGCGGCCAGCACGTCAACAAGACCGAAAGCGCGGTGCGCATCACCCATTTGCCCACCGGCATTGCGGTGGCGCAGCAGACCGAAAAGTCCCAGCACAAGAACAAGGCCCATGCCATGAAGCTGCTGAAGGCCAAGCTCTATGACATCGAGCGCCAGCGGGTGGATGGTGCGCGTGCCGCCGAACGCAAAAGCATGGTGGGCAGCGGTGACCGCAGCGAGCGCATCCGCACTTATAATTTCCCGCAGGGGCGGGTCACTGATCACCGCATCAACCTGACGCTTTACAATCTGGCGCGGATCATTTCCGGCGACGAGCTGGGCGAGATCGTCGACGCCCTGGTGGCCCAGGACCAGGCCGACCGGCTGGCCGAATTCGAAGCCGCGGACTCGTGAACGATATCCTGCTCGAAGCGGCAAAAAGGATTGCTGCTGCCGGTAGCGACAGCGCCCGTCTGGATGCGCGGTTGTTATGGGATCATGCCCAAAGGAGCGGGACGGATTTCCATGCCCTGGTTGGCCGCCGCGAAAAGCGCGAGCCCATCGCTTACATCACCGGCCATAAGGAATTCTGGAGCCTGGGCTTCCGTGTTGGGCCTGGCGTTCTGATTCCGCGCCCCGATACCGAAACGTTGATCGAGGAAGCGCTGCGGCTGGTGCCGGACCGCAACGCGCCGCTGCGAATTGCGGATTTGGGCACGGGCTCGGGCGCCATTTTGGTCGCGGCTCTCAAAGAATTCCCGCAAGCCACCGGCACCGGTTTTGAAGCGTCACCGGAAGCGTTTGGATGGGCCCGCGAAAACGCCGCGCGTTTGATCGGCGCGCGCGCCCAAATCCAGCAAGCCGATTGGTCCGGCGCCGAGGGCCCCTTCGACCTGATTTTCTCCAACCCGCCCTATATTGCCTCCGGCGAAATCGAATCACTGGAACCGGATGTGGCCAACTACGAGCCCCGTGCGGCGCTGGATGGCGGACCTGATGGGCTGGACGCTTACCGGGCGCTGGCGGAACTCCTGCCGGACCTGCTTATGCATAGCGGCCATGCCTTTCTGGAAATCGGGGCGGGACAGGCCGATGCCGTCACCGCCTTGTTCCCAAAGCTGGAAATCCTGCGGGTTGCACCCGACCTTTCGGGTATCCCCCGCTGCGTTACCTTGAGGAAACCATAAGGATTTCCTTGGAAAAATGCGGGGGTTGGGCTAGGTTGGGCCTGTAGGGATCGGGGATGATCCCTGTTGCGGGCCGCAAGAGGCGAGACCGCAGGCTGGGCCGGTAACGCGAATAAATCCGCGGCCGGGCAGGGGCTCTAAAGCGAACCATAGTCGGCTGGGTATGGAGTGCGCGCCGGTGGCGTTCATTTCGTCAGCCAAGGAAGGACCATAGTGAAGCGCTCTCGTAGAGGCGGCCGCAGGCCGCAACATGGTGGCAATGGCGGCGGCGGTGGCGGCGGCGGCAATAATAACGGCGGCGGCTTCAACCCCAACCGCACCTATGACTCCTCCGGTCCCGAAGTGAAAATCCGCGGCTCCGCCAGCCACGTCTATGAGAAATATTTGCAACTGGCCCGTGACGCCAATTCCGGCGGCGACCGCATCATGGCCGAGAATTACCTTCAGCATGCGGAGCATTACTACCGCATCATGGCGGCGGCGGCGGCCCAGCAGGCCCAGTACCAGGCCCAACAGGCGGCGCAGAATCCGCAAGGACAAGGTAACCCGCAGGGCAATTTCCAGGGCAACCCGCAAGGCAATTATCAAGGGCACCCGCAGGGCCAGCCTCAAGGCGGTAACCAAGGGGGCCACCAGGGCGGTCATCAAGGGGGCCAGCCCCAGCCCACCGGCAGCGCGCCTTCCTTTTCCCTGACCGAAGAATCGGGCGAGGAAGAGGGCGAAGAGGCTGAGGCCTCTTAAGCCAAGCCACACCCGTTAAGCCGAAGCAGGCTTGCCCGCTGCGCGGGCGTTCGGCCTGCAAAAGGTCCACCGGACCTTTTGCTTAACGGCCTCACGGACTTGCAGCCCCAGTTCCCCCTTCCCATATCCTTGTCACGCGGCGCCCGGTACCGGGGCCGTAGTATGGTCCGCTGCCACATGAAGCTGGGGCCGACCGGGAGAAGGCATGGATATCGAGAAATTCACCGAGCGGGCGCGCGGTTTCATTCAGTCGGCCCAGTCCCTGGCGGTCCGCGAGGGCAACCAGCAATTTGTCCCCGAACATCTGCTCAAAGTCCTTCTTGATGACGAAGAAGGATTGGCTGCGCGCCTGATTAAGGCTGCCGGCGGCCGAGATGCCCAGGTGCGAACCGGCGTGGAATCTGCGCTCAAGAAGCTGCCCAAAGTGCAAGGCGGCTCCGGCCAGGTTTACCTGTCCCAGGAAGCGGCCAAGCTGTTGGACAATGCGGAACAGATCGCCAAAAAGGCCGGCGACTCTTTTGTCACCGCCGAATATCTGCTGTTGGCGCTGGTGCTGGCCACCGGCACAGAAGCCGCGAAAATTCTCAAGGATGCCGGTGTCACCGCTCAAGGCCTGAACACGGCCATCGCCGATTTGCGCAAGGGCCGCACCGCCGACAGCGCCACGGCGGAAAACGCCTATGACGCACTCAAGAAATATGCCCGCGACCTCACTGAACTGGCGCGCTCCGGCAAGCTAGATCCCGTGATCGGCCGCGATGAGGAAATCCGCCGCACCATCCAGGTGCTTTCCCGCCGCACCAAAAACAATCCTGTCCTGATCGGCGAGCCCGGCGTGGGCAAGACAGCAATCGCCGAGGGCCTGGCCTTGCGCATCGTCAATGGCGATGTGCCCGAAAGCCTGCGCGATCGTAAATTGATGGCACTGGACATGGGCTCGCTGATCGCCGGCGCCAAGTTCCGCGGCGATTTTGAGGAGCGGCTGAAGGCCGTGCTCAACGAAGTCACCGGCGCCCATGGCGAAATCATCCTGTTCATCGACGAGATGCATACCTTGGTGGGCGCGGGCAAGGCCGATGGCGCCATGGATGCCTCCAACCTTATCAAGCCGGCGCTGGCGCGCGGCGAGCTGCATTGCGTGGGCGCCACCACCTTGGCGGAATACCGCAAATATGTGGAAAAGGACGCCGCTTTGGCGCGGCGCTTCCAGGCGGTGTTCGTCAATGAGCCGACGGTGGAAGACACCATTTCCGTTCTGCGCGGCTTGAAGGAGAAATACGAGCTCCATCACGGCGTGCGGATCACCGACTCCGCCATCGTGGCGGCGGCGACCCTGTCAAACCGCTATATCACTGACCGTTTCCTGCCGGACAAAGCCATCGACCTGATGGACGAGGCCGGATCGCGGCTGCGCATGCAGATCGATTCCAAGCCGGAAGCTCTGGACGAATTGGACCGCCGCATCATCCAGCTCAAGATAGAACGCGAGGCTTTGAAGAGGGAGACGGACAAGGCCTCCAAGGACCGTTTGGTGTCCCTGGAAAAAGAGTTGGCCGAGCTGGAAGAGCAATCCGCCGCGCTCACCGCCAAATGGCAGGAAGAAAAGCAATCCGTCGCCGACGTTCAGTCGCTGAAGGAAAGGCTGGATACCGCCCGCAGTGAAGTGGAAGCGGCCCAGCGTAAAGGCGATTTCGCCCGCGCCGGTGAGCTGACTTATGGCGTGATCCCCGACCTGGAGCGCAAGCTTAAGGCCATCGAAGACCGCGAAGACGATGTGCTGGCCGCCGAAGCGGTCACGGCGGAGGATATCGCCCAGGTGGTATCGCGCTGGACCGGCATTCCAGTGGACAAGATGCTGGAAGGCGAGCGCGAAAAGCTGCTGCACATGGAATCCGACCTGGAAAGGCGGGTGGTAGGCCAGAACGAAGCCGTGCGCGCCATTTCCAATGCGGTGCGCCGGGCGCGCGCCGGGCTGCAGGACCCCAACCGGCCCATCGGCAGTTTCCTATTCCTTGGTCCGACAGGGGTGGGCAAAACCGAACTTACCAAGGCGCTGGCCGCGTTCCTGTTCGACGATGATACCGCCATGGTGCGCATCGACATGAGCGAGTTCATGGAAAAGCATGCGGTGGCGCGGTTGATCGGTGCGCCGCCCGGCTATGTCGGCTATGAAGAGGGCGGCGTACTCACCGAAGCGGTGCGGCGGCGGCCCTATCAGGTGATCCTGTTCGACGAAGTCGAAAAGGCCCATGCCGATGTCTTCAATGTGCTGCTGCAGGTACTGGATGATGGACGCTTGACCGACGGCCAGGGCCGCACTGTGGACTTCAAGAACACGGTAATCATCCTGACGTCCAATCTGGGCACCGAATTCCTCTCAGTGGAAGGCAGCGACGCCGCCCATGGCCGCGCCCAAGTGATGCAAGCGGTGAGGGCGCATTTCCGCCCCGAATTCTTGAACCGGTTGGACGAGATCATTCTGTTCCACCGCCTGAGCCGCACGGACATGGACAAGATCGTCGATATCCAGATCGGGCGGCTGTCAAAATTGCTGGCCGACCGCAAGATCGCCATAAGCCTGGACGACAAGGCGCGTCATTGGCTGGGCAATGCCGGTTACGATCCGGTCTATGGCGCGCGGCCCCTGAAGCGGGTGATCCAGCGCCGGCTGCAAGACCCGCTGGCGCAGATGATCTTGGAAGGCAGGATCGGCGACGGCGCCAGCGTGAAGGTCAGCGCCTCCAAGACCGGGCTGACCATCAACGGCCAGGAATTCGCCGCTTCCGCCGACGAGTTGGTGGACACGGCGCCTGCGGGCGTGGCGATCAACTGACACGCCGTCGTGAGGCAGGTCCGCAACGCGGCAAATTAAGGTCGCAATCGTCAGTGAAGCGTTTGGGCGCCGCATGCTCGCTGCGCTCGTGCCACTACGCTGTCGCTAGGCACGGGCAAGCTTTTCCAGTCTCGCTATGCTCGCCAAGAAAAGCCAAGCCTATCCAGCTCATCGCAACTGGTGTATCTTCTCCAGGTCGTAGAAAAGCTGGAGTCAATCTCACATCACCCGACCTAGATCATAACAAGTTATAGGGAGGGAACAATGAATGAGATCGCAGCGGCAGCCAGAGGGCTCGCCGTCATACTGTCCATCGTGTCTGCCTTTATCTCGGTTCCACTGACTGCGCCGCTGCTCCTGATCTTTGGCGGCATTGCAGCGATCAAAAATGATTCCGAGCGAAACGCCAGAAACTTTCTGATCACAATTGTTCTGTTGCTTGGCGCCAAAACCCTTGAGGTCTTGCCGGCTGTGGGACCGCATTTGGCGACAATCTTTACGTCCCTGGGTATCGCCTTTGTCGGCGCTTCCATTGTCGCCATCGTCATTACCCTTTCCTACCGGTTGAAGCGGGATTGGGTGAAATAGCGCTTTTCCGGCCCGGGCGGTATCTTGTGCCGACGGTATTGTCCGTCACCGCAATAATGGGGACGGCCCGGGCCGTAATTTTCATATGAGCGATCCAATCGCATTCGCGGATTTCCTGAAGGTGGATATCCGGGCGGGAACGATTGTGTCGGCGGAAATTTTTCCGGAAGCCCGCAAACCCAACCAGTCCTTGCCGTTCGAGATGCGGTTGAAACTGATTGCGCGGCAGGTGCTGCAATACCGGCACATGTACAAGGTCGACCCGGAGGTCGAGAAGTTGGCGCATGAACTGGCCCGTCAGCCGCTCGCCTAAACTGGCGGCCTTGGGTTAGCTTTTCTTGGCGAAACGTCAGGGAGCCCAGAAAAGCTTGCCGGTGCCCAATGGCGGGCGGATGCCCTAGCCAGGCACTTCTTTCGTGAGAATGTCGAACCGTTTGAGTTCGGCATTGCCGAAGGCGGTGCTGATCGCAGCGTCAGTCGCGTCGCGTCCACGAGCCATCAACAACCGGCCGATACGTGGTTTGTTATGCCGGGCGTCCAGCGTATGCCAGGTTCCGCCAAGATAAGCCTCGAACCAGCCACTAAAATCCATCGGTGAGGGATCGGGCGGCACACCGATATCGCCCAGGTAACCCGTGCAATAGCGTGCCGGGATATTCATGCAGCGGCAGAGTGTAATCGCCAGATGGGCATAGTCACGGCACACGCCCTTGCGTTCGGTGTGCCCTTCCGAGGCGGTGCGGTCGGCACGGGCGTGGCTGTAGCCGAATGTTATGCGCTCATGTGTGTAGTCAAGAATGGCTTTCAGGAGCGGCCATCCGGGCTTGGTCTTGCCGAACCTCTTCCAGGCCAGGGTCGCGAGCTTATCGGTGTCGCAATAGCGGCTGCCCAACAGATAGACCAGCACGTCGTTCGGCAAGTCTTCCACCTTTGCCTGCCGAGCTTTCACGGGCATGACATCGGGCACGCCGTTGTCGCGGATGACAAAGCGGTTGGACAATTTCAGCAAGCCCGCGGGTGCGACCAGCCGGGTACAGATATTGCCGAACGAATCGGCATAGGTAAAAAAAGGCACGGGCGGATCGAGGCGGAAAGCCTCCGGCGTTTTCAGCCGTTTGCGCAATTCCGGGCGCAGATGAACCTGCAGCAGCATGGGTGTGGCGGCCTTGCATTTGAACGAGATGTCGTAGCCGCCCTGAATCAACACGTGCTGTGTCCCCTGTCTGGAACACAATGCCAGAAACCCGTGAAAGTTCCTGCTTTGCTTGAGTGCCGCAATTGATGGCGAACATTTCGAGGCATCGCCTGGCCCCGCTCGCTCCTGCTCGTGCGTTACGCGCGCCGATCGCTCACTTCGCCTTCGCCTGCCGCAGGTCCGTCGCGTTGTCCGCCACCTTGGTCTCCAGTGCTAGGCTGGCGATCATGGTGTCGATTTCCTGCCGCTTGTTCTGGAAAATATTCAGCAGCCTACCCGCCAACTGACGGCCCTGCGCCATCTTCACGGTCAGCGGATTGACCTGCACATTGTTGACCAGGATTTCGTAATGCAGATGCGGGCCGGTCGCCATGCCGGTCATGCCGCTATAGGCAAAGACCTGGCCCTGGCGCACCCGGGCGCCCGCCCGCATGCCAGGCGCGAAACGCGAGAGATGGCCATAGTCGGTGGAATAGCCATTGCCGTGAACGAGCTTGACGAAATTGCCATAGCCGCTGGCCCGGCCCATGAATTTGATGGTGCCCGCGCCCGCCGCCATCACCGGCGTGCCGGTAGGAACGGCAAAATCCACGCCCTTATGCATGCGGGTATAGCCCAGGATGGGATGGAAGCGGCTGCCGAAACCCGATGAGATGCGCGCGCCGTCGACCGGCGTTTTCATCAGCAGGCCTTTGGCGCTTTCGCCCTTGGCATCGAAATATTCCGCCGGTTCGTCGGGGCTGGCCTGAAAGCGGTACATGGGAATTTCTTTTCCGCCCAAAGTCATCATCGCGTAGCTGATGGCGCCGTATTTCGCCGGCTGGCCATCGGGCGTGTAGTAATAATCGTAATAGACTTCGAACTTGTCGCCGGTATGCAGGTCGCGCTGGAAGTCCACCTTGTAGGAGAACATGTGGATCAGATCGACCACCACATCGGCGGGGATCCCCGCCTGCATGGCGGCGAGATAAAGACTGGAATCGATGGTGCCGCCGGCACGGTGGCGATGGACCTGCAATTCCTTTTGCACCAGATCGGCGGTGTAGGTGCCTTCGGTGGTGCGGGTGACGGTGATTTCCTGCTGAATGGTGGGCGAGAAATGCAGCGACAGCAGGCGTGAGATGGGCTGGGAATTTTCTTCCGTTGCGCCGCTGGCATCGTCCTCGCCGGCATCAATAGGCACAACCACCGGCTTGTGATTGACCAACACCGTGGTGGTGCGCGGCTGAGCCAGTTTGGCGGGCGGCGCGCCGGTGGCGTCAATGGTGGCGACGGAATAGGTAAGGTCGAAAGGTTGTCCAACCTTGAGCGCCCGCGGATCGAAATTCTTGCCCATGGCGGCCACCACGGCATTGGCGTCCTGGGCCGAGATCCCGACATCCTCCAGCATTCCGGCCAGGGTATCGCCGGAATCCAGAGTCACCGTGCGGCTTTCCACGCCCGGATTGGGATTGGCATTGTCGGAATTGTCAGCGGCTTCTTGCGGCTCGCTGGCGCGGATCAATTTTGTGAACAGGGCATAGGGCAGGGACGAACGCCCCGGCGCCACCATGGGACGGTCCACCGGCATCATGCCCATCGCCATCCAGGCGATGGCGCCCGCCACCAAAGCGGTGAGAGAGGTGGACACCACGGCCCAGCGGCCGTCGGTGGTGGCCAAAGCGGCGCTGGCGCTGTTCAAGCCGCGGCGCAGCGACAGCAAAGAAGATGAGATACGGCGGTGATCGGGATTCAAAGCGGCTCCATTTTGGGAACGGCTTCAAGTCCCCCGACTTTCTGCCTGTTTATCCCAGCCCATTTTTATAAACGTGGTACGCCGCGCGCCCATCCCCGACATGCAGCCATTGCCATATAACCTTCACTGATGGCGCGGGGTCAACCGAAAATGTCCAGTAAGAGGCTGTTCTCATTGCAGTTTAGACAGGTTCCAATTTTTTGCGCTTTGATGATTCTCTCGATGTTGACGCCGCTCCCGGCTTTCGCCTGGGGCCCGGAGGGTCATGAGATCGTGGCGCTGATCGCGCTGCGGGAACTCACACCGGTAGCGCGAAACCAAGTCGCGCGATTGCTGGGCAGTCCCGCGATGATGGCGCATGACGCCAGTTGGGCCGATGAAATCCGCGACCGGCGCCCCGACACGGGCCCATGGCATTATGTCGACATTCCGCTGGAGGCCTCCGGTTACGACAGGGACCGCGATTGCCCCCGGCCGGCAAACTGTGTGGTGGCGCAGATTGAAAATGATCTGCGCAACCTCGCGGACCGCAAGCTGGATGAGCGCGTGCGCGCCGATGCCCTGCGGTTCCTGATTCATTTCGCCGGTGACATTCATCAGCCGCTTCATGCGCAAGACCATGACGACAAGGGCGGCAACGCGGTACGCGTCACTTTGGGCCGCGAACGTTCCAACCTGCATCGCGTCTGGGACAGTGATGTGGTGGAAGCGTTGGGCTTTGATAGTGGCCGTGTCGCTGAGGCCCTCGAACAGTCCATCACACCGTCACAGCGCAAGGCCTGGGCTTTAGGCACGCCGGCGCAATGGGCCAATGAAGCACACGCCATTGCCCGCGATCAGATCTATCCGCCGCTTGGCAGCCGCACTCAGCTTCGACTACCGCGCGACTATCCCCAGCGTGAAATGGCGATCACGCGCATGCAACTCAGCAAAGCCGGCGTGCGGCTGGCCTGGCTGCTGAACGGGGTTTTCCGCTAGCTAGTTCGACGCCAAAATCGTGTTGCGTACGATCGGATAGATTTGAGTCTGCCACTTGGTGCCGGAAAACACGCCATAGTGACCGGCGCCGGCCTGGACATAGTGCTTCTTACGAAACGGCTTGAGGCTGGACAGCAAATCCTGCGCCGCCATGGTTTGGCCCAGACCGCAAATATCATCGCGCTCGCCTTCCACGGTCAGCAGTGAAGTCTTGCGGATGGCGCGGGGATCCACCCTGCGGTTGCGATAAGTATAGACACCGCGCGCCAGGTGATGCTCCTGGAACACCTTGCAGACAGTCTCCAGATAAAATTCGGCCGGCAAGTCGGCGACCGAGAAATATTCGTCATAGAATCTGCGATTGGCATCGGCCTTGGCGAGTTCGCCTTTCAGGATATGGCTGAACAGGTCCATGTGGGCGCGCACATGCCGCGACATGTTCATGGTCATGAAAGCCGATAATTGCAGAAAACCGGGATAGACGCGGCGATGCGCGCCCTTGTAGCGGCGCGGCACGGTGGTGATCAGATTCTGCTCAAACCATTCCACCGGATGTTCATTGGCCAGCTTGTTCACGCGGGTGGGATTGACGGAGGTGTCGACCGGTCCGGCCATCAGGGTCAGGCTTTTGGGTGTGGCGGGGTGATTGTCTTCGGCCATCAAAGCGGTGGTGGCCAGCATCAAGGGACAGGGCTGGCACACCGCCATGCCATGCACCCCCGGACCGATATGGGCAAAAAAAGCGGTCAGGTGATCGATATAGTCGTCGGTGCCGAAACGCCCTTCGGCAA
>Ga0068865_100002043_pt1 | contig 11917 bp, 10 predicted proteins | sample KBSMisM12_FD_75293 | JGI IMG/M metagenome (GOLD analysis project Ga0068865, IMG submission 75293) | Miscanthus rhizosphere microbial communities from Kellogg Biological Station, Michigan, USA - KBS Miscanthus M1-2 | ecosystem: Host-associated > Plants > Roots > Rhizosphere > Soil ...
GGGTCAGTCCACGTCACCACAATTCGCCTCCCATGCAAGGGCTCCCCTATCCATAGGAGTAAATGGACGAGATCCTTTCCGCCTGGGACGTCAAGACGCTCGCCACCGACATCAACCAGATTGACCGGTGGCAGCGCTTCTCCGACAATCGCCGTATGCGCCACTGGGTTGCGACGATCTGTGCCGCGGCCGGGTTGACGGCCGTCATTCGTGCTCAAGCGGCGGAACCGATCCGCTGTATGCAGGATTCACCGGAACGTCGAGGCGGCACGGGATGTTCGATCGTGGCGGACACATTGCTGCGCGACCTTCCGGCGCAGCCGCTCTATTGGCACATCGACAAGTTCCCGGCCCTCCGGGCGGCCCAGGCGGCGGCTGGTGCGGCGTCGGTGGCGATCGAGGCGCACGGCAGCGCGTGGCTGATGAAGGTGGAGCCGCAATCCAGCGACCACCATGGTGGGCAGCACGCCGCCGCGGTCGGGCCGCTGCCCATTCCGTCGACCGCGTCACTCATGATGCAGATCATGTCGGCGCACTTCCTGCCGGGACAGGTGTCGGAGCCGCACACGCACCCCGGTCCAGAAGCCTGGTTCGTGATCGAGGGTGAACAGTGTCTCGAAACACCGACCGGCACGATTCGCGCGAAGGCCGGTGAGACCGCCATCATCGACGCCGGCCCGGCGATGCGGTTGGTCGGGACGGGCACCGGTCCGCGGCGCGCGCTGGTGCTGGTCCTGCACGGCGCCGCGCAGCCGCCGACCACCATCACACGCGGCGTCACGCTCGCGTCCTGTCGATGAGAAGGCCGATCTCAGGTTGTGGCTCGGTCGAGACGCTTGTACATCACGAGAGCATCGACAAGGCCCTGCTCCGGGTGCCTGAACGCCAACGGTAGCCTCCCGACAGTCTCGAAGCCGTAGGCGTGCCAGGTCCTGACGGCGCGCACGTTGGTGCTCACGACGAAATTGAACTGCATCGCGAGAAACCCTCGCGCCTGGGCTCGCGCCAGCGAGTGTTCGAGCATCGCGCGGGCGACGCCTCTTCCCTGCGCGTCTCGCGATGTCATGTAGCCGCAGTTGGCCACGTGATCCCCGCCGCCGGCCTGGTTCGGCTGCAGGAAGTAGGTGCCGAGCATCCGGTCCGCGTCTTCGGCGACGAACACTTCGTGGCCGTCTCGATACCAGTAGGCGAGTGCGTCCTCCCGGCTGATGTCTCGCGGGAGGCTATAGGTTTCACCCGCGCGCAGGACCGGCTCGAGGATCGTCCAGACGTCGTCCCGGTCTGCGGGCAGTGACAGGCGAATCAGGAGCATCAACACATTCTGTCAGCTCTCAGCCGTCCATTGAGTTGCTGAAACACCGGGGCAAGGATCTGGCCTGCCGCCGGCGCCGACGGATTTGTGGCCTGCAGGTCCTATGGAAACGGGGCGTGAGATCCGCGCCTCGATGGACCGTCGGACACGAAGGGCGTGGGAGGAACGTGAATGAATCCGAACAAGGCGTTGTGGGAGAAGGGCGACTTCACGCGCATCGCGGCGACGATGCGGGAGAGCGGTGAGGCCCTCGTCGCCGGGCTCGGCGTCACCCCCGGAATGAAGGTGCTGGACCTCGGCTGCGGCGACGGCACGACCGCGCTGCCGTCGGCCAGGCTCGGCGCCGACGTGCTCGGCGTCGACATCGCGAGCAATCTGGTCGCAGCCGGGAACAAGCGCGCGAAGGAAGCGGGCCTGACCAACTGCCGTTTCCAGGAAGGCGACGCCACCAACCTCGCCGGCCTCGCCGACGGGAGCTTCGACCTCGTGGTCAGCATCTTCGGGGCGATGTTCGCGCCGACACCGTTCGACGTCGCCAAGGCCATGGTGCGCGTGACGCGGCCCGGCGGCCGGATCGTCATGGGCAACTGGATTCCCGGCGATCCGACCCTGGTGGCGCAGATCCTGAAAATCAGCAGCTCCTACTCGCCGCCGCCGCCCGAAGGGTTTGTCAGCCCGATGACCTGGGGGATCGAGGCCAACGTGATCGAGCGCTTCGGGGCAGCCGGGATTCCAGCGGAGAGGATCTCGTGCTCGAAGGACACGTTCACCTTCAACGCTCCCGCCTCACCATCGGCGTTTGTCGCGGACTTCAGGGACTACTACGGGCCGACGATGAATGCGTTCGCCGCCGCGGAACAGAACGGCAAAGCCGCGGCGCTTCAGCAGGAGCTCGAGACCCTCTTCGAACAGAAGAACACGAGCACGACCAAAGGCCGCTCGTCGATTCCGGCCACCTTCCTGCGGGTTGTCGTGACACGCTGAGCGTTCCGGTTCCGATCACGCCGTGAACGAGAAGCGGAACGTGTACAGGTCCAGGGTGTAACCGTGCCGCTCATACGTCTTCGCCTGCACTAGCGGATATCGCTTCAGCAGCGTCTGGAGCTGCACGTTGTCCGCGTTCGCGAAGGCGACGTAGAAGAACAGCTGGCCATCGCTTCGCACATGCGAGGCGATCACGTCCCGGTTGACGTCGCCGAGCGCGACAAAGAACGGCAGCGCGTGCGACGGGTCGGCGGTGAGGCTGTAGTCCCGCCCGTCCACATCCGGCGGAAAGTTGTAAATCGCATTGCCCATGAGCAGGATGCTGCCATCGCGGGGGCGCACGTCGCGCATCATGTCCCCGAAGAGGTATTGCAGCTGGAGGAACTCCAGGTTGTAGACGATGCTGTCCAACTTCAGCCCGCCGGTCAGGGACGTCATGTCGAGCATCACGTGAGAACCGAAGGCGAAGGTGCCGAAGAACGCTCGGGACACCAGGTCGATTGACCGGAAATTCGACGCGAACACCAGGAAGGCGCAGACCGCCAGAGACGCCATCCGGCGGCCGCCGCGCTCAGCCAGCGACAGCAGCGCGTGATAGAAGGCGAGGATCAGCAGCGGCGTCGCCAGGAGGACGTAGCGGGCGCCGTTCGAGAACCGGTAGCGCGTGACGATGTAGACCAGGCCGGCGAGCGTCAGCGCGATGAACATGCCGCGGCGCGCCTGATCGATCGGCTCGGGCCGTGCCGGTGCCACGCGGATCGAAGCGGCGCACAACGCGACGACGACAACGCCGGTGTAGAGCCACTGGAAGTTCAGCACGAAGATGTCGGCCAGAAACGCACGCATGCTCGGATCCGCCAGATTCGTGTTCAAGAAGGCATCCACGCGATCGGGAATGGCCTGAACCGGCGCGTACGAGCCCGCCCAGCCGCCGGGGTCGTGGCGAATCACCGCGGCGAACAGCATGAACGCCCCGACCGCCATCGGGACGACCAGCAACGGCGCCAGCGACCGCAGCGCCACCGCCCGCTCAGCCCACGAAATGCGCGGCCGCAGCACGCACGCCACGACATAGGCCCCCATCGTCACGCCCCAGGCGGCCGCAGCCGTCTCCTTCGTGAAGATCAGCGCGACCGCGAAGGCGCTGGCGATCCAGAAGCGGCGCGCCACCAGGAAATGGAGGAACAACACGAACAGCGCGGTCGCGCCGTAATCGAGGTTGAGGAAGATCGCGTGCGACACGAACAACGGCGCCAGGGCGTACAGGGCGGTGACGAGCGCGTACTCGGTGTCGCCCTTGCCGGGAAACAGACTCCGGAGGAGTCCGTCGAACGCGGCAATCGACATCACGCCCACAACGGCATTGAACGCGTAGAGGAATGCGGGAGTCCACGGCCACAGGTACTGCGTCAGGCTCCACATCCAGACGTACACCAGCGACGGATGACCCCAGCAACGAAAACTCAGCAGATCGAACGGCTTGCCGACGGCGACTTCGACACAGTCGAGAAAATTCTTCGAATCCCAGAACGGGACCGCGTCGAGATGGGTCGCGACGATCGCGACGAAGAGCAGCATCACGAGCAACAGCCCCCGCCGCCGGACGGCGACCGAGGTCAGGGTCGCCCGGTACGTCGGAAGGGGACCGTTCACAACGCGCATAGGAGCGAGCGTCTGCGGAAGGACGGCGAATCATACTCCGTATAAGATCGGCTTTCGAAGGGGACAGTCCATGGGCAGGTCACGCGCGGTGCTCGTCGCGGCGCTCGCGCTCGCAGCCGCAGGCTGCCGTGCGCGCACCGACCCGCCGCCGAAACCGGCCGAGCGAACGGTCGCCTGGCATCAGCTCGGGACCTGGTCCGGCCGCGGCAACCTGCAGACGGAATCGTTTACGAGTGAGAGCGGCGCCCTGCGGGTGCGGTGGGAGACCACGGCTCAGGCGGGCAACGCCGTCCCCGCCGGCACCGGCGCGTTCCGCCTGACGGCCCACAGCGCGATCAGCGGCCGCCCGCTGCAGGAGGTGGTTGAGCACGCCGGTCCCGGCAGCGGCATCGGCTACGTCCAGCAGGACCCGCACGTCTTCTATGTGGTCGTCGACTCGAGCCACCTGAACTGGAAGTTCACCGTGGAAGAAGCGATCGGGTATCCTTAACCGATCCCAGGGCCGGTCACAGGGAGGAAGAACGATGACCGAGATTTCCCCCGCCCACGTTTCCCGCCGCAATTTCATCAAGGGTGTCGTCGCTGCAGGCGCAGTGGCCTCGTCTTCCGCCTACCTGTTCCGCTCGACCACGCTGCACGGCCAGCCGTCGGCGGCGGGCGCCGTCGAACGGCTGCTGACGCTCAACGTGAACGGCCAGAACCGTCGCGTCGACGTGATGCCGCAGGACACGCTGGCGTGGACGCTGCGCTACAAGCTGGGCCTCACCGGCACGAAGCTGGGCTGCGACCGCGCGGAGTGCGGCGCGTGCACCGTGCTCATCGACGACGTGCCGCACTATTCGTGCTCGGTGCTGGCGCACCGCACCCGCGGCAAGAAAATCACGACGATCGAAGGCCTCGCCGATCCCGCCACCGGCAAGCTGAGCGCGGTGCAGCAGGGCGTGGTCGACGAGCAGGGCTTCCAGTGCGCCTTCTGCATGCCGGGCTTCGTCATGGCCGCAACCGGCTACTTGAAAACGAATCCGAACCCCACGCGGCAGGAACTGGCGCATGGCGTGTCCGGCAATCTGTGCCGCTGTCAGGACTACGACAAGATCCTCACCGCACTCATGCGCGGGGCCGAACTGATGCGAGGCTGACGTCATGACCAACAAGCTGATCGGCCAGAACTACACGACTCCCGATCTCGTCGCCAAGGTGACCGGCCGCGCAAAGTACGCGGAAGACTTCCGCGTCGACGGCATGCTGTTCTGCAAGCTGCTGCTCAGCCCGATGCCGCACGCGCGGGTCAGGCGCATCGACGCGAGCAAGGCGCTCAAGATGCCCGGCGTGAAGGGGATCCTCACCGCCGACGAGTTGCCGCCGCCTGCCGACGTCGTCACCGATCTCGGCCAGACGATCAAGGCCAACACGAGGGGCGAGAAGGCGCTGACCAGCGAGCCGGCGTACCAAGGTGAGCCGGTGCTCGCCGTGGCGGCGGTCGACGAGCTGACGGCGGCTGAAGCCATCGAAAGAATCGAAATCGACTGGGAGCCATTGCCCTTCGAAGTTGATCCGGTCAAGAGCCTGTTGCCCGGCGGCGCCAACGCGCGGCTCGAAGGCAACATCTGGGGCAAGCCGAAGCCGCCCAGTCCGGGACAACCGGTATCGCCACCGGCGATCGAAGATCTGAAGTGGACCGATGCCGAAGCGGCCGAGTACGCGCAAGGCCGGCTGCCGATGGGCAAGACGCCGGACGAATGGTCGTACGGCAACCTCGACGCGGGATTCAAGGACGCGGCACTCGTCCTCGACGAAACGTTCGTGACGCCGAACACCAGCCACCAGACGCTCGAGCCGCGCACCGCGATGGCGTACTGGCAGAACGGCAAGCTGTACATGCACTGTTCGACGCAGAGTGTCGTGCAGACGGTGGGATCGGTGTCGCGCTGGCTGCATCTGGACCCGAAAGACGTGGTCTTGATCAGCGAGTACACCGGCGGCGGCTTCGGCAGCAAGGCGACCGGCACGATCACCTCGGTCATCCCGGCGCTGCTGTCGAAGAAGTTGAGCGCCCCGGTGATGATGCGCATCGATCGCGAGACCGAGCACTACATCGGCGGCGCGCGGCCTGCCGTACACGGTCGCCTGAAGGTCGGCTTCGCGAAGGACGGCCGGATCACCGCGCTCGACATGTTCGTCGTCAACGAGAACGGACCCTACGAGCCGGTCGGCGACACCGGCATGACGGGGCGCATGGTGTCGCTGCTGTTCCAACCGCCGGCGATGCGGTGGCGCGGCGTCTCGGTCCTCACCAACACGCCGCCGCGGCGCGCCCAGAGCCAGCCCGGCGGAATGCAGGGCATCACGGTGATGGAGCCGATTCTGGCGAAGGCCGCGCGCAAGCTCGGCGTCGATCAAGTGGCCATCCACCGCGTCAACGCACCCGAGGGGAAGGCGAAGTTCGGTCCGGCGAATGCCCGCGGCGACCGCGCCTACGCCACCAGCGCCTTCGTGAAGGAAGCGCTCGATCGCGGGGCCGAACAGTTCCGGTGGCACGAGCGCAAGGCGCAGGGCGGCAAGCGACAGGGCCCGAAGGTGCGCGGCTACGGTGTGGCGACGAGCGCGTTCGTTGCCGGATCGACCGGCTACGACGGCCTGTTCGTGATCAAGCCGGACGGCCGCATGTACATCCAGTCCGGCATCGGCAACCTCGGCACCGAATCGATGAGCGACTGCCAGCGCGTCGCGGCGGAGATGATCGGGATGCCGTGGGAGAAAGTCGAGCTGACCTGGGGGCACACCGGCAAGAACCTGCCATGGAGCTGCGTCTCCGGCGGCAGTCAGACGACGCACGCGCACACGCGCGCGGCGCACGCGGCGGCCACCTATGCGATCGGGAAGCTGCGGGAGATCGCCGCGAAGGCGCACGGCGGCAAGCCGGAACAGTACACGGTGGCGAACGAGCGCGTGTCGGGTCCCGGCGGCAGCCTGACGCTGGCGCAGGCGGCGCAGAAGGCGATCGAGTACGGCGGGAGCTTCGACGGCCATGAGCTGCCGGACGACATCAACGCGTTCACCAAGGCATCGGCCGCGGCGCTCGCCGGCCAGGGGCTGATGGGCGTGGCCCGCGACAACTACAAGCACGACGGCAGCACGCACTCCTTCGTCGCCGGCTTCGCCGAGGTCGAAGTCGACGTCGAGACCGGCCAGTACCACATCGTCGACTACCTGGCGGTCGCCGATGTCGGCACCGTCATCCATCCGCACGCGCTCGGCGGCCAGGTGCTCGGCCGATCGATGCTCGGCATCGGACACGCGATCGGTCAGCACTGGGTCTACGACCAGCGCTACGGAGTGGCGCTGGCCAGGCGGTTCCATCACAACAAGCCGCCGACGATTCTCGACGCGCCGCGGACGATGGCGTGGGACGCGCTGAACCTTCCCGATCCCGAAACGCCGGTTGGCGCGCGTGGCATCGGTGAACCGCCGGTCGCCGCCGGCTGCTGCGCCGTGCTGAACGCACTTGCCGACGCGCTCGGAGACGACGTGTTCAGGCGCGCTCCGGTGATGGCCGGCACGCTGCTCGCGGCGCTCGACGCGGGCCATCCGGTGCAGGAACCGCTCACGGCGCACATCTGAAGTCGAGAGGTAGAGAATGGCTGTCATTCGCGACGTCATCGCCCCCTTCGAACTGTTCCAGCCGGCATCGACCGACGATGCGATCAGGCTGCTCGACAAGTACGGCGCCGACGCGCTGGTGCTGGCGGGCGGGCTCGACAGCATGGACTGGCTGAAAGATCGCCTCCGCCGGCCGAAGGCGGTGGTCGACCTCGGTCAGATCCAGGAGCTGCACGGCATCAAGGACGCTGACGGCGGTCTCGAGATCGGCGCGATGACGCCGCTCACCGAGGTTGTGAAGCACGCGGCCGTCCGCGAGAAGTTCAGCCTGCTGATGGAGGCGGCCGAGCTCGTCGCCTCGCCGCAGATCAGGAACCAGGGCACCCTTGGCGGCAACGTGTCGCAGGACACGCGCTGCTGGTACTACCGCGGCGGCTGGACCTGCTACCGCGCCGGCGGCAACATCTGCTACGCCGACACGCCGACGGCGATCAACCGCGAGCACGCGATTTTCGACGCGGACCGCTGCGTCGCGGTCAACCCGTCGGACACCGCGCCGGCGCTCGTCGCCCTCGACGCGAAGATGGTGCTCAGGGGGCCGAAGGGCGAGCGCATCGTCAATGCCGAGGATTACTGGATCGGCCCCGGCATCGACATCACGCGGATGACCATCCTGCAGCCGGGTGAAATCCTCAGAGCGATCCGGATCCCCGCGACCATGGCCGGCGCGCAGTTCTACTTCGAGAAGGTCCGCGATCGTCAGGTCTGGGACTTCCCGCTGGTCAACGTCGCCGCCGCGATCAAAACCGACGGCGACAAGATCGGCGCGGCGCGTCTCGCCGTGAACGCGGTCGCGGCCACGCCGCGGCGCCTGAAGCAGGTCGAGACCGCAATCATCGGCCGGCCGCGCAACGAGGAGACGGCCAAGATGGCTGGCGACCTGGCGGTGCAAGGCGCGCAGACGCTGAGGCACAACGGCTACAAGGTGCCGCTGGTGCGCAACCTGGTGCGGCGGGCAGTGCGGGGCGTCCCCAGCGGGGCGACGACCTAGTCTGCGACGAGACCGACGCGCTCCATCAATCGGGTGAATCGAGGGTCGGCGCGAAGCCGATCGAAGCGCGGGTTGACGCGCAGCCGTACGAGCGCGCTCGAACGTTCGTCGAGGCCTTTCTCGAGGCAAACGATCGCGCGATCGTTGTCGCCAAGCCCGGCGTAAATCTCCGCCACGTACGGCGCCGCCAGGTAGTGTTCGGCTGACGACGTCAGTAGTTCGTCGAGCACCCGCCCGGCCGCTTCCCTGTTGCCGGACACGGCATGGACATACCCGATGGCCGCCGCTGCCATCGGGCCGCCATTGGACAGCCGACGCGCGCTGTCGAACGCGGCAATCGCCTCCGCGTAGCGACCCGTCGCTTCGAACACCAGCCCGAGCCGGTGGTGCGTGGCGACGAACTGCCGATCCATCTCGAGCGTCTTCTGCAATTGCGCGAGGGCGTCGTCGAACCGTCGGGCGTGGTAGAACACCCAGCCGACGTTCGCGTTGATGATCAGCGACACCGGCTCGAGCCTTCGCGCGTGCTCCATCTCGACGAGGGCTTCGTCCATCCGCCCGGTCGCCATCAGCGACAGCCCATAGAGGTGATGGGCCACCGCATAGCGGCGGTTCAGCGTCAGCGCCCGGTTGAACGAGATCTCGGCGCCGGACCAGTCGAAGTCATAGAAGAACCGGATGAAGCCAAGGGCGGCATGCGCCTCGGCGAGCGTGTCGTCGATCGACAGCGCGCGATCGACGGCCGCCCTGGCGTGCGGAAAGCTGCTGGTCGGCGGCCGGCCGCCCATCACCACGCCCTGGAGACCGAGGATGATGTACGCGTCGGCGAGCCCCGCGTACGCCTGCGCGTACTTGGGATCGCAGGCGATCGCCTGCTCGAAGCAGGCAATCGCGGCCTCGCTCCCTTCGACCGTTCGCTTGCTCCAGAAAAACCGGCCCTTCAGGTAGAGCTCGTGGGCCTCGCGATTCTCGGTGTCGTGGCGGGCGAGCGATTGCGCGTCGTCGCTGGTGATCTGCAACGCCAGATGAGCGGCAACCCGCGCCGCAATCGAATCCTCGACCGAGAAGATGTCGGTGGAGTGCTCGTCGAACCGATCGGCCCAGAGCGTCGACCCGGTCCGCGTGCCGATCAACTGAACCGTCACCCTGATGCGATCGTCGGCGCGCCGCACCGTGCCGTCGATCACCGACTCCACTTCCAGCTCGCGGCCGGCCGCGAGGACATCCTTGTCGTTCCCGACGTACTTCAGCACCGCCGTCGTGGGCCTGACGGTCACCTGCGCCAGGCGCGCCAGCCGCGCAATGACGGCGTCGGCGAGGCCGACACCGACATAGTCGTGTTCGCCCTGCGGCGTCAGGTTGGTGAACGGCAGCACCGCGACGGTGTGCGTCGCCGCCTCGGGCTCACGATCGACCGCCTTGACGGAAGAGACGAAGCGATAGCCACGCCTTGGGACGGTGACGATGTACTGCGGATTCCGCGCGTCGTCTTCCAGCGCCCGTCGAATATCGGAGATGGCCTTCGCGAGGCTGTTTTCCTCGACGGCGGCGTCCGGCCAGATGTGATTCAGGAGAAAGTCCTTGGTCAGCACCCGGTTGCCGTTCTTCACCAGGACGAGGAGCGCGTCGAACGACTTGGGCAGCAACGGCACCGCGACGCCGCGACGCAGCAGGATGCCCTCCGCCTCATCGAGACGGAATGATCCGAACTCGTACACGCCTTCGCGCTCGCCGCTGCTCGTCATGACGTTTCAGAACAATTTCACAACTCTGGAAAGACCTTCAGAAGCGCGTCGCGGAAAGATGGTCGGGTGTCGGGCGCGACGAGGGCTTCAACGAGTGTAGCACTCCGCGACTTCGACACGGCGGCCGCTGAAAGGGGCTAACCATGTTGAGTGCAGGGAGTGTCGTCACATCCACGAAGCAGAGCGGTGTCGAGCGTCTCACGACGCCGGCGATCCGCCTCACGCGGCTGGAGTGGACGGTGTGCGCCATCGCCTGTCTCGGTTTCGCCTTCGACACCTACGAGTTCGTCGTCACGTCGCTGATCGTACGGCCTGCCCTGCTCGCGCTTCACCAGATGCCGGCCGGGAGCGCACCGTTCAACCGCGCCGCCGCGCTGCTGTTTTATGTGCCGCTCGCCGCCGCGGGCATCTGCGGCCTGCTCGGCGGCTACCTGACCGACAGGTTCGGACGCCGTCGCGTGCTGGTCTGGAGCATCCTGATGTACGGAGCGGCCGCGGCGCTCTCCGCGTACGCATCGTCCGTGATCGAGCTGCTCGTCTGGCGATCGGTGGTGGTGACCGGCGCAGCCGTCGAGTTCGTCGCGGCGCTCGCGTGGCTGGCCGAGTTGTTTCCCGACGCACGACGGCGTGACTCGGTTCTGGCGTACACGCAGGCGGGCTCCGCAGCCGGCGGGTTTCTGCTCACCGGCAGCTACTACCTCGCCGTTACCTACGGCCACCTTCTCCCGCCGATCCACGGCGTGCACGAGGCGTGGCGCTACACCTTGCTCTTCGGGCTCGCCCCGGCGATCCCGTTGATGCTGATCCGGCCGCTGCTGCCGGAGTCGCCGGTCTGGCAGCGCCAGCATGCGGGGCGCCTACTCCGGCGGCCCAGTATCGGCGCCCTGTTCGCCCCCGCTCTCCGCGAAACGACGGTGGTCGCGATGCTGTTGACGGCATGCGGCTACGCCGCGGCCTACGGCGCGATTCAGCAGATTCCCCGAATCGTGCCCGGCCTCCCTCAGGTCCGTCAGCTGACGGTGCTGGCACAGGAGCAGGCGGTGAGCGCGGTCCACCTCTTCGGCGACCTCGGGAACGTTGCGGGACGAGTGCTCTTCGCACTCGTCGTCGTCCGCATCGGCGGCGATCGCCGGCTGTTCCGATGTGTCGTCATCCCGGCACTGGTGGTCTTTCCGATCGTCTACTTCGTGGCGTCGCGATCGGGCGTCGGCGCGTTGAAAGCCGGCACGTTCGTCGCGACTGCTCTCGTCACCGCGCAACTGAGCTTCTGGGGCAACTACCTCCCGAAGATGTACCCGACCCACCTGCGCGGGACCGGGGAGAGTCTGGCGACAAATATCGGTGGGCGGGTGCTGGGCACATCGGCGGCGCTCGCGACGACGGCGCTCGCGAGTGCGATGCCTGGAAGCCCTTCCATCCAGCTCGCATACGCCGCCGGCCTGGTCGGAACTCTCGTCTCTCTCGTGGCATTCATCGGCTCGTTCTCGCTGCCCGAAGCCGGGCAGGCGCAGCTCCCTGACTGAAGGAGGACAGATGTACGTGTTTGACAACGCCGCGGATGAA
>Ga0068865_100002047_pt1 | contig 11908 bp, 5 predicted proteins | sample KBSMisM12_FD_75293 | JGI IMG/M metagenome (GOLD analysis project Ga0068865, IMG submission 75293) | Miscanthus rhizosphere microbial communities from Kellogg Biological Station, Michigan, USA - KBS Miscanthus M1-2 | ecosystem: Host-associated > Plants > Roots > Rhizosphere > Soil ...
TGCCGCGCTTTGGCGGCTACCCTGGGAAAGTACGGACAAGCGATTTAACCTCAAAGGAGTTGCGTCAAACAGAACGCTGCACAAATAAATCGCAGGTGAAGAGAAACAGACGCAACCCCGACAAATCGGGGTTGGAACCCGTGTCATTTATTCCCAGGGTAGCCGTCAAAGCCCGGCAACTCTGGGCTCTGGGTCGCAACCGCTTCGCGGTTAAGACACTTACTACCCAGGCAAACTCAATGTCTGCTTACTCAACTTTTTCCGGCGGCGCAGTTGATACCACTTTGGTTGGTCAGCGATTGCGGTTTCAATCAGTGCTCGAATTGCCGGGATGCTTTCTAACCCGGCTTTGTATCCAGCTGCAATCAACTCTTCGGCGCGTCCCATTTCGTCCCAGCGAATGTGTCCCACGCGGGGTCTGATTACGAAGTCAGACGATGCGATTTGGTAGTGCGAGGCTGTCTTCTGTACGACCAGCATCGATTGCAGCACAACGCCAATGACGGAATGTGAAGGACCAAGGAATGTGGCTCCTTCAAAATTGACGTCGACAGCGATGACCAGATCGGCGCCTAAAGAACGCGCCACTGACGCCGGGACAACTGCCACCAAACCACCATCAACCAATTGCCGGCCATCCGAATCAGTTACCGGTACATACCAACCAGGAATGGCGCAGCTCGCACGGATCGCAAAGGCAACGTCGCCCGTGTCGCGCATGATAACGGCAGCACCAGTTTTCAGATCTGTCGCAACCGCAGCGAACGGAGTCGGCAATTCTTCAAATCGTGAGACTGGCAAGCGATCTCGCACAAACTGTTCGAGTCGATCGTTGCTCTGAACGCCAAGGCGCGACATTGTTACGCGACCGATATCGCGCCATCGCAACCCTCGCCCCAGCGCTTCAATCTCATCGATTGACATGCCTGAAGCAAATGCACCACCGACGAGAGAACCGGCGGACGTACCGGCAACATAATTGATCGGGATCTGGTTTTCCTGGAGTGCACGCAACACACCGACATGCGCGATACCACGCGCCGCGCCGCCTGAAAGGGCTAGACCTAATGTGGGAAACGACATGGTTGAGGAAGCAGTCACTAACTAATCGAACTTGTCAGGAACTTTGTGCTTTGTACTTAGAGCTTAGTCGAATATTCGATTTGCGGCATGGATTCCCAGAACGACCTTGCCGCACACGAACAAAGTACAAAGCACTAAGCACCAAGCTCGCCTTCTCAGATCGGATTTAACATCACGATTTCCGCTCGCTCCCTTGCTGTGTCCAGGAACGTGTCAGTGTCTGATTCAATCTTTGCTTCAATCAAGGTTTTCTCAATGTCGCTCTTCGCTTCTTCGAGCGTGGGAACGACTCGGCCAGGAGAGCGAGCACGCAGGCGCGGCACAAACACATCGCGATAGTAATCGGCAATCTCCGTTTGGCTGATGACCACAAAACTGCGAAAGCGAAAGTCGAGATACTTTTCCATCTTGAGTCGCTGTTCAACTATCTCGTTGAGCTTTTCGCTGGTGAGGCCGACACGTTGGAGCCGGTCCTGAAACTCGCCAATCGAAGTAAAATTCTTGGCCAACTCGTCGCGTGCCTCACTAATCTCTTTCGTCGTCGGGGCTATTGTGGGTAGCTTGTCGGCCTCTTGAAGAATCAGTCGTTGATCGATCAGCAATCTGAGCGCGTGGTTTAGGTCGGCAGACGTCGGGTTGTCGAGCGGCGTGTTCGGTTGCAATGACAACTGCCAAACCAAATCCGAATAGGTGATTAGTTCCGTCTTGACGCCGGCATTGACGGTCGCCACCATCTTGTCCACGACCTGCTGCGCGACGCACTCATGAGGAGCATATAGCGAAGTTAATAGAAGCACACCTATAGCGAACAACAGCGCCTTGCAACGATTGCTTCTCTCTGTGCTACCTCCGTGTTCTCTGTGTCTCTGTGGTGACTTGATCGTTACGACAGAGCTAACCACAGAGACACAGAGATCACAGAGGTAGCACAGAGACTGATTTCTAGAGTTGCTCATAGTTTAGAACGTCTGCGTAATTCTAAAGTGCACATGCCCCTGACCGAGTCGAAAGATCGCCGGAGTTCCATCAAACAATACTCCGCCGGGTCCGCGTTGTGGTATCTGGAACTCAGGCGGATTCAAAAGGAACCCATAATCAACTGCCAGTGCGCCACCGAGTGGAGTTTGAAGTCGAAAACCAAGTCCAACCGTGTGCGTCCAGTGCGCACGCAAGTTGTTCGCGTTGATTGCTTCCAGGATATCGGCGGGAGGAGCCGGCGCCGGGGACTTACCAAACAAATCGCCGACCCGTCTGAACACGTTGCCACCATCATAAAACGGCACTGCCTGAAACGATTTCGTGAGAGGCACACGTGCTTCCAGGTTCAAAATTGCCAACGCGTTTCCGCCAACAGGCACTGTGAACGGATTAAGAAAGACAATATTCTTGTCGCTGTCTCGGAAAGGCCCAAGCGGAATCAAGACCTGGCGAGGACCCGCTTCCTCAAAGTTGAACCCACGCAGCGTCGTTGAACCGCCCGAAAAGAATCGTTCGCTGATTGGCAACGTATGATCAATCTCATCGATGCGCCCGTTGCCATCACGATCTTGAGGGTTAAATAGATTCGCGAGGCCCAGGGTGAAATTGCCCGCGAAAACCGTATCGCGGAGGGCACTCATCTTGTAATAACGTCGATACATCAGCTGGAAACGATTGTATGAGATGTTACCGCCGAGCTGACGCAACGCCACTGCATAATCGAGACTAAGAAAATCTCCACGCGTTGCATCAACCTGGTTGTAGCGACAAATCTCACCCGGTTCACCTGTTGCTTCATCATCGGTAGCAGCGCGCCGAAGATTCAACAATCCGCGCTCACATCGTTCCCTCGTATCGCGAACCAATGAGCCACCGATCCGTGATAGCCGAACCTTTCGGTCAGGCTGAAGAATCGGCCTGACAACCAAACTCTCCAGATTGAACAAGCGAACATCTTCGTAGCTATACCGGGCGAAGACGAACGTCTTCGACTTTTGATCAAGCACGCGCTGGGTTTCGATAGCGGCAGTAAAGCGATTGACCGTCGGTTCATTAACCCGATCGCCAAAGATATTGATCGGGTGTCCCTCTTCGTCCAGTCGTTGAACGATTCCCATTGTCCCGCGATCAATTGCCGACCTGAAGAAGCGAGTAATAGTAGAGTCGCGCTGGTACTCGACCGATAGTGCAAGCGGAGCGAATTGCGTCTTGTTATAACGCGCAAACCTTGGATCGAGATACTCGAACCGCACCAATTGTTGCCTGCGGCTGATGCGAAAACGCATCGCGCCCTGGCGCAATCGATCCATCAAGTTGACATTGCTGATTTCAAACAAACCAAGTGCGCCCGCGTCTGTCGAAAAACCACCGCCGTAGTCCATCACACGCGGTTTCTTTTCCTCGACGTCGATGATCACGTCGCGACGCTTATAGCCAGAGGTCGTTTCGCCGGCTTGTTCGGTGTGAATCACAACCTGCCGGTATGCATCGGTGAGATAAAGTTCGCGCTCGGCATCGGAGATTCGATCTGCCCGAAGCACATCACCCGGCGCAATTGGAATCGCCCGCTGTATTGCTCGACGCTTTCTTTCCTGGGTCCCGGTACTTCCAGTCACGCCGTTGATGACGATCTGGTTAATGAAAACCTTGTCCCCTTCTTCCACTATCGAATAGACGAGTCGAACTTGTTCCTCGTTGTTCTTCACCGGCAACTCGACAACTGAGAAGTCCAAATGCGCGTTTATGTAACCATCGCGAGCGTATAGCGCCGAAATGCGTTCACCGTCCGCGCGCGCTTGCGAACGAGAAAATGGTGCACCAATCACTGGGTGTAGCTCGTCACGAATTTTCTGATCGGTGTACATCTTATTGCCGCGAACTTCGACCCCGGCTATTCGAGTAAGCTGATTCTCGGTGACCTTGAAAGTTATGATTAGATCTTCACCATTAATCGAAACGCCCTGCAGAACATCAACTTCAGCTTTTCGGTATCCCAGGTCACGCATAAACGCTCGCACAATTCGCTTGTCCGCTTCCAACAACGTGAGACTCGTGTAGCCGCGGCCATAACCGAGAAACGGGATCAAACCGATCGCGTTCGCCTTCTGACTTTTCAGTTCGGCTTCGACATCCGCAAAGGTGAGTTTATTAGTTCCACTGATCCGGATGTCGCTGAGTCGAAACCGACGACCTTTCTCGACGTCGTACGCAATCGTGACATCGCCATTGGTTAACAAGTTCGGGTTGAGGTTCTGGCAGGTTTCTTCGGTGCCATTCGGACCGAGTTCTGGTGGCGCGTTACTAACTGTACAAGTCGGAATTACCTCGGTGAAAAAGTAACCCTGTTCCTGAAGTTTGTTTCGCAGTCGGCGAGCACCTTCAACGATCGCTGAGTAGTCGATGTTACCTTCTCGAAGAACCGGCAAGAGCTCGCGTTGTGTTGTGTCGCTGAGCTCGAAGTTCTTTACGACAACAGCCACCTTCGGACCTTTGACGCCGGTTAACTCGATGGCTACGGTGTTCTTTTCAGCGTCGCGCTTTACTCGAGCATCTTCGAGTATCGGCGTCAGAAAGCCTGACGCAATCATGGCGTCGCGCACACGACTTACATCTGCACCAAGCGCATCACGTGTGAAAGGAACTCCCGGTTGAAGGACTAATGAGTTTTTTACTGTTGCCGGATCAAAGGCCTTGATATCAATCACGAACGACTCAACCTTGGCTTGCTCTCCCGGATTGACCTTGTACGTGACGGTGGCGCGGATTCCATTTGGATCAAGCTGCTCAACCGACTCCACTGTGGCGTTGAAGTAACCTCGATCACGCAAATAGACTTGAATTTCATCAGCGTTGCGAGCGATTAGTTGTTTTGAAAGACGTGTGCCGGGCTGGACAAAGTTTAAGCGAGCGCGAAGCTCATCTGTCGAGATCGGAGAGCCAGTGACGACGCCTAAATCAATTCGTACGTCACCAATCTGGACTTGCCGCTGCACGATGAACTTCAGTCGTATCGGACTGGACTTACTGTTTCCCTGCTCGACGACTTCAACCCGAGCATTGGCGATCCGGCCGGAATCGAAAAGCGACTGAAGTGAGTCGCGGACTCGTACGGTAGAAAATTCATTTCCTGCCGCTATCTTAAGCAGCGACAAAAACTCCGCCTGGCTCGCTGAATCAGAAGGCGAGTTTTCAAAAGCCAACTCGATCGAGACGATTAAGCGACCTTCGTAGTCTTCCAGTCGGACATTTGAACGAGGGTTTGCCTCAACCTTTGCGACAAAAAAACTCAGAAGTAGAAATAGGAGTGCCTGCTTGAGAAACATTCGGCGTCCAACTACCGAACCATTCTCAAAACCAGTCTTTCTGCTTTTCGCTACTTGCGAGAATGCCGACAAATTCAAACCTACCCTTGTGCTCAGAATCTCTTCCTAAAGCGAATTTCAAAGCTGAAGTCGTTTGTATGCGCACTCAGCTTGCGCGTGGTTGCCTGCTCGTACTGGGCAATGAAAGACAGCCGGTCTGATACGCGATATTCGAGGGCTACAATCTGATTCGGGTCCGACGTTACATTTGTTGAATAAGTAACTGATACTTCTTTGCTAATCCTTCGGCCCAGAGTCAGACGAGCTGCAGGGGTAGAGCCGGTGCGACCACCGATCACCGGGTTAATTTCAAATCGAGTAAGACCGAAAAGCTTGCTCGTGGCCCGTTGAGCAGGCGCGTTGATCAACGCATCGGTTAATAAACTCGTCGCGGCACCGACTCCGGATTGCGACAAAATTGACGAGCTCGTGTCGTCCGCACTTAGCTGTCCGGTTGTGATCAATGAAACAACGTCAGCTTGAGGCAAGGCCGGTTCAGATCGAACTACCGCCTGTGGCTGCGAAAGCGGTCCTGTTAAGGTAATGATTACGCGGTAACCTCTAATCTGAGATTCACCTTGAATATTGAGCACCGGATCAGCATTTCTTGTGGGTGGTAAGTCCACTAAAGCCCTGGTTACGTCGTAACGATCGTTGCGGAAATTCAGTGTGCCGCTAGTTGAAGTAATTCTGCCGGAGATTGTCGGATCACGGACCGGCCCGTCGAGTTGAAGCGAAACAGAGCCCGTCAAATCGGCGAGGTTGTTGTGCACGACCAACGCGTTGCGCCCTTCAACACGCAACGCAGCAAACACTGCCGTCCGCGTAAGTTCGATTTCCGCCCCCTCCTCGATCGATTCGGCCCTTGTAGAGTTGATTAGATCCGCGAGTTCAATGTCCTGTGTGTACTCAGTGCGGCGCAGATTCACCTGGCCACTGATCAACTGCTCACGCGAGGACCCTTTGATTTCAACGTCGGCGTCCAGCGTTGAGCGGAAATCCTGTGGGAATGGAACTGTTACGTCATCAGCTCGAAGATTGAGGCGGAAGCCCGAGACCGTAAGTCCATCGAGTAACGCACCCCCGGTTGCATTCACCCGTCCGCCACCAAGTGTTCCCGTTAGCGAATCAATTTGGGCCTGGTTAGAAGTGAAACGAACAACCGTCGTCAGGTTACTAACGGTCCAACGCTCATTTCCCAACAGGACTGAAACTGAAGCGCCGGCAAGTGAGGCAGTGCCAATTAAACGCGGGTCTTCAAATGTGCCGCTAACGCGAACGGCAACTTCCGCAGTGCCTGTAGAAAAGAAGTCGGGCGACACGCCGTTCAAGACGCGAAGGTTCAAACTTCCGTTTATGTTCAAATTCTGACTGCCGCCACTTGCGGTAGCCAACGTCCCATCCAAACTAATATTGGTGCCCGTACCGGTGAACCTTGCGCCATCGAAGGCAACTTCGCCGGGTGAGAATTTGACGATTAGGGGAGTTGTCGCAGTCAACTGCACATCTTCGGCTCGAAAGGTAAGTTCTGAAAATGTTGCCGTGCCGGTCAGTCCGGCCCATGTGAAGTTGTTGTCGTCGTCAAGTAGATCCCCACTCGCTTTGATTGTTCCATTTGCCCTACCAGAAACTCGGACTTTGCTGTTTGGAATCAGAAGGCTAAGCAGATTTGTCAGGTCTGCATTTGTCAGCGTCGTTTCAACGCTGGCAGACAATCGCTCGCTACCGAGATTTACTTGTGCGGCAATAACCTGAGGCGAACCGAGAATTCCGCTCGTCAGAGTGATACTCAATTGTTTGTTTTCGGTTCGGCCGACTAGTGCTACTGATCCAGCGGGTCGTCCATTTATGGTCACATCCCGGCCAGTACCATCGAAGGTGATTTGATAGTTCGAAAAGTCGTTTGCACCGAGGCTTCCAGAGACGCGTGCAGTGAAGTCTGCAATTCCGGTCACAGGTGGAAAGCCGGGCCGGTTGGCGAGCGCACTGAGTCGCGCCAGTTCAACACCCTCAGCTTTACCTTGAAAGTCAAAGAGCTGTGTCGATGTATTCAGTTTGCCGCTAGCAACAATGTGCCCGGCCGTTAAGTGAACGTCGATGTTCTCTATGCTGACGTCTGAACCATTGAACGTTGCTCTGGCAATCAGACTTTCAAGGGGTTCACCCGCAATCTTGCCTGGACCAAAACGCAAGTCGGCACTCCCACTCATCGCCTTGGGTATGCCGGTGATCTTGACCACCCCCGACACTTCCGATTGCGTGTTGTTCAATTGATCGTTCTTGCTGAAAGGGGACACGGCCAACAGCGCTGTGGCATTGACGCGGTCGAGCGTTGCTTCGAGCGATGCATTGTTCTCACCAGTACGTGGCGCAACAACCGAGAACTGGATTCCTCCTCCGTCTTTCTCTGAAAGTCGTCCATCGGTGACGCGCATTTCCGCCGCGTTCATTGCGAGAGTTGCCGACAATGTTCCGAGTTCAGTTCCGTTCACCAACAATGAGCCTAATGAAACCTGGCCATTGACGTCCGGATCCGCAAGCTTCCCTCGAATGTTTCCGTTGAAGCTTAATTGACCACCAATGCCAATCCCATACTCGTGCATCTTCTCTTCAACCCCGCTGAGCAGCCCGGACGAAATCAGCACGGTTTGAAGTTCACTCGCATCCGTCGAGTTAAGCGCGACTTGTAGGTTGGAATCGTTCGCAAAAGAAAACTGACCACTCGCTTTCAAGGTGGTGGCTGGTGTCTGCAGATTCACTTGTTGAATGTTGAAAACGCCACGATCCGCACGTACCGCGACATCACCAGTGATCGGGATGCGATCGGCGCTTGTCTCTCCGGCTTCGGCTCGCAACTGAGTTGTCAGTGTTCCAGACGCAAGTTTGAAGTCCATGCCGGGAAACGTCAGATCGACGTTGCCGGTCGCGCGCCCAGTTAGTGGCACCGGACTGCCCGCTATAGCTGTCAACGGTCCGGCGATATCGAGACCATCAAATTTAGCGACGACATGCGACGAGCCGTTTTTTGCCAGTGAAATCGTCGCGTTGCCATTCGCTCTTCCTTTAAATACCTCGGCACTGAAATCGTTGAGCTGAATATCGCGACTCGTCGCTACGACTTTGGCGCTTGCCTGGCCCATGTTCATCTTGCCAAGCACACCGCCACCGATACTCAAGTCGGCAGTAGCGCGATAACTTCCCGACGGCTCAACAACAAAAACCGGCTTGGATAGTTTCACGTTCTCTGCCTGGCCATCAGCGTACTTAACGTTGCCGACATTGATGTCGGCAGTCGAGCCTTCCACGCGTCGATTGCGAACTGACAACTTCACACCTGCGATGTTCAACTCACCAATTTCTGCGCCCGCGGCCGAGGTACCACCAACCTGGACGTTCTTAACAACAACACTGGTGACGCCATCGCGATCGTTGACGTCGATGTTGCTCGCCGTCACGCCTTTTACCGTGGCGCCCGAAGCACTGATCTTGCCGGCCTTCACCGTCGCCACACTCGCAGTAGTGACGTTGTTCTGACTCTTGACCTTCAAACCAGAAGCAGTAATCCCGTCCACCTTTGCGCCCGAGCCCGAGAATCCATTCGCGGTAAATTGACTCGCGGAAGCAGTCAACACTCCTTCATTCATTTCGGCGCGTGCATCGCGAAGGATCAAGCCCGTCATCGTGGTGCCGTAACTCTTTTCGGCAACCGCTCGCAGTTCGCCTATCCAACGGAAGTTGGTCCCAGTGCCCATCACGTTGCCGGCGAGTTGGAGTGAATCGATTTCGAAATCGCCCGACGTGAGCAAGTCAGCAACAGCTTTGCCGTTAATCTCGTAACTCTTGCCGTGAACCGATCCCGTCGTAGTGACGTTGAGTCCCTGGAGTCGCACACCATCAGCCGCGAGCGCGTCTGATTTGATTCCGCCTTGAATTTTGAATTGATCGCCTTCGCCAGTTACGGTGCCGGAAAAATTACCGATACCTCGCAGAGTCGCGTCCGTCTCGAAGGTATCTGAGACCTGGGTCAAGTCGACGGACGACGTGATGTTCATCTGGTAGCGAAGCGCTCGCCAGTCGTCCATGGTTCCGGTGAGGTGGGCTTCAGCCAAAGGCGACTTGAGTGTGAGTTCCTGGATTTCAGCGCGTGTTTGATTGATACGCGCTCGCGCGTCGAGATCGATATTGTTGATTGGTCGACCGTCGTAGGTAAACGTCGAATCCGTCATTCCGAAGACTACGGTGTTCATCCGACTTTCAACTGGCTGATTTGGATCGTCAGGTTGAATCGTCGCCTTCAGATTCCGGGCTTCACCCGAGATCTCATGCTTCAGATCGCCGTAGTGAACTACCCCATTCTTGATTTCGATGTGTGCGGTTGAATAGGCAAAGAGGATTCGGGCATTTGGTTCTGGCGGTGGTATGTGAACATTGCGAAAGTTTGAGCGACCTTGTTCGTCAAACTTAACCCACGCTTCGAAACCTTCGATCTTCAAATCCTCAAGGTTGATATTGCGTCTGAGATTCAGTGCGTAGAGATCTGCGATCCTGATTGTTGCCGCCAACCTGTCGATCTTGCCGAGGTGCTCTCCCGTAGCAGCATCATAGAGTTCGACCCCTGACATCTCGACGGTACGTGGTGGAATTGACGAATGAAACTCCCTGATGGTCGCGCGAATTCCGTAATTTGCGAAAGTGTTTGTGATCTGGCCGGCCACGTATCGATCGACATAGCCGAAGCGATACGCCAAGAGCGCAACGACTAACAGCGCCAGAATTCCCACACCAATGATGAGGCCCGCCAGAAAAGCATGGCGGCGCGAGAAGTAACGCCAGCGTCTTCTGAGCGTTGGCTTCGGCGGCTCAGGCCGTTCTGCGCCATCGCCGGAAGTTTTGCGATTATCGTCTACACTCATAACCAGTAGTCGCCAAGCGACCGAGGGAGTTTTCGAATTCTAGAGGGAGAGACCTAAAGTTGAAAGAGCCTATGACGTGCTTGGGAGATCACGTAGCAACTGTTGGTCCAAATTGCGCCTTAGACTGTATTCCGTATCGTCCCATGTTTACTCGTGGCTGATTTGCAACTTCAGTCATCGACAAGGTAATGCATATCGGACTAGCTAAGGGTGTCGGATGGTCGGGCACTCAGCGAAGTTGCTCAGTGAAATCAGGGAGCCTGCTGGTCTTTCAAAGCAGCAGGTTCGCCCAGGGGGACATTGCCAACAACCGAGAGCTCAAAACCTTCGAGTGCCGCTACTTTGGGGGGATGATTCGAAAGCAGAAGAATATGTCGCAAGCCTAAATCGTGGAGAATTTGAGCCCCTACGCCGTAGTCACGATCAAGTCCATACCCTGTTTGCAAACTCGCCTCGCGTTTACTCAAGCCGCTTTCCTGCATTCGAGCGTATGTGCGCAATTGATTCACGAGATCCAGGCTGTGCTCACGTTGTCGGAGATAAAGAACAACTCCACGAGCTGCCGCCGAAATCTTCTCGAGTGCGGTGTGTAGTTGAAAGCCTGTGTCGTCGATCAGCGAACCAAACATATCGCAAGTTACGTTTTCAGTATGTACTCGAACAAGCACTGGTTCGTCTCCGGCTACGTTGCCCATCACCATCGCGAGGTGCACATCACCGTTCATAATGTTTTCGTAAGCGACTGCCCGAAAGCGACCATAGACGGTAGGGAGATCAGTTTCGACAACTCGCTTGATCAATGTCTCTTTGCTAATTCGATACCTCACGAGATCTGCGACGCTGATCATCTTCAAGTTATGCTGATCGGCAAAAGCTTGAAGTTCCGGCAACCGAGCCATCGTGCCGTCTTCGTTCATGATCTCGCAGATAACTCCGGCTGGATACAGACCGGCAATACGCGCGATGTCGACACTCGCTTCGGTTTGACCTGGGCGAACCAGGACGCCGCCGTCCTTGGCGCGCAGCGGAAAAATGTGGCCCGGACGCGCCAGGTCCTGCGGGCGCGAATTTTGATCGACGGCAACAAGGATTGTGGTTGCACGATCGGCGGCAGAAATTCCGGTTGTTATTCCGCGCCTGGCATCAATGGAAACCGTAAAGGCAGTGCCCAGGAAAGAAGTGTTGTCAGCAACCTGGGTCGTGAGGTGAAGTTCGTCGCAACGTTCTTCAGTCAGAGGCAGACAAATGAGGCCGCGGGCATGACGCGCCATGAAGTTGATCATCTCAGGCGTAATCTTTTCCGCCGCACAGACCAGATCGCCCTCATTTTCGCGATCTTCGTCGTCGACAATGATGATCATTTTGCCGTCGCGTATGTCGCTGACGGCTTCCTCTATGGTTGCAAGAGCCACGCAAAAATCCTAAAGCGATAATCGGGAAGAGCTTTGATGGGTCATGTTAACCGAAAGGGTAGGATTGACGAAACCGGAGGGAAGTCCGGTTACCTGAAAGGACGGGAAGGGTGGTTTGCCCCCGCTCACTCTAGAGTCTCGTCCAAACTTTCATTCTCCC
>Ga0068865_100002050_pt1 | contig 11899 bp, 11 predicted proteins | sample KBSMisM12_FD_75293 | JGI IMG/M metagenome (GOLD analysis project Ga0068865, IMG submission 75293) | Miscanthus rhizosphere microbial communities from Kellogg Biological Station, Michigan, USA - KBS Miscanthus M1-2 | ecosystem: Host-associated > Plants > Roots > Rhizosphere > Soil ...
CGTCTCACGGCGTACGCCATCGCCGAATAGAGGCCGAGGCCGGAGAAGACCAGCGCCAGGCCGCCGATCGTCGCGAACTGCGACGCCATACCGGCCGGACCCGATCTCGAGCGATCGCGAAGTTCGTCGAGCGTTCTCACCGCGCCAAGCGCGAGATCCGGGTCGACGGCGTTGACGGCGTTGCGGACCGCCGCAGCGCCGGAGATCGACCCGCCGGAGCCGCGCACGATCAGCGCGACCGCGGGCGGCGCCTCGGCGCGAAACGGCAGGTACACCGTCGGCACCGCGTCGCGGACCTGTCGCACGTCCGGAGCGACGCCGATGATGGCCACCGACACCGGCGGCGCCGGGCTGTCCGCTTCTCTGAGATAGGTCCGTTGGGCCGTCGGCAGCTTCAGCTCGAGATGGCGGCCAATCGGACTCCCGGCGCCGAGGTATACCTCGGCGAAACGCTGGTTCACAATCGCGGCCTCGTGCCCCGGAGTGCCGTGCAACTCGGAGAAGGAATCGCCGAGCACCAGACCGCGGAGAACGGTACGAAAGTACGCGGGCTCCACCACCATCGTCATGACGTCCGGCGGTGGATCGGCGGTCGGGCGCCCATCGACCGACGTGAGCTGGCGCCTTCCTGCCGGCGTGAACGGCGCCGCGGTGGCGACAGTACTCGCCACCACTCCGGGCGACGACAGCAGGCGCGCCTGCAGTTGCTGGTGAAACGCGATCCGCTGGTCGCGCGTGGCATAGGTTTGCGCCGGCAGTCGAATGACGGTCGTCACCGCATCCGACGTCTGGACGTTGCGGTCGAGCGCGTAGAAATTGAAGAACCGTCTGGCGGTCAGTCCAGCGCCGTTCAACAGCGCCAGCGTCACGGCGAACTGGCCGACGAGGAGCGCGTAGGTCCAGCGCCGCACCTTCGGCGGCGTGCTCAGACGACCGCCTTCCTTGAGGCCATCGGCGGTCGCGCGACGCGAGGCATAGACGGCGGGCGCCAGGCCGAAGAGTGCGGTCGTGACGAGCGCGATGGCCGCCAGCACCAACAGCAGACGGACGTCCATCTTGAGGTGCCAATAGGGCAACTGCGGGGCGGCCTGCGACGTCGAGAGCCTCAAGGCGAGCCATGAGCCTCCAACCGCCAGGGCCCACGCCACTGCCGCCAGCAGCAGGCTCTCGATCAGCAAGCCGCGCACGATCCGCCAGTGCGTGGCGCCGATCGCCAGGCGGATTGCGATCTCTCGTGATCGATAGGCCGCGCGTGCCAGCAGGAGATTCGCCAGATTGGCGGCGGCGATGAGCAGGACGAAGACGGCGGCCAACAGCGGTATGTAGATCGCCGAACTGGTGAGCGCCATCAATCCGTTGTAGGCCTCGAGCAGGGTGTTCACAAGAGGACGGATGTCCTTGTTGGTGTCTGGATGCGCCAGGGCAAGGTTCGCGGCGATCGGCGAGAGGTCCGCTCGAACCCGGTCGAGGCCGGCGCCGTCGGGGAGGCGACCGATCATCATCAGCGGACGGGTGTCGCGCCGTTGCGCGGCCAGCCCCGGCATCTGCGCCAGCGGCAGCCAGACATCCGTGAAGTCGATGAAACGGATGCCGTCGGGCATGACGCCGACAATCGTCGCGGGCGTGGCGCCGTTCACCGAGACCTTGCGGCCCAGCACGTCGCGGCTTGCGGCATAGCGGCTCTTCCAGATGTTGCTTGAAATGATGACGACGGCTTCGGCGCCCGGGCGATCGTCGGCCGCGGCGAAGTCGCGGCCGAGCATGGGCTTGACGCGGAGCACCGAGAACGTGTCGGCCGACACATATAGGCCGTCGAGCTGCTCGGGTGCGGTACCGTCGCGCCCCAGGCTGATGGTGCCGATCCCAAAGGCGGCCGACGGGCCGTCGAAGACCCGCGCCTCGCGGCGCCAATCCTGGTAGTCGGCAAACGAGAGGCCCGCCTCCCGGCCGTGCGCGTCGATCGTCCGCATGATCGCAATGCGGTCCGGGCGCTCGAACGGAAAGTCGCGCCACAGGTCGGCATACGTGCTGATGAAAGTCGTGTTCGCGACGCCCATCGCGAGCGCGAGCGTGACGATGGCGCCGGCCGTGGCCCATTTGTTCCTGCCGAGCATGCGCCAGGCAAACCGCACGTCTCCCGCCACGTCGGCCAGAGCGGGCGGACGACGGACGTCGCGGCACGACTCCTTGATCTGGTCGAGCCCGCCGGACGTCAATCGCATCTGCCGGCGCACGTCGGCTTCAGACGCGCCCGCGCGGACGCCCGCTTCGATCTCCCGCTCGAGGTGGTCGCGCAGTTCGGTGTCGAGCGCGCGCTCGAGCGCCTGTTGCCGGAGCAGGCGGCGCCACCAGCTCATCGCGATGCTCCCGACGGCTTGAGAATCAGTTCGATCGCCTCGGTCAGCCGCAGCCAGCTTGCCGCCTCGGCCTTCAGCTGCTTCCGCCCTTTTGGGGTGAGGCGATAGAACTTCGACTCGCGGCCGGTCTCCGACGCCTTCCAGTCCGCGGTCAGCAGCCCGCGGTTTTCAAGCCGGTGGAGAGCGGGATAGAGCGAGCCCTGCGGCACCTGGACGACGTCGCGCGAGATCAGCTGCAGGCGCTGCGCGATGGCGTAGCCGTGAATGGGCCCGGCGGCGACGACCTGGAGGATCAACAGGTCGAGCGTGCCCTGGGGCAGATCGGATTTATCCGGCATCCTACACCTCGCGCTTCTACCTATACCGCACTATATGTAGAAGTGCAAGGTGTGCCGGCCGCGTTCACCGGGATCGTTCATCGGCGGCGCGCTTGCGATCGTCGATGTCGGTATTGCTTCCGCACCATCGAAGGATGGAGCCGGAGTCATCGTGCAGCGGATAGGCGTAGAGGAGAAACCAGCGGTACTCGCCGTCGGCGCGCCGCAATCGCACCTCGATCTCGCCCGATTCGCCCAGGCGCAGGAGATGCTGCCAGTGCTCGAAGAGCGCGGGCCGGTCGTCGGGATGGACGGCGTCGGTCCACTTCCATCCCAGCGCGTCCTCCGCCGGCAGGCCCATATAGTCCAGCCATCGCTGGTTGATGAACTCGGCCGCTCCGTCGGCCCCCCCGAGCCAGATTTGCGCCGGCATGTTGTCGACGATCGCCCGGAACAGGCGTTCGGATCGGTTGGCACCCCCGAGAGTCGTCCGCAGGTCGAGCTCTGACATGCGCCCTCCTATCACCGCCGCGCCTTGACCCAGGACGCGTAGTCCTTGGGGACATCGAGCTGTTTGAGTTCCGTCCACGCGGCGATCGCGTCTGCGCGCGTCGCCCGCTTGTTCGCGGCGAGGAACTCGGCGACGAAGTTGACGTAGCGACCGTGAGGAATCTTCTTGAAGCGCTCGACCTTGTTCAGGGCGACGTACTGCCGGACGAGGTCGCCGTAGGTGGGATGCTTGCCGCTCGTGATCTGTGCTTCCCGCCAGCGATTGAGGCGATACCAGACGCCGGACTTCTCACGAACCTCAGGCGCCATCCGGCGCGCCTGTCCGACGATGAAGTCCTTCGTGACCCGGTTGCTCGTGTAGTGTTCGATGCGGCGCTTCAGGTTGAGGCCGCGCTCCACGTCCTTCACTCCGGTCTTGTGCAGCGCCCGCTTCGTCGGCAACGCCGCCTTGCCCGTGCGGAGGAACGCGACGATGGCCTTTTCGAGTTCGTCCTTGCGCAGCTTCCTGGCGGCGGGGATACCGATGTGTTCGGCGAAGGTTTTCAATTGCGCGAGATACCAGTAGCCGTTCTCGAAGTCGCGCTGCGTCATCACTGGAGAGAGGGCCTGCGCCACGGTGACAGCCTACTTCTTGAGGGTAAAAAACGGCTCCGGTGTCTTCGGCGGCCGTCCTCGGCCGCGTACAACTCAGCGGGGATCACGAGGATTTTCACGCAATCCGCAGTCTTTCCGCGAACATTTTTGGCCCCCGTTTCGCACTGCCTCGGGAACATGGCCACAGTTTCCGTTGCTGAGTTGCTTGCGCGTGGTGTCGTGATTCAGTCCGGAGAAGCCGTCGCGATTGCGCAGGAAGTGATGCCTTCCGCTTCGGACCAGTCCCCCACGCCTCCACCGTGCGGACCGCTCTCGCCGGACACCGTGACACTCGCCCGCGACGGATCGGTGTCGCACATCGAATCCGACGGAGCGCCGGGACTTGCCGAGGTCGCGCTGTTCCTCCAGACGATGCTTGGCTCGGGCGCCAAGGTGCCGGGCGCGCTGCGGTATACGGTCGCGCGTGCGCTCCGCCAGGTCGATGCGCCTCCCTTTGACTCGCTCACCGACTTTTCGCGTACGCTCGCGCGATTCGAACCCGGTGATCGTCGCGCCGCGGTGCGTGCGCTGCTCGACCGCGACGCATTGACCGGCGCTCGATCCGCGACGCAGCCGATCGACTCATCGCGAACACGCGGTGTGCCACCGGAGGTGACCGTGCACGTCGCGCCTCGGGCGCGTCGATGGCCGGCGCCACAGGAGCCACCGGCGCACGATCGACGGCGCGTTCCGCCGCAAGTGACTGCGCTTCGCCGCCAGCTGCGAGAGGCGGATCAGCGGTTGTTCGAGCAGCAGGCCGCCAGCCGCAGGACCGCGAGAATCGTGAAGATGCCGCCGCTTTCGGTCGTGGGGGCGCCGCTCGTCAATGACCCGATCCACAAGGCCACCGCGACTGAGGCGGCCGAGGCCGCATCGGACACCTTGAACGCGCCGGCGCCGCTCGTGCTGTCGGCGAACGCTGACCCGGATGCCAATCACGCGGTCGCGCAACGCGACCGCATGCCCTGGGCGCGCGCGTTGCTCGTCGCGTCGGGCGTCGCGGCCGCACTCTCGCTGGGCGTCGCAGGGCTCTCCCACCTTCGGCAGCCAACGGCGCCCGCGACCGGAACAGGCTCGTCACATGCTGACGCCGCGCCTGCACTCGCGGCGTCATCGGCCGTCGCTGCCCCGCGTCCGTCCGAGGCGCACGAAATTTCGAACACCGCTCTGCTGCCGCGCACGGCCATCGGCCGCGCGCGGCGTTCTCCAACAGCAGCCACAAGCCATCCAGTTGCGATCACCGGCCGCAGTGCGGGCGACTCCGCCGATGACCACGACGAGGGCCTGATGGTCTCGGCCCTCGACCTGCAGCAGCGTCCCGTCTTTTCACCTGCGTTCGCGTCGAAGGAATCGGCCATCTTCTTTCACACCGGCCGCAGCGGCGATGCCCGGAGCGCGATCAAGGTGGCCACGCCGGCCGACAACTCGCCGGACCTTCACGTCATCACCGTCCTCGACGACGGGGCGCGGAACTACCACGCGCAACCATCGCCGGACGGGCAGATGGTGGCGTTCGACTCCGACCGCGACGGCGAACGCGGCGTCTACATCGTCAATCGCGACGGCACCAACGTGCGCCGCGTCAGCGGCGGCGGGTATGCGGCGGTGCCGTCGTGGTCGCCTGACGGACGGCGGCTGGCCTACGTGCGCGCCGAACCGGAGAACCCGAAGGTGTGGAATCTCTGGCTGTTGTCGCTCGATCCAGGCGCGCCGATGGCCGCACGCCGCCTGACGCACTACTCATACGGCCAGCCCTGGGCGGCATCCTGGTTCAGCGACGGCCGGCGGATCTGTTACGCGCACGAAGACAAGATTGTGGTGCTCGATCTCTCGAGCGGCCGCTCGCGTGAGTTCGAGTCTCCGATCAAGGGCCGGCTGGTCCGGACCCCGGCGGTGTCGCCCGACGGCACCAAGGTCATCTTCCAGGTGTTTCGCCGCGGCGCCTGGCTGCTCGATCTCGAAACCGGGTCGATGCAGAACGTCCTCACCGATCCGTCCGCGGAGGAGTTTGCGTGGTCACCGAGTGGACGGCGCATCGCGTTTCACAGCCGTCGAGACGGTGCGTGGGGCATCTATGTCTATGGAGGAGATTGAGCGGCCACTCGGGTGAGCGGGGGAAGCTCGTTGTTCTCCGCCGCTGACCGCTCGCTCAGTCTGGTCAAGGACGAGGGCGCCCACGGCGAACTGCTCTGCCAGCCGCTGTGTGCGACGTTACCCATACCGTTCGTCGATGACGGCAGCAGCCGACTCGCGAGACGCATCGCCCAGGCGAACGCATTGGGGGCCACGGCCGACGCCGCGATCGCCAGCCGGGCAGGCCACGACACGATCAATTCGGCGTCGCCGTGACGGATCGCCTCGACGATCTGGAGCGCGGCTCGACGTCCCTCGATCGACAGCACCGGCAGCGAATCGGCAATCGCAAACCACGCGAATTCCTGCCGGTGTTGCCCCTTGAACCAGGCGTTGAACGGCGAACCGGTCCGCATCAAGCCCGGGCTGACGGTGGTGACCAGGATGCCGTCGCGCGCCAGTTCGGCGCGGGCGGCGGTCGAAAAGCCGGTCAGCGCGAATTTGCCGGTGCAGTACGGCACGAGGTGCGGCACGCCGACTTTCCCGCCGATCGACGAGATGTTGACGATGCGACCGCCGCCGGCCTGGCGCATGTGAGGAATGGCCGCCCGGATCGCGTGGAACGGGCCCCAGAAATGGACCGACAGCGACTCCTCGAAGTCGCTGACGGTCATATGCTCGAGCGGCCCGACCGAGATGACACCGGCGTTGTTGATGAGGACGTCGAGACGTCCATAGCGATCGAGGACATCAGCCACGATCCGCTGCGCCTCCGGCGCGGTGGCGATGTCGGCGACGATGGTCGAGACCGTAATGCCCCGCGCCCCGAGATCCTCCTGGGCACGCGCGAGCTCGGCCTCGTCGCGCGCGACGATGACTACGCGTGCGCCCTGGCCGCCGATTTCCCGGGCGAGCAGCAGCCCGAGACCGCGCGAACCTCCGGTGATGAGGACCACCCGTTCCTCGAAGGCGAAGGCGCGGCGGCTTTTCAGGCCCTTCGCGAGAAGGGCGCCGCCGATGATCAATCCCGCCGCGGAGAGCGCAGAGTCGCGTCCAGTCATGCCGGAAGCGGTGGCAAGGAAGATGCCGCCCGTCTTGTTTGCTGATTTAGTTCCGCAATAAAATGCCCGCCATGCCGTGGAAGTGTCCCGCGTGCGAGACCGCCATGCGCCACGACGGAGTGGCCCCCGAGCCCAACCGGCTGTATCGCTGCCACGTCTGCCGCCTTGAACTGGTGCTCGACGAAGCCACGAACCGGATGCGGGTGCCGCCGTTGCCGGAAAACGCCATCGACCCGCCACCGCCACCGCCGCGCCGCTCCGTAAAACACAAGCGCGCCTAGCCGCGTGCCGATAGCGAGCCACGAGACCTCGAGCGCGGCGCGTTGAGGTGTGGGCCGCGCGAGCCGATGCGAAAGGGCGGCCGTAACAGCCACCGGAAACGGGGGGTGACGCCACAACCGTTTGCCCGAGGCTGGAATTACCTTCGGCTGCCGGCTCGATCGCGATAGAAGTCCTCCTGCCACCAGGCGGGCACGTCGTAATGCGCATGAGTGCCCGGACCGCTCTCCCACTCGTCCGTCATGGCCGAATCGAGACGCGACAGATCGGCGGGGCTCAGCTTTTCGAACTCGTCCTTGTCGAATCCGGGAAACCGCTTGACCCGTTCCTTGGTGATATCCGCCACCAACGACTTGCCATCATCGCTGAGCGCGACGTGTCCGATCGGCAGCAGAAAATGCTTGTGAATGAACCAGCCGGCGCCGACGACGACGTGCCTCGGCGTGCCGTGCGGCATATCCAACACGAATCCCTCGACCTCGCCCAGCTTTTCAGCATCAGCCCCCAGGACTGGAACGCCCGTGAACTGCTGCGCGCTGTCGTCGAGCGCCTTTGCGTCGACATATTTCAAGCCCGGCTTCGGATGATCCATGCTCGTCTCCTCCGACTCGAGATCAGCAAGATCTGCGCCTCGTCCTATACGCCGGGCCTGGTTCGGCGGCGCCACAGCGATCGGAGTGCGCCGAAGCCGACCCACACCGAGGCGGCCGTCACGAAGTCGCCGACGGGGGCTGGTGCACGCGGCGGCGCCGGAGCTGGAAGCGGTGCAGGGCGTGCCGCAAGCGCGGGCGTTTGCTCAGCCGCGGCAGACCGTGGCGCCGGCTCACCTGCGCGCGATCCGTGATTGTGAGCGTAGAGCCAGGTGAACTCGGCGCCGAGCAGGAAGATCTGCGACGAATAGAAGACCCACACCAGGAGGACGACGATCGAGCCGGCCGCGCCGAAGCCTGACTGCACCCCCGCTTTGCCGAGATACATGCCGATCGCGAACTTGCCGACCGTGAAGAGCACGGCGGTCGCGAAGGCGCCATGCCAGACGTCCTCCCATCCGACGCGGACGCTGGGGAGGATGCGATACATCAACGCGAACAGGGCGGTGACGAACAACAGGCTGACGATCTGATTCACGATCTGCAGCGTGATCACCCAGCCGCCGAACCACGAGCCCCACCACGTCCCGAGCGCGGCGAGCCCCGCACTGACCACCAGCGACACCAGCAGCAGGAAGCCGATCGAAACGATGAGCCCGAAGGACATCAATCGCGTGCGCAGCAAGCCCCAGATGCCGGACGGCTTGACCACCTCCGGCGCACGCCAGATGCGGTCGAGGTCGCTCTGCAGTTCGGCAAACGTCGAGGTCGCACCGACGATGAGCGTCAGGATGCTGATGACCGATGCGAGGGTACTCTTCGCCGGTTCGCTCGCGCTCTTGAGCAGGCCCTGGACCGCGGTGGCGCCCTCCTCGCCGATGAGCCCGCCGAGTTGCGCCATCACGTGTCCGCGCGCTGCGTCCGCCCCGAACACGATGCCAGCGATCGCGATCACCAGCAAGAGCAGCGGGGCCAGCGAGAACAGGGTGTAATACGCCAACGCCGCGCCCATGCTCGAGGCGTAGTCATTCGACCAGGCCGTCACCGACCGGCGAGCGAGTTCCCAGAGACTGGCGCGGCCCGGAGCCGCGAGACGAGGATCACTGCTCGCTGCGTCTCTGGTCGGCGTCGACGTCGCAGCGGTTGCGGCTGACGATCTGTTCATGCGTGACAATCAGCAACTCCCTTACCAGATCTGCGACGGCTACTGTGGTCAACGAGCGACCGAAAATCGGAACGCCAGCGGCCAGAGTTGTCGTTGATGTCAATGGCTGGACTGCCCGCGGGATCCCGGTTCAGGTGCGGTGACAATGGAGAGCGCCGGCCAACCCGGTTGGCCGGCGGTGGTGATCAGCGCTTGGTCGCGGGGCGTCGCGTCTTGCCGGCGGCGCCTGACGTCTTCGCCCCGGACGACTCGAGGACGCCTTCGGCTTCGTCATCCTGCGGATGAGCAGTGGCCGCCGCGTCCTGGTTGATGCCCGCTTCGGCCAGAGAGGTCAGCTTTTCATCGGCCGCCTTCTCTTCGTCGAGCGTCTGCTGGAGCAGCGCGGCTGCGTCAGAGTGCCCCATCGCGTTGGCCCACGCGACCAACGTGCCGTAGGCGGCCATCTCGTAGTGCTCAGCGCGTTGACCGGCCGCGATCAGGCACGCATCCATCGTCATTTCGTCGAAGTCTTCTTCCATCACCGACTGACCTTCTTCGATGATGCCCTCAATGCCGTCGCAGTGCTTGCCCCGCACTTTCTCTCCCAGGCCCTCCATCACCTGCTCCAGACGCTCGACATGACCGCGTGTTTCCTCCAGATGTGCCTCGAATGCGTCGCGAAGCACCGGCGAGGTCGCGGCCTTGGCCAGCTTCGGAAGAGCTTTCGTCAATTGTTTTTCAGCGTCGTATGCGTCGCGTAATTCGTCCAAGAAGGCGTCGTGCAGCGTACCCGATTCAGCCATGAACTCACTCCCCTGCTGTAAACCTGTGTCGACTGCAGCCATGATCGGCTGTGCAGTCACCGGTCTGATCGCAATGTTGCGGCCACACTTGGATGAGGAGACGCGGGATCGAACTTTGAAAGTGTGTTCAAGCAAGGAGTGTTCATGTTCGCATCAACTTCCGCTCTGAAAAGCTCAGCACTTACCCTTGCCGCCGCGCTCGCGTTCTCCATCCTCGCGTCCGCCCAGACGATGGGGACGCCGGAGAAATTCACCGCGGCCGCAATCAACATCAATAACGGACGAGCAGGGAACATCGACATCACCGTCAATCGATGGTCGACCGACGCTCAACGCGACGCATTGATGGCCGTGATGACGACCAAGGGCCCGGACAAGCTGCTGGACGCGCTGCAGGACATGCCGGCGGTGGGGCATTTCGGCGCGCCCGGCAATCTGAGTTGGGATCTGCGGTTTGCGCGGCGGGTGCCTCTGCCCGACGGCGGCGAACGCGTCATCCTCGTGACCGATCGCCGGATCGGATTCTGGGAGGCCGCCCATCAACCGCGTTCGATCGACTATCCGTTCACCGTCATCGAGCTGCGTCTCAATCGGGACGGCGAAGGGGAAGGCAAGATGTCCCTGGCGACGAAGGTCATCCACGACAAGGAACACAACATCATCACGCTCGAGAACTACGACATCCAGCCGGTCCAGCTGACGAACGTCCGGCGAGCGACCACGTCGCTCAACCAGGACCTGCGGTAGCTCGCCGGGAATGCAAACACCACGCGTCCATCATGGAAAGAGGTTGTTTATGAAAGTTGGGGCTATTTGCTTCGCCGTCTGTCTCTCGGCGGCTGTCGCCTTCGCCGCGGTCTCCAAGGATGAAGCGAAGCGGCTGTCACAAGCGGGCGCGATTCTCACGGAGCTTCGCAATACGCCGGACAAAGGGATCCCGGAAAATCTCTGGGCCAAAGCGCACTGTGTGATCGTCATTCCATCCATGAAGAAAGCCGCGTTCATCGTCGGCGGGGAATATGGATCGGGTGTGATGTCCTGCAGGACCGCCGACGGATGGTCGAACCCGGTCTTCATGCAACTGGCCAAGGGGAGCTGGGGGCTGCAAATCGGCGGCGAAGCCGTCGATCTCGTCCTGCTGGTGATGAACAACCGCGGGGTCGACAAACTGCTCGAAGACAAGGTCTCGCTCGGTGGGGATGCCGCCGTCGCTGCCGGACCGATTGGCCGTTCTGCGACGGCGGCCACCGATGCCCAGATGGGCGCCGAGATGCTGGCGTACTCGCGAGCCCAGGGAGTCTTCGCTGGCATCGATCTGTCCGGCGGCGTGCTCCGTCCGGACAAGGAGGCAGACGCGCGCGCCTATGGCGCGAGCGCCAAGGCGGCCGAGATCATTCGCGGGACGAACCACGCGATGCGCGGGCCGGCTGAAGCGGCGCCGTTCATCGCCGCCCTGAAGGCGGACGTCGGTCACCCCGCGCCTCGCCAGTAGTCCGCACGCGATCCCGCGGCTTGCGCCTTTTGATCAGGGCCGGTTTCTTACACCGGCTCTGGTCATCCGATGGCGCGTGTCAGCGCCATCCCAGTTCGGGAGCGACGTACTCGAGAATGCTCCTGATAACGTGAGCGTTGTAGTCCACACCCAACTGGTTCGGGACAGTCAAGAGCAGTGTGTCGGCGGCGGCGATGGCTTCATCGGCGGCGAGCTGTTTGACCAGGACATCAGGCTCGGCGGCGTATGAGCGGCCGAAGATGGCGCGGGTGTTCGCGTCGATGAAGCCGACCTGGTCCTGATCGCGAGCATCCCGTCCGAAGTACGCCCGGTCGCGGTCGTCGACGAGCGCGAAGATGCTGCGGCTCACGGACACCCGCGGCTCCCGCTGGTGCCCCGCTTCCTTCCAGGCTTCGCGGTAGGCATCGATCTGTTTGCGCTGCTGTATGTGCAGCGGCTCGCCGCTCTCGTCGTTCTTGAGCGTAGAGCTCTGGAGGTTCATGCCCAGTTTCGCGGCCCACTTGGATGTCGCGTTCGAGCTGGATCCCCACCAGATACGCTCGCGCAATCCCTCCGAATGCGGCTCGACGCGCAGCAGGCCGGGCGGATTGGGAAACATCGGGCGCGGGTTGGGTTTCGC
>Ga0068865_100002052_pt1 | contig 11893 bp, 7 predicted proteins | sample KBSMisM12_FD_75293 | JGI IMG/M metagenome (GOLD analysis project Ga0068865, IMG submission 75293) | Miscanthus rhizosphere microbial communities from Kellogg Biological Station, Michigan, USA - KBS Miscanthus M1-2 | ecosystem: Host-associated > Plants > Roots > Rhizosphere > Soil ...
TGCCCTGCTTTTCATGGAATTCCTTCTTGAGCAGTTCTTCCTGAGCCTGGCGCTTTTCGAGGTCATCCTGCTGGTCGCGAACAATGAACCACCACCCGGCAAGAACCAGGATTCCGAACAGCAGCACACAGAATGCCATCTTGACACTTTGCGGCCAGCCTCCTGCGTTCTGGAAATCCAGGTTGCGGAAGTCGGAGGCTCTCATGGCGTACCCCCCGCCTTGTCGGCAGCCGGCTTCGGTGGCGTGGCTTCTGTGCCTTGGCCAGCGGGCATCGCTGCCGCTGGTGTAGGTGAGCCCTGCAGGGGCGCGCTCGCCGGCGGAGGGTTCGCGGTTTCCTCGGACGGTTTGCTGTCGAGATTCTCGGCGTTTTCCGGAGGTCGTAGTCTCACGTTCAAGCCGAATTCATACCGATTGCGTCTGTCCGCGCCCTTGACTTCGGTCTTGATCAAATCGGAATGGGTCAGCCATTTCGAGTTGTCCAGGTTGCGCATGTAGTTGGCTACGCTCGCGTTCGACTGCGCGACACCCTGCAGCGTCAGCGTATCGCCCGCCTGCTTGAGTGAACCGAGGCGCACACTGTCCGGAATCGTCCTAACCAGTTCATCGAACAGGTGCACCATCTGTGAACGGCTCGCCTGCAACTGCTCGATGATCTGCTTGCGCGCAAGCAGCTTCGACTTGGTCTTGTCGAGTTCCTTGATCTCCGCAAGCTGGGTGTCAAGCTGCTTGATCTCGCTCTTCAGATATGCGTTGCGGTTGTCCTGGTCCTCGATCCGCATGCCCATCCAGTACCACCAGAGGAACACCGCTGCGACAGCTGCGAACGCGGCCGCACCGAGCATCATGTAAAACTCACGTTCGCGTTCCCGGCGTCGCTCGGCGCGCCAGGGTAATAGATTGATCTTGGCCATTAGTCGAAGCTCCTCAGCGCGAGCCCACAGGCGATCATCAGCGCCGGTGCATCCTGAGTCAGGGTCTGCGCCTGCACGCGCGACGACAGCGACATGTTGGCGAGCGGGTTGGCGACCACGCTCGGCACGCCAAGCTGTTCTTCGATCATCTCGTGCACGCCGGCGATCGACGCACACCCTCCGGCAAGCACGATCTGGTCGACCTTGCTGTACTCGCTGCCGGCGAAGAAGAATTGCAACAGACGGCTTATCTGCTGAACCATCGCTTCCTTGAACGGTTCGAGCACTTCGATCTCGTAGGACTCCGGCAGTCCGCCCTGACGCTTGGCCAGGCCGGCCTCCTCATAGGACAAGCCATAGCGGCGCATGACCTCGTCGGTCAGCTGCTTGCCGCCGAACACCTGCTCGCGCGAGTAGATCGTGCGCTGGTTCTTCAGCACGATGAGCGTGGTCATCGTCGCACCGACGTCGACCACGGCGATGACCGCGTCCTTGGGCACGGCCAACTGGTCGGAGACCAGGCGGAATGCGTTTTCCATCGCGAACGCTTCGACGTCGACGATCTTCGCTGTCAGTCCGCCCAGATCGAGAGCGGCGACGCGCAGGTCGACGTTCTCCGTGCGCGATGCCGCCAGCAGCACGTTCATCATCTCCGGCGTGTCTTTTACCGGGCCTATGACTTCGAAATCGAGGCTGACTTCCTCGATCGGATAGGGAATGTATTGGTTGGCCTCGACCTGGATCTGGCCGTCGAGATCTTCTTCGGAAAGGTCCGAAGGCATCGGAATGACCTTCGTGATGACAGCCGAACCCGCCACCGCTGCCGCAGCGAACTTGGTCTTGGCCCCGGAGCGACTCAACGCCCGACGGATTGCCTCGCCGACGGCTTCGACCTCGACGATATTCTTTTCCACCACCGCGTTGGGGGGTAGCGGCTCAACCGCGTAGTGTTCCACGCGGAAGCGACCACTGTTTTGACTCAACTGCAGCAGCTTTACAGCCGTCGAGCTGATATCGACCCCAATCAGCGGCGGCGCTTTTGCACTGAATAGGCCCACACTTTTTCCCCTTGCAACGCGCTCTTACGAGCGATATATGCGCATCCACATTAAATACGAACTTTAACGATTTATCAACAGCCCATCAGACGTTTTGCTCAAGCCGGTGATCTGGCTGCAATTTTGCCCGCAAAAAGCCGTTTTCCGGCCATCCGCGTGCTATCGGCCAAGGGAGCGTAGACTCTATACTCAGTTATTGCAGCATCACCTTGATGGCAGTCACATCTCCCACCGTTTCATGCACCTGTTTTTGCGTCTCCTTCGCTATTTCCTGATCCTGGTCGTATTCGGGCTCGTGGCCGGCTGCTTGGCGCTCGGCGTCGCCTACTGGTTGCTCGCGCCACGACTGCCGCCGGTCGAAACGTTGAAAGAGGTACGCCTGCAGGTGCCTCTGCGCGTGTACACCGCGGACGGCAAGCTGGTCGCCACGTTCGGCGAAACCCGGCGTATTCCCGTCAAGATCGACAAGATCCCCGTGCAGGTGAAGAAAGCGTTTATCGCCGCCGAGGATGCGCGCTTCTACGAGCATCCGGGCTTCGACTGGCAAGGCGTCGTGCGCGCGGGCCTGCATGTCGTGTTCAGCGGCGGCGAAAAGACCCAGGGTGCCAGCACGATCACGCAACAGGTTGCGCGAAACTTCTTCCTCAGCTCGGAGAAAAGCTACACGCGAAAGCTTTCCGAATTGTTTCTGGCGCGGCGCATCGAGCAGGCTCTGACCAAGGACGAGATCCTCGAGCTGTACCTCAACAAGATTTTTCTCGGCAACCGCGCCTACGGTGTGGCCGCCGCCGCCGAGTTCTACTATGGCAAGACTCTCGATCAACTAACCCTATCCGAAGCGGCAATGCTCGCATCGTTGCCGAAGTTTCCGTCTACCGGCAACCCGTTGAACAACCGTGCGCGTGCCGTCGAACGCCGCAACGTGTACGTGCTGCAGCGCATGCTGGAGAACCACTTCATCACGGCCGAGCAGTTCAAGCAGGCCAGCGCGGAAGCGGATCTTTCGTACGCGCACGAGCCGCCCATAGAAGTAGAAGCGCCATATTTGGCCGAGATGGTCCGCCGTGACGCGCTCGAGCGCCTCGGCAATGACGCAATGACGGACGGCTACACGGTCCACACGACGCTCGATTCGCACGCACAGGATGCCGCCAACCAGGCGCTGCGTGACGATCTCGTCGCCTACGACCAGCGCCATGGCTATCGCGGGCCCGAAGCACACGTCGAGCTCGCTGCCGGATTCACCCCGGCCGAGCTCGACAAGCATCTGGACCCCTACCGCCCGGTCGTCGGACTGGTTCCGGGCATCGTGACCGAGTCCGAAGAGAAATCGGCACTCGTATACCTCGATGACGGCCAGACTGTTCCGCTCGATCTCAATGCCGTGTCCTGGGCGCGCGCCTATCAGGACGAAGCGCACCGCGGCGCAGCGATCAAGCGCGTCGATGCGGTGCTCAAGGCGGGAGACATCGTGCGCCTGGCGCGCGGCGCGGACAGCAAATGGAAGCTCTCACAGATCCCGGCCGCGCAAGGTGCCCTGCTCGCGCTCAATCCCGAAGACGGCGCCATCATCGCCGAGGTCGGCGGCTTCAGCTATTCGCGCAGCAAGTTCAATCGCGCCGTGCAATCAAACCGGCAGCCCGGCTCCAGTTTCAAGCCGTACTTCTACGCGGCGGCCTTCGAACACGGCTTCACGCCAGCCTCGATGGTCAACGACGCGCCGATTGTGTTCGCCGATCCATCGAAACCCAACGGCCTGTGGACGCCGCAGAACGACGACGGCAAGTTCGACGGCCCGATGCGCCTGCGCGAAGCGATGGTACAGTCGAAGAACCTCGTCTCGGTGCGCCTGCTCGACGCCATCGGCGTGCGCTATGCGCGCGAGTACGTGACGCGCTTCGGCATCCCGATCGACCAGGTTCCGGACAATCTGTCGATGGCGCTCGGCACGGCGTCGGTGTCGCCGCTGATCATGGCGCGCGGCTTTGCCGTGTTCGCCAACGGCGGCTTTCTCGTCGATCCGTATTTCATCGATACGATCAATGACCGCGACGACAAGGAAATATACAAGGCGCATCCGGTCGTTGCCTGCCGCCGCTGCCCCGAGCGTCTCGCCGAAGATGCGCGCTCGGCTGCCGAGCAAGTCGGCACCGACAAGGCCGACGCAGTCAAGACCGCGGGCCTGTCGGCAATTGCCGCTGCGCACGCGACGCCGGTCCCGCCAGTCACGGCGAACAATGCCGAAGGCAACGCGACGCTCGCGCCGCGCGTGCTCGACGCGCGCATCGCCTACCTGATCGGTTCGCTGCTGCACGATGTCGTGCGCCGTGGCACCGGCCACGACGCGATGGTACTCAAGCGCAACGACCTGGCCGGCAAGACCGGCTCGACCAACGATCATCGCGATGCCTGGTTCACCGGCTACAACGACAACGTCGTCGCCAGCACCTGGGTCGGCTTCGACGATTTCAGTTCGCTCGGCCGCGCCAACGGTATCGGCGAATTCGGCGCGCAAGCAGCGCTGCCGATGTGGATAGGTTTCATGCGCGAGGCGGTCAAGGGCCTGCCGGAAAAACCGTTCGAGATGCCGTCCGGAATTACCACGGCGCGCATCGATCCGGATACCGGCCAGCTCGCCTCCAGCGGCGACGGCAAGAGCATGCTCGAGGTATTCAAGGTCGAGGATATCGCGCGCCTGGCCACCGGTCCGAGCAACCCGAGCGAACAGGAAAAGCGCGTGCAGCAGGATGCATACGGTATCTTCTGATGCAGCGCAGGCACAGCGGCGGCGCGTTCCACGATGAGGGCGGCCGCGACAGTGAAAACCGGCGGCGCATCGCCGTCGAAGCGGCCCGGCTGATCAGCGAACAGGGTGTTCGTGACTACCACGTGGCGAAACGCAAGGCCGCGGAGCGTCTGGGTGTTGCGGCCGATACGGCATTGCCGAAAAACAGCGAGATCGAGGAAGCGCTGCGCGAACACCAGCGCCTGTTCGATGCCGACGAGCAGCCGCGCCGATTGGCGGTCCTGCGCGAAGCGGCGCGCGAGGCACTGCTTTTTTTCGCCGGCTTCGAGCCGCGCCTGGTCGGCGCCGTGCTCGACGGCAGCGCCGACCGCCACTCGGCGGTGTGCCTGCATCTCTACACCGATGAAGCCGAAGCCGTTGCGCGGTTTCTCGGCGAGAATCGTATTCCGCATGAAGAACACCATCGACGCTTGCGCCTGACACGCGATAGCGATCAGGAGTTCCCGGTGTTCCAGTTCAGCGCGGGGACGATTCCAGTCGACGTGACGGTGCTGCCGACAGCACTATTGCGCCAGGCGCCGCTCGATCGCGGCAGCGACAAGCCGATGGCGCGCGCGAATCTCGCCGCGCTCGATGCCCTGCTCGCAGCGGCAGCATCGGACGATCTCGATCAGCGTTTCGCCAGCTCGACGTAATCGCGCGAGACCGGGCCCGTGTAGATCTGCCGCGGCCGGCCGATCTTCGTCTCCTTGTCCAGGTGCTGCTCCAGCCAGTGCGCGACCCAGCCGGCGGTGCGGCCGATGGCGAACATGACCGTGAACAACTCGGTCGGGATCTTCAGCGCCTTGTAGATCAGCCCCGAGTAGAAATCCACGTTCGGGTAGAGCTTGCGCTCGACGAAATATGGATCCTTCAGCGCCGCCTGCTCGAGTTCCATGGCCACGTCGAGCAGCGGATCGCTGACGTTCAGATCGGCCAACACCTTGTGGCACATCTCGCGGATGATCGTCGCGCGCGGATCGAAATTCTTGTAGACGCGATGACCGAAGCCCATCAGGCGGAAACCTGAATTCTTGTCCTTGGCACGCTCGACCGCCTTGCCGACGTTCTTCGCGTCGCCGATCTCCGCGAGCATTTTCAGCACGGCTTCGTTCGCGCCGCCATGCGCAGGACCCCACAGGGCGGCGATGCCGGCAGCCACGCAAGCGTAGGGATTGGCGCCGGTCGAGCCTACCAGGCGCACCGTCGAGGTGCTCGCGTTCTGCTCGTGATCGGCATGCAGGATGAACAGCAGGTCGAGCGCCTTTGCCGCGACCGGGCTCAGATCGAGCGGCTCGCTCGGCACCTCGAACATCATGTGCAGGAAACGTGTGACGTATTCCAGGTTGTTGCGCGGATAGCGGATCGGCCAGCCGATCGAATAGCGGTAGGCTGCTGCGGCGATCGTCGGCATTTTCGCGATCAGGCGGATCGCAGCCAGACGCCGCTGCGCCTGATCATTCATGTCCAGCGAGTCGTGGTAGAACGCCGCCAACGAACCAACCGACGCACACAGCATGGCCATCGGGTGCGCGTCGTAATGGAATCCGTTGAGGAAGTTCTTCATCGTCTCGCGCATCATCGTGTGATGCGTGATTTCGTCGTCGAACAGGCTGAATTGCGCCGGGGTCGGCAACTCGCCATTGATCAGCAGATACGCCACTTCGAGGAAGCTCGAGTTCTTCGCCAGCTGCTCGATCGGATAGCCGCGATACAGCAGGATGCCCTTGTCGCCATCGATGAACGTGACCGCGCTGCGGCACGAGGCCGTGGACATGAAGCCGGGATCGTAAGTGAAAAATCCCGTGTCCTTGTTCAACTTCTGGATGTCGACGGCGGGATCGCCGAGGCTGCCCTTGACGACGGGCAATGTCACCGTGGTATTGGACGAAGCGTCGGTCAGTACAACAGTGCGATCGGTCACGGCGAACTCCTTGCGGTCTGGACCCGGCAACGCGGCGGCGGCAACGCGAGCCGCGGGACGCGTCGGTGGACTCGAAAAATAATTATCGCACAGCCGTTTGCAGGAACGTTACAGCATGCAGCCATGAACGAAGCGGCCGTCACGAGCACGCGTGCAAACGTCGACCGCCTGGCTGGCGGCGCATGAGCAATGGATGATTGACCGGCATTGTCGGCGGGGCCTGACGAGCTCGGCATTCGGACCGCACGTTCGCAATCACGGCTGGGTACCGGATCGCTGCGGCTTTCGACAAGCGGAATCCCGTCTTTAAGGCTGCGCGGCCGGGATAACTTTAAATCGTTTCAAGCGGATCCCGGCTCAAGAGTACATCCCAGTACGGCAGGGATAACTCATCTCAAATCTGCAACTGGATCCCGTGTCATCGGCCATCCATGGCCCGCACGCAAGAACTTCATTGGATTGAAGCTGGATCCCGGCTCAAGGGTACGTCCCTGTACGGCCGGGATAACTTCATCCTGAAGTTACTTCGCGGCGGTACCGCCGTAGCGGCGGCGGAATTTGTCGACGCGACCGCCCGCATCGAGGATCTTGTGCTTGCCGGTATAGAACGGATGGGACTGGCTGGAAATTTCGACCTTGATGACCGGATATTCCTTGCCGTCTTCCCACTTGATCGTCTCCTTGCTGGTCATCGTCGACCGCGTCAGGAACGAAAAATTCGAGGAGACATCCTGGAACACCACGTTCTTGTATTTGGGATGGATGTCGGCTTTCATGGCGCAACTCCGCAAAGCGTTGAGAAAAGAGGCTAATATTAGCGTTTTCCGACCCCATCCTGCAAGTCATCGGGTGATTCTCAGGCTTCCACGGGTGGCCCAGCGTTCAGTGCCGGTGGTCAAACTACGCCCTGTGATGCGTATCTACTGCCTTCTCGCACTGCTCCTGCTTGCCGCAACGAGCGCATCTGCCCAAAACCTCGAGCTAAGCGCGGCCCAGCGTCAGTGGGTCGCGGCGCACAAGCTCGTGCGCGTGGCCCCCAACCCGGACCTAGCCCCGCTCGACGGCATCGACAGCGACGGCCGCCAGCACGGCCTGACCGCGGATTACCTGAAGCTGATCGCGGCCCGCACCGGGCTCGAATTCCGCGTCGTCCGCATGGCGGCTCGCGATCAGGCCACGCGAGCGCTGAATGAGCACCGCATCGACATCGTGCCGGGAGTGGTCGCCAATGTCGACGACCAAAGCGTTCTGTACACGTCCTCGTACCTCCGCCTGCCGGCGGCGATTTATACGCGTTCCGGCGAACTCGGGTTCGCGACGCTTGCCCAACTCGGCGGCCACGTCGTCGCAGCCGTCGAGCCTTGGCCTGCCATCGTCTCGGGCAAGGTCGCTTCGATCAAGATGCACGCGGCAGCGGATACGAAGACGGCCATGCGCCTGCTGCTCGCGCACGATGCCGACGCCTATGTCGGCGATACCTTCACGGCCGCAGACGCGATCGCGCGATTGAAGCTCGACAAGGACATCGTGCTGTCCGGGCAGACTGACGTCGAAGCCGTCTTCACGCTCGCCGTTCGCAGCGACTGGCCGCAGCTGCGCTCCATCCTCGATGCGGCCATCAACAGTCTCAACGCCGAAGATGACAAGACCTTGCGCGAGCGCTGGCTCAAGAGCGCATCCTTGCCGACAACCGCGCTCGGCGGCAACGCCGAAGCGCAAGCGCTGCCGCCTTCGCATGCCAAGGCGATCGCAGCGGCCCTGCAGGCGGCCGGGAAGTCGCCGGTCCCGGCCGAGACACGCAAGCAGGCCGAGGATCTGCTGAATGCGGCGCAGGTCGACGAGCAGAGTGCGGATGAGCTCGCTGCGCAATGGCGCGCATTGAGCCGGATAGCTGCGACCGCCGACGCCGAGGCGCAGAAGATCGAGGACCGCGTCAGCGAAAGCGATGCGAATGCGATGCTGGCGTGGCGCGCGTCGCTGCCGGAGCGCGCCACGGTCGCCGACCTCGAGGACTTGCTCTCGGCGTCCCGCGACAATCTGCTCATGGCGCGCGGACGCGTGTCCTCGCTCGAGACCGAAATTGCCCGGCAAGCGTCGCGACCTTTCCAGCTGCGCAGCGAACTGACTGCCGCGCGGTCCGCGTTCGAACAGGCACGCACTGCGCCGCCGGCGTCCGGCGATCCGCACGTGATCGAGGCTCAGGACCTGCGCAACCTGGCGGCGACGCGCGTGGCCGCGGTCCGCATCGCGCTGCTGCAACTCGAGAACAGCAGCTACGAACCGCGCCTGCGACTGCTCAATGCGCAGCTGCGCGAGCGCCAGCGCGAAAGCACTGAGCTCACCCAGCGCGAAACCGTGCTCGAAAACCTGGTTCTCGACCGCAGCAAGGCCCGCGTCGCCGAACTGCGCGAGCGCGTCGCACACGAACGCGACGAAGCGCTCGCGCAATTCCGCATGCTCGACGAGGCGGCCACCGAGAACATGACCGTCGTCGACCGGCTCGACGATGGCATGCACACCTTCACCGACCTGCGCTTGCAGAAGCAGCAATGGGAAGACTGGCAGAAACAAACCGCGCAGGCGTTGAAGAACACCGAGGAACGCATCCACATCGGCGGCGTGAGCGAGGCGGTCGGCTTGATCCTGCTCGCCGAGAAGAGCCGTCTCAAGCCGCTGCCGCTCTTGCGGCGCTCACTCGCGAAACTGCAGACCGAACTTGCGCAGACGCGGATCGGCCTGATCGAAGTTCGCGAGCACGTCGATGAGCTCGGCGATCTCGGCGAAGCCGTGAGCCAGGCACTGACGCGCCTGCCGGAACCGCCGCCGGAACGGCGCAACGACCTGCGCACCACGATGTACCGTCTGCTCGCCACGCGCGCCGAGATCCTGCCGCGCCTGCTGCTGCTGCAGACGCGGCTTGCGGCTACGCAAGGCGACGCCGAGCAGGCATTGCGCGACCTGGTCGAGACTACCGAAAAACTCGGCGCCATCCTCGATTCCCGGCTGCTATGGACGCCGAGCCACAAACCCGTCGACGGCGCCTGGCTCGCACGCATAGGCAACGATGCGGCGACGTTCTTCAATCCACGGCGCTGGATGCGTGTGCTCTCCAATCTGGCCACGGTCGTTCGCGACGCGCCGCTACCGGCCCTCGGAGCCGCGTCCGTACTGGCGCTGTTGTTCGTCGTGCGCCGCCGCGTGCCGATGCAACTCGAACGCATCGCAGCGCCGATGCGGCGAATTCGCAGCGACGGCTATCGTCTGACCAGCCAGGCCCTTTTCTGGACCGCATTCGGCGCACTGACGTTTCCCGCGCTCATCTGGCTCGTGAGCTACGCCTGCCGCCAGGCTCCCCCCGGCGCTGGCCGCCTCACCGAAGAAGTCGGTTACGCGCTGTCTTTTGCGATCGCCCCGGCGTTCGCGCTCGGTTTTCTGCGCGTACTGACGATCGACAACGGCCTTGCGCACGCGCACTTTCGCTGGCCGCGGCCGCGCCGTGAAGCGCTGCGCAATGCAACCGTGTGGCTGGCTGCGATCGTGCTGCCCGTGCAATTTGTCCTGACCCTGCTGGTGTCGCGCGGCGACGCCTCGCCGATCGACACGCTCGGCCGCCTGCTGCTTGCGCTGGCGCTGGTTGGCGCGGGCGCCGTTGCCTGGCAAGTGTTCGCGCCCGGACGCGCGTGGACCGTGCGCGGCACGACCCTGGTCGAGCCGGTGCGACTGCGCCAGTTCACGCGCCTGCTGCTCGTAGCCAATGGCGTGATCCTGGCTGCGCTCGTGCTGCGCGGCTATTTCGTCACCGGCATGACATTGAGCGAGCGCGACCTCGCCTCGCTCGGCGCGCTGCTCGCAATAGCAACCGCCTACGGTCTGGCCGTGCGCTGGCTCGTACTCGGCGAGCGCCGACTCGCACTCCAGCGCATGCAGACGCGCAAGGCTGCCGACGAGCAGCGTGAAGACGTGCAAGGCGAAGCGTTGCCCGAGGCCGAGCCCGAGGAGATCACGCTGGGCAGCGTCAGCGAACAGACACGCAACATCCTGCGGGCGCTGACCGCGATTGCCGCGATCGCGACCATGCTCGGGATATGGTCCGACGTCCTGCCGGCGATCAAGCTGCTGGACACGATTCCGGTGTGGGGCAAGGAAGTGACGCTGCTCGGCGTCATGGAAGCGATCGCCGCGCTCGCGCTGACCTGGATCGCGACACGCAACCTGCCGGGACTGATCGAAGTCGGCTTGCTGCGCCACATTCACATCGATGCGGCGACACGCTACGCCGTCACCAGCCTCACGCGCTACATCATCGTGTTCGCCGGCACGATTGCCGGCCTGTCGCTGCTCGGCCTGCAATGGAGCAGCCTGCAGTGGCTTGCCGCGGGCTTCTCCGTCGGCCTCGGTTTCGGCCTGCAGGAAATCTTCGCCAATTTCATCTCCGGACTGATGGTGCTGTTCGAACGGCCGATCCGCGTCGGCGACGTCATCACGATCGGCACGGTCGAAGGCACCGTCACGCGCATCCGCACGCGCGCGACGACGATCGTCGACTGGGATAACCGCGAAGTCATCGTGCCGAACAAGAGCTTCATCACCGACCGCCTGGTCAACTGGACGCTCAGCGATTCGGTAACGCGCATCGTCATCAAGGTCGGCATCGCCTACCGCAACGATCCGCGTCAGGCGCAGCAACTGCTGCTCGACATTGCCAGGACGCATCCGCTGGTGCTGCGCGAGCCGGAACCCATGTGCTGGATGACCGGTTTCGGCGACAGCTCGCAGGATTTCGAACTGCGTGCTTTCGTCGCCGAAATCGGTCAGCGCAACCCGGTGCGCACCGAACTGCAGATGCGCATCGCCGAAGTATTCCACCAGCACGACATCGAGATTGCATTTCCGCAGATGGACCTGTGGGTACGCAGCGCCTCACAGACCGCGGAGCCGTCATCGGGCGGAATCGGCACGCCAAGAGAAAGGAATCTGGACGCGGATTGACGCGGATCAGAGCACGACGGAGTGCGCGTCAACGCACCGCGCATCAGCTTACGTTCCGCCGCCTGACCGCGCAATTGGTCTCTGCTTCAAAAATCCGCGTCGATCCGCGTCAATCCGCGCCAGAAACACTCTTGCTGTTTGCGAACGTCCGCGATCAAGGCGAACCGAGCGCAGCCGCGACGAGGGCCTCGAACCGCGCCTGATCTACTTCGAGGACGATGCGAG
>Ga0068865_100002055_pt1 | contig 11887 bp, 14 predicted proteins | sample KBSMisM12_FD_75293 | JGI IMG/M metagenome (GOLD analysis project Ga0068865, IMG submission 75293) | Miscanthus rhizosphere microbial communities from Kellogg Biological Station, Michigan, USA - KBS Miscanthus M1-2 | ecosystem: Host-associated > Plants > Roots > Rhizosphere > Soil ...
TGGCGACTCGCCCCAGGGGCTCCGAAGCCAACACCAGGTAGACGTCACCGTGGAGTGACGGGTCGTAGATAACGTCGACGTCGCGAGCGGTCAGCGCCACCGGACCCTGGTGCCACGGCTCGGCCGCGTACCTGAACTTCCATCCGTCGGGGTAGTCGATCGTGATCTGTTGCAGCGCGGAGTGGAACGTCGAGAAGCCCGGGGCAGCGGTGTGCGCCGGCGGCGGGGTTTGTGTCCGCGTCGTATCGGTCACAGGCACCACGTCCGCTGACGTTTCAGGCAGGAGAGAGGCGCCCGCGAACACCAGCGCGAGGGCAGCGACCAGCCCGGCCGCAGCGAGGACGATCGTTCTCGTCGCGCGCCGGCGCGCCTTGCGGGCGAGCGGACTACCGTCGACGAACGGGATCGGCTCCTCATCCGCCATGCGCTCGAGGAACGCGCGGACGTCTTGGTCGGTCATGCGGTCACCTCGGGGATCTGACGAAGGGCCTCGAGCCCGCGCGCCACGAGCGAGCGCACTGTCGCCGGGCGGCAGCGCAGGAGGTCCGCGATCTCGGACTCAGGAAGGTCTTCGTAGTAGCGCAGCACGATCGCGGCGCGCGGTCGCTGTGGGAGCGAGAGCAGTGCGGTGCGCATCGATTCGTACGCTGCGACGTCTCGGTCGGTGTGGCCCTCGCGGAGCTCGGCGGTTCGCCGTTCGAGGTAGGACCGCTCGACCGCCCGGCGTCGGAGGGTGTCCTTGGAAAGGTTGATGATCGTCCGTCGCATGTAGGCGTCGAACGCCTCCGGGTCTCGCAGATGATGGAGGCGGCCGACGAACCGGAGGAACGCCTCCTGGACCAGATCCTCGGCGAGTGCCCGGTCACCCGTCAGGAGGTAGGCGAACCGGAACCCGGCCGGGGCGGACCGTTCGTAGACCTCGGTCAGTCGATCCGCGTGCTCCTCGTCGACGTCCATGTCGGCGACCATCGTCGTCCTTTTCGCTCTCACAGCACTAGGACGGATGAGAACTGGGAACCGTTGCAAACCTGGTCGCATCGGATCTATCTCATCTACCCCGACGAGGAGCAGCGTCAGCTCGGTGGTGACGCGCCACGTCGTCGTGGCGGTGGTGATCTCCGTGACGCTGCTCGCCGCCCTCGGTGCGTGGTACACGAAGCCAGCGGGACGACCCGTGCAGCGACTTGCGGAGTCAGATCGGGTCTTCCTGCGTTGACCTGCGGCTCCGTCCGACGGACCTAGGTCTTCGGACGTGGCCCGCATCGCCCTTGGGAGCTACACGCGACGAGGTACGGGGGGTACCCTCCGTACGACCATGACGACCCCCTCGGAGCCAACCGCGCCGACCGAGCGCACCGAAGATCTGCGCGCACGGTTGCGGCCACGCGCGCTCGAAGGAGGCGCCGTCGGACCGAGCGAGCGTTTCGCGCTCGAGCGGATCCAGGCGCTCGAGGTCCAGATCGCGGCGGCGCACGAACGGGAGCGGTCGATGACCGAGCTCGCCGTCCGCGACGGCAACCGGATCGCCGAGCTGGAGGGGACCGTCGAGGATCTCGCAGACCTCGCCGCGCGTGCGCAGTCGTCCGAGCGCTCGCTGTTCGAGGCCGAGGGGCGTGCGGAGAACGCGGTCCGTCGCGCCGAGCTGATGGAGGGCGAGCTGATGTCCAGCCGCGGCGAGGTCGACCGCCTGCGGACGCGTGTGGTCGAGCTCGAGGCGAGCCTGCGGCGAGCGCTCGCCGAGGTGGGCGCCGCCGCCGCGCGGCCGGCCGAGGACGCCGGCGCCGAGCAGACCGCTCGGATGGAGGAGTCCGCACGCCGTTCGGTCGAGCTCGCGGATCGCCTGCGCCTGAAGGTCGTCGACCTCGAGTCGAACCTGCGAACCGTCGTCAGCGAGATGAACGAGGCCGCCGCAGCCCAGATCCGGGCCGACGAGGCGGAGGCCGCCCTGGCCGCTGCAGAGGAGGCGAGCGCCGTGGCGATGGCCGACGCCGACCGTGCCGCCGAGGCCGAGGGTCGGCTGGAGGAGCTCGAGGAACGGCTTGCGGCTCTCGACACCCGGATCTCAGCGCTCAGCAGCTCGATGCGCCCCGACAGAGACGACGAGACCCTCGTTGACCTCCGTGACGCGGAGGCCGAGGTCGAGGTCGATGACGAGGACGATGAGGAGCCCGAGCTGCCCGATGCCCCGCCGCCGGAGCCGGGTTCGATCGCTCCGCCGGCATCGCGCTGGTCCGACTGGCGCTCCACGTAGGCCGTCGGGCCGCGCCTCTATCCTGGCTCCTTCCGAACGGAAGGACGCACCGTGACCGATCGATCGACCGGCGTGCTGGTGATGGCGTACGGCACCGCCAGCGGACCCGACGACATCGAGCGCTACTACACCGATATCCGGGGCGGCCGAACGCCGTCGCCCGAGCACCTCGAGGAACTCCGCGGCCGATACGCGGCGATCGGGAACCGGTTCCCGCTGCTCGACACCACCACGGCGCAGGCGAACGGGATCGTGGACAGGCTGAACGGGGACGGTGGCGACACCTTCCGGTCGTACCTCGGGATGAAGCACGCGTCGCCGACGATCCCCGATGCGATCGACCGGATGGCGGCCGACGGCATCGATCGTGCGATCGGCATCGTCATGGCGCCGCACTGGTCGGGGATGTCGGTCGAGACCTACGTGGACCGGGCCGAGGCGGCGATCCGCGAGCGAGGGCTCGACCTGCCGATCACGTTCGTCCGCTCGTTCCACGACCACCCGATGTACATCGCGTGGGTCGCCGCCCGGCTGCGGAGCACGCTCGACACGCTGGATGCATCCGCTCGCGACCGGCTGACGGTGCTCTTCACGGCGCACTCGCTGCCGATCCGGACGCTGGCCGACGGCACGCAGCGATGCAAGACCTGTGATTGCGATCCGTCGTGTCGCTACCGCGACGGTCTGCAGGAGACGGGCGACCTCGTCGCGAAGGAGGTCGGGCTCGACGATCATCGGATCGCGTGGCAATCGGTCGGCCGCACCGCCGACCCGTGGTGGGGCCCGGGCATCGACGAGGTGATCCCGGAGCTCGCGGCCGAGGGTCGCACCGCCTGCGTCGTGTGCTGCGTGGGGTTCGTCGCCGACCACCTCGAGACGCTCTACGACCTCGACATCGAGGCGACCGCGGAGGCCAAGGAGGCGGGCCTCGCCTTCGCGCGAACGCCGATGCCCAACGCGGACCCGGCCTTCTGCGACATGCTGGCCGACGTGGTGCGCGAACACCTTGCGGAGATCCCGGCATGAAGCTGATCACCTGGAACGTGAACTCGGTCCGTCAGCGCCTCGCCCGGCTGCTCGCAGCGCTGGAGCGCCACGAGCCGGACATCGTGTGCCTGCAGGAGACCAAGGTCGAAGACGCCGACTTCCCCACGATGGAGGTCTCGGCGGCCGGCTACCAGATCGCGACGCTCGGTCAGCGCGGATACAACGGTGTCGCCATCCTGTCGCGAGTCGGTCTGGAGGGCGTGTCGACGGGCTTCGACGGCGACCCGGTGCCGGAGCAATCACGCGTCGTGACTGCGAAGGCCGGTGGGATAGACGTCGTGTGCGTGTACGTCGTCAACGGCAAGGTGGTCGGTGACCCGGCGTATGAGACGAAGCTTGTGTGGCTCGAGGCGTTGCGCGCCTGGCTCGCCGCGACCCGCGACCCGGAGCAGCCGCTCATCGTGGCGGGTGACTTCAACATCGCTCCCGACGATCGCGACGTCTGGGATCCGGTGCTGTGGGCCGGCCAGAACCTCGCGAGCGAACCCGAGCGCGCGCGCCTGCGGGCGATCATGGACTGGGGCCTGACCGATCTCGGACGGGCCTCGGCGGGCGACGTGCAGGGGCCGTTCGCGTACTGGGACTACCAGGCGGGCGCGTTCCACAAGGGGTGGGGCCTCCGCATCGACCTCGCGCTCGGCACGGCGCCGGTCGCCGCCCGGCTCAAGGAGGTCGTCGTCGAGCGTGACGAGCGCAAGCCGACCTTCGGCGAAGGCAAGCCGAGCGACCACGCGCCGGTGATCGTCACGCTCTCGGGATGAACGACCTCCTGGTCGACGCCGCGTGGCTGGCGTCGCACCGCGGCGAGGTGGTGGTCGCCGATGTCCGTTGGTCGGCGACCGGTGGGACGGGTGAGGCGGAGCGCGCGTTCGAGGCCGGGCACATCCCGGGGGCGGTGTTCTTCGACGTGGATCGCGACCTGGCGGGTGTGCCGTTCGTCGACGGCCCTGGGCGGCACCCGCTGCCCGATCCGAAGCGATTCGCCGCGGCGCTCGCCGCAAATGGCGTCGCGTCCGGGGATCGAGTGGTCGCGTACGACGACGGGGTCGGGTCGGTGGCCGCCCGGCTGTGGTGGATGCTCGACGCGATCGGCACGCGGTGCGCGTTGCTCGACGGCACGCTCGCGGCGTGGGAGGGTCCGCTCGAGACCGGCCCGGCGGCGGCGCGCTCGCCCGTCCAGACGAACATTCGGCCCTGGCCCGAGGATCGGCTCGTCGACGCCGACGGCGTGGCCGAGGGGCTCCGTTCCGGCGAGGTGGTCATCGACGCGCGCGTCGGCGAGCGGTACCGCGGGGAGTCCGAGCCGATCGACCCGGTGGCCGGCCACATCCCCGGGGCGCGGTCGTCGCCGTTCCCCGACGTCGTCGGGACAAACGGCAGGTTCCGCTCGCCGGATGAGCTCCGCGAACGGTTCCGGGCCGTGGGCGTCGACGACACGACGGTGCCGATCGCGTACTGCGGCAGCGGCGTCACCGCCTCGCTAGACGTGTTCGCGCTCAGGCTCGCCGGGCTCGGCGACGCGCGGCTCTACGAAGGTTCGTGGTCGGATTGGGTGCACGACCCGTCGCGACCGGTGGCGACCGGAGCCGAGACCTAGACCATGTCCTCGGGCACGACCATCGAGTCGTACTCGGCCTCGGTGAGGTAGCCGAGCGCGAGCGCAGCCTCCTTCAGGGTCGTGCCTTCGTGGTGCGCCTTCTTCGCGATCTCGGCCGACTTGTCGTAGCCGATGTGCGGCGTGAGTGCCGTCACGAGCATCAGCGAACGGTGGACGAGGTCGTCGATCCGCTCGCGGTCGGGCTCGAGCCCTTCGACACAGAAGGCCCGGAAGTTCCGGCTCGCGTCGGCGAGCAGCACGGAGGAGTGCAGCAGGTTCTTGATCATCACCGGCTTGAACACGTTGAGCTCGAAGTTGCCCTGCGAGCCCGCGAGCTTGATCGCGGTGTCGTTGCCCAAGACTTGGACCGCGACCATGGTCAACGCCTCGGATTGGGTCGGGTTGACCTTGCCGGGCATGATCGAGCTACCCGGCTCGTTCTCCGGTAGGACGAGCTCGCCGATGCCGGCGCGAGGGCCCGAGCCGAGCCAGCGTATGTCGTTCGCGATCTTCATCAACGACGCCGCGAGCGTGGCCAGAGCGCCGCTCATGAACACGACCGCATCATGGGCCGCGAGCGCCGCGAACGCGTTCGGCGCCGCGACGAACGGCAGCTCCGTGATCGCCGCGATCTTCGACGCGCAGAGGTCGCCGAACCCGTTGGGCGCGTTCAAGCCGGTTCCGACCGCGGTTCCACCGATCGCGAGCTCGAACAAGCCGCCCATGGCCGCCTCGATCCGTGCGAGATCGGCGTCCAGTTGCGCGACGTACCCCGAGAACTCCTGGCCGAGCGTGAGGGGCACGGCGTCCTGCAGGTGGGTCCGGCCGATCTTCACGACGTCTGCGTAGGCGGTTGCCTTCTCGTCGAGCGCGTCGCGGAGCGCCCGGACCTGCGGCTCGAGCCGTTCACGGATCGTCATCGCGGCCGCGATATGCATCGCGGTCGGGAACGTGTCGTTCGACGATTGGGAGAGGTTGACGTGGTCGTTCGGGTGCACGGGCGTCTTCGACCCCAACGTCCCGTCGGCGAGCTCGATCGCGCGGTTCGAGATCACCTCGTTGCCGTTCATGTTCGACTGCGTGCCCGAGCCCGTCTGCCAGACGTACAGCGGGAAGTGATCGTCTAGCGAGCCGTCGATCACCTCGTCGGCGGCCTTCACGATCAGGTCGCCGATCGCGGGATCGAGCCGGCCGAGCTCCATGTTCGCCTGGGCGGCCGCCTTCTTGAGGATGCCGATCGCGTGGACGACCTCGCGCGGCATCCGGTCGACATCGGGCCAACCGATCGAGAAATGGTGGATCGAACGCTCGGTCTGCGCGCCCCAGTACCTCGACGCGTCGACCTCGATCGAGCCGAGCGAGTCGGTCTCGGTGCGGTACTCGGTCATGGCCCCATCGTAGCCGGGGGGTCCGGGCCGCAGCCGGTACGCTTCGTCGCATGGAGATCGCACGGGCGGCCGACGCGTCCTACGAGCACGGCGACACCGGCAGGTTCACCGGCGAGGTGTCGCTCCGAGGCACGATCGCGGCGGAGGACGGCACCAACGTGGGCATCGTGCATTTCGCTGCGGGCGCGCGGACCCACTGGCATCAACACTCGGGCGGGCAGTTCCTGTTCGCGGTGGCCGGTCGCGGACGTGTGCGGAGCCGCGGCGAGGCGGGCCACGTCCTGGAGCCGGGCGATGTGATCCGTGTGGCGCCGGGGGAGTGGCACTTCCACGGAGGCACACCCGATTCGCCGCTCGTGCACGTCGCCGTCAACGGGGGAGAGCCGGCCTGGGGCGATCCCGTCACCGACGACGAGTACGACGAAGGTTTCTAGCTCTCGTCGGCCTCATCCGGCCGCGGCGGCGTCCGCTGCCACGGCTCGCGGCTTCGTGGGAGCAGCAGCGCTACCAGCAAGAGGATGCCGATGAGGATCGTCATCACTGCCGCGAGACCGGCCGAGGCACCGCTGAGTGCCAGGACCCCGCTCGCCACCACGATCGCGCTCACCACCACGCCGAGGAGCCACCCCCATGCGTGTCCGGCGTTCATGCCGCCGGCCGCGGCGATCGCCGCGATCCCGACCACGATCGCCGCCGCTGCCCCGATGCTCTGTGCAGTCGAATGCGGCTGATCCTTCTCGAGGAGCACCACGATCCCGCCGATCGCGTTGAAGAACCCGCCGATGCCGAGCACGCCCATGGCGCTGGTGAGGTACCAGGGGAAGGTTCTCTTGTCGGCCGCCACGTCGCGCACTGTAGACCGCCAGGTTCGAGCCGCGGACCGGGTTACACTCGCGCCGATCCCGATCGTCTCATCGGGGCGGTAGCTCAGTTGGTCAGAGCAGCGGACTCATAATCCGTCGGTCGCAGGTTCAAGTCCTGCCCGCCCCACGATGAACGTCCCCGCCTCGATCACGATCACGCCGGTCCAGGTTGCGGAACTGCTCGCAGAGGGCGACCGGATGCCGGTCTACGTGCACGTCATCGACCATCCCGAGGGGTGCGTCCTGGTCGACACCGGTATGACCGAACTGCATCCAGCGGTCGCCGACATGGACCCACGTCTCCAGCCATTGAGCGAGCAGGACTTCGACCTCGCCGGCATCGACATCGTCGTCAACACCCACTTGCATTTCGACCACTGCGGCGGCAACCATCTGTTCCCCGGCAAGCCGATCTACGTCCAGCGTCGGGAGCTCGAGGACGCGCGCAGCGAGGACGACTACACGATCCGCGAGTGGGTCGATGCGCCCGGTGTGCAGTACGTGCCGGTGGACGGCGAACTCGAACTGCTTCCCGGGCTCCGGCTCATCCCGGCGCCGGGTCACACACGCGGCATCCAGGTGGTCGTCGTGGAGACCGGTGAACGCCCGGTCGTCGTCTGTGGCGACGTGGCGGTGTGGTTCGGCGAGCTCGACGAGCCGCAAACCGAAGGCCAGAAGCTGATACGCGCACTCGACCCAGAGCTCGTGTGGCTCGCGCACACGCACGAGCCGTGGCGGCCGAGTGCCTAGTCGCTGAGGATCCGCGAGAGACCCCACGCCGCGAGCCCGAACACCGCGCCGAGCACGAGAGCGCCGATGACCGCCATCAGCGGACCGTTGTATGGCTGCCTGAACCGCGCCCCCATCAGCACCTTCGTGAACTCGCCGCACGTGGTGCAGCCGGGACCTCCGTCGCGTATCTCATACCCGACCGGTAGGAACGCGACAGCACCGATGGCCGCCCCGATACCCACCCAGACGGAGATGACGGTTCGCTGGGTCATTCGCTCAGCGGGGATATACGACGAAAGCCAAGATCACCGAGACCGCTCCGATCGCGAGTCCGGCGAGAAGGGCGGCCAGAAGCAGTCTCCGTCCTCCCGAGGTCTGCACGTTGCGCTCTCCGGCCAGGAAGGCTCCGAGCGACCAGTCCGGATGCCGCTTCGTCACGCGGGGAAGCCTAGTAGTCCGGCGGGCCCCGAGTTACGGTCTCGAAGGCTTCCGACATATGGACGAGGACATCGGCAAGGGATGGAAGATCCTCCTGGCGGTCAGTGCTTCCGTCGGGGCTGTATTCGGATCGGTCCTGTTCACGCTCCTCTCAGGAGGCTCGATCATCGGCTACGTCTTCGCGACGATCGGCGGCGTTGCCCTCGGCTTGATCGTCGCGACTTGGATCAGGGATGCGTTCGACTTGTTCCACCTCTGAGTTCGCACGCAGCTGTGGGCGCGCATGTCAGTCTCTCTCGGCTCACGGGCCGTGGACGCCGACGCCGGAGACGAGGAACAGCCAGCTGTCGTGGCATACCCAGCGATGATCGACGACCGAGAAGTAGCGGACTGCGGCCCCAGACCTTGCTGGCAGTTCTCGCGGTGGCCCTCGTCCGGTCAACCCGCGAGAGGGACACGAAGTTGAACGCCCAAGCGAGAGGCGGCGCGACGACCACGACGAACCCCGCGAGGATCAACACCATCACGAGAAGCAGCCTGTCGTGATGATCTGTGTTCGATGTACCGCAGTGTGAGGCTGATCCACCCGGTTCGCGGTGCGGGCCGCTACCCGGGATCGCGTAGTCACACCGGGTGACGGATTTGGTCCGGGGTGGTCGCCCACAGTTCCAACCCCCACACGGCCGATACGTAGGGCATGCTCGAAACCATCTGCGTGAACGGTGCCCCCGGCATCACCGAAGGAGCAGCCGTGTCGATCGCCCGCTCCCGGCTCCAGATCCGCGGCTTCGCGCTCGCCGAGGGCATCCGCCCGCGCGTCGAGCGCGTCGATCTCGCGAACGAGGCCGTCATGTTTTGGCAGGTCTCGTTCCTGGTCGAGCGCTGATCCGCGCTAGGCGAGCAACACGTCGACCTCGGCCAACTCTTCGCCGGTCAAACGCCACGTCGCCGCCTCGGCGTTGCCCTGGATCTGCTCCGGCTTCGTCGCGCCGGTGATCACCGAGGCCACCGGATCCAGCGACGCGAGCCACCCGATCGCGAGCTCCAGGAGGGATCGATCCTTCTCCGCGGCGAACGTGCTGAGCGCATCGACGCGGTCGAACTCGTCATCGCTCGGCGCCTCGTTGTAGTGGGCCAGGCGGGTGCCCGCCGCCGGCTTCTCGCCGCGCCGGTACTTGCCCGTCAGCACGCCGCTCGCGAGCGGGTAGTAGGGGATGTACGCCAGGCCGACCGCGGTCGCACCCGCGAGGCCATCGGCCCGGTCGCTCGTCTCGAGCAGGCTCAGCTCGTTCTGGACGCTGACGAACCGGGCGGCGCCGTCGGCGACGGCCGCGGCCGCTTCGGCGAGCTGGTCCGCCGTGAAGTTCGAGCACCCGATCTCCCGGACCAGCCCGTCGTGGACCAGTTCATCCAACGCAGCGAGCGTGTCGGCGATCGGCACCTGCGGGTCGGGTTGATGTAGCTGGTACAGGTCGATGTGGTCGGTCTGCAGGCGCTCGAGGCTGTCACGCACCGCCCGCCGAACGTACGCGGGCGCGGCGCCGGTCTTGTCCGGAGCGACCTCCATGCCGAACTTCGTCGCGAGCACGATGCGATCGCGGCGGCCCTGCAGGATCCGTCCGAGGAACGACTCGGACAGCGTGCCGCCGTAGATGTCGGCGGTGTCGAACAGCGTGACGCCGGCGTCGATCGCCGCGTCGACCACCCGGCGGGTGCCGGCCTCATCGACCCGCCGCCCGAAGTTGTTACAACCGAGACCGAGCACGCTGACCTCGAGCGAGCCGATGGTGCGGTTTTCCATCCTCCCGATGCTAGCCGCGGACGCGTTCAGGCGTGCTCGCGGATCGAGCCTTGACAGGCGGTCGCGCCGCTGCCCTCGACCGCGTCGAGCCACCCCTTCAGGTAGGGATCGAGGATCGATGCGAGCACGCCTTGTTGTCCCACATCCGGGTGGATCCCGTCGCTCGAGAGCGCGTCGAGCGGTACGAGGCGGTCCCAGTCGAGCACCGCGCCATTCGACAGCGGTCCCATGGCGTCCCAGATCGCTTGGTTGATCTCGGGAACCTGTGGCTCGGGGCCGTGCGCCGTGAGCCACACGAGGAGCCGCGTATCACCCTGCGCCGCGATGATGCGCTGTGCGTTGGCGGCGGTGTACGAGGCATCCGGATCGTTCACGCCGATCTCGATCACGACCACGTCGGCGGCGGGCGAAGGCAGCGCTTCGGCCACGCCGGCGGCACCCGATGATCCCCGCCCGATCAACGCGTCGATCGTGACGCTCCAGTCCGGCAGCCCGGCCACGACGTCGGTCTGTCCGCCGTCGAGGATCGAGTCCCCGATCATCTGCACGGTCGGCGGGTCGGCGAGCTTCGACCGATTGGGCAACGCGAGCCACCGATCGGTCACCCCATCGGATCGAACCCACAGGAACGAGGGGTCACCCGGGTCCAGGAACAGCTCACCGAACGGCGTCACGCCCTCGGACAACGCGGTTTGCGGAACGGCGGGGACGCGGACCGCGTAGGAGCCGCCGAGGAATCGCCGGGCCCCCTCGCCGGCGTCGACCTCCGCGACCGCCGGCAGCGACGGATCGCACCGATACACCATCTCTCTGTTGATCGGCCAACACGTTCCGTCGGCGCGGTGCACGACCGACACGGTGATCGGTGACGGTGGGTCGGGCGTGAAGCACGGGTCGCGTTGCGCCGCGACGATCGGTGAGGGGCCCGGCGTCAGGCTCGGGGGCGCCTCACCCTTCGTCGCCGAGTAGTGGTCGCACGCCACGAGCAGTGCCAGCGACAGGACGAGCACCGAGAGGTGTGAGCGTCGGACGGTCATGCGACCCGCGCATCCTAGCCGGGCGGGCCTAGAACTCGGGGTCCGCCGCCCCGGCTTCGTTCACCGCGGTGTTCTGGCAGCCGTTGCCCGCGATGTCGGTGGCCGCGGTCGACGGGGTCCACTTCGTATTGCTCGTCACCACGGCCAGCGTGCTGGGAGCGCTCGGCGTGCCGAGCACGATCGTGAAGGCATTGCCCGACATCGTCATCGTGGAATTGCTGAACGTGATCGTCGTCGTCGTGTAGCCGGTGGCACCCAGACGCACGGTGCCGAGGTCGATCTGGGTCGTGTTGGCCGCATCCCATACCTGGACGCGGTCGCCGCCGTTGCCGTTCGCGTTGAGCAGCCGAACGGTCACCGAGGTGGATGTGGTGCCGTCCCAACCCGCCAGGATCGTTGAGGGGTCCATCGGCTCGGAGTAGGTGAACGTGATGCTGTCGCCGGTCTCGGCCTTGCCGACCGTGCCCCCGGCCTTGTTGGTGGTGGTGAGGGATGTCGCGGTGGGCTTCGTGTTGTCGACCGTCACCGTGAACCCACCGGTCGTCGCGGTGTGTGCGTTGGAATCGGTGGCGGTGATCGAGAACGTCTTCGCCCCGTTCGTGAGGCCGCCACCGGCGGTGAGGACGGCGCTCCTGTAGTTGTAGGTCACGCCCTGGAGCGTCCAGGTGCCGGCCGTTAACGCGGCCGCCGTCGTGCCGGCCGTGATGTTCGTGACGTTCGCGGTCGCCGACGT
>Ga0068865_100002062_pt1 | contig 11869 bp, 10 predicted proteins | sample KBSMisM12_FD_75293 | JGI IMG/M metagenome (GOLD analysis project Ga0068865, IMG submission 75293) | Miscanthus rhizosphere microbial communities from Kellogg Biological Station, Michigan, USA - KBS Miscanthus M1-2 | ecosystem: Host-associated > Plants > Roots > Rhizosphere > Soil ...
GCCGCCCACGCGGGGAATGCTGCGCGCGCGGCCGCCACCGCGCGGTCGCCATCCTCGACGGTCGACTCGGTCAGTTCGATCAAGATCTCCCCGGTGGACGGGTTGTACACCTCGCGGGTCTGGCCGGAGGATCCGTTGACCGCCTTGCCGTCGATGATGTTCGTGGCCGTGAGCGGGGTCGTCATGCGTGTGCCTTTCTCGAAATGATGTTGAGGTGAAAGTGGAGTCCGCTTACAGGTGCCCGGACATTGTGTCGATGGACTTTCCGCGCCGACTCTTGGGAATAGACAGATAGATCACCGTGCCTGCGGCGATCACTCCCACCATGCCAAGTCCGACGTGGATGGGGTCTGACCACACCAACAGCACGCACAGCACGATGGACCAGACGATTGCAAGCACGAAGATCGTTGGGCTGGCCTTTCCGTAGCGCCACGGGCGCTCCGGCAGCTTGTGGCGCAGCAGACCCCACAGGCCGACCGACACGACCACGCCGTAGGCCAAGGCCCAGGCGATCGCGGTCATCGCGGCCAGGACCGACAGCAGTGACGACCACAGCGCGAAGAGCACAGAGAGCACGAACACGGTCAGCGAGGCGTTGATCGGGATCTGCTGGCGGCTGACCTTGCGCATCCAACGCGCGGCGGGGATCTGGCCGTCGCGCGCCTGCGACCACAGCACCCGAATCCCTGTGAGCTGCACCATCACCTGGCAGGCGAAGAACGCCACCATCGCGACGGCTTCCATGACGTTCGCAAAGGCAGAGCCGACCGAGGTGGCCAGGATGTCCTTCACCGGGAGCGCGCTGCCCATGATGGCAGGCAGGTCCTGGATGGCCAGCATCAGCAGCGCGATCAAGATGATCCCGACGATGTAGGACGAGACGTTAGCCAGCACCGATGCCATGGGCGCCTTCCTGGCGGCGTCCTTGGTTTCTTCGGATGCGTTGCCGGTGGCATCGAACGACGAGATCACATACGCAGGCAGGATCATCGCGAACATGAACGGCGCCACCCAGTGGCCGTTGGTGGCCGTTCCGCCGGAGTCGCTGAGGAATCCCAGAGGCTGGGTCGGGTGCTTGACAATCAACAGCGCACCGATGATGGCGACGACACAGATGATTTCGGCGACGACTCCGAGGTTGTTCAGCAATGCGGCGGCCTTGACGCCCGCGACGTTCACCAACGTGCCCGCCACTATCAGGCCCAACGCCCACGGCAGGGTCTGCTCCGGCGTCTCGAGGCTGACGCCGAACCAGCCCGCGATGAACGGCGCGATAGCCACGGCGACCGTGGTAACCGCGACGGTGTGAGCGATGATCAGCCACCAGCCGGTCTGCCAAGCCAGCCACGGTTTACCGGTTATGCGGCCGGTTATCTGATACACCCCGCCGGCCAGCGGATAGCCCGACACCAGTTCAGCCACCGCCAGACCCACAGTGAACACCTGAAGCGCCCCGCCGACCACGAATGACCAGAATGACGCAGGGCCGAAGAAGCCCAGGCCGACGATGAGTGTGGTGAACAAACCCGACGCGATGGCAATCGAGGTGAACTGCACGCCGAAGGCCGAGAACAGGCCGAGGCTGCGGTTGAGCTCCTGCTTGTAGCCCAGCTTTTCCAGGTAGGCGACGTCGGAGTCGGTGGCCGATCGTGGGTGGCGAGGGGTGGACACGCCAGCCTCCTCGGGAGTGATTGCCATGGTGACCTCGTGTTTTCAGGTTGGCGGTCCGAGGACCGGGAGCGGGAGAGGGCTGCCCGTAGGCAATCCAGATTGACTAATTGTCGACAATCTACATCGAAATCGGAGTGACCGCAATCACGTTCTGTGGCTTGGTGGCTTACCGGCCGCTCAACGCCTGCGCGAGCTGTCCGCGGCTGTCAGGTCGATGAAGGAGCGTGCGGTTTCATGACCATGCCGCGCCAGCCGGGCGGCGAGGGCCAGGAAAACCTGGGCGGTGGTGATCGCGTCGCCGAGCGCATGGTGGGGACTGTCCACCGGCAGGCGCAGTTGGGTGGCCAACCGCTCGAGGTTCGGCTCACCGCCGGGGTGCGCAGCGCCGAGGTCGGCGGCTCGCGCCATGGCTGCGGTGTCAATGATCTTGCAGCGCAACCGTTTTCCGTGTGCCTTGAAGGCCCTGGCGAGGAATGACTGCTCGATCCAGGCGGCGTGGGCGATGAGCACGCGGTCGGCGAGAAGTGCGTCGAGGGTGTCGACTGCCTCCGAGAGCGGTGGCGCATCGGCCAGGTCGGCGGGGCGCAGGTTGTGGACCGTGATCGACGCGGGGGACAAGGCGCAGTCCGGTCGAACCAGCCCGTAGACGTTGTGCGCCGCGATCATCCGTCCGTTCTGGATGACTGTGGCACCGTATGAGGCGATGGCGTCGCGTCGCAGGTCCAGACCGGTGGTCTCCAGGTCGACGACGAGGTAATCGACCGTCCGCCAGGGTTGGTCGAACGGGTCGTCGCCGCGGCGGAGTAGCGATCGCAGCGTCACGGCAGCCGCGCCACCCATTCGCTGTCGAGCCGGTTCTGCACGTTGGCCACGGCCCGGAACGCCTCTCGCAAGTAGCGGCGGGTGAGGGTGTCCAACTCCTTGGGTGCGATCCAGGTGGTGGACCCGGCGGCATTGTTGCGAATCGCGCTGATCTCGTTTCCGAGCACCAAGGAATAGATGTAGTCGAAAGCCCGCACCAAGGTGTCGGTCTCATCCCGGGTAAGGAGGCCGGCGGCGTGGCCGCGGTGCAGTCGGGTGATGGTCGAGCCGCGGTCATCGCCGGTGACGATCGCGATCCAGCGGCCCAGCGAAGCGATCGGCACCAGCCCGCCGGCCTTGAGGTTGAGGTGGCCGCGGTGGGCGCCGGAGTGTTCGACGACGAAGTCGCGGACAAAGCCGACAGGGGGACGCTGAGAAATGGTGTATCGCAATAGCCCGGATAGATAGTCACGGCCGCGGGTGGTCGCCAGCATGGCGTCGGACACCGCGCGGCCCAACGGGATGCCGGTGATGGGCCTGCTGTCGGCGATCATCGACGACAGCAGCAGGGCTTTGGTCTGGTCGGGATTGCTGATCCACGACGTGGCGGTTTCGGTGAACGCCGATTTGGATTTGGAGAAGATCGGGTTGGTGGCATTGGCGCCCTCGGCGCATCGCGGCAGCCCGCAGCGTTCCATGTTGTCCAATACGCGACCGGCCCAACTTCGCAGCTTGCCTGCCGGATCGGGGCCATCAGGAAGGTCTTCCCACACCAATGCGGTGTCAACGTCGGAGCGAGGCAAGGGTTCTCGCCGCGCGATGGAGCCGAGCAGCAGCCATGCCGTGCGGTGGGGCACCTGGTCGTCTTCGATATCCGTGAGCTCGATGAGCCGCAGCATGATGGCATCGATCACCGCTGACAACACCGCCGCGATGTGCATGACAGAGACACCGGTGTCGTAGAGCTCGAGCCAGGTGCCGGGCAGGAGCGCTGCCGCGGCGGCCACGTCGTCGACGGTGGCTGCGTCGTCGATCGCCCGGCGGATGACCAAGGGGTTGCGCACCTCGGCCGAGGCGACGTCGACGACCCGCAGAATGCCGACGGGTTGTTCGCCGGCCCCGGTGACGACGAGGTGGTGGTAGCCGCTCTCCACCATCTTGAGGAACGCGTCGCCCACGAGGATGTCAGCGCCGACGGTGGCGGCGGGAAACGACGCAAGTGTGGCGACGGGAGTGTGTGAGGTCAGCGTGCCGGTAGCCAGGCCGGTACGGAAGTCGCTGTCCGTGACGATTCCGATCTGCTCACCGCGCTGGATGAGCGCGCAGGACTGACCTGCGTCGGTCATCGCGGAAGCGGCCTCGGCGACGGTGGCCTCCGGTGGGCACCACACGACGGGTCGCATCTGGTGGCGCGCCAGCCGTAACGCTTGATCGACCAGTCCCGAACGGGTCAGCCGTTCGCGGGAAACCAGTGAGCCGTAGTGGCTGAATTGCAGGCGGTCGGGATGTTGCAGGCACTTTCTCGGGTCGACGAACCGATAGCACAGCGTGTCGTCGCAGGCTCGGACCGTCAAGGGCGGGGGCAGCCCGGACAGCACCGAGATTTGGCCGAACGTCTCGCCGGTGCCGAGCACGTCGACGACGCGGCCGCGATCGACGACCTCCACCTCTCCGGAGCGCAGCACATAGAAGTGCGACAGGGGAGCCTGGCCGGCCGTGATGATGATGGTGCCCGCGGTGAAGTACTCCACTTCGATCAGGCGGGCCAGCGCCTCCAGATCGGCCGCGTCGAGTTGGTCGTAGGGAGGTTGGCCACCGAGGAAGTCGACGTATTCACGCATCCTTGGCGGTTCTGAGTTCGGCCTCGGCGCGCGGCAGGCCACCGTGCACATGACGGCCGATTTCGGCGGTGATCGCCGCCATGTCGCCGGTATCGATGATCTCCAGCAGGCGTCGATGATCGGCGACCATGTCGTGCAGGTCTGCGAACAATTGGTGGTCGGCGGAGAAGAACAACTGCAGCTGTGCCTCCCAGCTGTGCCACAGATCGAGCAACAGTCGGTGGCCGGACAGCTCGTAGAACGCCCGGTGGAACGCCATATGGGCGTCGATGGTGGCTGCGGGGTCGTTGCTGTCAGCGCCCAGCGCCATGTCTTCCAGGGCGCGGGTGACCTTGATCCGCGTGGAGCCCTTCAATCGGGGCAACGCCAGTTCGATGGCGTACGGTTCCAGGCGTTTCCGCAGGCTTGCGATCTCGGCGATCGACTCGTGGCTGACTTCAGCGACGAATGCCCCGCGGTACGGGATCTTCTGGACGAGGCCCTCTTCCGCGAGTAGGCCCAGCGCCTCGCGCAGCGGGGCACGGCTGACGCCGAGGTCGGCGGCGAGGTGTGTTTCCCGCAGCTGACTTCCGGGCTTGAGTCGGCCCTCCAGAATCGCATTGCGCAGCACGTGGGCGACGGATCCGGGCGTGGTTCGCTGTGTGATCCTGCCCAGCGAGACCGCCGCGCTGCCGCCGGACAACGTCGACAGCGGGCCTTCGGTGATTGACTCAGCCATCCGATGTCCTTCCCGCGCCAATACACGTGGCTAATTGTCGACAATAGCCTCGTCTGGGTGACGGCCGGTTCTCACTCGCCCGCGGCCGACACGTAGATCGGACCGCGTTCGAGGACCGGATCGAGGATCCCGGTCTCGAGCTCATTCGCGGCGTCCTCCAGGCCGGCTGGATCGCGGTGTTGGCCGGGGTAGCCGATGAGCTCTTTGACCTGGGGAGTCATGAAGTATGCGCCGGCGATGATCGAGGACAGGGGGTCGAAGGTGCCCTTGTCGTCGGCCCACATGCGCTTCAGTGCAGCGTAGAGGTCGTCGACGTCGGCCAGCGCGTTGACGGCGTTGAGCACAACCTCGAACACATCGGCGCGCGCAGCCAACGCCAACTGCAGATATGCCGGGAATTGTTCAGCGTCACTGGCTTTCGGGTTCGGTCCGGCGGCGGGAATCAAGGTATCGGCGATGCGGAGCAGCGTTGTGTGTTCATCGTCGCTCAGTGGCCGCAGCGGCGTGGTCGTGCGGGGTGGAACCGACAACCGTCGATCGGATGATGCTGTGCTCATGACTCTGCCTTTCGGGCCGTGACCTGCTCGACGACCTTCTTACCCACCCGCAGCGCCAGAGCGCTGATGGTGCACGTGGGGTTCGCCGACCCCGACGTGACGAAGATGCTGCCGTCCGCGATGTAGAGGTTGGCGACGTCGTGGGCCTTCCCGTACGAGTCGACGACTGATGTCGCTGGGTCATCACCCATCCGGGCGGTGCCCAACAGGTGACCGGGCTGATCGATCCACAACTCCTGGGTGATGACGTGGGTGGCGCCGGCCGCCTCGTGGGCCTCGACCATCCGCTCAACGGTGAATTTCAGCAGCTTTCGCGTGTTGTCGCTGATCCGGTATTCGATCTTCGGGGCGGGCAGCCCGTCCGAGTCGAAGAGTTTCGTCGATAGGGTCACACGGTTGCGTTCCTCGGGCAGGTCCTCGGTGTTGGCGGCCCACAGGATGCCGTTGCGTGCCGAGCGCGCCACGTCGTGAATCGCCGGCCCCCACAAGTCGTCGAAGTCGCGCTCACGATGGGCCTCGATTGCGTTGAGCGGCCCCGGGGTTGGCAGCGCGTGCAGTTTGGCGCCGCGCACGAATCCGCGTGAGCTGTCGGTCTCGTAGAACTGCATGGAATGAATCAGCTGGCCCGCGGGGCCACGCCAGCTTTCCAGGTCTTCGTCGTAGTACCCCAGTGCGGTGCAGTTGGGGTGGAGCATGAGATTTCGTCCCACCAGACCCGATGAGTTGGCCAGCCCGTCGGGATGTTGGTCGGTGGCCGACATCAACAGCAGCCGCGGGGTTCCGACCCCGTTGGCGCACAGCACCACCGCGCGGGCGGGCTGAAACACCACCCGGCCGTCGCGGTCGACGTACTCCGCGCCACTGGCTAGTCCGTCCTGTCCGGTCATCACTTTGCGCACCCGCGCACCCGTGAGCACCCGCGCCCCGGCCTTGAGTGCTTGGGGCATGTAGATCAGGTCGAAGGAGGCCTTGGCGCCCTGCGGGCAGCCCCATTCGCACACACCCCAGCGGCCGCACTGCTCCAGCGTCTTGTACTTCTGGCTCGCGATCGCATTGGTGCCGGGCCACCAGTGCCAGCCGAGTTTGTTGGCCGCCTGTGCGGCCTTGATGCCAGGCTTGCCCATCGGGTGCGGCGGAAGGGGATAGTCCAGGCCTTCGGGGTAGGCGGTGTCGCCGCCGACCCCGGCCACGCCGATGAACTCGTCGACCTCGTCGTGGTAGGGCTTGAGGTCGTGGTAGCTGATGGGCCAGTCGTCAGCGACGCCGTCGAGGGTCTTGACCCGGAAGTCCGACGGAAGCAGCCGCGGCCATTCGGCGCCGTAGTAGATCGAGCTGCCACCGACCGCGTTGAACATCACCGGCCACATGTCGGAGTCTTCAACGTCGACCGGATAGTCGGATGGCAGGCCGCGCACGTTGGGGTCATGGGCCCAGTTGTGCTGGATGAGCAGTTCCCATTCAGGGAAGTTGGCCGGGAAGTCGCTGGGGTTGACCCAGTCTCCCTGCTCCAGACAGACGACGCTCAGCCCTGCGGCGGCCGCCGTGTGGGTGACCACCGCGCCCGACGGGCCGGCGCCGATGACCAGCACGTCGACGACATCGGCTTCGCCGGGAATTTGGGATGCCACGATTAGCCCTCACTTCCTGTCTGACTTACGCCCCGGCCAGCACGCCGCCGTCGACGACGAAGGCGGTTCCGGTGATCGCAGTCGAGTGATCCGACAGCAGGAACGCGACCGAATGTGCAATCTCGATCGGTTCGATGGCGCGGCCAATCGGCTGGAAATCCGGCAGGCCGGCTTCGAGGGCCTCGCGTCCGCCCAAGGCTTCATAGTGCGGGACGTTGAGCGGCGTGTCGACGAAACCGGGGCACACCGTATTGGCGCGGATGCCCTGTGCCCCGAAGTCGAGGGCGATCGCTTTGGTGAGCGTGAGGACTGCTCCCTTGCTGGCGGTGTAGGTGGTCAGCAGCTTCTCGGCGCCGATCGAGTTGATCGACCCGAAGTTGACGATCGACCCGCCGCCGGCCTTGAGCAGTTCGGGGATGGCGTACTTCGATCCGAGGAACACTCCCTTGACGTTGACGTCAAACGTCTTTTGGTAGTCCTCCACGGACGCGTCCAGGATCGTGCCGGGAATGAGGATGCCAGCGTTGTTGACGATGCCGTCGAGCTTGCCGAATCGCTCCACCGTGAAGCTGATCAACTCCTTGACCTGTTCTTCGTCGGTGACATCGACGACGCGACCGATCAGCCGGTCGTCGTCGACTTTGAGCTGCGTCAGGTGTTCGGGTGAGCGGACGGTGGCCACCACCTGGGCGCCTTCGTCGTGCAGGTGAAGTGCGGTTGCCAGGCCGATTCCGCGGCCTGCGCCGGTGATGATGACCGTTTTACCTGCGAGCAGGGTGCCCATTTGATGTGCTCTCTTTCTGAATGGAGTCGGTGCAGATGCACCAAAGATGGAGTCGGTGCAGATGCACCAAAGATTGTTTTATTGTCGACAATCAGTCAATATCGAGTCTGGCGGGTCGGACCCGGTTCGTCAAGAGGGCAGCGACATGACATATGCCGACGCAGGCCCCATGCCGTCCACCGCTCCGTAGGGTGGGGTGGCAGCCAGTTGGTCCAATGTCCGCGGCGGGCGCACCGTTTCAACTCGGTGGGGGCCTGGCAATACTTCGAAAACACGCTCGGCTCGACCTGCAACAGCAGCGAAGGGGATAGATGTCTCAACCGGCAGAGGTAGAACCCGAGGATCAGGGCAACGAGCCGACCGAAATCACCTTCGATGAGCATCTGCATCCGGCGCGTCCTCGCGCGCTGCGGTTCCGGCCACGCGTGAAGACGCCGTTCACCCGTCGGTCGGTCGCAAAGGACGGGCCTGCGACGGGTGACAACCCTGCGTACGTGTCCTGGCTGCTCTCCCAATCGATGCTGGCCGACGCCAACGAGATCAGCCAACAGTTCTCGGGTCAGGGATCGATGTGGCAGAACCCCTATGCCACGCCCAGCCCCCGCAGCGCCGTCGAGACCGCCTCCGTGTGGTTCACCGCGTATCCGCTGTCGTTGATCACCCGGCCGGACGAGTCGTTCCTGAAATCCATGGCTGACGAGAAGATGTGGGAGGCGTTCGCCAAGATCGGCATCGAAGCAGTTCACACCGGCCCCGTTAAGCGTGCCGGTGGCATCTCCGGCTGGACGTTGACCCCGAGTGTGGACGGCCACTTCGATCGCATCAGCACCGAGATCGATCCCGCGTTCGGCACCGAGGAAGAGTTCCGTGCGATGTGTGGTACCGCCAACTGGTACGGCGGCATCATCATCGACGACATCGTGCCCGGCCACACCGGCAAGGGCGCCGACTTCCGGCTCGCCGAGATGAAGTACGCCGACTACCCCGGCGTCTATCACATGGTTGAGATCGACCCGCGCGACTGGGATCATCTGCCCGACGTCCCCCCGCACGCCGATTCGGTCAACATCGACCAGGACACCGAAGAGTGGCTGGACAAAGCGGGTTACATCATCGGACGGCTGCAACGGGTCATCTTCTATGCCGAAGGCATCAAGGAGACGAACTGGAGTGTCACTCGACCCGTGGTCGGCACCGACGGCGAAGAACGCCGCTGGGTGTACCTGCACTACTTCAAGGACGGTCAGCCGTCGATCAACTGGCTCGACCCGTCATTTGCAGGCATGCGGCTCGTCATCGGCGACGCACTGCACTCGCTGGCCGATCTCGGTACCGGCGGACTTCGCCTGGACGCCAATGGGTTCCTCGGAGCTGAGAAGACCGCAGCCGAAGACAGCACCGCGTGGTCCGAGGGTCATCCGCTGTCCGAGGCCGCGAACCACCTGATCGCGGGCATGGTCCGCAAAGTCGGTGGATTCACCTTCCAGGAGCTCAACCTCACCATCGACGACATCCGCGAAATCGGTGAAGTGGGAGCCGATCTGTCGTATGACTTCATCAACCGGCCCGCATACCACCACGCTCTTGCGACCGCCGACACCGAGTTTCTCCGACTGACGCTGCGCACAACCCTCGAGTTGGGAGTCGACCCCGCGTCACTGGTCCACGCGCTGCAGAACCACGATGAACTGACCTACGAACTGGTCCATTGGTCGACCGGCCACCGCGACGACGTCTACCCCTACAAGGGCGGAGAGATGACCGGCGAAGAGCTGGGCGCGTCGGTGCGGGCCGATCTCACCGAGCAGCTCACCGGTAAGAACGCGCCCTACAACCTGGTCTTCACTACCAACGGAATCGCTTGCACCACAGCCACTGTCATCGCCGCAACGCTCGGCGTCACCGATCTCGACACCGTCGACGACATCGACCGCATCCGACGAGCCCACCTGTTGTTGGCGATGTTCAACGCGCTACAGCCCGGGGTCTTCGCGTTGTCGGGATGGGACCTGTGCGGCATGCTCACACTGCCCGCCGCCGACGTCGCCGACCTCCTGCGTGGCGGCGACACCCGCTGGATCCACCGCGCCGCCCACGACCTGATGGGGGTCAACCCCGAGGCGACAAAGTCGATGGCGGGAATGCCGCGTGGGCGAAGCCTCTACGGCTCGATCCCCGACCAGCTTGCGGACGACACCAGCTTTGCGCGTCAGCTACAGGCAATCCTTCGGGTGCGCTCGCATTACGGCATCGCAACCAGTAAGCAGATCGACATCCCTGACGTGTCCCACCGCGGAATGCTTGTGATGGTCCACCAACTCGACGATCCGAATCAATTCCAGCTGACTGTCCTCAACTTCGCCAACGAGCACATCGCGGGCACAGTCCGCTCGAAGAAGCTCCCACCCGGTGCGCGCGTGTCAGACATGTTCACCGGCGAGGAGGTCGGCGTGGTCGACGACCTGAACAGCTTCGCCATGGAGTTAGTGCCTCACCACGGTGCCTCACTGCTCGTCGAACAGCCACCGGATAGCGAGGCATGATTTCACGGGTGCGTTCGGAGTAGACCCCCGAGTTGCGGGATGTCATGTATGACATCTATGTGCCACCGGCGCACGACGGCTTCGTCGTACATGACACGCCAACGCGCGAACGCGGTGCATCGTTCGCTGCCTCGCTTAACCTCTGCTTCTATCCCGCCCCGACGCCACCAGCAAGGGACGGATCGGCCCGACCCTGAGAAGGACATCACCTTGGGCAAGCACAGCCTCGAAAAGCTGACGCATGAGGAACAGGACGGCGAGCGCCAGTTACAGGAGGCCAAGGCACACCACCTCGCCCGCGATCGCCGGACAAGCGCGGCAGAGCGGGAGATGATTTACCACACCCTGGCGAGTCACCGCATGAAGCTTCTCGCACAGGGCGCCGAGCTGGCTCTTCGCCTCGGCGAAATCTTGGCCGAGGTGGAGCGGCTCGACCAACAACTGGGTGGCTTCGAACGGCCCGAATTCTGGCGCGCAGCGCTGGACTAAACAGCCAGGCAACTTCTGTCCCAGACCGACTGGCACGCGGCCGCGTGCATACAAGCGAACCTGTGCCCCGGCAGTGTCTGGTTTCAGACATAGTTGGCAGCTGTCTCGCGACATAGATGACACCTCGTTATGCCGAGGAGGTCGGCCATGTCGAAGGCGCAGCTCGTCATCACCGCCGTGGTACTTGAGGGACGCAGCAAAAGCGAGGTGGCACGCGACTACAACGTCTCGCGTTACTGGGTGCAGCAACTGGTCAAACGCTACGAGACCGAGGGGGCGGCGGCTTTTGAGCCGCATTCGCGCCGACCCCACCGCAATCCCCGCGCGGTCGGCGCCGACCTGGAAGACAAGGTCGTACGGCTGCGCAAAACGCTGGACAAAGCCGGCTATGACGCCGGCGCGGCGACCATCGCCGAACACCTCACCCGCGACCCCAGCATCACCAAAATCCCTGCAGTGGCAACCATCTGGCGCATCCTGACCCGCCGCGGATTCGTCACTCCCCAACCGCAGAAACGACCTCGTTCATCATGGAAACGCTTCGAGACCGACCTGCCCAACCAATGCTGGCAAGCCGACGTCACCCACTGGCGCCTCGCCGACACCACCGAGGTAGAGATCCTCAACATCATCGACGACCACTCCCACTGGCCATCGCCAGCCACGCCCGACCCGTCACCACCGGACCCGACGTCGTCGACACCATCACCGCGGCCTTCACCGACTGGGGCACACCGGCAACCATGCTGACCGGGCGCACCGCCCTACAAATCCTGCTCGGCGAACTGGGCATCAAGTACATCAACTCCCGGCCCTACCACCCGCAGACCTGCG
>Ga0068865_100002070_pt1 | contig 11849 bp, 14 predicted proteins | sample KBSMisM12_FD_75293 | JGI IMG/M metagenome (GOLD analysis project Ga0068865, IMG submission 75293) | Miscanthus rhizosphere microbial communities from Kellogg Biological Station, Michigan, USA - KBS Miscanthus M1-2 | ecosystem: Host-associated > Plants > Roots > Rhizosphere > Soil ...
CAAATTTCAAATTGCCATTAGTTTCAAACTTTATTGGCCACTTTTGGGAATCACACACTAAACTTGAAGGACTGACAAATTAATTAAGTTCCGAAAATTAGATAAGTCCCGGAAGCTATTTTATTAAGTGAGAAAGAAATATGTCAACGTGTATTTGTGGCCACGATATAAAGTGGCATTGGATGGACATGCATCATCAAAGACGATGTGTAAACCATATTTCATTGTCCGATGCGTGTCCGTGCTTAAAGTATGTGGACGAAGAGAAAATAAAGTCGGTTGTGCAGTAGCCCGCCGGATCTCCCATACTTTTCTAAACACTAAATTCAAAGTGTAACCAATTTTTGTGTAAACCAAGTTATCTATTGCTTTATGAGCATTCACAATCTGGGGATCCAATTTAGGATTCAATTTCAATTATATTATTCCTTTCCAACCTTCTAGAAAGTTTTCATATTCTGGAGTCGAAGCCTTGACTACAAGTTGGTACATCAGTGCCAAGTCATCGCGAATTGCATTATGCTCAGATATTTTTCGGTCACAACCTATTGGAAAGACATGTACAGCTCTATAGGATATTTTGTTACCTGATAGTGGAATAAAACCAAAGAAGCTTCTAGTATGTTTACACATTACAGAAACAATTGAAACTACCTTTTCATTGTATATACCATCTTTATTAAGGTCAGTATATAGAGAAAAGCATAGAAAAGTGCAACAATTAGACCAAAAGGACAAGTTTGTTTTATTTCAAGAGTCCATAAAATGCGGTACAACCAGAAAAATGGAAAAATGTATGCGTTCTATTTGAAAAGATACATGGAATTTTTAGATGGGCATCACCGATTTTATAAACAGGACGCTAGAACAATCGAATCAAATAGAATTGAATATATAGTATCGATGAAACAGCAACGAGTTTTGGAAGTGCCGATACTAATAGCGGTCACGCAGAATTTAGAAATAAAGATTCCATAGTAAAAAAAGCTGAACGACAAAGTTTGGGTAATGCTAAGGAGGCTATCAGACCCTGACATATTCATAGAATAGTCGAGATAAGAATGTGCGATTTATTGCTAAAAATTGATGGGTCTCCATTCGCAGAGTTCAAAAACCTGAACCGGCCAATTTGATAAAAAATTTAACGTGAACATTTCAACCTAATTGTATATGTATATAACAATTTTGTAGGATTTTGCTGAATAAGAATCTACTCATATTTTTCAGATTTATCCAAGTAGAAAAAAATCTCTTCTTTTTTTACCACTTGTTCTTACCCAATCTACTTATACTTAGTTTAGTATCATTTTACGATAAAAAACATGAATACAAAAAATGTGTTGATGTTAGTAATGCTGTCTGCAGGAATGTTGACAGGGCTAACTGCAACAATGATACAAGCAGCACCAGTATATGCTGACACCGAAGATTGCAAAAACAATGATAACCACAACTGTAACACAAGCGAAAGAGACCTCAAAATAAAGCAGGAAGGTGAATGTAAAGTAGAGAATGGCGGAGGTAATGCAAATGGCGGTGACGCCAAAGATGATAGCGGAGATGGCGGTGACGGTGGAAGCGGTAGTGGTAACGACAATGAATTTACTTGCATCAACGATGTAACACAACCAAACACTGGAGATAATGCATTCAATCCTCCATAGAACCCAATAGGTAACAATTTTTAGTTACCTACAATCCTTTTTTCTTTATTTAGTAAATAAATTCCCTATAAAAAATTCTCTGGCTCCTAAACTTAAAACTGGTGAGCCAAATTCCCAAAGCGCATCAGATGAAAACTCTTTATGACCGTTCACATCAACGTCGAATCGAAATAAAATAATACGGTTCTTAAGGAAACTGGTAAGGTGAGGCCGGTCTAAATACCACTTTCAATTTATTTTGCATTCGGCTTTGTCATATCGACAACTGTCTTAATGGTGGCGTATGTCCGCAAAAAAAATGAGCAAATAAAAAATTTGCAGAAATGAAATGATAGCAAATCATGAGCTGTTGAAGTGGAATTCCTAATACTAAGATTAACAGCAGTAACTCTAATAAATTGCATTATAATTTGCTCACTAAATAGCCAAGAAAGTATGTCCTATACAAATCATTTATTTAAATCCAATATCTATAACATAGGAGCAATGTCGATTAAAGGAGTGAAATCTGTAATTTTGATAGTCGTAGCTTTTTGGATTTTCATAGGCTGGCATACTGTCTATGCGGACTACGCAGCTTGTTTTAATTCGGAAAAAGATTATAAACAATTTCTGGCTAGCAACAGTACGGGCTACATCACGTCATTCCCATGCCCAGCAAACGATACCCTTTTGAATCAAAACATTCCAAATGATGAATCAGGTAAATGATATACTTCAAGAAAAAAAGTGGAATCAATTATTAAGTCAATTTCAAACTTTGCTGTATAGCATCTATTAGATCATCATAATTGGTTTATTCTTTATCAAGTGAATACTCTTTAGCCCAAGGAATAGACAAAATAAGCAAAATTTTTTTCTCGTATGACCACCACCCTATCCACCCTATCTCCATTTATTTTTCTATTCATTAATTGATTGACTAATATTCAAGATTAGTAAAGATATCAGTTGCGTTTTTGTAGTCCACATACTAAAGACTTTTCAGTTCTATTTTAATGGAAAACAATACGGAATTTATATCCATAATAAAATTAGGATTTTTCCAACCAAGGTCATATAAACCGAAGCGATGTGTAAAAACTAATGATTTTGGGTTTAAGCACCTTACTTCTAATTTCAATAGTTCTGTTGATTGGAGCGGTATTTGGTGCAAGTGTAGCGAACGCACTCACCGAAGATCCATTCAAAAATAAAGGTGGTGTTCACCATGATATTTTCCCTGTTGGATTTTCTGACAAGATAAGGATATACTACCATTCAACGATGAAAAATTAATCAAGCATCTAAGTTAGCATTGTTATCCTAATTCTCTATTTTCTGTTAGTTAACGAGCTCGTATTTAATACACTATAGCTATGGAAAAAACAGGTCCTAGTATTACTGCATAGCACGCTTTCGCTTAACTTAACTCTAAATCTTTATCATTTGGTTTATTTCGTTTTGCAATTGTATAAATGTGAATCCGTTCGGGGTTGTTCTAAATGTCCTATCGAGAGGGTCGTATTCAAGTAAGCCACGTTCAATTAAAATCTTTGAGTATTCGACAACCTGAGCATACGTAAGATAGGACCCAAACATTATTTTAGAGCGTGTGACTCCTGCTCCTGATCCAGCAGTACCAAGAATTGACGCAAAAATCTCTTCCCTACTACGGTAAGCCATACAAGTAATAGGACATGATTATTAATATGTATTTTGAATTTTTATTTAAATAATCCATTGTAACAGAGTATTTTTGTTATACCATAGACGTTTATCTCCTTATATAGAATAACTGATGATAAATGCCATACGAATGAAAAAAAAGGAGGAAACTGCAATTAGGAAAATAAAAATTATTCAGGCCACGCCAAACGTGGTTTTCAATGCTTTAACTGAACCGAAAAAAATAACTGAATGGTTTCAAGATGAAGCAATTTTGGATAATAGGGTGGGAGGCAAAATAAGTCTGGTTACACGCAAAGAAATTCATCCTGATTGGAACTTGGATAAGGATTACTATATGAATGGAACTATCATGGAATTTGTTCCTAATAAAAGACTATCTTATAGTTGGAAATTTGATAACTCACCTGCGTTTCCCGAGACTGTGGTGACCTGGGATTTAGAGCAGATCAATTCTGACAAAACTAGGGTCAAGCTAGAACATGTCGGGTTTACAGGAAAAGAGAAGGGAAACTATTCTCTTAAAAGCCATAATCAAGGTTGGGCAGAGGCATTAGATAACCTTGCAAAATACTGCGAACCAGTAGCCAATTCATAAGTACTGAAATTGGATTGATATATTAAACCGGTTTGAATACTGGTTTGAATAATTTGTTACCGCTTTTCCTACACAGCGATTCCAATCGTCTGTCAGTACTTGAAGGAAGTTAATCTTCAATTAGTCTAAAAGCAAAAATATGTGGCGCCATCATAGCTTACGACATCTAACTGATTACAGAGGTAACTAGGTTTTGACATCTTTATGTAACTCTATTCTCTGATACTTGATGGCCTCCTTTATTATCGCAAATTCTACCTGTTCTGCCATTTTGGCCAATTTTCCAACATCTTCTCGATAGTCCTCAAAAGATGTGTGCTCTTTAATTCCAAGGTATATTTCCTTAATATGATAACCTGCCATCGCAGCCTCAATCAAAAACCACACATCTATTCCCCATCCATCAGGAGGATTTTGATCCAATAATCTTTTCCATACCTCAATTCTTGCGCATACCTCACCGCTTAATGGTTGTTCAATATGTGAAAGCTCAGGAAAAAAAATTTGTATCATGGGTCTTGCTATGAGTTTTGTTACTGGAGCATCTCTGCTGTGTCTTTGGTAGTATCCTCTTACCATGTCACAATTAATACAGCCTTCTACTAGCTTATCGACCCACTCTGTGGTTAGATTTTTTATATCTGCATCAAGAAATAGAACGATGTTTGCATTAAAACTGATTGCTTCCTTAATTCCCTTTTTCATTGCGATTCCTTTTGCAGGGAACATTCTATTGTCCTGTTGAATTACCTTTGCACCATTTTCGAGAGCTATATTAACTGTTTTATCTGATGAATATGCATCAACTACTATAACATCTGGATGGTGTCGGCTTTTTTTTGCAGTGTTTATGACATGTTCAATGGTATCTTCCTCATTTTTAGTTGGAAATATTACAACTGGTTTTGGTACAGTATCTTGCTTATCCACACTGTTAATGAAGGCAATAGATACTTTAAGATTATCTCAAATTGCAATGATGATACGGAACAACAGTTTGCCTTTATGTTGCTATATGATAATATGATACATAGAGAAAATTCAAATATTTTTTGAATAACCACGACAGAAGTTAATGGAGCAAGGGTATATCGAGATAGGGCTTGTTAATGGAAGAACCTAAAGGTCCTATCTTTTGTTTTTTCTAAAAATGTATTAATATCTATTACAATATCATAAAAGCTTCGTATTTGCGATGAAGTTTTTTCATTATTTTCTGATTCGACAAAGTAATTTATGTAATTTCCTAAAACGGGTTCCTTAGTAACTATCCATAAATTCTTGATATTTGGTTGAAATGTTGTAAAATTTTGTATTTGCTTCGTTACGCTCCTGGCATCTTTAGGTATCTGTATAACAATTGCCTTATCAGGAAAATTACTTAGCGTATTTAGATTAGGGATTACTATATCTATATTGATATTATCGATAGTAACTTTTCTAGCAGAAGGCATTGTACATGCTGTTAGCATGAAATGCAATAAAGCTTCACATAGAGATGCAATGCTCTCATCATTTGCATTAGTTGCAAGATTGTTATATCGATCCAAGATGATTTGGATATAGTGTCTTGACAGCTCTATGTTCAAAGTAACATCGCTCTGAATTTTATCCTTGCCAATTTCACCAATTATTGAATATAGTATGTTACTTATGTTCTCCATACCCTATTTCACTCGACCATGCTTCGAAACCCAATTATATATACTCCCTATATTTGTGATTCCAAAATGAAAATATTACGCTGATAAAAATTGCACTATTTTTACCCTTTACTCTATCTAAATGGTAATGACTTCGTTATTTTGACCTAACTCTCATTTTGGCAGGTTTAAACGTTAAGGGTAGACTCTTGACTCCATGAAAAAATGTCCCATAAAGTGGGCTCAATGATTCTTCTTTGTAATCTTCAGGATATTTTATATTCTTTAATCTATCCAGTATTACTTTTAGAACCACTTGGGCCTCCAAACTTGCAAGGGCAGAGCCCAAGCAGTAGTGAATTCCGTAACCGAAGGCTAGGTGGGCATTCTTACTAAAGGAACGATTAATGTAAAATTTTTCAGCATCATCAAAAATAGATTCATCACGATTTGCTGACCCAATCCAAATTATTAATCTTTGTCCCCGTTCTATTCTCTGTTCTCCAATACCTACATCCTCTGCAGCGAAACGAATCAAAGCTTGAACAGGAGATCTGTATCTAAGTGTTTCATCTATTGCAGATGTAATTAAAGGATAATCATTCGGGTTGTCCTTGCTGATCATGTGGCCATTGTGGTGAACTAATAGCTTCTCTAGCTGGTTTGGATTATCAATTAGGGAACGTATCATATTGCCTATTAAGTTTACAGTCGTCACATGACCTGCCAAAAGTAATAGAGAACAAAACGCAAGTATTTCATCTTCAGTAAGCCTATTGCCATCCATTTCTGCTTTAAGTAAATTGCTTATTAGATCATTACTGGGGACTTTGTCTACTTTTCTTTTTTCAATTATATCGATAAAGTAAGAATCCATTTCGGTTTGAACTCTCTTGAAGATCTGTTCTGACCTTTTATCAATAGGTAGATTACTGTTACTAGAGGTAGTAGAACCAATTAATTCGTCAGCCCATCTCTTAAAGGCATCCTGGTCGTCTGATGGGATACCTAGCAACTCTGCAATTACTGTAACGGGTAATGGATAAGCCAGATCGTTAATGAGGTCCATAGAACCTCTCTCAATGACATTGTCTATCATATCATGAGATATCTCTTCAATCCGGGGTCTTAATCTCCCGATTGTCGTTGAAGTAAATGCAGAGGATATTACACTCCTTAGCTTATTGTGATAGGGAGGATCAGAAGTGAGGATACTAGGTCTCACAGATTCACGTTCTTGTTCTTTCTTATTTTGTATATGTTGGTTCATTTGTGCTTGTTCAATATTGATTAATTTTTGAAAATCTGAAGAAAAATGTCTGTAATTTGTTAGGACGGATTGAATATCCTCGTAGCGAAAAATCCCCCAAACTTTATTTTTATCATCATACACAACGGGGTTTGATTTTCTCATCTGTGCATAAAATGGAAAAGGGTTTAGTATTTGATCTGGAGGAGGAAATATATTCATCCACATATCTTGGCTCTGGTAATGTATATAGTTAATAGAAGATTTCCGAGCGTTTTAAACTATTTTGACTGAATCTGCCTTTATGCCTTACAAACATATGTTGAACCATCCTAATTGAAAGCTAGCGATTTATCCAAATGATCACTCTTTCGTATTTTTTTGTTACGTAAAGATACATTTCGCAACAAAAAACAATTGCAAACTAAAATAGGCGGTAAATTGTATTTGGTTATAAATATCTGTGAGGGTGAACTTGTTGCAGTGATAAAGAAAAGATGAGTTAATTATATTTTTCTTTCAATCAATATGTTATTTCTTCTTTTAAAAAGCCTATGGTAGGAAAGATTGTTGACCCAATCTGTCTTCCTGTTAGGCTTGAACTCTTTTATAATTTATTGAGCCCGTTAGTACAACGCTTCAACACTGCAACTGGTGGGGCTCGGTTGTATCTTGTTCATTAAACTGCCTGAGTGTCAAACCCACCAGTTGCTAACCATTCTTAGTTTTATATAGATTCTGATCCAATTCCTAGTTGTTACCAATTCAGATGATATGGACAGGAATATGTCTCTATCTAAGTTATAAATAATATTTTGTCCAGAAAAAATGTACATGTCTTCAAAAAAAGAAAAAGATAGAGTAACAGAAATCATTAACACCACTTTAGATGAGACAAAATCCTCAGTAAACAAGACAACAGAGGAAGCGAAGAAGGAGGTTCCACAATATACAAAAGCCGTAACCGAATATCAACAAGAAACTATTGAAGCCACAAAGGATATTGCAGATAATTTTCTAGAATCACAAAAACAGGTCATCAATTCGATGCAATCCCTGTGGATACCATATATTGAAAATATGCAAAATGCATACTGGTCATATTGGACACCAAAAAGGGCTACAGAAAATTATACAAGAGCGGTAAGTAACATGACCGATAGTTCAATTGCAGCAACCAGATTGGCCAACAATTTCATGTTTTCTAGCATGGAAGCGTGGAGAACAACCGTAAAACACACAAGAGACAATGCAATAGAAATTTCAAGGTTAAATGCAAACTATGCAAGGACACTTCAAAATGCTGCCATGGATAATTTAAGAGACTATCAAGCAAGAGCGTATCAGACAAGAGATTATCAATTCAGTTAAGTATTGTTACTGCAAAGCGAATCAGTTACGGTCAGGACCATAGAAATTTCTTTTTATTTTTGTTTTTGTTTTATTTCGAATCAGATAGTTTCTTTTGAGATCTTTCCCAAAATTTTATTAATAATAAAGTTTTATACATCTGGTGAGTTAAGCCGGATGTCGATGAACAAGAAGCAACCACTCGCCAGATGTCCTGATTAGGAAAACATTTTGCACTGCCATTGTTTATAAGACTTGACACGATTTGTTACGTTAGACATCATACCAATTATAAATATCACATAAATCGGCATCTAATATGACACAAAACCCTATATACAGAAAACGGAGTGGAGTGGAACACTCGTGAATTTATTTTTTGTTTTAATTTTTAGAGAGGTCACAATTGCGCATTAGAACTTACTATAGGCTAGGTTGAAGTGTTATTTTTTGACATATATTATATGATATTCACAGAAATTTATTTCTGAGTAAATTTTTTTTATTAGAATAGGAAATAAAGTTATCTGATTAATCTCTTTGCTGTATGTCATCAAGGAATATAGTTTACATAAGAGAATTTGATAAATTTGACAGTGTAGGGAATACTCTTTGTAGAAATACTGGTTGCCAAAATTTAATTAAATACCCTTATAGGAAATATTGTTCAAAAGAATGTAATAGACAGTTTGAGAGATGGTATTACCATAATTTTTATTGGGATAGAGTGCGTTCTGATATATTTAAGAGAGACAACTACACATGTCAACTTTGCAGTAAAAGGTATCCATATACATTCAGAAAAAAGTTCGCAAGATCACGTGGACTAGAATGCGATCACATAGTTCCAAGATCGCTTTACGAAAAATTAGGATATAGATTTGATTCGCTCGAAAATAAGGTCAAAACAATAATAGAATTCCTTCACAATCATGACAATTTGAGAACACTTTGTAGAGAGTGTCATAAAAAGGTAACAAAAGAATACTTACGCAGTAACACGAATGCACATTAACAAAAAGTTAACTTTTACCCTTCAACTACGTTACCAAGTTATTTAGCTTCTTTTCATACATTTTCTTCTTCGTAGCGCGTATTTCTATAATTGCACTATATTACTTATATCAATTGGGGCTTGGAAAAGTACCTATCTGGGGCTATGTTCACAGTTATTTATACTATTATGCACTCACACTATTATGGTCTTAAATACACTAATTTATATCGCGCTGGTAATTATTGTAATTATAGTAATTGTGGTCCTGCTCAGATTCCTATTTAACGTACTATTAGTTATGCCAGTAACGTTAGAGCATGATTATGTAGTAAAATACGCTGCTTCTATCTATTTGCCTAGCTGAAATCTATTAACAGAGTAACGAATGTTGAGAGTGAGTGAGTGATAATTTGATAACAAGCAAAATTCTCAATCAACCAATTTTACATCCAAACATCTGGAATTAAAGTGTCAAATGTAGCTTCCGACAAGTTTCTTTTGAAACTTTTTGAAAAAACTGCAGAAATAGGAGAAATAAGTTATTTCAACAAGTACGACATTGGAAAAGAAGTAGGCCTATCGGACAAACAAGAAGTAGATCGTATTACCGAAATTTTACATGTTGATGGGTTTGTATCATATAATGAGGTTATGCCTTCAAAAGTTCAAATTACCAGCAAGGGCAAGAAAAGATTAGAGAACAATCAAATTTGAGTGGTTAATTCAGCTACGATAAGTCCCTTCCATAATAATATCCTTTAACGCCTTTCTGTCATTTGGTTTTTCCTTATCTTGCAGCTCAGTTGGGAGATTTTCTTTTGATCCTCTTTTCCCAATTGCAATCATTGCCATTACTTCAAAATCAGCAGGAATTCTTAATTCAGTTTTTGCCTTTTCATAATCAAAACCTTGCATGCCATGTGCGACAATACCTCTAGAGGAGGCTTCTAATGCCAGATTCTCCCATGCTGAGCCAGTATCAAATTGATGAGTTCTTGCCGGCTTTTCATTAAATTCAAAGTTTTTTCTAGATATTACTACTGCTAGTAGGGCAGCGTTTTTTGCCCAGGTCTTATTTACGTCAACCAGCAAATTAAACAATCTATCCCAGTGTTCTGTGTTTCTTTTCGCATAAATAAATCTCCAAGGTTGATTGTTAAAAGATGAAGGAGCCCATCTAGCAGCTTCAAAAAGTGACATAATGTCGTCATCGCCCAGCTCTTCACCTGTCATAGACCTAGGTGACCATCTACTAAGAATGAGAGGATTGATTGAATATTCACTCGTCCTTTTGGTCTGGATTTCTGATTCCTGCATAAAATATCAATATCATTTCATAAGTATTATTGATTTCTCCTCAATATTCAGGCCAAAAAAGTATTACTCATTGTTACGTTTATAGGTAGAATTACTGCAGTGACTGCAGTAGTTCATGAAACAACCTTATTACTGTCCTTATTGCGACCAGGTTTCAATGAGAAAGTGGAATTTATCAACACATATGCAGAGAAGACATAAAGGACAGTGGGATCCGTTTAAAATGGGAAAGGAAACAGTTCTGACGGATTCTGTGTACCCTACTCAAAATAATAATAAATACGAATCATTTTTGCCGCAATTTAATCTGTCAGATCCATTCGAAACAATGGAAAGATTAGTTAAATTTAAGAATCTAACACAGGACCTAGAGCAATTCAGTAAAATGGAGCTTTACTTTATTTTATCTAAAATTATTAACCTACTCCAATCAAAATGATTCTTGGTCGGTATGACTGGAATTTAAAATCATTAGCTGTGCAGCGTTCAGTATACTCGTTTATCCTGTTCATAAATAAGCGTTAGGCATTTAAGCATATTATTTTGGCTTGTATCCGAATTAGATTATGATATCGGAGCAATTGAATTCATTATCAAAGTATAAGCAATAATTAGCTCCCAACATGTTTCGCCATTTAACGTTTGATTCCTTTCCTAAGGCAAATTTGAAATATAATTGAACCACTTCAATATCCCACACAAATACTGATCTCAAAGTAATACGAAGAAAATGTAAATTATGCGCTTCGACTTGGCGTATGAAACTAAATAAACCTGTGCAAGAACTTTCTATTGAAGATGCAGGTGCCTAAGGTTACTATCTCGCAATTTTTTGTACATTTTCCTTTTTTGCACACATGTTATTCAATTAATTTAGTGACGTGCTTTTTATTTTCAATATTTGTATCATACACATCTGTATCACAGCTAGCTTTAGCTCAGCAAATAACTTCGTCGGTGTCATCTGAAGCATTGATAAAAAGACTTCTTTCTGAAGCCATAGAGAAATTAGATAGCGGTAATTCCAGCAAGACCGTACAGAATCTATTATCGGTCCAGCGATTGATTGTTCAAAATAATGATAATTCTACCTCAACTCATGACTCGATGTTACTTATTCGTGAAACTGTGGCTGCTATATTGAATGGAAGATCGGATATAGCAAAAACAAATTTGAGTTTGCTGGATAAACAATTAATTCCACAACCCCAGGGCAATGTAAGTTCCGTTACTAGTCCTGTGTTAAAAACTGTACCTTCTAATCAGTCAGCGGGATTAATTAATCAGACGAAAGCAGTTACTAGTCCTGTGGTAAAAACTGTACCTTCTAATCAGTCAGCGGGATTAATTAATCAGACGAAAG
>Ga0068865_100002072_pt1 | contig 11844 bp, 18 predicted proteins | sample KBSMisM12_FD_75293 | JGI IMG/M metagenome (GOLD analysis project Ga0068865, IMG submission 75293) | Miscanthus rhizosphere microbial communities from Kellogg Biological Station, Michigan, USA - KBS Miscanthus M1-2 | ecosystem: Host-associated > Plants > Roots > Rhizosphere > Soil ...
AAATTACTGCTCGTGAAAAAACTTTTTTTACTCATGGTGGTGATAAGGTTCGGCCTCGAATAAACCAAGTGAAACAAGAAGCAATAATAGCGCTGCTCCGGCTCCTAGCCAAGCGCCGATAAATATGTAGGCTTCTTGTTTCAATCCGATTAAAACCGCTCCGGCCACAATTAAGATGTTGGCTAGGAGAAAGACACTACTCGAATTCTTATTTTTTAATTGACGAGAGATTTTTAAGCTGGCTGGTAGGAGGGTTAACACGACTAAAAGAGATACGGCTAACAAAAGGAGCGGTGGAAGATTGAACATAATTCCTCCTAAAGCGGTGAACGTTGCTGGAGGCGCAAAGAAATAGCGAAAAGCAATTAGAGTAACCCCGTAAAGGGTGGCGATGGCCATTAGGCCGAGACGAACTAATTGTTTAACCTTATATAAAGCCGTGGCTAACATAAAAAGACTGGCCACGACTGTAAAGCCAAATGAGGCAATGATCCATGTTCCCGCTGGCTGGTCCCGGGTTGGGTAAGCTGCCCAGCCAAGACAAAGCATCGCTAAGGCAAAGCAGAAGAGTCCGTATCCATAGGTTTTACACCAAGTTGCGGTGGTCTTCTTGTGAAAGTTGGCGGCACTAAAAATGGTGCAAAACGCAATAACAAAGAACGCAGGCAAGTTAGATATTGCTCCCTCCTATATCTATTCAACCACTTGGCTGCCAATAGTTCTACCCAATCCCTTGTTCTTGAGTATGATACGACTCTATTACTCTGTTAATTAGTGGTTAGTTACTTTTTTTACAATAAAGGAAAGTTAGAGTAAGGAGGGGTAATGTCATCAATAGCTGAGGATATGAAAAATGCGGTGGTCGGGACGGTTAAAGGAACTGGGGAAGTGGGAACGGCCTTAGTGGAGGCAGTTAGCGACGTGGCAACGTCAGTTCTCGAGGGAGTGAAGGATGTTGGAGCCGAAGCGATTACCCTGCCAGCGGAGTTGGTTAAGGCGGCTTTTAGTGCGTTAGCGGAAGCGGGGGTGACTGGTTTTGAAGCCACTGAGCATGTCGTTCATGGTATTGTCGCCTCGCTTTCCAAGTCCGTTGTCGATACCGAAGAAGGGATCGAGAGCGTCGCCCACACTTCCATCAAAGTCGCTCATGATGCCGGCGCCGACTTAGGCGAAACAGCAGTCAGTATCGTTCGCGGTAGTATTGAAGGGGTTAAAGTAGCTGGCGGCGATGTTGGCGGAGCGACGAAAGCCGCTGTTAAAGGGGTAATTGATGGGGCCGGAGAAGTCAGCGAAGAGGCGGTTCAAACAGTTGCTGATGCTGTCTCAAGCTCCGTTGATGGAACAAAAGAAATTGTTCACAGTGTTCTTTCCTCAAAACAATAGTCAGAAATGATAGCGGCGATTTCTAGCCGAATCAGGGGTTTCTAGTCGAATCAGGAAATAAGAACTAGCCTATAAGGCTAGTTCTTTAAGATTTAGACTTAGTCGAGCTACTCAGTGTCTTCCAGTGTTTTTTTAAATCTTTTGCCATCTCCGTAACCTCACTGTCACCGTCTTTTATAGTTTTAGCGTATTCAGCAGCGACAGAATCAACGATTTTGTCGTAGATCGGCTTAGTAATCTCGCCGGCTATTTCCAGCTTCTCGATAATCTCGCCCTTCATTTTAACGGCCCAGCTCTTAGCGTGCTGGCGGTTCTTTTTTCCATTTGGTCCAAGCATAAAATAAGCCGTGGCTGCTAACGCAGCGACGCTCGCACCAGCAATAGCTAGCTTAACACCTTCAGACGGACCTTTTTTTGTGACTTTATTTTTCATTGATTTTGGCTGAGCTAATTTTATTTAAAAACCTTTAAGGCTTTGAGTAGGGCGATTAATACAATGGCTCCGACAACCCCCCAAACAATTCCCCAAACGCTGAGCGTTCCAGCCGCACCGGCGCTACCGATACCCAATACTCCACCAAACAACCAGCTGCCCAAGAGCGAACCAACGATGCCGATAGCAATATTGGCTAAAGCGCCTTGTTGCTCATCGGTATTCATAATAGTGCTAGCCAACCAGCCGATCACTGCCCCAACGAGTATAAGAACAATCCAACCCATTATTCCCTCCTTTTTTACCTACGGTAAGCAAAGTACAGATTAGTAACAATAGAGGATCTCACAATTAGCCAGTAGAACCGGTCAGTTTTGGCTTTGGCGATCTCGATAATCAACTAACTCTGAGTCGAAGTTCTTTTAATTCGTTGATCAATAATTACAAGCGTTTCTTCGATACTGCCCTCAACTAGCACTAACTCTTTAATTATATGGCGGCCATTTTTTTCGTGCCAGCGAACGCTAGAAAACTCTGGGCCAACTTCGTCGGTAAAAGCCAAAGCCTCCACCTCGCTGGCACCAAACTTTTCTTTGGCCTGTAATAATAAAGTTTGTGTCAAGCGCAGGCCTATCCCTTGTCGGCGGTAATCGTTGTCGACAAATATTTCACCATCCACCACGTGCGGCCCATTAAACCACGGCTTGATTGCCGCTAAATAACCGCCAACAATCTTTTGACCATCAACTGCTACAAAAGCCAATTCTGGACAGCGTCTGTAAATCCAAGCAATGTACTCAATCGAAACGGCAGGTGTGAATTTATCAAAATCTTTGGAAGTATAAACTTTCGAATAAAGCTGGCCGACTTTTTCCAGATCATCTTCGACAACCGGCCGAATCAGGATTGCCATTGCCAATTTAACTATTTGTTTTTGGCTGAAAGAAAACCAGATAAATAATTGGCAAAATACCGGCAGTATTCAAAATGAGGATAGCAATAAACCAGCCAGAATGATGATTGCGTCCTGCCCGCCAGAGCGCCATCCCTTTCCAGACCAGTTCCCAAATAAGTAAGAAAACGAGAAGAAGTATACCTCCTCGATGGAGAGAAAAGCCGGTCGGATAATTAACAAAGTAGCCGTAGTGCATATCTGTAACGTATCACAGCATTAACCACTTCTTCAAGGTTGCTAACCTAGTTGGACTCGAAGATAGTTAGTGCTATTCTTCATACAAGATTCGGAGAATTTTATGGGCACTTTAGTAGAAAGATCGGTATACGATGTTGTTATTTCCTTGGCCGCAACGTGTTCAATTGAGCCTGAAGCAATCGAGCGTGCGATTGTGGAGCACTTGGAAAAGCTCTCCTCTGACCCTGCGTTGCTACAGTATGAGTCAACTTGTTCTGATACAACGGGGGAGCTCTTTGCTGTATATTCAGATCGAACCAAAGGCGAGATAATTGTCCGCCTTCTTAACGAGCCAACAGACGAGGAGCAGGATAACACTTGGGAGCCATTATCCTAACGCCTACCATTTCCGCCGTACCTAAAACGGCGGTTTTTTAGAGCCATCACTCATTTTATATCAGAATATTACTGGTATAATTGAGCTGTTTTGTTCTTAAAGAGGTGAAAAATTGAAAAAGGCGCAGGTAGAAGCGAAGGAAATTGGCGAGGACTTTCTTGTCTCGTTCTTGAAAGAAGTCAAGGAGGCGCAACGACAAGCAGCCGTAGATACTGAGGCTAGGCTAGTTGAGCGATTTTGCCAGAAGTACGGCAATGCCCACGTGTTTGTTATCGGCCACCCCGATTATAATGGCGAGCGATGGTTATCGGTCTTTGCCTCCTATCAGGGGTGCTTTGCAACACATAGCCAATGGTTGGAGAGATAGTCCCCGCATTGAAAAGCTTCAAGTGGCTCGTTTACTGCGTGCGGCCAGAAAAGATCCTCCTACCCTAGAGAAGCCAAAGGGAATATTGCTACCCCGTGGTGCTTTCTCAAAAGTTGAAATGGTTAGTTGGCAGACGTGCCTTGAGCGATTACGCAAAGCCAAAGATCGACGCGAATCTCGTCACCATTATCACGATGGTGGACATGGGCTGACTGTCGCAGTGATCAATGCCATGCTACGGTAGTTTCCCCAATAACTTTGGCTCGAGATAAAACTCGAGCTTTTTTCTTTGCTAAAAAATGGACTCAAAAATCGCACTAACTCCTTGATATTCTTGAGGAAAAGTGTTATGATTTGCGGGTTCTTTAACAGGAGTATAGATGCTTCAATATCGTTCCCCTTCCACGGCGCTCTTAGATATGATCTGGGAGCTAACAAAACTATTCGTAGGACTGTTCTTCCTGGTTATAAGCTTCGTGATTTCTGATCATGTTTCCCCACTCACTGGTGTTTTCATCTGGCTATTTGCTTTAGGCTACTTTGCGTACAAGCTTTTCAGAACAAAAAGAAGCGTCTATGTGGTTACAGATGGCGACGTAAACAGCTATTATCTTGTCGGGGAAAAATCATTCACCGATCTTGATCAAGAATCCTTCGACATACTTGTGAGATGGCGATTTGCTTTTTGGTTTATGGGCCACCACCACGTCACCAATGACGAGTGGCTCAAAATACGAGACGGGTAAGACCCGTCTTTTTCTTTATCCCTAAAATAGGAATTATCGAGCTAATCGAAGTTTAATAATAAGTGTATGCTGAATTTATGAAGCGTTATTTGCTTATTGGAGCTATCGTTATTGTTGGGCTTGGAGTAATCGGTGGCGGAATTATTTTGCATCGTAAAAGCCAGCGTTTACAAGTAGTTACTGATACCGGTTCCTCAACTGCTTCAACCTCTGGTGACCCTAAAAACAATACCTTTAGCCAGAGCCTCAGTCGGGGCAAGTGCCAAAGCAGTGGAACAGTTGAATTCAGTCACCTACCGATGAACATTGATGATATCGGCAACGTTTTACCGTACGGTACAATGGTCGGTGCTCACGTTATCCCGACCTCGCACGGCTATATTAGCCCGACGGATTTTCAGGGCCCGCGCGACCAATATCCGGTTTTTGCTATTGCCGACAGCACTCTTGTTCAAGTCTCCCATCGTGGCCAAGCCATCGGCGACAACCAAGATCCTAATCATAAAACTGACGAGTATCAGCTCTGGTTCGAGCACTCTTGCACTTTTTACAGCTATTACGATTTATTAACGTCTCTTTCCTCAGATCTACTGACCGCTATCGGCGGACCATTAAGCGGTTTTGATTCCAAAGCCGTTCGTATTCCGATCAAAGCCGGTCAAGAAGTCGGCCGAGTTGGCGGCCAAACGGTTGACTTTGGCGTCTGGAATTTTGAAAAAACGCCGGACTTTTTCGCAAATGCCGCATCCTATGAACCCGACCGACCATATCTGGATGATATGTTTAAATACTTTGCCCCCGATCTAAAAGCCGAGCTTCTCACTAAGGCTGCTCGTAAAGCTGAACCGCAAACGGGCAAAGTTAACTACGATATTGCCGGCAAATTAGTTGGCGGTTGGTTCCAAGAAGGGACGGGAGGCTTTCAGGGACCGCCAGGGATTCAGCAAGGCACGGGCCGCTACTGGGATGGCCACTTAGCAATTGCCTACGACTACATCGATCCAACTTCAGTTAAGATCTCTGTTGGTAACTGGCCAGGTGGCGCCACTCAATTTGCTGTCAAAGGTAATGCGCCCGATCCCGCCACTATTGATATTGCTTCTGGAGTCGTTAAATACGAGCTGACTCCAGGCGGTTATATTAACGGTGATACTGGTGCCCAGTGGATGATAGGTTCGCCGATTCCGAATCCAAAATTTACCTCTAATGGTTCTGTTCAAGGAGTGGTGCTGTTTCAACTCACTGCCGCCGACAAACTCAAGGTAGAGTTTTTCCCTGGCAAAACAGCTGCCCAAGTAACCGATTTCACTCCCAGTGCTCTTAATTACACTCGTTAGTTTTCTTTATCTCTAAAAAAGGAGATCTTGTTATGATCTCCTTTGGCAGTGCTACGCTTCTCTTCTGATGATTGTTCCGTCTCGGGCCCAGCTCCAGACAATAACGCATAGGCCGCAAAGTTCCCTAAGCCTGGTTCCGCCAGTTTGTAGTTCCAGAACATCGCCGGCTTTCACATAGCCCATGCATTCTTCCAGGGACCGTTTACACTTACTGCAACATCGTTGGCTTTTTCCCAACCAATCTTACCTCCTCAATAAAAAGTTCGTAACGCCATTAGTGTAATGCAATCGGTTGATTTTTTATAGATAATTCGCTAGAATTGTCTTACCAACTTTCCAGAGGAGGAAACTGTTGCGAACCTTTCATGAAAAGAAACGATTTTTCCATCAATACGGCTATAGTATCAACTACCAATTTGCCGATCTACTGCACTGGTACTTCTCCTATCCGGAACAGCCGAGCGATCAAGAAGTAAGGGAAGAAGTATTGAGGCGTTTGTCTCAAAGCAGCGCCAGTAATGCAAACCGTCAGGGACGCAAAAACTGGTATCGGCGACGAGAACGAGGGCTGCGCGCTCAATTGGCTAGCTTATCCGAACGCGTAGACATTCTCGAGCAAGATCGTCGGCTTGGCATCCCTCCCGAACAGTCCTTGGCGACTAAGCCTTTAAGGCTAACGATTATCCGCAGTTTAAGGCGCTCCAGACCCGGTTTCCCAATATCCGAGATATGGGTTACGGTTGGCGATGTGATGATAACTCGCTTGTCGAACTGCCTTTGAACTGAACTACTCGCCTGCCTATCCCTCAAAACATGGGTGGTGAAGCAGGCTTTTTTATTGACCTTTTTTCCTAATTTTACTAGAATACCGTCATATCCAATCAAGGAGTAGCGTATGTTAACATGGGTAGAATTGTGGGGACGTTTCACTGAAGAAGAGCAGCAATTGCTTGAGGACTCAAAAGTCATTTTCAAGGCTTTGCCGGATATCTTTTCTGAGCAGCCAGTTTCCTGTTATCAAGTAGCTGAGGCCTTCGCTCGACACTTTAACTTGCCACGTGTCACTGGATATTTTGGGGAAATCTATGAACATTCCTGGCTTATCGCTCCCGGCGGAAATATTTTAGATGTTTACCCGGTCGGTGTTCTTGGGGGACCCGTCCTTGTCGCGTGTGTTGAGCATGAGCATTGTCCTGGCAGAGTGCTCTACAAAGAAAATAGAGACAGCTGGGCGCTCGCAAGGGTGCTAAACCATCGGGAGTTTGAGCCAAATGTGGCGATTCTTCTGGAGGCAATAGCTAAAGCTTACTTCCCGGACGTTGCTATCCGCTAACCACTTCACCCGTCGTTTCCCGACGGGTTTTTTATTATGTCGGTTAGTGTAGTACCGTTCTTAGCTCTTGGGCGACAAATTGGTAATCTTCACCACTCGTCCCGTTTTATCGTACGTCGTCCATTCACCAGTTTGTTTGCCCATCTTGAAGTTGCCAGTGCGCATTTTGGTACCGTCTTTGCGAAACCACTCCCAATACCCATCCGTTATACCGTCTCGCAGCTCACCTTTGGCCCACAGGCTCCCGTCTTTGTGAAAAACTTTATGCTTGGTCATTACTTTTTGGATTGTTTGCTAAGCACCCATTTCTGCGATGCGCTCAGTTTTTTGTCGGTTCGATGCGGACAGCCTAGCCAGCAACAGGGGCGGCGCTTGCCTTCATTAAGTTCCGAGACAGTCCGCTCAACGTGTTCGCGGCGTGTTTCGGGCTTTTTAACAAACTCGACCCAGCAGATCCACTCGTTTCGGGAGAGCGGTGTAATATCTTCCCATTTAGCCAATGCCGATGGGTTAGCGTCGAGGGCCTTTCTTAGGTCGGCTGGTAATTGGTGGGCAACGCCACCGGAAATTTCTTTAGTCATTTTTCTTCTCCCTATTATACTCCTGCACTCAGCTTTGAGTAGATTGTGAATATCTCTATTTTGACCGGGTCTTACTTCCGGGTATGATAATAAAAAGAGCGAAATGGAGGGTATGCATATGTCATCAATTGCCGAAGATATGAAGAATGCGGTTGTCGGGACTGTTAAGGGAACAGGAGAAGTTGGCTCAGCCTTAGTTGAAGCCGTGAGTGGAGTAGCTACATCAGTACTGGAAGGGGTTAAGGAAGTGGGCACCGAAGCAGTTCGTTTGCCAGCCGAACTCGTTAAAGCGGCCCTCACCGCGGTAGCCGATGCTGGGGTAACTGGTTTTGACGCTACTGAACACGTTGTTCAGGGTGTTGTTTCGTCAGTTTCGAAGAGTGTGGTTGATACTGAAGAAGGCATTGGGAGCGTTGCTCATACTTCGATTAAAGTTGCTCACGACACCGGTGCCGATTTGGGCGAAACCGCCGTTAGTATCGTTCGAGGCAGTATCGAAGGGGTCAAGCGAACCGGTGGTGATGTCGGCGGAGCGACCAAGGCTGCCGTTAAGGGCGTAATTGACGGAGCTGGCGAGATCAGTGAAGAAACGGTTCAAACCGTGGCCGATGCTGTCTCTGGCTCAGTTGAAGGTGCTAAAGACGTCGTTCACAGCGTTCTGTCGTCAAAAAGCTAGGGCTAACTTGCTAGCAAAAACAAAAAAGAGCTAATTTAGCTCTTTTTTGTTCCGGTTCAATCGTGTTTCGGAGCGGTCGAACTAGCGGCCCAGTCGGCGGAAGATGCTGGAGGCCACAATAACGGAGACAAGCAGAATGCCGGAACACCAAATCAAGGCTAGCCAGCCGTGATTACCGATCGGCGTCCCAACCAGCAGTCCGCGAATAGTTTCAATTACCTGGGTTACCGGCTGGTTTTCGGCGAATAAACGTAAGTACTTCGGCATGCCAGCAGTCGGGACAAAGGCGCTCGAAGCGAACGTTAGGGGGAAAACAAAGATAAAGCCAAACCATTGCACCGCTTCAACGCTCTTAGCGAGCAATCCAAGAATTGCCGACATCCAAGACAAGGCATAAGTGAACAACATCAGAATGCCAATAACGGCTAGCCAGTCGACAAAACTGGCTTGTGGATGAAAACCAACGGCAAAGGCGACGGCCACCATAATGGTGCTGGAGATCAGATTGCGAACGAGGTCCGCGGTGGTGTGGCCAATTAACATGGCCGCGCTCAGCATTGGTAACGATCGGAAGCGATCCATAATCCCTTTGGTCAAGTCGGTCGCTACACCGAGCGATGTAGTAGTGGCGCCGAATGCAGCACTCTGAACGAGAATACCGGCGACCAAAAAGTTTACGTACGACGTACCGCCGGTGTTAATTGCGCCACCAAAAACATAGCGGAAAAGCAGCATGAACATGATCGGTTGAATAGCAACTGATAGGAGCTGATCCATGTTATTAATGATGTGAGTAATATTGCGACGAATCATCGTCCAGCTATCGCTCAGGGCCCAATAAAAACTGGAATGTTGCTCGGGCTTAAAAGGAGAAGTGTTAGTCATCTTATTTAGTTAGTTTCGCTTCTGGGCTATTAGTGCTGGCTTCAACTGGCTTGCCGGTCAACTGAAGAAAAACATCATCAAGGGTTGGTTTGTGAATATCAACGGCGACGACAGTAATCTTAGCTGCCTCGAGCGCGTTGAGGGCTTGAGTTAAGCTATGAACCGCATCAACCGGAAAAGTAACGGTCATTTTTGTCGTATCGATAATTGATTTTTCTCCCAACACATTTTTGGCCGCCTCAGCCTCTTTGGTTGTTTGAAAGGAGAGGACGGCGCTGTCTACGCCGACTTTTTTCTTTAGTTCGTTGGCTGTTCCTTCAGCAATCACAATGCCGTGATCAATCACCGCAATCTGGTCAGCTAGTTGGTCGGCCTCCTCTAAATATTGAGTGGTCAGTAAGATAGTCGCGCCAGAGCTCATGAGGTTACGAATAACTTCCCACATGGCTAAACGGCTGCGTGGATCCAGGCCGGTCGTCGGCTCATCCAAAAAGATAATCGGCGGTGTAGCGATTAAGCTAATCGCTAGGTCGAGGCGACGGCGCATTCCACCGGAATAGGTTTTCACTTTTCTGTTAGCGGCCTCAACAAGGTCAAACTGCTCTAAAAGCTGTTGGGAGCGCTCTCGGGCATGAGCCTGACTCAAGTGATAGAGCCGCCCCATCATCACCAGATTTTGAGTGCCGGTGAGGTACTCGTCCACGGCTGCGTACTGACCAGTTAAGCCGATTACCCCGCGGACTTGGTCGCCCTGCTCGGCGACGTCCAAGCCCTCGACAGTAGCTCGGCCACCGTTGAATGAGAGCAAGGTGCTCAGAATACGAACAATTGTTGTTTTACCGGCGCCGTTTGGCCCGAGTAACGCCAACATAGTGCCGCGTTCAACCTTGAGGTTAACGCCCTTTAGTACTTCGGTCTCGCCGTAGGACTTGCGTAAATCTTCCGCCACAATGGCATAGGTTTTATCCATAGAACCTAAATTATACAATGCTTACCCTAGAACTGTCGAGCCTTACCTTGATAAGGCCGCGTCTTTTTGTGAAAATAACCTCAGAAAGGAATGATAATTAATGACAAAAATTAGCTTAGATCCGTATTTGTTTTTTACCGGTAACTGTCGGGAGGCGATGGAGTTTTATAAGAAAATCTTTGGTGGTGAGCTGATAATCCAGTCCTTAAAAGACGCTGGTATGGGCGATTCCGACAACGTCATGCATGCTCAGTTGGCTGGCGGTGAAATCGATTTATTGGCCTCAGACGGTGATCGCAAGGAGCCGTACGAAGTCAGCCGTATTTCTTTGTCGCTCAGTGGCAATAATGAAACAAAGCTCAAGTCGTTTTTTGAGCAGTTGGCCGAAGGTGGAAAAGTGGAATCGGATCTAAAAACCGAATCGTGGGGCGATACTTTCGGCATGTTGACCGATAAGTTTGGTATCGACTGGATGGTTAATATCGACGCCAACAAAAGCTAGAACAGCAACGAATTAAAAAGCCGTCTGGTCATTGTCTGACGAGACGGCTTTTTGGTAGGTAGCTAGTCGACCTGCCTATCGGAAAATACAACTAAACGGCTAGGAAAACGCTGCAATGCCTTGCTCCAAATTCCCTCGCAAGTTATTAGGTTAAGATGAGACTGGTCGTCATTAGAGGTAAATACATCCAAGGCGTCCTGTTTGTCGTCGTAAATCCGTAGTTCAGTGACCACAAAAGTGATCGTCGTTCCTTCTCTGTCTTCAACCAAGAGTTCGTCTCCTTTATGCAGCTTATATAAGTTGTTGAAAACCGTCGGTATGCCACCCTTCCATATGCCAAAATGTCCGTCAATAACGGCACTTCCTTTATCGCCTGGGCGCGGGCCATCCTGAAACCAAGCCGCGGTTGTGGGACCGATTGGTACACCCATTGCCCCACTCGACGTCAAACCAACGTAATCGAGAGCGGCATCGACGTTAATCTTTGGAATCTTCAGACGAACCGGTAACGGTGTAGCTACCTCAACCGGCTTAATCTGCTCTATCTGTTTAACTGTTGTCGGAGTTAGGGTTAGCGGAACCGGGGCAACTATAACAGCTGGCTTATAAACGTTATATAAGGTTACCGCCAGTGCTGCAGATATCACCGTCAATATAATTATTGTCGCGATTAAGTGAGGGTGCTTCAGGGAGCTAAGTGGATGCTCATTCATTGCTCAACCGATCTGGCCTCTATGCCGGTGGCTCCAGTCTCTTAATAAGAGGCTGTTACCTCGGATAGTTTTGTTCAAGGTTGGAGGCAGCTTTTCGTTTTCTTCGGATCAGATAATATCCTGCCGCGACAACAATGATAATGGCGGGGATAACATACCAGAGAATGTTTCTACCGGAACCGCTACCTGTATCTGGCAGACTAGGTGTAGCAGCAGTATCAGGTGAAGTGGTGGTAGGCGAAGAAGTTGTTGTCGGTGTGGTGGTTCTAGCAACAGCGCAAGTTGGCTTGGTAATCGTGTCGTTGATTAAGGTTACGTTGCCATTACGGGCGAGGAGTCGTCCCTCAATGTTGGCACCGTTAGCGACGGTTATTGAAGTAAGTGCTAGG
>Ga0068865_100002073_pt1 | contig 11843 bp, 11 predicted proteins | sample KBSMisM12_FD_75293 | JGI IMG/M metagenome (GOLD analysis project Ga0068865, IMG submission 75293) | Miscanthus rhizosphere microbial communities from Kellogg Biological Station, Michigan, USA - KBS Miscanthus M1-2 | ecosystem: Host-associated > Plants > Roots > Rhizosphere > Soil ...
GAGCCGCTCGGCGAGCGGATCGTCGTCAGCGGCCGCGTCCTCGGGAGCGACGGCAAGCCGCTCCGCGGCCAGCTTGTCGAGATCTGGCAGGCGAATGCTGCCGGGCGGTACGCGCACGAGGTCGACGACCACGACGCCCCGCTCGACCCGAACTTCTCCGGCGCAGGGCGCTGCGTCACCGACGACGAAGGGCGCTATCGGTTCGTCACCGTCAAGCCGGGCGCATATCCCTGGCGCAATCACCCGAACGCATGGCGGCCGAACCACATCCACTTCTCCGTCTTCGGGCGGGCGATCACCGAGCGGCTCGTCACGCAGATGTACTTCCCGGGCGATCCGCTGTTCCCGTTCGACCCGATCTTCAACTCGGTGCGCGACCCGAAGGCACGCGAGCGTCTCGTCTCGACCTTCGACCTCGGGCTGACCGAGCCGGACTGGGCGCTCGGCTACCGCTGGGACATCGTCGTCGGCGGCAAGTCGGCCACGCCGCTCGAGGAGCCGCACGATGACTGAGCTCGGCATCACGCCGTCGCAGACCGCGGGCCCGTACCTGCGCATCGGCCTGTTCCGCACGCTCGTCACGCCCGACGTCGTCGATCCCGGCCACCCTCGGGCGATCCGCATCGAAGGCCGCCTGCTCGACGGCGCCGGCGACGCCGTGCCCGACGGGATGGTCGAGACGTGGCAGGCGGATGTCTCCGGCCGCTACCGGCATCCGGCGGGCGACGGCGCCGGCGCGCGGACGACGGACGACGACGGTTTCCTGGGCTTCGGCCGCAGCGGCACCGGGGCGGACGGCGGTTTCGTGCTCACGACGATCAAGCCGGGCCCTGTGCCGTGGCCCGAGGGAGGGATGCAGGCACCGCACATCGAGGTGGTCGTCTTCGCGCGCGGGCTGCTCAAGCACGTCGTAACCCGCCTCTATTTCCCCGATGAGGTCGAGGCCAATGCGGCTGACCCCGTGCTCTCGCGCCTCTCGGCCGCCCAGCGCGAGACCCTCGTCGCCGTCCCCGAGGACGGGGGCGTGCGATTCGACATCCGTCTCCAGGGGCCGGCGCAGACGACATTCTTCGCGGTGTGACCGCGTTCGACGCGCTGTTCGTCCCGGCATCGCTTCGCGAGGCGACCTCGGGGCGCTCGTGGCTCGAGGCGATGCTCGAGGTCGAGCGAGCGCTCGCGAGTGCGGGCGCCGCCGCAGGCGTGGTCCCCTCGGAGTCGGCGGCGGCGATCGCGGCCGCCTGCTCCGCCGACGGATACGACTGGAACCAGCTGCTGGCCGAGGCCCACGGCGCCGGCACTCCCGCCGAGCCGCTCGTGCGGGCCCTCGTCGCGCGCGTCGGGGAGGCGCACGCGCGGTGGGTGCACTTCGGGGCGACGAGCCAGGACGTGATGGACACCGCGTTCGTCCTGGTCGCGCGCGACGGGCTCCGGCTCGTGCGCGGCGAGCTCGAGCGGGTCGGGGCCGCCTGCGCCACGCTCGCGCGAGCGCACCGCGACACCCCGGTCGCAGGACGGACGCTGCTCCAGCAGGCGGTTCCGACGACCTTCGGGCTGAAGGCCGCCGGGTGGCTCGTCGCCGTGCTCGACGCCGATGTCCGCCTTCGCGAGCTGGGGGATCGCCTCCCGGCCGAGCTTGGCGGGGCGGCCGGGACCCTGTCGGCGCTCGGCGACCGGGGCCTCGAGGTTTCGGCGCTCTTCGCCCGGGAGCTCGGGCTCGCCGAGTCGACCGTGCCGTGGCATTCGAACCGGGTCCGCGTCGCCGAGCTCGGTGCGGCGCTGGAGATCGCTGCCGGCGTGCTCGCCAAGATCGCGCTCGACGTGCAGCTCCTCGCACAGACCGAGGTCGGCGAGGTCCGGGAGGGCGGCGAGGCAGGTGGCTCGTCGGCAATGCCGCAGAAGCACAACCCGGTCGGCTCCATGTGGACGAGAGCCGGCGCCGCTCTCGTGCGCGGCCATGCGTCGGTGCTCGTGGGGTCGCTCGCCGGAGAGCACGAGCGCGGCGCGGGCGGCTGGCAGGCGGGGTGGGAGGCGCTCTCGGGCGCTCTCGGCACGACCGGGGGCGCCGCAGCCGCGCTGGCGGGGGCTCTCGAAGGCCTCGAGGTGAACGAGGCACGCATGCGCGAGAACCTCGATCACACGGGCGGGCTCGTGGTCGCGGAGCGAGTCGCGCTCGTTCTCGCGGAGCGCGTCGGACGGACCACCGCACGAGCGATAGTGCGGGACGCGTCGCTTCGAGCGGCGGCGGGCGGAGGCACGCTCGCAGCGGAGCTCGAGTCGGTCGACACGGGGCTCACGCCCGGCGAGATCCGCGCGCTGATGGATCCGACGACCTACCTCGGCTCCTCCGGTGCGTTCGTCGACCGTGCGCTGGCACGCTACGAGACCCAGACGGCAGCACGGGAAGGAGACTCGTGAGCAGCGACCGCGACGACACCTACGCGAAGGGGATGGAGGTCAGGCGTGTGGTGCTCGGAGACGCGCACGTCGACCGCGCGATCGAGCGCACGACATCCTTCACCGAGGGATTCCAGGAGCTCATCACGCGCTACGCGTGGGGCGAGGTCTGGTCGCGTCCGGGGCTCGACCGCCGCGCCCGGAGCATGATCACGCTGACCGCGCTCGTGGCCACGGGGCGCGAGCACGAGCTCGAGATGCACGTCCGCGCCGCCCTGCGAAACGGGCTCACGCCAGACGAGATCGGAGAGGTGCTGCTCCACTGCGCCGTGTACTGCGGCGTGCCCGCCGCCAACGGCGCCTTCGCGATCGCGCAGCGCGTGATCGACGACGGCGAGGAAACGTGACCCGCGCCGTCGTCCTCTCCGCGGTGCGGACGCCCGTCGGGCGCTACGGCGGCGGGCTGGCGGGGGTGCGGCCCGACGACCTCGCGGCGCTCGCCGTTGCTGCCGCGGTCGAGCGCTCGGGCGTCGCACCCGAGGAGATCGAGGATGTCTGGCTCGGTTGCGCGAACCAGGCTGGGGAGGACAATCGCAACGTTGCGCGCTTCGCGGCGCTTCTCGCCGGGCTGCCGGATTCCGTCGCGGGCGTCACGGTGAACCGGCTGTGCGCGTCCGGTCTCTCGGCGGTCGTCGGCGCGTGCCACGCCGTGATCGCCGGCGACGGCGACCTGTTCGTCGCAGGAGGCGTCGAGTCGATGACGCGTGCCCCGCTCGTCCTCGCGAAGCCGGACGCGCCCTACGCGCGCGGCGACCGCACCGTGCACGACACGACCCTCGGCTGGCGCTTCGTCAACCCGCGGTACGAGGAGCGGTACTCCCGCGAGTCGATGGGCGAGACCGGCGAGAACGTCGCCGACCGCTGGGGCGTGTCCCGCGAGGATCAGGATGCGTTCGCGCTTCGCTCGCAGCAGCGCTGGGCCGCGGCGCAGGAGGCGGACCGGTTCGCCGACGAGCTCGTCCCGGCGGGCGACCTCGAGCACGACGAGCACCCGCGCCCCGACACGAGCCTCGACAAGCTGTCGAGCCTCCGGCCCGCCTTCCGCGCCGGCGGCACGGTCACGGCGGGCAACGCGAGCGGAATCAACGACGGCGCCGCCGCGCTCGTGATCGCGAGCGAGGAGCGCGCCCGGGGCATGGGTGTCGAGCCACTCGGAGCCTTCGTCGGCTCGGCGGTGGCAGGCGTCGACCCCGCGGTAATGGGCATCGGGCCCGTCCCGGCCGTCCGGAGGCTGCTCGACCGGACCGGGGTCAGCGTCGACGAGCTCGATCTCGTCGAGCTGAACGAGGCGTTCGCATCGCAGTCGCTGGCGGTCGTCCGCGAGCTCGGGATCGAGGACGACAGGGTGAACGTCAACGGCGGCGCGATCGCGATCGGGCATCCGCTCGGGATGAGCGGCGCGCGGCTCGTCGTGACGCTCCTGCACGAGCTCCGCCGCCGCGGAGGGCGCTACGGCGTCGCGACGATGTGCGTCGGCGTCGGCCAGGGGCAGGCCGCACTCTTCGAGCGCGAGAGCCCCGCATGACGTGGACGCAGGTCGGGCCCGCCGGCTCTCCCCGTCCAGAGGCTCGGAGCATCGCGGATCACCTGCAGGCGGGCGTTGGGAGCGCCTTCGCCGCGAGGGCCTGGTCCGTCGGGCCCGAGCCGATCGTGACATGTCACTAGTAGGATCGACGCGTGCCCTGGCCGCGTGACGACGCCAAGCTGGAGCGGGTCCGCTCGCTCATGGCCGACGCCGGGCTCGACGCGATCGTCGCCCGCGCGCCGGACAACGTCCTCTACCTGACGAACTTCTGGGGGATGAAGGGCTGGGACGCGGTCGTCTTCCCCCGTGTCGGTGAGCCGACCCTCTTCTGCGTCGAGGCCTCGGCAGACGACGCGGCGCGGACGGCCTGGACGACGGACGTGCGGCTCGTCGACGGGTACCTCGCGGACGATCCGCGACCGCCGGTCGTCCGCACCCTCGAGCTCGTCGCGACGCTCGCCCGCGAGCACGGGACGGTCGGGCTGGAGCTCTCGCTCGGGACGCAGGCGTCCGACCGCATGATCGGGGAGCCGACGACGTACACGAAGGCCTGGTTCGACGCGTTTCCCGGCGCCGTCGACGCGACGCCGCTGCTCGTCGAGGCGCGGGCGAGGAAGACGCCGCAGGAGGTCGAGCGGATGCGCCTTGCGAACGAGATCGCGGCCGCGGCGATGGACCACGTACGCGGCGTGATCCGCCCCGGCACGACCGAGGCGCAGATCGCCGCCGAATGGCTCGGGTTCGTGCACGGCGAGGGGACGGGATGGGCGGGCGCCGTCGACCTCGCGCTCGGCTTCTCCCTCGTCTGGGCGGGCGCGGGAATCAAGACCTTCACCGCGACCTCGAACCGACCCGTCGTCGAGGGCGAGCCGACCCTCTTCGAGATCTGGGTCTGCGCCGACGGCTACTGGGCCGACCACACGAAGAACGTCGTCGTCGGCGAGCTGACCGAGCCCTACAGCGTGCTCGAGACCGGTCTGCGCGAGGTCTACGACGACGCGGTCGCCTTCTGCGTCCCCGGAGCGCGCCTCGCCGAGCTCGACCGCAGAATCCGCGACGGACTCGGGCGCATCGGGTATCCCGGCCAGCCGTCGCATCCGATCTGCCACGGTGTCGGCGCCCGGGCTCACGAGCCGCCCTATCCTCACCAGGCGGCGGGCGGCGAGGTCGCCGAGGGCATGGTCTTTGCAATCGAGCCAGGATGCTACTGGGAAAACGGCGGCGGCCTCCGCCTGGAGGACAACTTCCTGATCACCGCGGACGGGCCGGAGAAGCTCAGCCCGTTCCCCGACGGGATCGTGCAGGCGTGACAACGCGCGTGCTGGCTCGACACGAGGAGGGCTCGGCGTGACGCTCGATCGGTCGAAGGTCTGGACGGGGTCGATCAACGAGCAGGCGCTCGAGCCGCAGTCGCGCGCGACGGTGGGCCTCTACGACACCACCCTGCGCGACGGCGAGCAGACCGTGGGCGTCGTCCTGACGCCGGAGGAGAAGCTCGAGATCGCGCGCGCGCTCGACGCGGCGGGGATCGACAGGATCGAGGCCGGCTTCCCACGCGTGTCGGTCGAGGACTTCGAAGCAGTGCGGGCAATCGCCGAGGCGGGGCTCCGGGCCGAGGTCTGGGGCTTCTCACGGGCGGTCCAGGCCGACGTCGACGCGCTCGTCGAGCTGGGCGTGCGTGCGTCGGTGATCGAGAGTCCGATCTCCGACGGCAAGCTCGATGCACTCGGCGTCTCGCGCGACACGATGCTCGACCGGATCCGCAGCGCCGTCTCGTTCGCTTCCGACCACGGGATCCGCGTCGCGTTCTTCGGCGTCGACTCCTCGAGAGCCGATCTCGACTTCTTCGACCGTGTCTATGCGGCGGCCGTCGAGGCCGGCGCGGCGGAGGTCGTGGTCGTCGACACCCTCGGCATCGCCACGCCCGAGGCCGCGGCCTTCCTCGTCTCGCGCACGCTCGAGCGCGTCGACGTCCCGGTCCACTGGCACGGGCACGACGACTTCGGGCTCGGCACGGCCGCTGCGATCGCCGCCGTACAGGCGGGCGCGACCTGGGTGCAGGGCACCGTCAACGGCATGGGGGAGCGGGCGGGGAACGCTGACCTCCTCGAGGTCGCGCTCGCCCTCGAGGCCCTGTACGGGATCCCGACGCGCCTCGAGCTCGCGCACGCGCGCACGCTTTCGCGGCTTGTCGCGGAGAAGGCGGGGACGCCGCTTCCGCCCTGGAAGGCCGTCACCGGCGACGCGCTGTTCACGCGCGAGTCGGGTGCGGTCGCGGCCCAGTTCCACGACCCGCCCGCGATCGAGCCGTACTCGTCGGAGCTCGTGGGGGCCGAGCGGGGCGTCGTCCTCGGCAAGAAGAGCGGGATCGACTCGATCCGGATCGTGCTCGCGCGGCTCGGGCTCGACGTGCCGCCCGACCGCCAGGCCGAGCTGCTCGCGGAGGTCAAGCGGCTGGGAACGGCGAAGCAGCGCCTCGTGACCGACGACGAGATCGCCGCCATGGCCGGCGGGCTGCGCGGTCGCGGGTGACGATCGAGCGGCAGGCGTTCTTCGAGGTGATGGCGTCGTTCCCCTCGGGCGTCGCCATCGTCACGACGCTCGACGAGGCCAGCCTTCCGCGAGGGCTCACCACGACCGCGGTCTGCAGCGTCTCGGCGAACCCGCCGACGATCCTCATCTGCGTCGACCTCGGCTCGAGGACGCTCGCCGCGCTCCGTGCCGGAGGGCGCTTCGTCGTCAACTTCATGGGCGAAGGGCGGAGCGAGCTCTGCCTCCTGTTCGCGTCGAAGGCCGAGGACAAGTTCGCGAACATCTCGTGGCGCCCGAGCGCCTCCGGTCTGCCGCTCCTCCACGAGGACGTGGTCGCCTGGGCGGAGTGCGCGACGGTCCACGAGCTCGAGGTCGGCGACCACGTGCTGCTCGTCGGGCGCGTCGAGGATGGGGGTTCTCAGCCCGAGCTCGGGCGGCCGCTCATGTACTACCGCCGCTCGTGGGGCGTGTGGTCTCCGGTGCACGAGTCGGAGGAGCCCGACCCGGTGTCGATCCCGGCGATCGAGGTGAGCGCGCGGGACCTGCGCTGGCAGGGTGCCGAGATGTAGCACCGGGCGCTCGATCGACGGCGAAGCCCGGTTTGACTGTCATGTCAGCCGGGTGGGATACTCGCTCTTGACATGTCACGGACGGGAGGGCAGTCGATGCGGTTCAGCCTGTACACCGAGATGCAGCTGCACGAGGGCAAGACCCCCGAGCAGCTGTACGGCGAGGTGCTGGAGCAGATCGAGAACGCCGACCGGCTCGGATACGACTGCTACGCGTCGATCGAGCACTTCTTCTTCCCGAAGTTCTCCGTCTCGGCGCACCCGACGGCGCTCTTCGCCGCGGCCGCGCAGCGGACGAAGCAGATCCACTTCCGCACGATGCTCCACGCGTTGCCGTACCACAACCCGATGGTGCTGGCGTCGGCGATCGCGGTGACGGACATCCTCACCGGCGGGCGCTACGAGTGGGGCGTCGGGCGCGGCCACGGCTGGATCCCGGAGAAGGCGGGCATCCCCCTCGACGAGCACGCGCGGCCGCGGTACGAGGAGGCGGTCGACCTGCTCTTCACGGCACTCGGCAGCGAGCGCTTCTCCCACTCGGGCGAGTACTTCGAGGTCGCCGACTCGCATATCGTGCCGTTCCCACAGCGTTCGTTCCGCATCTTCCTCGGAGGGACGTCCGACCGGACGTACGAGCTCGCGGCGGAGCACGGCTGGGGCGTGGCCGTGCCGCCGCTCCTCCCGTACAAGGCGCTCGAGCAGCAGCTCGACCTCTACCGCGCCAAGTGCGCCGAGCACGGCAACGATCCCGACATCGTCTGGATCCACGCATGCCACCTCGACGCGGACCGCGACACGGCGCTGCGCGAGGGCCGCGACTGGGTCACGAAGTTCATCTACGGCAACAGCTCGCCGTTGCTCGAGCACGAGAAGCCCTCGGCCGAGGATCTGACCGCGGCCGGCTACGGGTTCTATGCGTCGGGGATCATGGAGCAGCTCGCCGAGGTGCCGTTCGAGCAGCTCGTCGAGGAGGACTACGTCTGGGTGGGCACGCCGGAGGAGATCGTCGAGCGGATCGACGAGACGAGGAAGCTCTGTCCGGGCATCACCGAGATCGGCATCACGGTCAACGCGGGCGGCGCACCGCACTGGATGGCGATCAAGAACCAGGAGCTGTTCGCTGCGGAGGTCATCCCACGCGTGGCCGCTGCGGTGCCCGCGGAGGCCGCGCGGGTCGCGTGATCCAGCGCGTGTGTGTGATCGGGGCCGGATCGATCGGCAGCCTCTTCGCGGGACATCTCGCCCAGGTCGTGGACGTGAGCGTGCTCACGCGCAGGCAGGAGCACGCGGACACCCTGAACCGCGACGGGCTGCGCGTGACCGGGCGGAGTGACCTCCACGCCGCTGTCCAGGCGGCCGCGGACCCCGACGCGCTCGCGCCGTTCGACCTCGGGATCGTCGCGACGAAGGCGGGTGGGCTCGAGGACGCGGCCGCCGCGCTGGAGGGCCGCTTCCCGGAAGCGCTCGTCATGACGACCTTGAACGGGCTCGGTGCCGAGGAGGTCGTCCGCGCGCACGGGGACTGGCCGATCGTCTCCGCGGTGACGTTCATGTCGGGGACGAAGCACTCCGACAGCGAGGTCGAGTACGTCCTCGACACGGCGACGTGGATGGGGCCGTACGAGGACACGCCGCTCGAGCGGGTCGAGGAGGTCGGCGACCTCGTCCGGCGCTCCGGCCTCGAGGCCGAGGTGTTCGCGGACCTGCGCCCCGCACAGTGGTCGAAGCTGATCTTCAACGCGACGGTCAACTCCGTCGCCGCGCTCACCGGGCTTCGCCACGACCACCATTTCGCCGACGAGGCGGAGCCCGGCGACCTCGGTCACCTCGTCCACGGCCTCGTCGACGAGGGGAAGGCAGTCGCCGCCGCGGCGGGCATCGAGCTCTACGAGGACCCCTGGGAGATGAACGTCCATGCGACGCAGCGGGGCTCCGCTCACTATCCGTCGATGCTGGAGGACGTCGAATCACGTAGGCCGACCGAAATCGACCTCATCACCGGCTCGCTCGTTCGCGAGGCTGGCAGGCACGGAGTGCCGGTGCCGCTGCACACGGCGCTGTACCGCCTCGTCAAGGCGAAGGAGGAGTCTTGGCGAGAACCAGAGTCCAACGGTCAAGCGCACCAGGAGGCGTGATGACAGCAAGGAAGACAGGAGTGCTCGCGACGCTGTTCGCGACGCTCGCCGTGGTCGCGGCGGTTACCGCCGCGACTGCGCCTGCGGCGAAATCCGATCCGATCATCATCGGATGGGCCTACGACGGCAAGGGAAACATGGCTCCGTTCGACGGGCCGGCGCTGGCGGCTGCCAACGTCCGGGTCCAGCAGATCAACGCACGCGGTGGGGTCAACGGGCGCAAGCTCCGGATCATCACGTGCGACACGCAGAACAACAACCCGGCGAAGGCGAAGGCGTGCGCAGCGGGCCTGATCGGCAAGGGCGCCGACATCATGTTCGTCACCTGTGACGTCGACTTCGCGACGCCGGTCGTCCAGGAGGCGATCAACCGCGGCATCCTCGCGATCGCGCCGTGCATCGGCACCGATCAGATGGGACCGAAGCGCTTCGGCGCGAAGGGCAGGCTCGCCTTCAGCTTCGGCAACGTCGCGCAGGACGAGGGGTCGGCGATGGCCGAGCTCGCGTGGAAGCAGGGGTGGAAGACGGCGTCGACCGCCACGAACACGCTGCTCGTCTACTTCAAGAACGTCGTCCAGGCCTTCGAGGCGCGGTTCAAGCAGCTCGGAGGCAAGATCGTGGCTCAGGAGAGCTACGCGACGGGCGCGAACAACGTCTCGTCGGCGGTCAGCCGGCTCAACGGAGACACCGCCGACGTGATCGTGACGTCGACCGCGTTCGGCGAGCTGCCGGCGCTCGTCTCGGGGCTCCGCTCGCTCGGGAACGACACTCCGATCCTCAACTCGTGGGCCGGTGACGGCACGTACTGGCTGCCGAAGTCGCCCACGATCTCCAACTACTACGCCGTCACCTACGCATCCGCATTCGGCGACGACCCGAGCGCCGCGGTGAACGCGCTCGCCAAGAAGGTGAAGGCCGGAACCGGCGGGTTCGTCACCGGCGCGGCGGCGATCGACGGCGTCGTGACCGCGATCAAGCGGGCCAAGGGGTCGACCCAGGGCATCGCGCTCGCCGCGCAGCTCGAGAAGTTCCGGCGGGTCCCGACGCTCTCGGGGCTCGTGAGCTTCACCCCGCAGCTCCACACGGTGTTCGGCCGCCAGTACCGCGTGCTGCGGATCCAGGACAGCAAGCCGAAGATCGTCGGAAGCGTCACGGCCAAGGTCGTGCCGAAGATCTAAGGAGCACGTGGCGGCTGCGTCGTCAGACGAAGGGCGGTGGCCCGGAGGGTCTCTCCGGGCCACCGCCGTATCGCGGTCCTTCGCGGGCGTGGAGGCGCTCCGCGACGTGACCGTCGAACTCCACCGCCACGAGGTCGTCGGGCTGATCGGCCCGAACGGCGCCGGGAAGTCCACCCTCGTGAATCTCCTGAGCGGGTTCGACGCCCCGAGCTCGGGGACGATCGAGCTCGACGGCCGTGACGTGACACGCTGGCCCGCGCACCGCCGCGGGCGCACGGGACTGGCGCGAACGTTCCAGCAGAGCCGCTCGTTCCGGAGCCTGAGCGTTCGCGAGAACGTCGAGATCGCAGCGATCGGGGTGGGAGCGAGCCCGAGGGAGGCGCGCCGTCGAGCGTCCACGCTGCTCGACCTGCTCGGACTGGAGGGGCGCACGGACGCGCCGGCGTCCTCGCTGCCGCACGGTGACGAGCGGCGTCTCGGCGTCGCGCGCGCGCTCGCGACCGAGCCGCACTACGTGCTGATGGACGAGCCCGCAGCGGGGCTACCCGAGGCGGAGGTTCCCGACTTCGCGGCGGTCGTCCGGGCAGTGCGCGATAGCCACGGGGCGGGCGTCCTCTTGATCGACCACAACATGGCGCTGATCATGGATGTCTGCGACCGGATCCAGGTGCTCGACCAGGGCAGGATGCTGGCTTCCGGGACGCCCGCCGAGATCCGCGGCAACCTGGACGTCGCCGCGGCCTACCTGGGCGAGAGCGCCGTCGAGGACGAGGGATGAGCGCAGCAGCCCTCGAGCCCGTCGCGACGCCGGCGCTCGCGATCGAAGGGCTCGTCGTCCGCTACGGCGGCGTCACCGCAGTCCGCGGCCTCGACCTCGAGGTGGCGCCGGGCGAGATCGTGGGCCTGATCGGACCGAACGGCGCCGGCAAGTCGACGACGCTGCACGCGATCATGGGCGCCGTTCCGCTCCATGGCGGTGACGTCCGCCTCGCCGGCCGGTCGCTGCGCGGGCGGGCGCCCGAAGCGGTCGCGCGCGCCGGCGTCGCGCTCGTGCCCGAGGGGCGCCGGATCTTCGCCGAGCTGACGGTCGAGGAGAACCTCCGGCTGGGCCTCAGCGGGCGCCGCGAGAAGGCGGGCGCCGAGGACGCGATCGCCGGGGTCTACGAGATGTTCCCCATCCTCGGCGAGTTCCGGCGCCGTCACGCCGGCACGCTCTCGGGCGGTCAGCAGCAGCAGCTCGCGATCGGCCGGGCACTCGTCGCCGCGCCCGACGTCCTGCTCCTCGACGAGCCCTCGCTCGGGCTCGCGCCGAAGGTCGTCGACGTGGTGTTCGACGCGCTCGCAGAGGTTCGTAGTGGCGGGATCAGCGTGCTCCTCGTCGAGCAGCGGGCGCAGCGGACGGTTGCCTTCGCAGACAGGACGTACCTCATCGCGAACGGCGTGGTGCGCC
>Ga0068865_100002074_pt1 | contig 11837 bp, 9 predicted proteins | sample KBSMisM12_FD_75293 | JGI IMG/M metagenome (GOLD analysis project Ga0068865, IMG submission 75293) | Miscanthus rhizosphere microbial communities from Kellogg Biological Station, Michigan, USA - KBS Miscanthus M1-2 | ecosystem: Host-associated > Plants > Roots > Rhizosphere > Soil ...
CACGGTCGTGCTGATCAATCCCGTCGCCAATCCGGATGGCCGCGACAAGCAGGTCGAATGGTTCTACCGCTACTTGAAGGGCAAGACCGATCGCGACACGCTGCCGCGCCAGTCGCCGCCATACTGGTCGAAGTATGCGTTCGTCGACATCAATCGCGACGCCCACCAGCTGACTCACGAAGCGACGAAGGCGGCGAGCCGCATGTTCTTCGACTGGCATCCGGTCGTCGTCCACGATCTGCACGAAAGCGTGCCGCTGCTGATGAGCTGGAACGGCACCGGTCCGTACAATCCGAACATCGACGCGATCACGTTTACCGAGTTCCTCGCCCTGAGCTTCCATGAGGTCGAGACGCTGACCGGGCTCGGCATGCCCGGCGTGAGCACGTGGAATTTCGGCGACGGCTTCGGCCACATGTACGCCGACTCCGTGGCGATGAATCACAACGCGATCGGCCGCGGCTACGAAACGTTCGGCAACGGCACCGCCGAGACGCTGATGCACACGCTGCCGCCCGAAGAAACCTCGCGCGAGTGGTACCGCGTCGAGCCGCCGCCGACCGGCAAGTTCTCCTGGTCGGCGCGCGACAACGTCAACTACAACGAAACCGGCGCGCTCGCAGCGCTGGATTACGCGGCGACGAACGCGCACATGCTGCTGCGCAACTTCTACACCAAGAGCCTGCACAGCTGGCGCAAGGGAGTCGAGCAGGCGCCGTACGCGTTCGTCATTCCGGCCGACCAGGGCGATCCGATGCGCGTCGCGCAGATGGTCGCCAAGCTGCAGGCGCAGCACATCGAAGTCAGCCGCAGCGACGCGCCACTCGCGCTGAAGGAAGGCGCATTTCCAGCCGGCACCTTCGTCGTCCGCCTCGATCAGCCGTATCGCAACTACGCGGTCGACCTGCTGACGCCGCAGAACTATCCGAAGGACGCCGGCGAGCCGTATGACGACCTGTCGTGGGAGTTTCCGGCCTACTACCATTTGCAGGCGATAGCCATCGCCGATGCCTCAGTCCGCGACGTGCGCTTGTCGCTGCTAAAGGAAGCGCCGGCTCCGCGAGGTGAAGTGGAGGGCAGTGGGCCGGTATTCGTGCTGATGGACTCCGGGCAGGAAGGCTTGCTCGAGGCGCGCTACCGCCTCGCGCATTTCAAGGTCAACATTGCCGCACGTTCGTTCACGCTGGGCGATGTCACGTATCCGCAAGGATCGTGGATCCTGCCGGCGCAATCCGGTCTCGCCGACGCGGTGCATGACGTCTCCGGCCGGCTCGATCTTGCCTTCGCGAGCACCGACAAGGTGCCCGATGTGGAACAGCATGTCACCGAGGCGCCGCGACTTGGCGTGTGGGTGCCGTGGGCCGATACCGACTCGATCGGCTGGATTCGCTATTCGCTCGACCAGCGAAAAATTCCCTACACGTATATCCGCGACGAGGACATTCGCGCCGGCAACCTGCACGGAAAAATCGACGTACTGCTGTACGGCCATGTCGATCTAGAACTGGCCGAACAAATCCAGGGCATTCCAAAGGTCTGGGGCCCGATGCCGTTCAAGAAGACGCCGCGCACGCCGAGCTTCGGCACGCCGGCCGAGTCGGACGACATCACCGGCGGCATCGGCTGGGCCGGACTCAACCAGCTGCAGCAGTTCATCGAGCAGGGCGGTTTGCTCGTGACGCTCGGCAACGGCAGCATGCTGCCCCTCGAAGCGGGCATCGTGCGCGGCGTGCGCCGCGATTCCGGCGGCGTGCCGCGCAGTTCCGGTGGCGGCGGCGCGGATGCCGCTGCGGCGTCGCGCGAGTCCGTCACGCGAACGCCTGGCACCGAAGTGCGCGTCAAGTTCGCGCGCCCCGACCATCCGATCGCGTACGGGTACGCGCAGACGAGCCAGGTATTTCGCGGCAACTTTGCCTTGTACTCGACGCCGCGGCGCTGGCTGCGCATGGCTTATTGCACGAGTTGTCTCGACGGGCCAGCCGACCCGCGCAGCGTCGTGCTGCAGTGGGGCGGGGAGGAAGGCGCGCCGTTCGTCATCAGCGGACAGGCGTGGGGAGAGAGCAATCTGATCGGCCGCCCGGCGATCCTCGACACGCCGGTCGGCCGTGGCCATGTCGTCGCGTTCAATTTCAATCCGCTGTACCGCGACCTCAACCGTGGCGACCATCGCATGGTCTGGAACGCGATCATCAATTGGCAAACCATTCTTGCCGATCGAAGCGCGGCCGCTGCTGGACCGTCCGGGTAAAAATTTGCAACAGCGGAAGTCTCGCGGGCTGATCGCGTCGATTTTCGGGTTAAAGTCGCCGGTCGACAAAGAGCGCCCACAGGGGGACGTTCATGCGTGCTGGCTTTCTTGTGGCTGTTCTGCTTCTGGCCGCAGCCAATGCGCCTGCGGCGCCCGAGTGCATCAACGCGTGTCAGCAGGGCCAGTGCGGCGTCATTCCGAATGGATGCGGCGGCGTGCTCCAATGCGGAGGCTGCACCGGGACCGATACCTGCGGAGGCGGCGGCACCGCCAACATGTGCGGATCCAACGCGACGTGCACGGGATTGTGCCTCGATCAAGTGGTTTGTCCGGGCGCGGGCGACACGACGATCAGCGGAACTGTCTCGACGCCGAACGGCGCGCTGCCGCTGCCGAACGCAACAATCTATGTCCCGAATGCCGCGTTGACTGCGTTCGCTACGGGCGTCGGCTGCACGACGTGCGGGTCGCCGCCGTCGGGATCGCCGCTGGTCAGCACGCTGTCCGACGCGGGCGGCAAGTTCGTCCTGCACAATGCGCCGGTGGGCGTGAGCATACCGCTCGTCATCCAGATCGGACGCTGGCGGCGCGAGACCAAGGTGCCCGTGGTGGCATCCTGTGTGGACACCGCAGTGGCCGTGACGAGCACGAGACTGCCGTCGACACAGGGCGGCGGCAGCATCAACGACAACATGCCGCTCATCGCCGTCGTCAGTGGCGCCAACGATACCGCCGAGTGCCTGCTGCGCGACGTCGGCGTCGCCGACAATCAGTTCAGCGACCCGACGGGAGCAGGCCGGATTCACTTCTACGACGGTGGCGGAGCGAGATACAGCGGATCGACGCCCGCGGAGTCGACCTTGTCAGACTTCTCCGCCTACGATGCCCTGCTGTTCGATTGCCAGGGCACACCGGATGCTCCAACGCCCGCACAGAAAGACGCTTTCACGGCCTTCGTGAATTCCGGCGGCCGCGTGATGCTCGACCACGAAGAGTACTCGTGGCTGAGCGACAACATGCCTCTCTACACGCTGACAGCGTGGGACGTCGAACAGTCTTTCACAGGCAGTGATCCGGACGCCGCGAACATCGCCACGACGTTTCCCAGAGGCGAAATTCTGGCCGAGTGGCTGCTGGGCCTGAATCCGTCGTCTACGCCGGGTCAGGTCGCCGTGAGCCATCTCGCCCACGACTACAACGGCGTGGTCGCGCCGGCCGAGAACTGGCTCGTCAGTTCTTCCGTCGAGACTCCGGTCCCGCTGCAGTTCGCGTTCAACACTCCTGTGGGCGCGATACCTGCGGCGCAATGCGGACGCATTGCCTACCTGGATCATCACCCGTACTACTCGACGACATCCGCCGGAGTCATCTTTCCAGGCGAGTGCACCGGCGGCACGTTGACGGAAGCGCAGCGGCTTGCAATTTATACTTTTTTCGACACGACCAATTGCGTGTGGCCCGACCAGCCCGACGGGATCATCAGCATCTACAACGGCAACCACCAGGGGGTCACGTCGGGAACGGTCATCCGCAACTTGCAAGCGCAAGTTCTGGCGAGCAACAACACCTATCCGTACGGCGTGCCGGTGACCTTCACCGTGGACACGGTCTCAGGCGATGCCGGCGGAACGTTTGCGAGCGGCATCGTCATCACCGACAGCAACGGCGTCGCGACCGCGCCGCCGCTGACGGCGAGCGGGACCGCCGGTGTGTTGAAGGTGACCGCGGATGGGCACACGGCGGCGCCGGCAGTATTCACGGTTTATGTCGGCGACGAGGTGTTTTACGGCGGGTTTGATTTTTAGACGTGTGGGAAGGAACCGATGCGGTGCGTCGAACTCGACCCGTGTCATGCCAAAAAAGTGTACTCTGGCCCCGGTTCTTGATCTCGAGGAAGCGCGACGTCCGGTTACTCGTCGGAATCCGCGGCGAGGCCGCGTAATTCGAGTGCAGGCTTGCCGCTGGATTGCTGGAGAGATCGATGCGAGTGCTCCTGATCTGCCTGATGGGGTTCGCCGCATGCACGGCGCGCGTTGAAGCCCAAGTCACCATCCGCAGCGGCACTGGCGCCAACGCAGCCGCGATCACCGCCGTGCGCGACCAATTCCGTGCGGACCTCGGCGGCGGCACCGTCGCCGGCGCCAACGGATCCTTCGGCGGGCTGCGGCGCGAGATCAATTGGGACGGCGTGCCCGCCGCGTTCGCGGCACCGAACAATCTTCCGGCGAACTTCTTCAACGTCAATTCGCCGCGTGGCGTTGTGCTCACGACGCCGGGCACGGGTTTCCAGGTCAGCGGCGCAAGCACCGATTCCGGCGCGGGGCAGCCGGCCGCGGCGAACTTCGGCAATATCGACCCCACCTATGCAACGACATTCCAGACGTTCAGTCCGCAGCGCTTGTTTACATCCCTGGCCAGCAACGTCTTCGACGTGGTTTTTTTCGTAGCCGGCACCAGCACGCCCGCCACGGTGAAGGGATTCGGCCTGATACTGACGGACGTCGATGTCGCGAGCACGACGGCCGTGCAGTTCTTCGACGCCGGCAACGCCAGCATGGGCAAGCTTTTGGCGCCGGCACTGAGCGGAGGATTGTCGTTCCTGGGCGGATTCGTGGGCGACGGACAGACCCGCATTGCGCGCGTCCGCGTGACGTTGGGCAACACCAGCGGCGCGGCCGGCCAGCTCGACAACGGTGGCAGTTCCGACATCGTCGTCGTCGACGATTTCATTTACGGTGAGCCGTTGGACGTACTGTTCGCTTATGGATTCGAGTGAGCGCCGACCTGCGGGACACTCGAGTCGATCGCCAATGCGCAAAAGTGTACTCTGACCCCTGGTTTCAGTTTTAGCCTGATTTTCGGATGCCCTTCAGCCGGCCTGCGATTCGATAGGCCGCGCGCCGCACCTTCAAGTCGAAGACGATTGCGATCCGGGCGAGAGGGTCGCGTGCGTGACCGCCTAGCAGACGGAACGCTTCGTTTTCGGCGGCCTGCATTGCCGAGAAAGCCGTTTGTGACGGAATGGCCCGGGATATGGGGGTGTCGTGGTTCATGGTTCGCCCTTGGGTATGGTTGACGGTGCCACTCTATAGCCGGACAATGCATTTGATAAGCGAATTGTTGTTATCGTAAACATTCGAATATTTAATAGATAAATCATGCACACCGCCAACCTCGACATCGACTTGCTACGCACCTTCGCCGCCATCGCTGACACCGGCAGTTTCACCGCGGCAGCGGAACTTGTCGCACGCACACAGTCCGCGGTCAGCGTGCAGGTCAAACGCCTCGAAGAGATCGTCGGCCAAAGGGTGTTCGAGCGCACCAGCCGCTCGCTCGCCCTTACGGCTGCAGGCGCAACCCTGCTCGGCTATGCGCGGCGCATCCTGGAACTCAACGACGAATCGGTCCGGCGCCTGACTGAGCCGCCGGTCAGCGGCGAAATCCGCCTGGGCGTAACCGAATACTTCGTGCCGAACGAGTTGCCGACAATTCTTGCGCGCTTCGCCGAAACCTATCCCGGCGTGCATCTGGAAGTCCGCATGGGACTCTCGCGGGACTTGCGCGAGGAGCTCGCTCAGGAGAAGCTCGATGCCGTGATCGTGCGCCTCGCGCCGCGGGAACGTGATCAGGCCATCTGGAGCGAACCGCAGGTTTGGGTCGCGCGTGAAGGGTTCGAACCGGCGCGCAACGATGTGCTGCCGCTGGCGCTGCTGCCGGCTCCGTGCGTACTGCGCGAGCACGCGATCCAGTCGTTGCGGCGACTCAGGCGACCGTGGAAGATCGCCTACACCGGTTCGAGTATGGCCAGCGTGCAGGCGGCCGTGCGCGCCGGACTTGGTGTCTCCATTGTGCCGCGATCATCGGTACTTTCGGGCATGCAGATACTGCCGAAAGGCAGAAATTATCCCGATCCCGGCCGACTCGATGTCGGCGTGCTGCGTGGCGCCGGCGCGCGCGCGGATATCATTGCTGCCATTGACGGCGTCGCAAGGCGCACCCTCGATGTGCTGGCGTTGACTCGCGCCGCAGCATGAGCGGCTAGGGTCCGATTAATTGGCCCTGGCACCGTAGCCCGGATGAAGCGCAGCGAAATCCGGGATGGTTCCGGACGTTCCTCGCTTACGGGTGACTAGGCCTGAGCCCAGCGCCGCAACAGGTTCGCGTGGGTCTTGTTGATCAGGTCGAATGTGCGGCTCTTGCCCTCGCGCGCGTAGACCTGTTCGCGCGCCTGGGCCAGGTCCCAAAGCGCCTCGCGCGCGCCGCCGTCGCGCACCAGGCTCTGAATCCAGCCGATCACGGCGAGCCGCTCGCCGCGAGTCACCGGCAGCACGCAGTGCAGCTGACCGGTCGGATAGCACACCATCGCGCGCGCCGGCAGCTTCACCGTCGTCTGGCCGCTGCCGGACTCGAGCGACAGTTCGCCGCCGTCATATTCCGTGGGCGCGTTGAGGAACATCGTGAGCGACAGGTCCGAGCGCCACGGCACGGCGTCGCCCATCACTGCCTCGTCCACGTGCCAGCCGTATTCCATGCCCGGCCGGTAGCGCGACACCAGCACCGAGTGCAGCTGCTGCGGATACGTCGCGTTGCGGAATGCTTCGTGCCGCTTGAGTGCAGCGAGCACGAGTTGCGTGACTTCGGCCATCTCGGGCGCCTGGCGCGAGATCTGCTCGTTGCGCTTGTGTCCCGAGAGCCGTCCGCCGGCGGTCTCGCGCCCATCCACGAACGTGGCTTGCGCGATCTTTGCGAGCAGCGCACGGTGCTCTTCTTCGCTGATGACCTCCTCGAAACTGAGGATCATCGCGCAAAAACTCTCTGCCACATCTTGCGCGCGTTATTCATCGAATCCATTCGCGAATATCAAATTGCAAACATTGTCGACCAGCCCGGCGCGGCTGGCGCCGTAGGTGTCGACATTGTCGGTGTCGGTGCTGGCCGCCGACGCTGCGACGCTGCCGCTGAAGCTCACGTTGCAGCCGGTCACTATCGGCAGCGAGGCCGGATAGCCCAGCGCGTTTCCGTTTGAAGGCGTGAGCGATGCCAGTGCGAAGATCGCACCGCCCTTCGCGAACGCAGGTCCCGTGCCAGCGGCGCCGGAGGCCGCACTGCTCAAGGTGAAGCTGCTGTCCCTGATGTCGAGCGTCCCGCTGCGGATGAAGATGGCGCCGCCGAAACCGCCGCCGGGGCCGCTCGAGCCGAGTTCGCCGGCACCGCCACCGAAGCCGCCGTTCCCGCCGTTACCGGTGATGCCGTCGCCCAAGCCTCCGCCACCGCCACCGCCACCGAATCCACCGGCGCCCCCTGTTCCGGCGGTGCTCTGGCCGCCACCGCCGCCGCCACCGCCACCGCCGAAGCCGCCGTTCCCGCCGTTGCCCCCCTCATCGCTGAGGCCGCCCTGGCTGCCGCCGCCACCACCGCCGCCGCCACCAAAGCCGCCATCGGCGCCCGACGGCGCCTGGGTGTTCGTGACCGAGGCGCCGGCAGCTCCGCCGCCACCGCCGCCGAATCCACCCGACGTCGCGCCGGATCCGCCATTGAATCCGCCGGTGCTGCCGGTGTTGAACCCGCCGTCGCCGCCGTTCGTGCCGCCGCCCTCAGTGGGGTACTTGATGCCGCCGCCGCCGCCGCCGCCGCCAAATCCGCCGCCGCCATTCCCGCCGTTGGAGAATCCGGAACCGGCGGCGCCGCCGAGCCCCGAGATACCGCCGCCGCCGCCGCCGCCGCTCGGCGTAGTGGGAGAACCGCTCGGACCCACGCTGTTCGACCCGTTGCCGCCGGTCACCGCGCTGTTGGTGAAGAAGACGTTGTCGAGGGCCACGTTGCCCGCGTAGATGAACAGTGCGCCGCCGAATGCACCGGCGCCACCGCCGCCATCCCTGCCGTTCCCGGCCGTGTAGCGGGAATTCGCGATCGTGAGATTGGTGAAGCTCACCGTCGGCGCAAGTGTGCCCATGGACTCGCCGCCGATTACGAAACCGCGGCCCTCGAGCGCGTTGTCCAGAACCGGTGGTGCAACGCCGATGCCGACGATGTCCATGTCGGTGGTGATTGTCGGTGGGTCGGCCGTGAACTGTGGCGTGATGGTGACCTCGATCAGGTCCCTGCCGCTGCCCGCCGCGCAGCCGCCTACGGCGCTATCGCTATTGGCCGAAAGAATCGCGTTCGCCAACGAGCACGTGGTGCCGTTGGCAACAATGGTGTTGGCATGGATCGCGCCCGGCGCCGAAAACGCGGCGAGCACGGCGGAAGACAAGGTGCTGAAGCGGGACAGACGTATGCGCGGCATGGCAAGACCCCCCAGGGAAGCAAGCGCGGCCTGCGTATGCTAGCAGCGCAGCGTCGCGGTGGCGACCTTTAGCACCCCATTGCCATTGCACTGAAGCGATCGAGCGCTGTCGTCCGGATGAAGCGCAGTGAAACGCCGTAGCCATTCCCCGAGCGCTCAAGGGATCGATTCATCCACCGTTGGACAAGGGCGGCGGAGAATCGCCGCACTCAGGAAAAAGCAAGGAAGCGGACGGCGAGAGCCCACGTTCGCTTCCGATCGTGGTTGGACATTCGGGAGTTGCTCCAGATCCATGGGACCGCCGAGAGGGTGTGCCCATCCATCTTCGCCACAAGAATTAGGAGAATTTTCTCATGCGCAAGCACGCCAACATTCTAGTAGCACTCGCATTTGCCACGGCAATGTTGCAAGGCTGCAATCAGCAGGCGGACAACGCCGCCAAGGTTCAGGCCGACGTTGCGAAGGCGGAAGCCGATGGCCAGAAGAAGATAATCGACGCGCAAGCGAAACTCGATCAGGTGGTCGCGCAAAACAACAAGAACCTGGTCGGCACGCAGGCGGATGCGCAGAAGGATGCGAGCAACAATCCGAACGCGCCGCCGCCGGAGGCCAATGCCGATATCGCCAAGGCGCGCAGCGACGCCGAAGTCAAGGTTGCCGATGCGCAATACGACGTGGACAAGGCGAAGGCCGAAGCGGCCAAACAGGTCGCGGACGCGCGTTGCGAATCGCAGGCTGGCGAAGCGAACAAGCAATGCCTGGCAGCTGCAAAGGCCGACTATGACGCGGCGGTCGCAGCAGCGAAAGCCAAGAAGGACACTGTGCACGCGGCTCACTGACAGTCCGACAGAGGTGACGTTCGCGGGCTGTGCGAGTGCCGCTGGCGCACGATGAGTTTCAACAAGACCAAGACCACGAGGAGATTCTCATGCGCGTATTCACAGTGCTGACATTGGCAATGCTCGCCGCCGCAGGTGCGGGCTGCACGAGCAGCGTAAAGTCATCCGACCAGACATTCACCTATGACTGCTCGGGGCTCGGCAAGGGCTGGGGAGACTGCTCTGAAAAAGCGGACGCGCAGTGCGGCGCCCGCAACTACACGATCGTGTCGCAGAAGGGTGACGCAGAGGGCAAGAATACCAGTGGCAACACCGAGATGAAGCGCACCTTGGTGGTCGCCTGCAAGCACTGAGCTTGAGGGTGGCCTCGCTTGGATCGGCGCGCGGCGTCGGCCGCACAGGTAGCATGAAAGTTTCATTTCGGCTGCGGACGACTCTGCGCCCAGGCGCATCGCGCGCGATCTAGCCGAATGGACACGAAAATAAAAGGTCTCCTGTGCCGCGAGCAGTTTGTGCGGGGGCTGCTCCTCCAGCCCCCGCGCTCGAATTGGCCGCCTTGGGACGACCGAGCCTCTCGACTTTCCCGCTACTTACCTGTGGTGATCAAAGTTGAACAAATCAAAGAGATCACCGATCGCCGGCATGTTGCCGGGCACATACGTATTGCTGCCGCCCTGCACCGGATTGGGCAGATTGTCCCGGCTGCGCTCGCTGAGCGTGCCACCGAGCTTCCAGTTGCGTTCGACGAACTTCACGAATGAGGAATGCTCGTTGTAGGCATGGCTGACGTGGCCACCCGTTGAGAACGGCGACACGGCAATCATGGGGATACGCGGACCTGTGCCGAAGAAGTCAACCGGCTGGATGAAGCCTGAATCGTAATAACCGCCACCCTCGTCGACGGTGACGAGGATCGCCGTCTCGGCCCAGAGCTGCGGGTTGCTCTGCGCCAGCTCGATGATGTTTTCGGCAAACGCTTCGAACAGATCCCACTTCGAGGAAGCAGGGTGGCCGTCCATCGTGCCATCCGGCTTCACATAGGCGACTGCCGGCAGGGTGCCGTTTTCCAGATCGGTGAACAGATCGGTCACGTCGCGCATGTGATCGGCGACCATGCTTGGATAGTTCGCTTCGTACTCGAACGGATTGCAGATATTGCAATAGCTGCCGTTGAACGGGCTCGTGGTTCCGTCCGCAGTGAAGCCGCCACCGTAGTACTTCCAGGGAATGTTGTGAGCGCTCAGCATGTCGCCGATGCTGGGCTGGGTCGTCGGCGGAACGACGAGACGAGACCGCTTTGCACCAGTCCCTTCGGGGTGAACGCAGGATCGACATTGACCGCTTGCCAGTATTCACCAGTCCCGCATCTTGTCTCCACGGCATATGGCAATGCGCTCAGATAGTCCGTGATCGCCGCTATGCCGGGTTGCGATGTGTCCGAACAGTTGAACCATTGCGCGCGATGCGTATAGAGGTTCAGCGTGCCCGCCTGCGGATCGGGGTTGTAGATGTTGGCTGCGGGTGGCGTCGCCGGATGACCGCTGCCATCACTGAAAAACACCTGGTCGGCGAAGCCGAGCGGCTGGCTGTCCGGGCCCGTGCCGCCAAACACCGGTTGGTGATAGTTGTCGCTCATGGTGTACGTGTCGGCGAGCGATTTGAAAACCGGCGCGTCGCCGTTCTGCATGTTGAAGAACGCCATCGTCTGCCCGGTGTCGTGTGGCGTGGCGGTGGACGGCGTGCTGTACGTCGTCGTGACCGCCGACTGCAAATCATGCAGACACCCTGTCGGGTTGTCCTTCGACACGTGCTCGCTGTCGATCGCGCAGTCGACCTGTTGAACCATCTGGAAGTACTGATGAATGGTGTCGCCGGTGAATGCGTCATACGGCATCGTCGGTCCGGTCATCTGAAACGGCCCCGGCGGCAGCGCCGTGACGTTGCTGATGCGGATGTCCGGTCCAAGCAAGGCGTTCAAGCCGGTGCCGCCGGTGCCGAACAGGAACTGATCGTCGGGCGGAAGGCCCGGATCGCCGCCGGGAATACCAAGGATGGCCGCGTAGGGCGAAACCGGTCCCACGCCCGCCACATCCGGCGCCGGCAGCGTGTCGTAGAGTTGCTTGTCGGCAAGCTTTGCGCTGCTGAAAAACTTGCCGCCATTCGGCGCGGACACGATCTTGAATTGATGCGCCTTCGCAAAATTCGGGCCGGGCGAGCCATCGGCGTTGATGATTCCTTCCGACAACAGGTTCAGCACCTTTTCGTTCCTGTGCTGCGGCACGTAGGTGGCGAAGAGGTGATCGAAGCTGCGGTTCTCGCCGACGATGATGATTACGTGCTTGATCGGCGTAGCAGTGCTGGTTGCATCGGCCGATGCCTCCGGTTCGGTTCCGGCTTGAGCCGGTGCACCAAAGTCCGAAGCGACCAGGGCGAGCAGCAACGCGCAAGAAAGCGTCTTGAA
>Ga0068865_100002084_pt1 | contig 11817 bp, 10 predicted proteins | sample KBSMisM12_FD_75293 | JGI IMG/M metagenome (GOLD analysis project Ga0068865, IMG submission 75293) | Miscanthus rhizosphere microbial communities from Kellogg Biological Station, Michigan, USA - KBS Miscanthus M1-2 | ecosystem: Host-associated > Plants > Roots > Rhizosphere > Soil ...
TTTGTGCGATGTCGCGCTCCAGGAAGCTTCGGAACTCCTGAGGTGTCGATGCCGTCGGCACGGCGCCGTTCAGCTCGAAGGCGGTGATCAGTTCGCGGGCGCGCAAGGCCTTGCCGACGGCGTCCACCAGCGTGGCGGTCACCGGGGCGGGCAGGCCCTTGGGTCCCAGCAAGCCGATCCAGCCGGAGAATTCGAAGCCCGGCACGGTGGCCGCGATCGATGGCGTATCGCCCAGCGGGCGTGTCGTCGCCGGCATGCTGTGCCCCAACAGGCGCAGTCGTTCGCCGGCCACCAGCGACATCGCAGCCGGCGCCGGCGTGAGCACCCAGTCGGTCTCGCCCGCGACCACCGAGGCCACGCCCTGGCTGCCTCCCTTGTAGGGCACGTGCAGCGACTGGAACCCCGCCGCCGTCTGCAAGGCGATACCGGCCAGATGGCTGGCCGAACCGATGCCGGCCGACGCCATGTTGGACCGGTCGCCCTTGGCACGCGCGAAGGCGATCAGGTCCTTCACGCTTTTCACCGGCAACGCCGGATGGCACACCAGGACGTTGGGCAGCATGGCCACCAGGCTGATGAGTTCAAAGTCGCCGAGCGGGTCGTAGCGCGCCGCTTTCTGCAGCAACGGTGCGGTCGAGATCGATGTCGTCGAGCCGATGATCAACGTGTATCCTTCCGGCTCCGCGGTGCGCCCGGCCTCGACACCCAGTGCACCGGCCGCACCGGCCCGGTTGTCCGCGATGGCGGGCTGCTGCAACAGCTTCGCCAACTCGGCCATCAGCAGCCGGCCGATGGTGTCGACGGAGCTGGCCGGGGCATTGGGGATGATGAATCTCAGCGGCCGCTGCGGATAGCTGCCCTGCGCCAGCGTCGGTAGCGCGTGCACGGCGGCCAGGCCGGTGGCGGCGGCCATCAGCTGACGCCGCCCGAGCATCGGGCGCACTGCGTCGCGAAGAGCACCCCGACCCGTGCGCGCGTCGCGCGGCGCGGTGCCGGCGTCGAACGCGTCGCTCATGTCGCTTGCCGCGCGACGCGCAGCCGCTTCAGGTGCAGCACACACATCGCAGCGTGTCCGAGCGCAAGGATCAGAAAACCCGCCTCGATGCTCCAGTGCTGACTGACCACGCCACCCACCACCGCGCCGACGATGCCGCCGGAGGTCGGGGCCAACGAGGTCAGCCCGCCGATGCGGCCGCGCCCGAGCCGGCGCATCAGCTCGCCGAAGCGCGTGGTGCTGGTGACGCCCTGCAGCCCGACGCCGACGCCCATCAGCGCAGCGCCGAGCCACAGCGCCGCCGTGCCGGCGCTGAACCCGTACAGCAAGGACTGCGCGAGCAGCATCACGAAGGCCAACAGGTAGCGCAGGTCATCGCGCCAGCGCGGCACCAGCATGCCGCCGGTGAACAGCGTCGTCACGTACAGCGCGCCTTGCAGCGTGATCAGCCCGGCGGCGGCCTGCAGCGTCATGCCGAAGCGGTGCATCGCCATCTGGATCGCGAACACCACGAAGTACGCCACCGACATCTGGGCCAGGCCATCGATCAGCATCGTGCGCCGCACCTCGGCGTCGTGCCGCAGCAGCGTGATCTGGCCGGCGATGCGCACGTGCAGCGGCGCATCCTCGGGCTGACCGGCCACGCCCGAGCGCCGCACCAGCACCCGGCGCCCGACGATGAAGGCCAGCAACAGCGTGGCGGTCACCATCAGGAACAACGCCGAGAAACCCAGCGACGACAGCACCGCGGCGGACACCGCGGGCCCGATGAACGACAGCCCGAGCATGAAAGCCGCGCGGTTCCAGCCCGCCTTGGCCGGCCCGAGGGTCGGCAGCATCGCCAGGAATTCGGTCTGGATCGGCACCGTGCGAAACGGCAGCGCAAAGCCGAGCAACGCCGCCGCCGCAATCACCTGCCACGGCCCCTGCACCACCAGCAGCAGCAGGTACAGCAGTGCGGCGGCGAGCGCGCCACGCAGGAACATCGTGCGACTGCCGTGGCGATCGATCCACGCGCCCATCGGCAGCGCCATCAGCAGCACGCCCATGTAGCCGAGTCCGCCGACGATGCCGAGCTGCCACGCCTGCGCACCACGCGACGCGGCGAACAGCGGCATCGCCACGCGCGACAGGCCGTTGATGGTGCCCACCATCAGCCCCAGGCTCAGCAGCGCCGGCAGGTGCGGCAGGCGGCGTGCGCTGGCGGGCGGGGCGTCGAGATCGGTCTGCAAGCGGCAACGTGCGGGGACGAGCGCGCATTGTGCGCGCCAGGTCGATGCGTTCGCTTCAGCCGTCCTGCAGCGGTGGCTCGACGCCGGCCCCGGCCGCCGGTGGCCACGGCCGGTCGACGAACGCGAACACGCCGCTGGAGCGCAGCACGTGGCGCGGGCCGACCCTGAGGTCGCAATTCGCATACGCCATGCGCTGGCCCATGCGCGTGATGGTGGTGTGCGCCTCGAGCCAGTCTCCCAGGCGACCGCCGGACAGGAAGTCCGCGCTCAGCGACACCGTCACCTGCGCGCTGCGACGCTCGCGCGCCATCGCGATGTTGATGCCGAGCGCCCCGTCGGCCAGGGTGACCAGCATGCCGCCGTGCGTGATGCCCTGGATGTTCAGGTGCCGCTCGGCCACGCGCAGCGCGATCACCACGCCGTCGGGCTCAGTACGCCGCGCGTACACCGGGCCCAGCTGCTGGAAGTACGCACCGCCCACCTGCAGCGGCGAATAGCCGGGCGGCACCTCGGCGACATCGCCAACAGAAGCGTTCGGATCGGACTCGGGCATGACCTGGATTGTCACCGCATGGGTGGCTCGCTAGCATGAGCCTGGAGCTTCGAACCGAAATCTGCATCGCACGTCCTGCGGGCCGGCGAGCCCGCGCCGAAGGTCCACGCACCGCGCCACGCTTCGCATGAGCACCTACGACCAGTTCATCGGCACGCGGCCGGTGGCACCGCAACACGCGTTCGACGAGGCGAGTCTGGCGCGCTACCTGCGCGACCGCGTGCCCGGCTTCGGCAGCATGCTCAGCGTCGAACAATTCAAGGGCGGCCAGTCCAACCCGACGTTCCTGCTGACCGACGGCGAGCGCCGCTACGTGATGCGTCGCAAGCCGCCGGGCAACCTGCTGCCCTCGGCACACGCGGTGGACCGCGAGTTTCGCGTCATCAGTGCGCTGGCCGACACCGATGTGCCGGTGGCCAAGGCCCACGTGCTGTGCGAAGACCCGAGCGTGATCGGCACGATGTTCTACGTGATGGATTACGTCGAGGGCCGCGTCATCTGGGACCCGCAGCTGCCCGGCCTCACGGCGGCGCAGCGGCGCGCCCACTATGCCGAGCTGGGCCGCGTGATCGCGGCGCTGCACCGGGTCGACCCCGCAGCGGTCGGGCTGGGCGACTACGGCAGGCCGGGCAACTACCTCGAGCGCCAGGTGGCGCGCTGGACCAAGCAGTACCGCGCTGCCGAGACCGAGACGATCGAATCGGTCGAGCGCCTGATCGAGTGGCTGCCGTCGCGCATTCCGCCCGGCGACGAGACCGCGATCGTGCACGGCGACTATCGCTTCGACAACGTGATCTTCCATCCGGACGAGCCGCGCATCCTCGCGGTGCTCGACTGGGAGCTGTCGACGCTCGGCCATCCGCTGGTCGACTTCGCGTACCACTGCATGACCTGGCGCATGCAGGCGGCCGAAGGCTCGCGCGGGCTGGCCGGCGTCGACCTCGCCTCGCTCGGCATCCCGAGCGAGGCCGAATACCGCGACAGCTACCTGCGCGCCACCGGCCGCGCCCCGGTCAGCGATGCGCACTGGACCTACTACCTGGTGTTCAACATGTTCCGCCTGGTCGGCATCCTGCAGGGCATCATGGCGCGCGCGCTGCAGGGCAACGCCTCGAACGCACAGGCGCTGCAGGCCGGCCGCCGCGCTCGTCCGCTGGCCGAGCAGGCGTGGGCACTGGCGCAGCAATTGCCTCACTGACGAGGAGACGGCGATGGAGATGAAGGGCAAGGTCATCGTGGTCACCGGCGGCGCATCGGGCATCGGTGCCGCGCTGGTGCGGCGCTTCGCGCGCGAAGGCGCGGCTGGCGTCGTGGTGGCCGACATGAACTTCGAGGCCGCGCACGCGCTGGCGCAGGAGGTCAACGGCCTGGCGCTGTGCATCGACGTCTCCAACGAGGCCGACGTGCAGGCGATGATCGCCGAGGCCACGCGCCACTTCGGCCGCGTCGACGTGCTGTGCTCCAACGCGGGCATCGCGATCGGCGGCGGCGTCGAGGCGCCGAATGCCCAGTGGCAGCGCATCTGGGACGTGAACCTGATGGCGCACGTGTACGGCGCGCGCGCGGTGCTGCCGCAGATGCTCGAGCGCGGCGAGGGCTACCTGTTGCACACCGCATCGGCGGCCGGCCTGCTGTCGCACCCGGAGTCGGCCACCTACGCGGTCACCAAGCACGCCGCGGTGTCGCTGGCCGAGTGGCTGTCGATCAACTACGGCGACAAGGGCATCCGCGTCAGCTGCCTGTGCCCGCAAGGCGTGCGCACGCCGATGCTGCTGGGCACCGACAGCGAGCGCCAGAGCTTCCTGCTGGCAGGCTCGGTCAGCGCCGAGCAGGTGGCCGACGACGTGATCGCCGCGATGCGCGCGGAGCGCTTCCTGGTGCTGCCGCACCCCGAGGTGCACGAGTTCATGCAGCGCAAGGCGAGCGACGTCGACCGCTGGCTCGGCGGCATGCGCAAGCTGCGCGCCAAGGCCGAGGCGATCCGCAAGGGTCAACCGTCCTGACACGCGCGCGTCAGCGCGCCGGGTCCGACACACGCGCGTCAGCGCGCCAGGTCCGACACGCGCGTCAGCGCGCCAGGTGCAGGATCTGCCTCACGTCGTCGGCACTGCGGATCGGCCGCGGGTTGCGCTGCACCGGCTCGTAGTCGAGCGCGCGCTGCGCGATCTCGCCGAAGTGCGGCTCGTCGATGCCCAGCTCGCGCAGCGTGCCGGGCAGTCCGAGCGTGCGCACCAGGTCGGCCACGGCACGCGACAGCGGCACGCCTGGGCGCCCCATCTGTGCGGCCAGCACCGCCTGCCGCGCGCCATTGACCGGTTCGTTGTAGGCCAGCACCGCCGGCAGCATCACGCACGACGTGTGGCCGTGCGCGACATCGAAGGTGGCGCCCAGCGCGTAGCCGATGCCGTGGCTCGCGCCGGTGCCCGCGCCGCTGGCCGAGCCGAGGATCGCCTGCCACATGCCGAGCTGCGCTTCGCGCCGCGGCGCCAGCGCAGCGGGTTCACGCGCGATCGCCGGCAACGCGCGCGCCAGCAACGCCAGGCCCAGCAGCGCGTGCGCCTCGCCGATCGCGTGCACCCGGGGCGCACAGTAGCTCTCGATCGCGTGATCGACCGCGCGCAGGCCGGTGGCCAACAGCAGCGGCAACGGCGTGTGCAGCGTCGCCGCCGGGTCGAGCACCGCCACGCGCGGCACGAAGAGCCGGTGCCGGAACGACTGCTTCGTGTGGGCATCGCTGACGCCGGCGCTGGCGGTGAACTCCGAGGCCGACAGCGTGGTCGACACCGCCAGCATGCGCAGCGACGACGTGCCCGCATCGATCGGCGTGGCGCCGGCGCGCTGGCGGTACGGCTCGAGCGCCGGCGCGTCGAACAGCCCGTGCCACAGGCACAGCAGCATCGCCTTGGTCGCATCGATCACCGAGCCGCCGCCCACCGCCACCAGCAGGTCGGCCTGCGCGTCGCGCGCCGCGCGCGCTGCGGCCACCACGTCGTCGCGCGGACTGTGCGCGCGCATGGCCACGAAGCGCCCGGCCAGGCGCGCACCGAGTGCCGCTTCGATGCCCTGCAGCGGCCCATCGGCCAGACGCGACAGCGACGCACCCGAGGTCACGAACACGCGGCGCGCGCCGGCGCGCTCGGCCTCGGCCAGCACCGCCGCGGCCGCCGGCTCGCCGAACACCACGCGCTCCTGCGCCGACAGCAGCACCGTGCCGCCGCGCGAGGCATCGAGCGGCAGCGCAATCGACGGGGCGTTCTGAGTCGGCATCGGCCTGCTCATGCGTGCCCCGGTGGCAACGCGTGGACGAAGTTGCGCGTCTGCTCGGCGTCGGCTGACGGCGGCGTGTGCCAGCTGCGACCACGCATGGCCTCCAGCAGGGTCGCCGCCATCGGCGTGATGGTCGCGCCGCGGCCGTCATGCAGGCAGTTCATGAGCGTCTTTGGTGTCTCGCGCGAGCGGGCCACGCGCATCGCCGATGGCCAGTCTCTGAGACGGATATTCTTCCTACTGGCAGACGATTCCTGCACTGGGGCTCGCCCTGTGGGCCTGCTGCCGAGGGCCGTGGCCGCCCTCCAGCGTGGGCAGTCGTTCCAGCCGGCGCGCCGGCCGCTTCGCGGCACACGAACCGTGACAGGCGGCCCGGTCGTGCACCGTACAGTACGCGCGCAACGACCGGGGGACCGTGTGATCGACGTGCTGGTGATCGGGGGCGGCAACGCAGCGCTGTGCGCTGCGCTGACGGCGCGCGAGGCCGGCGCCGAAGTGACGCTGCTCGAAGCGTCGCCGCGCGAATGGCGCGGCGGCAACTCGCAGCACACGCGCAACCTGCGCTGCATGCACGACGCGCCGCAGGACGTGCTGGTCGACGCCTACCCCGAGGAGGAATACTGGCAGGACCTGCTGAAGGTGACCGGCGGCGCCACCGACGAGGCGCTGGCGCGGCTGGTGATCCGCGCGTCGAGCAGCTGCCGCCCGTGGATGCACCGCCATGGCGTGCGCTTCCAGCCGTCGCTGTCGGGCGCGCTGCACACCGCGCGCACCAACGCGTTCTTCCTCGGCGGCGGCAAGGCATTGGTCAATGCGTACTACCGCAGCGCCGAGGCGCTCGGGGTCCAGGTCAACTACGACGCGCCGGTCGACCGGCTGGCACTGCGCGACGGCCACTTCGAGGCCGCGTTCGTCAACGGCGAGCGCATCGCGGCGCGCGCCTGCGTGCTGGCCGCGGGCGGCTTCGAATCGAACCTCGACTGGCTGCGCCAGGCCTGGGGCCACAATGCACGCGGTGAGAACCCGGTCGACAATTTCTTGATCCGCGGCACGCGCTACAACACCGGCACCGTGCTGCGCTTCATGCTCGATGCCGGCGCCGACGCGGTGGGCGATCCGACGCAGGCGCACATGGTGGCGATCGACGCGCGCGCGCCGCTGTATGACGGCGGCATCTGCACGCGCATCGACTGCGTGTCGCTGGGCATCGTCGTCAACCGCGAGGCGCAGCGCTTCTACGACGAAGGCGAGGACTTCTGGCCCAAGCGTTACGCGATCTGGGGCCGGCTCGTGGCGCAGCAACCCGGGCAGGTGGCCTGGTCGATCATCGATGCCAAGGCGCTCGGCCGCTTCATGCCGCCGGTGTTTCCCGGCGTGCGCGCTGACGCGCCGCGCGATCTCGCAGTGCGCCTGGGGCTCGACGAAGCGCGCTTCATGCGCACGCTGCACGACTACAACGCGGCGACGCGCGAGGGCACGTTCGACCACACGGCGCTCGACGATTGCCGCACCGAAGGGCTGTATCCGCCCAAGTCGCACTGGGCGCGCCGCCTCGACACGCCGCCGTTCTTCGGCTTCGCGCTCAAGCCCGGCGTGACCTTCACCTACCTCGGGCTGAAGACCGACGCGAGCGCGGCGGTGCAGTTCGCGGGCCAGCCGAGCGCGAACCTGTTCGTGGCCGGCGAGATGATGGCCGGCAACGTGCTCGGCAAGGGCTACACCGCCGGCGTCGGCATGAGCATCGGGACCGCATTCGGGCGCATCGCAGGCGCCAACGCGGCCGCGGTCGCACGGCAGGGGGCCGCCGCGCATGCACAAGCTTGAAGAGCTGACGCGACAGGCCGCCGCGTTGACGCGCGGCATGCCCAGCATCGAGGTGAGCGACGCGGCGCGCATGCTGCAGATCTGCAATGCTTGCCGTTACTGCGAAGGCTACTGCGCGGTGTTTCCGGCGATGACGCGGCGCCTGGCGTTCGACCGCGCCGACGTGCACTACCTGGCCAACCTGTGCCACAACTGTGGCGCGTGCCTGCACGCCTGCCAGTACGCGCCACCGCACGAGTTCGGCGTCAACCTGCCGCGCGCGATGGCACGCGTGCGCCAGCAGACCTGGGCCGAGCACGCGTGGCCGGCTGCGTTCGGCGCGCTGTACCGGCGCAACGGCGTGTGGGTCGCGCTCGCGCTGGTGGCGGCGCTGACGTTGTTCATCGCGCTGGCTGCGCTCGACCCCGGCGGCGGCTGGCGCATGCCGCCGCAGGGCGACTTCTATCGGGTGGTGCCGCACCGCCTGATGGTTGGCCTGTTCCTGCCGGTGTTCGTGTACGTCGTCGCGGTGCTGGCGATCGGCGTGCGCCGCTTCTTCATCGGCCTGCAGGCCGGCACGCCGACCAAGCCCGCGGTGCGCGACGCGGCGCGCGACGTGCTGACGCTGCGCTATCTCGACGGCGGCCACGGCGACGGCTGCAACGAAGCCGACGATGCCTTCACGTTGGCGCGGCGGCGCGCGCATCACCTGGTGTTCTACGGCTTCCTGCTGTGCTTCGCGGCCACCTGCGTCGCGACGCTGTACCACTTCGTGCTCGGCCAGCGCGCGCCCTACGAGTGGACCAGTGTGCCGAAACTGCTCGGCACGAGCGGCGGCGCTGCGCTCGCGCTCGGCAGCGCGTGGTTGTGGTGGCTGCACCGGCGCCGCCACCGGTTGCACCGCGAGCCGACCCAGACCGGGCTCGATCGCGGCTTCATCGCCCTGCTGTTCCTCACCGCCACCAGCGGGCTCGCGCTGGCGCTGCTGCGCAGCAGCGCGGCGATGCCGCTGCTGCTGTCGCTGCACCTGGCCACGGTGCTGGCCCTGTTCGTCACGCTGCCGTACGGCAAGTTCGCGCACGGTGTGTACCGCGGCGCCGCGCTGCTGAAGTGGGCGATCGAGAAGCGCCAGCCCGCACGCCTCGACGTCGGCGAAAGCTGACCCGTCGCCTTCAGGCGCTCTCGAGGTACGAGCGCGTCAGCACTTCGAACAGGTGGCCATCGGGGTCCTGGAAGTACACACCGCGCCCGCCGCCGAAGTGGTTGATCTCCCCGGGCTGCGTGCGCGCCGGGTCGGCCCAGATCTGCGGCACGCGCTCGCGCAAGCGCCCGAGCACGGTGTCGAAGTCGCGCTCCGACACCTTGAAGGCCAGGTGCTGCAGCGCGATCGGGTCGGTGGTCTCGTAGTAGTCGAGCGACGCGTCGTTCGACAACTCGACGACCAGGAAGTGCATGAACCGCCTGGCCGGCGGCAGGCCGAGGATCTCGGTGAGGAAGTGGCTCGACTTCGCCTGGTCGCGGCACCAGACGATGGTGTGGTTCAGCTGCACGTTCATCGCATCGGCTCCACCGGGCGAGCCATTCTGTGGTGGCCGCCGAGCGCGGCGCAACCGCGCCGCACGCCGTCCCGCGCCGCGGCGGGGTCATCGCTCGCACCGATCCGGCGCTGGCCGGGACGCAGGGGGCGTCATGGCGGCCAGCCTCACCGGCGCGGCCGTTGGCGGGCGCGATCCTGGCGATGACGCCAGCCGACGCGCACCCGGCCACGGGGCAGTGGTAACGGAAGCGCGGCACGGTGCAATGTCACGCCGCGCATTGCGCCCGGGCCCGGGCGAGGCGACACACTCCGAAGCAACTCGCCCGTTCTGCCGTGCCGCTACCCCAACGCCGCCGCTGCCGTCACCGGTGCCACCACGGGCATCAGAGGACGCGGTCGCGCGCGTGCCCGCACCGGCTCCTGCGGCCCCTTGACCACGACGCGGTCGTCACCGACCAGCGAGAAGGCGGTGGCGTGGCGGGTCGCCCAATCGGCGCGGGTGATGGTGTACTCGCACAGCGCCGCCTGGTAGCCCATCTCGGTGTCGCGCTCGACCATCCGCCCAGGCGTCATGCCCACCGCTTCCATCAGGCGGCACGAGCCGCGGTTCTCCAGCGCCGAGGCGCCCAGCAGCAGCTGCACCCGATCGGACAGCGCGAACGCCGCCGAGACGCACAAACGCCCCAATTCGAGGCTGTAGCGGCCATGCCAGAACTTGTCGTGCAGCCAAATGCCCATTTCGATGGTACCGGGCAGCGTGGCGTGCGGTTGAAACCGGAACAGCGCGATGAACTCTCCAGTCGCGCGCCGAACGGCCGATAACGCGGTCAAGCGCCCGCGTCTGGACGCCTCCATGATCATGCGCACCCGCCTCAGCACCATCTCTTCGTTGTCGGGCCGTGGCCACAACAGATGGCGGTTGAACTGCGGATTGCGCGTGGCCACGTACAGCGGCCAGGCGTCACACAAAGCGACCGGGCGCAGCGCCACCCGCTCGCTGAAGCTGCACTCAAGGGCTTGAGTGAGCTCGAGGAAATCGAACTCCATCCTGCCTACCCCAACGACTGTTCTAACTACCCCACCTCTGACGGAACGATATCAGAGCAAACGCCCCGGGAGTGCAACCAATGCGCCGCGATGTTGTCGAGTCACTGTTCGGACCCCTCGAGGGACTTGACCTCGATCATCTGTTGATGCAGGCAGGCGAGGCGATCGTCTACGTCGACTCGGACTGGACGGTGCGCTACTGCAACTCGATCTACCTCTCCAACCTCGGGCTCAGCCGGTCCGAGGTGGTGGGCAAGACGCCGTTCGAGTACTTTCCCAACTTCAAGCGCTCGATCTTTTACGAGTCGATCGAGCGCTGCCGGCGTGAGCGAAAGCCGACCGCCAAGATCGGTTATTCGACGGTCCTGGACCGCTGGCTCATGGTGCGTGTTTTCCCGACTGGCGAAGGCATGATGATGCTGGCAAACGATGCCTCCGAGAGCGTCGTGCGCCAGTACCAGCTGGCACAGCAGGTGCTGAAGGATCCGCTCACGGGGATCCCGAACAAGCTCGGCCTCGTCAACGACCTCGAAGGCCTGTTCGAGCGCAACGACGCGTTCTCGCTGCTGGTGATCGGCCTGGACCGCTTCCGCAGCATCAACGACGCGCTCGGTTACGCCGGCGGCGACATGGCGCTGCTCGAGGTGGCCTCGCGCCTGCAGCAGGCGACGATGCCGGGCGAGCAGCTGTACCGCCTGAACGGCGACGAGTTCTGCGTGCTGCAGAAGCAGGAGCCCGAGCTGATCCAGTTCCGCGCCAACGTGTTCATGGAGGTCGCGCGCCAGCCCCTGGTGCTGCACGGCCACCGCTTCGTGCTCGGCGCCAGCGCCGGCACCGTGGTGCGCGACTTCGAGTGCCCCGACCCCGAGCAGATGCTCAAGCGCGCCGCGCTGGCGCTGCGCCATGCCAAGAAGACCCACCGCGGCGGCCTGGTGACCTACGAACCGGCGCTCGAACGCTCGTCGCAGCTGCGCACCGCGCTCGAAGCCGAACTGCGCGCCGCCATCGAGTCGCAGCAGCTGATGCTGGTGCTGCAGCCCAAGGGGTCGCTGGCCGACGGCACGCTGGTGGGCGCCGAGGCGCTGATTCGCTGGGCGCATCCGCGCCGGGGCATGGTGTCGCCGGCGGAGTTCCTGCCGCTGGCGCACGACGCCGGCCTGATGGCCACCATCGACCAGCTGGTCCTTAAGCAGGCGCTGCATCACATCAGCACGCTGTACGCCACCGGCATCCACGTGCCGGTGAGCATCAACCTGTCGGTGCAGTCGCTCGGCGACGTCTGCATGGTCGAGCGCGTGCGCGAGGCGCTGCGCGCCGCCACGCGGCGCCGGATGGTCGCCGACGTCCCGCTGGGCGCCTTCCTGTCCGGCGGGATCGACTCCTC
>Ga0068865_100002090_pt1 | contig 11793 bp, 8 predicted proteins | sample KBSMisM12_FD_75293 | JGI IMG/M metagenome (GOLD analysis project Ga0068865, IMG submission 75293) | Miscanthus rhizosphere microbial communities from Kellogg Biological Station, Michigan, USA - KBS Miscanthus M1-2 | ecosystem: Host-associated > Plants > Roots > Rhizosphere > Soil ...
ACGCACCGGCCTGGGCTGGTGGCTGATGGCCATCCAGCTGGCGCTCGTGCTGCTGGTGGCCGCCGGCATCACCTGGTACGCGAGCGGCATGCTGCACGATCTGGCCGACCAGCAGGGCAAGGCGCGCGTGCAGCTCGCGGCCACCACCGCGCGCGAGGACCTGCGGCGCATCGGCGAGGACGCGCACGCGACCGCGCGCGCGCTCGCCGACCGTCCGACGCTGCAGCGCCTGCTCGCCCAGGGGCAGAGCGAGGCGCTGCCGCCGTTCCTGCGCCACTGGTGCGAGGCCGGCGGGGTGGATGCCTGCGCGGTGCTCTCCGGCAAGACCGTGGTGGCGGTCTCGGGCCCGGCGCTCGACTGGCAGCAGATCGTGACCGCCGCCGCCGAGCAGGGCGGCAGCTTCATGGCGCTGCCCTCGACCGAGCACGTGCCGCTGCTCGGGTCGCGCGCGGCCCTGAGCGATGCGGGACTCACCGTGTACGTGGTGCGGCGCCTGGACGAGAAGCTCGCGCACGAGCTCAGCGAGCAGGTCGGCGCGGAGGTGCGCCTCATCGACTACCGCAGCTACACCAGCGCCGCGGTGAATGCGTTCACGCCGCTGTACTCCGCCGCCCTGGCCGACGGGCACTCGGCGGTGCAGCGCATCGATTCGCAGGAGGTCTACGCCGCGAGCGTGCCGGTGTTCGCCTCCAGCGGTGAGGCCATCGCGCTCATCGCCGCCCTGCTGCCGACCACGGCGGTGGACACCCCGACGCGGCACCTGGTGCACAAGCTGCTGCTCACCGCCCTCATCCTCGCGGCACTGGCGCTGTTTGCCGGGGTGGTGCTGAGCGAACTCATCGCGCGCCCGGTGCGCGCGCTCACCGCCGCGGCCATGCGCCTCGGGGCCGGGGACTTCTCCGCCTCGATCCCGGCCGGTGGCGCGGCCGAGGTCGGGGCACTGGCGCGCACCATGGAGGACATGCGCCGCAACCTCATCGACCTCACGAGCACCCTCAGAAGGCGCGAGGCGGAGGCCCAGGCGGTGCTCGCCGGGATCGTCGAAGGCGTGTACGCCGTCGACAAGAACCGCACCATCCGCTACCTCAACCCCCAGGCGGCGAAGCTGCTCGGCGTCACCCCGGAGCAGGCCGTGGGGCGCTTCTGCGGCGACGTGCTCAGCCCGCGCGACGAGGACGGGCGGCGCCCCTGCGATTACCGCTGCCCGATCGTCGCGGCGCGCGGCGCCGGCAGCGCCAAGGCCGTCGAGCAGCTGCACGCGCCCGCCGGCGTGCGCACCACCGTCATCACCAGCGCCGCGCCGGCCGATGGCCTGCAGGTGCAGGTGATCCGCGACGAGACCGAACTGGAGGCCGTGCGGCGCGCGCGCGACTCGGTGCTCGCCAACATCAGCCACGAGTTCCGCACGCCCCTCGCCGCGCAGCTGGCCTCCATCGAGCTGCTGCTGGCCGGGCTCGACCACATGCCGGCGGCGCAGCAGCGCGAACTCGTGGCCTCGCTCGAGCGTGGCACGCTGCGCCTGACGCAGCTCATCGACAATCTGCTCGAGAGCGTGCGCATCGAGTCGGGCCAGCTCGCCATCCGCCGCCAGAGCATCGCCCTGCCGGAGGTGATCGAGGACGCCGCGATGCTGGTCGGCTCGCTGCTGCGCCAGCGCGGGCAGCAGCTGCTCATTGCCCTGCCCGAGGAGCTGCCGCTGGTGAACGGCGACAAGACGCGCCTCACGCAGGTGTTCGTGAACCTGCTCGCCAACGCCAACAAGTTCGCCCCCGAGGGCAGCAGCGTGCACGTCGGGGCGCTGGCCGAGGGCGCGCGGGTGCGCGCCTGGGTCGAGGACGAAGGCCCGGGGCCGGCGGCCGGTGACAGTGCGCTGCTGTTCGCACGCTTCCGCCGCGGCGGCACCGAGCCGGAGCCGGCGGGGCTCGGCCTGGGGCTGTGGCTGGTGAAGTCGATCATCGAGCGCCATGACGGCAGCGTCAGCTTCGAGCGCACCGCCGCCGGCCGCACGCGCCTTACCGTGACACTGCCAGTGGAGAACCCCTAGATGAAGGTACTGGTCGCCGACGATGATGCGGACCTGCGCGATCTCATCGCCTTCACCCTCACGCAGGCCGGCTACCTGGTCATCAAGGCGGGCGACGGCCCGACCGCGCTCAAGCGCTTCGAGGACGAGTCACCGGATTTGATCGTGCTCGATATCAACATGCCGGGCCTCAGCGGCTTTCAGGTGTGCGAGGCGATCCGCCGGCGCTCGCGCGTGCCGGTCATGATGCTCACGGTGCGCGGCGAGGAGGAGGACCTGGTGCGCGCGCTCGGGCTCGGCGCCGATGACTATCTCAACAAGCCCTTCAGTCCCCGCACGCTCCTGGCGCGCATCAAGGCGCTGCTGCGGCGCGCCGGGATGGAGAGCAGCGCGCCGCTCGAGGTGGGGCGGATGCGGCTGGATCTGGAGGAATACACCGTGCGCATCGGCTCCGCCGAAGCGGTGCGGCTCACCAAGCTGGAACTGCGCCTGCTGCAGATGCTGCTCGCCAACGCCGGCCACACCGTGAACTCCGACCGCCTGCTGGTGCAGGTGTGGGGCCACCGCAGCGGCGGGGACCGGCAGCTGCTGAAGCAGCTGGTGCACCGCCTGCGGCAGAAGATCGAGGCCGATCCGGCGGCGCCGGCGCTGCTGCGCACCGCCGCGGCGGGCTACAAGCTCATCGTCGACTGACGCGAAGGTTCCCTAGGGGGCGGTGATCTGGTCGAACACGCCGCCGTCCTTGAAGTGCGTGGCTTGCGCACTCGCCCAGCCACCGAAGTCGGCGATGGTGGCGAGCTTGAGTTCGGGAAACTGCTGCGCGTACTTCGCCGCCACGTCCGCATCACGCGGACGGTAGAAGTTGCGCGCGATGATCTCCTGGCCCTGCTTGCTGTAGAGGTAGCCGAGGTACGCCTGCGCCACCTCGCGCGTGCCGCGGCGCAGGGCCACGGTGTCCACCACCGCCACCGGAGGTTCGGCGAGGATGCTCACCGAGGGCACGACCATCTGGACCTTGTCGGCGCCGATCTCGCGCAGCGCCAGCAACGCCTCGTTCTCCCAGGCCAGCAACACATCACCGAGGCCGCGCTGCACGAAGGTGGTGGTCGAGCCGCGCGCGCCGGTGTCGAGCACCGGCACGTTCCTGTAGAGGCGCGTCACGAACTCGCGCGCACTCGCCTCGTCGGCGCCGGGCTGCGCCCTGGCCCAGGCCCACGCGGCCAGGTAGTTCCAGCGCGCGCCACCGGAGGTCTTGGGGTTCGGCGTGATCACGCCGATGCCGGGGCGCACCAGGTCACCCCAGTCATGGATGCCCTTGGGGTTGCCCTTGCGCACCAGGAACACGATGGTGGAGGTGTAGGGGGAGCTGTTGTTCGGCAGCAGGCTCTGCCAGTTCAGCGGCAAAAGCTTGGCGGCCGCGGCGATGGCGTCGATGTCGGCGGCCAGCCCCAGCGTCACCACGTCCGCCTGCAGGCCGTCGATCACGGAGCGCGCCTGCTTGCCCGAGCCCCCGTGCGACTGATCCACGCGCACCTCCTGGCCGGACTTCTCCTTCCAGTAGCGGGCGAACGCGGCGTTGTAATCCGCGTACAGCTCGCGCGTCGGGTCGTAGGAGACGTTCAGCAGCTGCACGCGACCGGCGGTGGAGTTGCTGCGCTGCTCGCAGGCGGGCAGCGTGCAAAAGACGAGGAGCAGCGCGAGCAGGCGCGCCGAGCGCACCGCAAGGGTTCGGGAGGTCATCGCGCGATGCTAGCCGCGCGCCGGTCCGCTGTCAGTCGGCGACAGGTTACGGCTTGGTTATAGGAAACCCAAGCGCGCGCAGCAGGTGCGGCCTGAGTGCCGTGGCGGCGGCGGCCACCGTGGCCGGTCCGCCGAGCTCGGACAGCTGCGTCATCCGCAGACCCTCGTAGCCGCAGGGGTTGATGCGCCCGAAGGGCGCAAGGTCGAGCGCCACGTTCAGCGCCAGGCCGTGGTAGCTGCCCTGGCGGCGCACGCGCACGCCGACGCTCGCGAGCTTGGCGCCCGCGACGTAGACGCCCGGCGCGCCGCGGCGGCACTCGGCGCGCACGCCGCACTGCGCGGCGAGGTCGATCACGGCACGCTCGAGCGCGGTGACGAAGTCGCGCACCCCGAGGGCGGCGCGCTTCAGGTCGATGAGCGGATACACCACCAGCTGCCCGGGACCGTGGTAGGTCACCTGCCCGCCGCGATCGACCTGCACCACCGGGATGTCCGCGGGGTCGAGCAGGTGCGTGCGGCTGGCGTTGACGCCGAGGGTGAACACCGGCGGGTGCTCCAGGAACCAGATCTCATCCGGCGTCGCCGCGGTGCGCTCGGCGGTGAACTTCTGCATGGCCCGCCACGCGGGCTCGTAAGGCACGAGCCCGAGCTCACGCAACAGCGGCGCCGGCGCGGCTGCGCCGCTGCCGCCCGCCGGCACGGCCCTGGCGGCGGGGGCGCTCATGGGGCGGCGCTGGCGTTGCTGAGACCGGCGTTGTTGCGGTTCAGCGCCTGCTCGGCGCGGTAGCTCGAGCGCACCAGCGGGCCGGAGACGCACTCGAGAAAGCCGAGCGCGAGGGCCTGCTCGCGGTAGCGGTCGAACTGCGCCGGCGTCACGAAACGCTCGACCGCCAGGTGATTCACCGTCGGGCGCAGGTATTGGCCAAGGGTCACGAGGTCCACGCCGGCGGCGCGCAGGTCGCAGAGCGTGGCGTGGATCTCCGCCTCCGTCTCCCCGAGGCCCAGCATCAGGCTGCTCTTGGTGAGTACCCCGGGGCGGTGCGCCTTGGCGGCCGCGAGCACCGCGAGCGTCTGCTCGTAGCCGGCGCGCGGATCGCGCACCGGGTGCGTCAGGCGGCGCACGGTCTCGATGTTCTGCGCGAACACCTCGATGCCCGCATCCACCACGGTCGCGACATCGGCCGCGACGCCGCGGAAGTCCGGTGTCAGCGCCTCCACGGCGGTGCCGGGATTGCGGCGCTTGATGGCGCGCACGCAGGCCGCGTAGTGCGCCGCGCCGCCGTCGCTGAGGTCGTCGCGATCGACGGAAGTGAGCACGACGTAGCGCAGCTTCATGAGCTGCACCGTGCGCGCGGCGTTCTCCGGCTCCTCCGGGTCGAGCCAGCCGTGCGGGTTGCCGGTGTCGACCGCGCAGAAGCGACACGCGCGCGTGCACACCGCGCCCATCAGCATGATGGTGGCGGTGCCGGCGTTCCAGCACTCACCGATGTTCGGGCACTTGGCCTCCTCGCACACGGTGGCGAGGCGGTGCTCCTTCACCAGCGCCCTCACGCTGCTGAAGCCGGCTCCGCTCGGGGCGCGGGCCCGCAGCCACGGGGGCTTGCGCAGGGGGGCCTGCGGCGGGTTCGCGGCGCCGGCCTTGATGCCGTCGCGGACAGCCGTAAATCCTTGAGAAGTAAGGTATTTCTCGCCGCTACGCGCCGGCGCGGCCTCGGCCACGACCGGGATGTCCTTGAGGCTCGACATGGGCGCTCATTGTAACCCACGCAGGCGCGCGTCCAGGCTCGCCAGCCGCTCCGGGGTGCCCACGTCGCACCACTCACCGCCGAAGAGCTCACCGCGCAGGCGGCGGGCGGCAATGGCGCGGTTCAGCAGCGGCAGCAGCGGAAAGCGCCCGGCCTCGCAGCCGGCGAAGAACTGCGGGCGGTACACCCCGACGCCCGAGTAGGTGAAGCGCTCGGCGGCGCCCGCGGTGAGCCAGCCGTCCTCGAGCCCGAAGTCCCCGCGCGGGTGGTGCACGGGGTTTCGGATGAGCATCAGGTGCGCGAGCGCCTGCGGCTCCAGGGTGAGCGCGCCGAAGTCCATGTCCGTCCAGACATCGCCGTTCACCACCAGGAAGGGTCCGTCGCCGAGCAGCGGCAGCGCGCGGAAGATGCCGCCGCCGGTCTCAAACGGCACCGGCCCTTCCTCGCTGTAGGTGATGGCGACCCCGAATGCCGCCCCGTCGCCGAGCGCCGCGCGCAGCTTCTCCCCCAGCCAGGACAGATTGATGACGACCTCGCGGATGCCGGCGCGCGCGAGCGCTGCGAGGTGCCAGGCGATCAGCGGCCTGCCGCCCACGCTCAGCAGTGGCTTGGGCAGCGTGTCGGTGACCGGACGCATGCGCTCGCCGCGGCCGGCTGCCAGCACCATCGCCTTCATGCCGGCACGCCGGCGAGCGGCCTGCCGGCGGCCACCGCGGCGTTGGCGCGCGGCAGGGCGGCAACCACGCGCGCCTCGAGAAAGGCCGAGAAATCCTTAAGCTCCGCGTAGCGCGTGCAGGTATCGCGCACGTAGTCGAGCGTGCGCGGCAGGTCGGCCAGGTAGCCGGGCTTGCCGTCCCGGTAGCACAGGCGGCAGAAAATGCCGAGCACCTTCAGGTGCCGCTGCACGCCGATGAGGTCGAACCAGCGCAGGAACTGCGCGTCACTGGCGCCGGCCGGGCCGCCCTGGGCTTGGAGGCGCGCGCGGTAAGCGTGCACCCAGCCCACCACGCGCTCGCGCGGCCAGGCGATGTAGCAGTCCTTCAGCAGCGACACCAGGTCGTACCCGACCGGGCCGCGCAGCGCGTCCTGGAAATCGATGATGCCGGGGTTGCCCGCCGGCCTGAGCATGAGGTTGCGCGAGTGGTAGTCGCGATGCACGAACACGGCCGGCTGCGCGAGTGCCTCGCGGATCAGGAACTCGAACGTGGCGGCGATCAGGCCCGCTTCCTCCGGCGTCGCGGGCTGCGCGAGATGGCGCGCGAGGAACCACTCCGGCATCAGCGCGAGCTCACGCGCCAGCTCAGCGCGCCCGTAAGGCGCCAGCTGCGCCGCGCCCGCCTGCGCCTGCAGCTGGATCACGGCGAGCGCGCCCAGGGCATCCGCGTACAGCGGCTCCGGATCGGCGCCCGCCAGGAGGCGCTCGAGATACGGTGTGCTGCCGAGGTCCTCCAGCAGCAGCAGCCCGCGCGCCACGTCGCGCTCGTGCACGTGCGGCACGTGCACGCCGACCGCTTCGAGCAGCTGCGACACCTTCAGGTACGGGCGCACGTCCTCCTTGTCGGCGGGCGCATCCATGACGATGTAGGTGCCCTGCGCGGTAAAAGCGCGAAAGTAACGCCGGAAACTGGCGTCGCTGGAGGCCGGCTCGATCCTGGCAACCGCCAGGCGCAGCTCACGCGCGAGCCAATTCTCAATGAGCGCGAGTCGCGCGTCGGTTTCAAGCATGTGAAGCGTCGAGGTTTTTCGGCCCGCGTTGCTGTGTCGCGCCATTATAATGCCGCCCTTAATGCCGCGTTCGAGCCCATTTGTACTGGCGATCCTCTCGATCGTCGGCATCCTGCCCGCGGCGGCGGCTGAGGAACCGCCGTGCCCGTCACAGATTCCCGCCAGCGCCGTCCCGGCGCCGGCCGCCGCGCCGCCCGCGAGCGCCCCCGACGACGGCACCGTCAACATATCCAGTGACCAGGCGACGCTCGGCGTCGATGGCAAAGGCCTGCTCAAGGGCAACGTCGAGATGCGCCGCGGCGAGCGCGAGATCCACGCCAACGAGGTGCAGTACGACCGCAACACGGGCGCCATCGAGTCGCACGATCACATCGACTACAAGGATCCGCTGGCCCACGTGACCGGGGCGGCCGGCACCTACTCCGCCGAGCAGGGTGTCGCGTTCAAGTCGGCCGAGTTCAGCCTGCGCCAGCGGGCCGCGCGCGGCACGGCCGATGAGCTGCGGCTCACGCCCGAGGGGGTGCTCGACCTGAAGGGCGTGACCTTCACCACCTGCCCGGCGAATGACAACTCCTGGCGCATACGCGCGAGTGACATCACGCTCGACACGCGCAGCAAGATCGGCACCGGACATGATGCGCGCATCGAATTCATGGACGTGCCGCTGCTTTATCTGCCGTGGCTGTCGTTTCCCTTGAGCGGCGAGCGCAAGAGCGGGTTCCTGTTTCCGGGCATCGGCAACAGCTCCACTGGCGGCTTTCAGCTCTCGCTGCCGTACTACTGGAACATCGCCCCGAACGCGGACTTCACCTTCGAGCCCAAGGAGTACACCAAGCGCGGCGTGGACCTCGGCGGCGACCTGCGCTTCCTCACCGAGCGTCAGCACGGCGAGCTCGACTGGAACTACCTGCCCTACGACAGCAACTTCGGCGCGAGCCGCAGCCGCGTGCGACTCAACGAGGTGGCCGAGCTGAACGGCGGCGTGCGCCTAACGGTCAGCGCCGAGAACGTGAGCGACACGGAGTTCTTCGAAGACTTCTCCCAGGGGCCGGAAGGGGCGAGTACCGCGTTCCTGAACCGCAGCGCCGCCCTTACCTACCGCAGCGAACACTGGCGCGTCGAGGCCACGGCCCAGGATTTCCAGACGATTGACGTCGTCAACCTGGTGGGCTCGCAGCGCCCCTATGCGCGCCTGCCGCGACTGCAGGTGGACGCTGACTATGGCGTGGGCTCCGGCCTCGCGCTGCGCTACGGCTTTGACTCGGAGATCGTCGACTTCCACCGCGACATCGAGGGTCCCGACAACAACGGCTGGCGCGCGGACCTGATGCCGCGCGTCGCGCTCGATCTGAGCGGCCCGGGCTATTTCGTGCGCCCGGCGCTCGCCTACCGTGTGACCCAATACGAGCTGGACACCCTCGGCCCCGACCAGCTCGAGCGCGCACCCTCACGCTCGCTGCCGCTGGCAAGCTTCGACGCCGGCATGCAGTTCGAGCGGCTCACCGGCTCGCGCGATCAGCGCAAGATCACCCTGGAGCCGCGCCTGCTCTACCTCTACGTGCCGTATCGCAATCAGGACCAGCTGCCGGTGTTCGACACCGCAGTGCCGGATCTGAATCCGGTGGAGCTGTTTCGCACCAACCGCTACGTCGGCGCGGACCGCGTGAGCGATGCCAACCAGCTGAGCGCCGGCATCACCACGCGCCTGCTGGATGCCGGCGCCGGGCGGCAGTTCCTCGCCGGTACCTTCGGGCAGACCTATTACTTCCAGACCCCGCGCGTCACGCTGCCGTTTGAGACCCCGATCAGCGGCAAGCGCTCGGATTTCGTGGCGCAGATTGCGCTGACCGCCTTCCAGGACTGGAGCGCGGACATCGACGTGCAGTGGGACCCGTCGAACCAGCGCAGCGAGCGCACCCTGATGAACGTGCAGTACAAGCCGGCCGAGAACTCGGTCATCAACCTGGCCTACCGCTACCAGCGCTTCCAGTTCATCGAGCAGCCCGGCGTGCCCTCGTACTGGCAGGGGTTCGACCAGCTGGAGCTCTCCGGCGCCTGGTCGATCCAGCGCAACTGGGACCTCTTCATCAAGGATGTCTACGCCCTGCGCGATTACTCGCCCGTCGGGGGCAGCACCGCGACCCCGCCTCCCGTGGAGGAGACCCACGGGGAACTGGAGCGCTTTGTCGGGTTACAATACCGCTCCTGCTGCTGGCGGGCGCGTGTGGGGGTGCGGCGCTTCGTGAACAATCACGATGGCCGGCAGGACACCGCAATCTGGCTGCAGCTGGAACTCGCGGGCCTCGCCAGTGTCGGATCGGCGTCGGATGCCTTCCTCACCGAGGAAATCCGGGGCTACAGGCCCCCGGAGGCCACCACACCCAAGAATCCGGGCCCTCTGAAGAGCGTCTGGTAAGGAACATCAGGAAAATGCGGCGGTTTTTCAGTGCTTTGATGCCGGGCTTGGGCCTGGCGGTCCTTGCGGCCGGCGGCTCGGCCGCCTGGGCCCAGACCCGCGAGCTGGCCACCCAGGGGGAGCTGCTTGATCGCGTGGTCGCCATCGTCAACGACGGCGTGGTCCTCAACAGCGACCTGGACGCCCAGGTGGTGGCCGTCACCGAGCGCCTGCACGAGCAGAAACTCGAGCTGCCGCCGCAGAACGTGCTGCGCCAGCAGGTGCTCGAGCGGCTGGTGCTGCAGGAGATCCAGGTGCAGCACGCCAGCAAGGCGGGGGTCAAGGTCTCGGATGAGAACGTCAACGCGGCGCTGCAGGATGTGGCGAAACGCAACAACATGACCCTCACCCAGCTGCCCGAGGCACTCGGCAAACAGGGCGTGGACTACGCCGCCTACCGCGAGGAGATCCGGCGCGAGATCACCCTGCAGCTGCTGCGCCAGCGCGATGTCCTGCAACGCATCAGCGTCACCCCGCGCGAGATCGATCAGTTCCTGGAGAAGCAGGCCAAGGCCCCTTCCGAGCACAACGAATACAACGTCTCGCACATCCTCATCGCGGTGGGACAGGAAGCCACCCAGGCGCAGCTGGATGCAGCCGCCAAGCGCGCCACGGAGGTCTACGAGCGCGCCAAGGGCGGCGAGGACTTCGCCAAGCTGGCGGTCGCCTATTCCAACAGCCAGACCGCCTTCGAGGGCGGCGCGCTCGGCTGGCGCAAGGGCAGTGAGCTGCCGACCTTCCTCGCCGATTTCATCTCCAAGCTCAAGCCCGGGGAGGTGAGCGAGCCGCTGCGCACGCCGACCGGCTACCACATCATCCGCCTCAACGAGGTGCGCGGCGGCGGCGCAGCGCAGGGCGTGGAGGAGCAGGTGCACGTGCGCCACATCCTCATGAAGACCAACGAGCTCGCCGACGATGCCACCGTGAAGCAGAAGCTGAACACGCTGCGCGACCGCATCCTCAAGGGTGACGACTTCGCGGGCCTCGCGAAGACGCTGTCCGAGGATCCCGGCTCCGCCAGCGACGGCGGCGACCTGGGATGGGCCGGCCCGGGCACCTTCGTGCCCGAGTTCGAGCAGGCGGTGGGGCTGCTGAAGGACGATGAGATCAGCGAGCCCTTCCACACCCAGTACGGCTGGCACATCGCGCAGGTGCTGGGGCACCGCCGCTTCGACAACAGCGACGACCTCAAGCGCCGCCAGGCCATGGAAGCGATCCGCGCCGGCAAGGCCGACGAGGAAACCGAGCTGTGGCTGCGCCGCATGCGGGACGAAGCCTACGTCGAGTACAAGTCCTAAGATCCCGCGCATCGCGTTGACCTCGGGCGAGCCGGCCGGCGTCGGGCCGGAGCTGTGCGTGGCGCTCGCCGCCCAGCACTTGCCCTGCGAGCTCGTGTGCCTTGGTGACCGTGAGCTGCTCGCCGCCCGGGCACGGCAACTGCGTCTGCCGGTTGAGCTGGTGCCTTATGTGCCGGGGGGCGCGCGCGTCGCGCACACCCCGGGCAGACTCCTGGTGGCGCACGAGCCGCTGGCCTCGCCGAGCGTTCCGGGCACCCCCGACATCCGCAACGCCCGCTACGTGCTGCGGCTGCTCGACCTCGCCATCGACGGCGCGCTCACGGGGGAGTTCGACGCCCTGGTCACCGCGCCGGTGCACAAGGGCCTCATCAACGATGCCGGCATCCCCTTCACCGGGCACACGGAATATCTGGCGGCGCGCGCCGGAGGCGGGCCTGCCGTGATGCTGCTGACCACGGGCGAGCTGCGCGTGGCGCTGGCCACCACGCACCTGCCGCTCAAGGCGGTGAGCGCCGCGCTCAGCATCGAGTCACTGTGCGCTACGGCCACCACGCTCGCGGCCGCCCTCACGCGCTTCTGGGGCATCCCCGCCCCGCGCATCGCGGTGTGCGGCCTGAACCCGCACGCCGGCGAGGGTGGGCATCTCGGGGACGAGGAACTGCGCACCATCGCACCGGCGGTGGCGCGCCTGAAGGCGAACGGCATCCACGCCACCGGCCCGCTGCCGGCGGATACGGTGTTCGTGCCCCAGGTGCTGGCGGGCTTCGATGCCGTGCTGGCGATGTACCACGACCAGGGACTGCCGGT
>Ga0068865_100002091_pt1 | contig 11788 bp, 8 predicted proteins | sample KBSMisM12_FD_75293 | JGI IMG/M metagenome (GOLD analysis project Ga0068865, IMG submission 75293) | Miscanthus rhizosphere microbial communities from Kellogg Biological Station, Michigan, USA - KBS Miscanthus M1-2 | ecosystem: Host-associated > Plants > Roots > Rhizosphere > Soil ...
TCACATAGGTTTCGGTGCCCTTTTGACCGGAATTCCTAAACGAAACGTACCAGTTGGTGTCTGCGTTATTTGCAACTATGCGGGCGCCAAACGATCTCGTTGGCGAGACGTCATAGCTTGCAGTAACGACGTGCTGCTGGTCGTGGCCCTCGAAGTTTTGGAATGCGCCGGAGTAATCGAGCACCAGGTGCTTGAAAATCAGAACGGTCGCGTTTGGTCCGAAGAACGTGTACGATTCGCCGGCCTGTTTGCCTGAGATGCCAACGACTCCCCATTGATGAAATCGATCCGACACGTTGTGGACAGCCTGGAAGTAGACATATCTATCCACGAGCCCGTCGAATGTGTCGGCGGTATATGAAGTGTAAAGGTCCCAATCGTCGCGGGTGTTGACATCTAGTTCGTATGCGCCCCCTTGTTGAAAAGGGTCGCCATTCGAATGGTAAGTGTAGTCGTAGCTCGCGTCGAATGTGAGAGACCTCAGAGTCCCCTTTTGATAGTTCGCGCCCCATAAGACTACAGGTCGTATTCCGCGGATGCCAGTAAATGGCACAAAGCCCAGATCATTTTCAAACTCGTCACCGACATCGAGAAAACGGGCGGCCCAAAACAGGAACTTATCTCCGTAACTTACGTAGGCGCCTTTATTCCATGCAGAATTGCCTCGACCAGCCGAATGAGCAAAATCACCGCTGACGCTAAATTTTCCCCATCTACCCTCGGGGCTCAAGACGGCCACGGAGTTTGAGCCATCTCTTCCTGAGGCGTTCAACATCATGGTCTTGATTGCGACCGTCCCTGAAAGATCGTGACGATATCGCGCGACGAGATCGTTTCGTTTCCCGAAATCAGTCACGTTTAGAATTCCGATTGAATCGGCGGGCGTCAACTTTCCATACAGTTTCGTGCCGAAATCAAAATCAGGAATTCTTCGGGAATAAAAGAAAGTTCCTACTGAATTGATTTGAGAGTTGAGATTGTCGGCTCCTTCTAAGAAGAACGGCCTCCTTTCATCCAAGAGTCTTTCGCCGTGTTGGAATTGGATGCTCTCTACCGCGCCCTCGATCGTGCCGAAGTCTGGGTTGAGGCTTCCAACTGCGGTGAGTTCAGGGGTGATCGTGTAGCGTGCATCGAGACCGGCACGTGCACCTGATCTGTGGTCGCTGATACTCGGCGCGATGTAAGGAAGGAGCGAGAGACTCGGCTTGTATTTTGTGAAAGGAGGCTGAACGCCTGTCCAAATTCCCTCCTGATCTGCATAAACGTTTGGGCCAATGTTGCTCCAACATCCATTCGTTTGCGTTCGGAATTGGAATCGAAAGAAGTTGATGCCCATGTCGGTTGGCTTTGCACTCGACGGATAGTTGAGGATTTGCCATGGAATGCGCATCTCAACCGTCCAACCATCTCCGACTTTCTTGACTGCGGCATCCCAATCTCCCTTCCACTCGGATTTGTTTCCTCTACCTCCGGCGATTCTCACGGACTTCGTGCCGATTGCGTTTACAGAGAATCGCGTGAGGTCTTCGGGCCGACGCGCGAGAAATGGATCGAGCACAAGCTCAACGTTGTCTTCCTTCTCCGTCACAAACGTTTCGTTTTTTTGGTATTTCCAGTCACGAACTGTCTCCCGGGCCGTGATCCCTTCGGGTTGGCTATCGTGACAGTAAAACGCTGCATAAATATATTGAGCGTCGTACGCGACCCAAGCCGTTGTCTGTTCGGCTGGGGCAGGCGTCGCCCCGGCGAGGAAATCAAAGAATCCTTCCGCTTTCGGGGCCGACTGCCAAACCGCATCGCTAACGTCACCATCGATGACCGGAGGTGTGTCCGTCTTCATGGCCGAAATCGGGCGTTTGGATTGTTGGGCAAATGCGAGAGCGCTGAGGAGCGCCGCGGAAATAGCTAGAGCGAATTTCATGGCGGAGGTTGGCCAGGACTGAAGCATTCCGATTCTAACACGACCTGCGTATAAGAGATTCGCGGCGTGACCGCTCAGCGCGGTTATTAGGGCGTGCTGACTTCCGCCGAAATCTTCTTGAGGTCGTTCGTTAGCTGGTTTTGGCGCTGCAAATCCGTTGGAACGCGATCTCCCGGATTTGCGGCTCGATCCTTGGCAAGATCGGAAAGGAGCATGTTGAACGCATCAAGCCAAAGCTTGTCACCGGCGCTTCCTCTCTCACGGATCGCTTCCTCAATCCGAAGAAGGCAGTCCCGAGTCTTTCTGAAGTCAAGAGGTACGACGGGCATTAGGAGATCAATCTACCTTTTGTGGTCTTTTTGAGCCTGATTATGAATTTGTGTTCACGCATTTTGATGTCGTTCGCCTTTCTTCATTGTTGTGCCGCGTAGAGCTGCAGGGCTGGGGTAGCGTCTTAGTGAGATGGAACTTGGAATGATTGGATTGGGGAGAATGGGCGCGAACATGGTGCTCCGCTTGATGAAGGCGGGACACACGTGTTTTGTGAGCGATCCGAATCCCGCGGCGGTCTCCACGCTGATTGAGAAGGGAGCGGTTGGCTCGACTTCTCTCAAAGAGATGATCGAAAAGATGGCAAAGCCCCGAGCGATTTGGATGATGGTTCCAGCGGGCGTCGTTGATTCCGTGTTGTCTTCTTTAACGCCTTTGCTTTCTTCCGGCGATGCGATCATCGATGGCGGCAATTCTTACTATCACGACGACATCCGGCGTTCCTCGGAGCTGAAAGCCAAAGGGATCGATTATATCGACGCGGGGACGAGCGGCGGCGTCTGGGGTTTGGAACGTGGGTATTGCCTTATGATCGGTGGAGACACGGCGGCGGTCGATCGACTCAATCCTATCTTCTCTGCTCTTGCTCCTACAATCGATACCGCGCCACGGACGCCCGGACGAGAAAATGTTAAGAGCACGGCGGAGCATGGATACCTTCATTGCGGTCCAAGTGGTGCGGGACACTTCGTGAAGATGGTGCACAACGGAATCGAGTACGGGATGATGGCCTCCTATGCGGAGGGGTTGAACATCCTTCGCCACGCGAACGTCGGCAAGACGCAACGTGAAAATGACGCGGAGACAACGCCGCTACGGAATCCAGAGCACTATCAATATGATCTGAATTTGGCGGATATTGCTGAGGTGTGGCGACGCGGATCGGTGGTTGCTTCGTGGCTGCTGGATCTGACGGCGAGCGCGCTGTTGAAGAGCCCAACGCTTGAGAACTTCTCGGGTCGGGTTTCTGATTCGGGCGAAGGGCGTTGGACGGTCATGGCAGGGATCGATGAGTCGGTACCGACGCCGGTGCTAAGCGCCGCTCTGTACGAGCGGTTCAGTTCTCGGGGCGAGGCAGACTTCGCGGACAAGTTGCTCTCGGCTCTTCGGTTTGAGTTTGGTGGGCACCAGGAGAAGAAGAGCTGAAAGATTCGGGCTGCGTGCTCAGTTGGGAAATGGTTGAGTATTGAGTGTTGAGTATTGAGGAAAGTTGAGATGAGAAATATGATTGATTGCTCGGTGGTGAATTCTTGAAGAAAGCTTCGGATGCATTGGTGGTTTTTGGCGCGACGGGGGACCTCGCGTTCAAGATGATCTTCCCTGCTTTGTATCAGCTCGCGAAGAAAGGCGAGTTGACGGTTCCGGTCATCGGCGTTGCGTCCTCGGTCATGACGGACAAGCAGATCAGGCAGCGCGCGAAAGAAAGCGTCGAGCATGCGGGCGGCATCGACGATAAGAAGGCGTTTCATCATCTCGCTTCTTCATTGACCTATGTTTGCGGTGACTATAAAGACAGCAAGACTTTCGATTCTTTAAAGATCGCTTTGAAAGGCGCGAAACATCCTACTTTCTATCTAGCGATTCCTCCCGTCCTTTTTGAAACAGTTATTGGGAGCCTAGGCAAAGAAGGATTGGCGGAAGGAGCGAGGCTCGTTGTTGAGAAGCCCTTCGGGCGCGATCTCGCAACTGCTCAGAAATTGAGCCGCTGTGCCACTTCGGTGTTTCCAAACGATTCGATCTTCCGGATCGATCACTTTCTTGGCAAGGAAGCGATCATGAATATCCTCTATTTTCGGTTTGCCAATTCCTTCCTCGAGCCGATTTGGAACCGTAATTACATCGATAGCGTGCAGATCACGTTGGCGGAAGATTTCGGTATTGCAGGGCGAGGAGCGTTCTACGAGTCGGCAGGATGTTTGCGGGACGTCATTCAGAACCACATGTTTCAGATCGCCTCGCTCTTGGCGATGGAGCCTCCTGCGTACCGTGGCTTCGGCGCGGTGCATCGAGAGACAACCGAGGTGCTGCGCGCGATGAGACCATTGAAAAAAGAGGATATTGTGCGCGGGCAATATGTCGGCTACAAGAAAGAACAAGGCGTTGCAAAGGATTCCGATGTTGAAACCTATGCGGCCGTGCGACTCTTTATCGATTCTTGGCGTTGGGAGGGAGTGCCGTGGTTCTTGCGATCCGGTAAATGCCTGCCGGTGAAGGCATCGGAAATCGTCGTACGATTGAAACCGCCACCCGCGCACTTGTTCGAAGATGCCTCGCCGAAAGATGGACACGCGAACTACGTTCGTTTTCGCTTAGCTCCCAATACCTCGGTCGCCTTCGCAGCGCGGGTGAAGTCGGCTGGCCAGGAATTTACAGGCGAACAGCGGGAAATGTATCTTGCAGAAGAGTGGCCAGGCGAAGGTTCGCCCTATGAGAGATTGCTGAGAGATGCGATGCATGGCAACGGTGCTCTCTTTACTACCGAGGAAGCAGTTGAGGCGGCGTGGGTTGTCGTGAACAAAGTTCTCAAGAATCATCCGGCCTCGATTCCTTACAAGCAGGACACCTGGGGACCGAAGGAAGCGAATAAGTTGATCGAGGACTTCGGCGGATGGATGAATCCGACAGTCTGATGAAGATTTACGAAGATGCCGCGGACCTGGCCGCTCAAGCGGCGGATTTCTTTCTGCTTCTTGTGCGCTGGACGGTTGAGACTCGGGGCCACGCGTACGTTGCACTTTCGGGTGGCTCGACACCGGAAGCGATGTACAAGTTAATCGCCGATCGAGGGATCGAGGTTGATTGGTCGAAGGTCTCTCTCTTCCTCGGTGATGAACGGTTCGTGCCTTACGATGATCCGCAGAGCAATTTCGGGATGATTCTTCGCACTTTGCTAGAGGGCATTTCGATTCCTAAGGCGAACGTGTTTCCGATCCCTACGTCAATGGAAACTGCGGATGATGCAGCGCGAGAGTACGAAGCGACCCTTCGTCGAGAGCTTCCGGACGGACGATTGGATATGGTGTTTCTTGGATTAGGGGAAGATGGACACACCGCTTCTCTCTTTCCGGGCTTTCCTTCCCTTTCGGTCACGGATCGATGGGTCGTAGCGAGTCCGCCGGGAACGTTGCCGCCACCCTTTGAGAGAATCACGATGACGTATCCAATTCTGAACGCAGCACATAACGCGATTTTCTTGGTATCGGGCGCGAAGAAAGCGGGCGTGTTGCAAGCGGTTCGTGCAGAGAATGCCGACTCTTCACGATTGCCTGCGGCGGGAATTCATCCTTTACATGGCAAAGTTTTGTGGCTAGTTGACAAGGCCGCAGCAATGGTTTGATATGGCACTTACGCAACTCTCTTCTTGGCAAGCACTGGAAAAACACGCGCGCTCGCAGGAGGGCATTCACCTACGCGATCTATTTGCTCAGCATTCTGACCGCGGGCATGCGATGAAGATCGAGGCTGAGGGCATCTACTTTGATTACTCGAAGAACCGCCTGACTCAAGATACGATTCGTGCGTTAGTCGCTGTCGCAGACGAGTGTGGACTGCGGGAACGAATCGAAGCGATGTTCTCGGGCGCGAAGATTAACACGACGGAGAAACGCGCCGTTCTGCATATTGCTTTGCGCGCGCCACGGTCGGCGGAGATACTTGTGGACGGGATGGACGTCGTCCCACAAGTTCATGCTGTGCTGGACAAGATGGCGTCGTTTTCCGATCGGGTGCGAAGTGGTGAATGGAAGGGATTCACGGGCAAGCGCATTCGCGCGTTGGTGAACATTGGCATCGGAGGCTCCGACCTCGGCCCGGTGATGGCATATGAAGCGCTTCGCTCTTACTCGCAGCGAGATTTAGCATTTCGATTCGTATCGAACGTAGATGGAACGGATTTTGTCGAGGCTACGCAGGATCTTGACCCTGCTGAGACATTGTTTATCATCTCCTCGAAGACATTTACGACGCTGGAAACCATGACCAACGCGCAGTCCGCACGCGATTGGTGTTTGGCTGCGTTGAAGGACGAGAAAGCGGTCGCGAAACATTTCGTTGCGGTGTCGACCAACGCAGATGGCGTATCGAAGTTCGGTATCGATACGGAAAACATGTTCGGGTTTTGGGACTGGGTTGGCGGCCGGTATTCAATGGATTCGGCGATTGGCCTCTCTACGATGATCGCGGTCGGGCCATCAGGATTTCGGGAGATGCTCGACGGCATGCACCAGATGGATGAGCACTTCCGAACGACGGCTTTCGAGCAAAACATTCCCGTCCTCCATGGACTCATCTCCATTTGGAACAACGACTTTCTCGGTGCCTCGACGGTGGCGGTCCTTCCCTATGAGCAATATCTCAAACGCTTTCCCGCCTATCTTCAGCAGCTTACGATGGAGAGCAACGGCAAGCATGTGACACTCGATGGCAAGACCGTCACTTACGAGACGGGGCCGATCTATTGGGGCGAGCCGGGAACGAACGGACAACACTCGTTCTATCAGATGATCCACCAGGGCACACGGTTGATTCCGTGCGACTTCATCGGATTCGCGAAGTCGCTCAACCCACTCGGGCGGCACCATGATTTGCTGATGGCGAATGTGTTCGCACAATCGGAAGCGCTCGCCTTTGGAAAAACAAAGGAAGAGCTCGAAGCAGAGAAAGTGCCAGCTGACTTAATTCCACACAAGACGTTCGAAGGCAACCGACCGTCCAACACGTTCCTGTTGGAGAAGTTAACGCCATCCGCCCTCGGCAAACTGATCGCTCTGTATGAGCACTCTGTCTTTGTGCAGAGTGTGATTTGGAATATCAATGCGTTCGATCAGTGGGGTGTGGAGTTAGGCAAGGTTCTTGCTCAACGCATCGCGCCGGAGTTGGAGAGCGCGGATGAGCAGGTGCTGCATCACGATTCATCGACGAACGCTCTGATCAGCCATTATCGGTCGACGAGGCTGTAAGCCTGGGCGCAGATGTGGCATTGTAAAGGCAGTTTATGTCCCTTCCTACAGGCACCATAACGTTCCTTTTCAGCGACATCGCGGGCAGCACGCCGATGTGGGAGAAGATGCCGCACGCCATGGGTCAGGCGCTGCAAAAGCACGATGCAATTCTGCGGCAAGCGATCGAATCCCATGAAGGGCACGTGTTCAAGACCGTCGGTGATGCATTTCACGCCGCATTTGCGACTCCGGAAAATGCGCTCAATGCCGCGGTCGCCGCGCAAATAGCGATTTCGACGATGGACTGGGGGGAGATAGGACAACTCCTTGTGAGAATGGCCATTCACACGGGCACTGCCGATGAGAGGGATGGCGATTATTTCGGAGCTTCCGTTAACCGGGTGGCCCGTGTCTTGGCGCTTGGAAATCCGGGTCAGATTCTGCTTTCAAGGACGGCTGCGGACTTGCTCCTGGCGTCATCTGCAAAGGATGTGTCATTTCTCGACTTAGGAGATTTCGAGCTGCGCGGAATGACGAGGTCCGAGCGGATCTATCAGGTCGTCCATCCAAACTTGAAGAGCGATTTCAGCCCGCTCCGTCCATCTTCGATCACGCCAACCAACTTGCCTCCCCAACTATCATCCTTCATCGGACGTCAAGCTGAACTCTCTGAAGTCCTCTCCGCGCTGCGCAAGAGCCGACTTGTGACACTGACGGGATCGGGTGGGTCCGGGAAGACGCGCCTCGCAATTGAGTCCGCATCCGAGTGCATGAGTTCGTTTCCCGAGGGCGCTTGGATCGCCGAGTTCGCTCCTGTTGCAGAAGGACAGTCGGTTACTCGAACGATAGCTTCCGTATTAAACATCAGCGAACTTCCGGGGCAGCGAGAGATCGACAGGGTGTGCGACGAGCTGAGACACCAAAAGCTCCTCCTCATCATGGACAACTGTGAGCATGTGCTCGATGCCTCAGCTGCCGCCGCCGAGTCAATATTAAAGGCAGCTCCGGACGTGCATATCTTGGCCACGAGTCGAGAGGCAATTGGGATTCCGGGCGAGATTGTTCTTCGCATTCCTTCTATGGGCTTGCCGGGCACCTCAGAGGATTGTTCTCCGGCGGACCTGGATCGGTTCGATGGCACCAAGCTATTTCTTGAGCGCGCTCTTGCGGTCGACCAAAGCTTCAACGCATCCGAAGATAATTGCGCGACCATCGTTCAAATCTGCCGTCGCCTCGATGGTATTCCCCTTGCCATCGAATTGGCAGCGTCACGATTGAGGGGCATGGCAATTGGTCAACTAGCGGAACGCCTCGATGATCGCTTCCGGATATTGACAGGTGGCAGTCGAACTGCTGTTTCCCGTCAGCGAACGTTGAGGGCTCTCATCGATTGGAGCTACGACCTCTTGAGCGAAAAAGAGGCCGCTCTTCTCAGATGCGTATCAGTTTTTTCTGGAGGATGGACAATCGAAGCTGCCGAGTATGTAGCGACGAGCGACCTGATCGATGCCGCCGAAGTTCTTGACCTTCTTTCATCGCTCGTGGAGAAGTCGCTAGTCCTCTGCGAGCGGCATAAGGATGGACGAGGCCGCTATCGATTGCTGGAAACGATTAGGCAGTACGCGGCCGACAAGCTGGCCGACTCTGGAGAAGCAGAAGCGACGCGAACCAGGCATTTGCGATTCTTCGAAGCGCTAATGGATCGCAGGGAGAAGGTTTTCTCCGTTCCGGCACCGTCACACGGTGAAAAGAGCGGTACCACTGTGCAACTCGCTCCGACAATCAATCAAGGGCCCGCAACTGAAACCCCCGCGCATCGCGAGATTCTCAGCGCGGTCGATGCGGATTGGGAAAACATTCGTGCCACGATCGAATGGGCGTTGGCTACCGAGCCCGCAACTGGCCTTCGGCTCGCTGCGGGCCTTGGCGGATATTACGAACGTCGATTGCACATCGTTGAAGGGGCAGAAATGCTTGACCATGCACTCCGCGTTTCATCACATCTCGGTGATACACCTGAACGGTTCATGGCCACCTTCTGTGCTGCTCGGCTGGCACTAAGAAGGGCCGACATGGATGGAACCCGAACCTTAGCGGAGGAAGCCCGTCGCACGGCTACCGTACTTGGGATGGAAGCTGGACAAGCACAAGCGACGGCGATGCTCGGAAACTTCTACATGAACGATGGAAATTTTGTCGAAGCACGGAAAGCGTTCCATGAGATACGCGGAGCTGGCGTTAGGCTAGACATTCCGGAGTTGCGGGCTCGAGGCAGTTACGGCCTCATGCTCCTTTCACGACTCGAGGGAAATGTAACCAATTTTCTCGAGCTTGCCGATGATGCGACCCGGGAATTTGAAGTCGCGGGCATGCCCCTTTGGATCACTTGGACCGAGTCTTACCGAGGATGGTATGCCGAGGACGCCGGACAACTTGCAGATGCTGCCCGAATCTACAACAACGTTATGGAACAGATGCTTGATGGGCAGTTCAGCTTGGGCGGGATCTGGCATTGGGAATGCATGGCGCGCGTCTGCGTACTTGCTGGAATGTATGACGTTGCGACTCAATTGCTCACGTCTGCGGAAATCTATCGACGCAAGAGCGGTTGGCCCATGCAGCCAACCGAGGTAAAGCGAAACGAAGTAGCGCGCCAACGAGCGGAGTCAGCTCTGGGTGATGCCTACGAGGCTTCGGTAGCGGCGGGCCGCCTTCTATCCTTCGATCAGACTTGTCAAATGACCACACAGGCGGCGCAAGATATCGGTATCAATTTCGCCGATAAACGATCCTAGTCGGTCACTATCTGGCCCAAAAGATTTAGGAAGGAAGCGCTAAACTGGCCCACGCGCTGACATCCGAGATCAGCGTCTTTAAATCCAGTCCCGCGTACTTATATGAATCTAAGGACATGTCTTGAAGACAGTGACCTTACTTCTTTTTGCCTTTGCCTTTGTCCTTTGCGTCTGGCGGACGGTTGGCTTGTGCTTTGGCACCTTGCGCCTTGTGCTTGTCGGCGTTGCCGGAAGATTTCTTTGGTGGTTTTTTGTCGCCCATGGTATTTATCCTAATCGCGAACGTTGTGGTTGCGATGTGTTAATTGTAATGAAGATTAGATGCCCTTCTTACGAATCCGCTGGCTACCCATGCTTTTCTCTTGGGTCTTTTCTGTGGTCTGCTCAATCTCGAGCGGCACGTCCTTCTTCTCTTTCAGTTTCTGGACCGCTTCGCGGATTTCCTTCTTGCTCGGCCGTTTCATACCTTCACGGTACCTTTATTTGACGACGGGGAGGCTAAACCAGATCGTGGTGCCGACGCCTTCTTGGCTCGCGGCACCAATTGCGCCGTTATGCGCTTCGACGGCGACTCGGCAATAAGTGAGCCCGAGACCGGCATAAGACGATCGTCCCGCTTCCGAATAGGGGAGCTCGGCCGAGAACATTCCCTTTTTTGCTTCGTCGCTCAAACCCATGCCCGTATCGGAAACGGAGCAGCGAATATTCTCACCCTCATCTTTCAGGAGGACGAAAACCACACTCCCCCGATCCGTGAAGCGGACGGCATGGCGGATGACATTGGAGACCACGCGACCAAGGACCTCTCTATCTCCCAGAACGGTTTTCATCGAAGGATCGATGTGCGACTCAATGGAAATCCCTCGCGCGTTTGCAAACGACCTCGTTAACCCGATTGCCTCGTTAACCAATCGATCCAGGGCGATCGGCTCGAATTTCAGGGTCATCTGATCGGAGTGAAGTTGAGCGACGTCGATCACGTCGTTAAGCCTCAGCTTGAGGAGTTGGGAATGCTGCTTGGCGGCGGCAAGTGCGGCATTGACGTCGGCACCTTGCGTCGCGCTTTGGATCGCGGCGATGAGATCGTCAAGCGGCCTTGAGAAGTCCTCGACCAGCGCATTTGTTAACTCTTGTCTGGCTTGCTGTTCCATGACAATGAGTTGCGATGCATCGCGCAACTGAAACTCTCGCATGGCCAGTGCTGCCAACTCCTTGAGAACCGCGAGTTCGTGCGGCGTCCATTCTCGAGGCTTGGTGTCGATGACGCAGAAGGAACCGAGCGCCTCTCCCTCTACGGAGAGCAGGGGAATTCCCGCATAGGAGATCACATTCGATTCGGTGACGGCGGGATTGTCCTTTAAGAGGTCGTCTTCCCTCGCATCTGCGACGATCAGAGGTTTTAGGCCGAGTACGACGTGTTGGCAGAATGAATGAGAGAGCGGCGTTTCGCGAGTCGTAGCGAGAGGTTCAGTCAGCCCATAGGCACTCTTGAAGAACTGCTTATCTCCTGAGATGATCGAGCACATCGCAATGGGCGCGCCGATCAACGTCGCGGCAAGACGCGTGAGCTGATCGAATACGGCTTCGGGCGGCGTATCGAGGAGGCCCAGTTTGCGAATAATCGCAAGTCGGCGTGGATCACTTAATTTCGATTGAGGGGGCTGCCCTGAAATTTCCATCAGCTATCAACGGGCAAAAACAATTGCGCGCCTTAGATGGTCATACCACCTAAGGCGCGCGTGAAGCTGAACATCGGGTGAAAAGCCTTATTTCAGGAGATCATCGATTTCAGACTTGAGAGT
>Ga0068865_100002092_pt1 | contig 11787 bp, 10 predicted proteins | sample KBSMisM12_FD_75293 | JGI IMG/M metagenome (GOLD analysis project Ga0068865, IMG submission 75293) | Miscanthus rhizosphere microbial communities from Kellogg Biological Station, Michigan, USA - KBS Miscanthus M1-2 | ecosystem: Host-associated > Plants > Roots > Rhizosphere > Soil ...
GGCGCTTCGGCTTTCACATAATCGCGATTGAGATCCAGGCGCTGGGCATTGGCGCGAGTGCCGACCAGTTCGGGACCGTTCTGTTCTGTTCGGTTTACCGCCTGCGATGCGAAGCGTTCGTTGCCATCGGCGTTGTAGATAGGAACGGCAATCAGAATGATGGAGTCGAGCGCGTTCGGCTTCGGATCGATGGTGAGATCGCGCAGCAAAGCGAGGAGCGCGTCTTTCCCCTCGACTTCACCGGCGTGGATGTTCCCCTGGACATAAACGATGGGCCGGCCCAACTGCTTCGCCTCCGAGGGAGTCGTCACGACCGGACGCGACGCAATTACAAATGGTATCTCGCGGCCTTCGGTCGTTTTGCCGATCGAACCGAACGTGAGGGGCGCTCCGAGCTTTTTCAGGGAATCGAGAAAGACCCGGACATCCTCGTAGTGGGAGGTTTCGCGGAATGCAGTTCGCTCGGGTCGAGTGCGCGGATAGTCCGCTGCCGTGATCGCTCGCGGTGACGGATGTGCGCACCCCAGTGCAATTGCCCCAGCTGCCGCGATGAGATACGACCGCCCCACGTGTGGTACTCCTGTCCTCACGTGTGATCGTCGGGGTAGAAGACCTGTCTGCGACGAGCCATCTCGAGGAGAATCTCCGCCGGCTCGAATCGCCCGGGGAAACGGGCATTCAGGTCTTCGAGTCTTTGCACAACGATCTGGATGCCGAGCGAATCCATATAGCGGAATGGTCCGCCGCGAAACGGAGGAAAGCCGATGCCGAAGACCGCGCCCACATCGCCGTCGCGCGCGGACTTGATGATTCCGTCCTGCAGGCAACGCGCAGCTTCGTTCAGCATCGCCAGCACGGTTCGCTGCTGCACCTGGATCGCCGGCATCTCGGGAATTACCGGTGTTTCGGGCGCGGTGGGGGGAGTTATCGACTTGACAACGGGTATGCTGCCCGGCGCGAGGAAGAGCCCGTACACGGTCTGATCGACTTCGCCTTTCTTGCCCTCGTTGTCGTAAGTGTAAAATCCTTTCTTTGATTTCCTGCCGTACCGGCCGGCGGCCACCACTGCCGGAATCGATTTGGCCGCCTGCATTCGATCCGGGAAAGCGTCCGCCATGATCTTCCCCGCCTTTACCGCGACATCGAGTCCAACCTCGTCGATCAGAGTGATCGGTCCCACGGGGAAACCGAAATCGACCAGCGCCTTGTCGATGAGATCGACGGCAACTCCCTGGTCGAGCAGCAGAGCGGCCTCGTTGATGTACGGCGACAGAATGCGGTTGACATAGAAGCCCGGCCCATCATTCACGACAATCACCGTCTTGCCGAGCTTCTTGGCGTAGGCCACCGCGGTCGCGGTGACCTGTGCATACGTCGTCTCGGTCGTGATCACTTCCACCAGCGGCATCTTGTGGACCGGAGAGAAGAAATGCATCCCGAGCACACGCTCAGGGCGGCTCGACGCCTGGGCAATCTGGTTGATCGGAATCGTCGACGTGTTGGTGGCAAAGATCGCCTTCGGACTGATCACCGCTTCGGTCTCCCGCAGCACCTGATGCTTGATCGCGAGATCCTCGAACACTGCCTCGATCACAAGGTCGACGTTTCCAAAACCGGAGTAGTCCACCGTCCCGCCCATCAGCGCCATGTAATCGCTGTACTGAACCCGGGTGATCTGCTTTTTCGTGAGGCGCTCCTTGAGCACTTCGCGCACGGCCGCATATCCCTTGGCAACCCGCGAATGATCGGCGTCCTTCAGGCGAACCAGGCTGCCATGCTGAACGGCGATGGAAGCGATGCCCGCTCCCATGAAGCCGGCCCCGATGATCGCGATCTTCTCTACCGGCAGAGGCTCGAACGCCGTGATCGGCAGCTCCGGGTGTTCGGCGGGCTCGACTCCCGGATCCTTCTTCAGCTCATTGGTGGCGAAGAAAAGGAAAATCAGCTGACGCGAGACGTCGGTCATCGCCATCTCGCCAAAGCGGCGGGACTCCTCGCGATAGCCGTGCGCGACGCCGCGATTGTACCCGGCTTCGATTACATCAATCGCAGCTAAGAGCGCCGGATAATGTCCGCGCGACTTCGCCATCGTCTGCTCGCGTGCCTTGCGCAGCACGATCGCGCGACCGGCAGGATTTCCGTCCAGCAACATTCCCTTTACTCCGCCGCCGTGCTTCTCGCTCTTCCTCCTGCCTTCGGCGACTTCTCGCGCGCGCTGGATGGCGATGCTGCGGAGAATCGATGGATGTACCAGCTCGTCGACCAGTCCAAGCTGCAACGCCTTTTTCGCACGGATGTGCTTGCCCGTCAGAATGATGTCGAGGGCGTTCGTCAATCCGATTCGACGCGGCAGCCGCTGCGTGCCGCCGGCGCCGGGAATCAGGCCCAGCTGAACTTCGGGCAGTCCGAGAATGGTTTTGGGATGGTCGGTGGCGATGCGATAGCGGCACGCCAGCGCAGTCTCCAGTCCGCCGCCAAGGCAGGCACCATGAATCGCGGCGACGATGGGAATGCGCAGTCGCTCTATCGAATCGAGCAGCATCTGTCCGTCTCTGCTCAATCGCTCGGCGTCGGAGGCTGTTTTGAGCTGCAGGAATTCCTCGATGTCCGCGCCCGCAATCCAGACATCCGGCTTTCCGCTGATGAATACCGCACCGTGCACCGAGGTATCCCGCTCGAGTCGCGTGACCAGCGCGACGAATTCGTCCTTTACAGCGCGCGCCAGCTTGTTGACCGACTCGCCCGGGAGGTCGAACGTGATCACTGCAATGCCGTCAGTGACTTCGACCCCAAGCGCCGGCTTCCAGCGTGTTCCGACCAGACCGCCGATGGTGACTTCCGGAGGCGAGCTCATTCGGTTCTCTCCAGCACCATCGCGAATCCCATCCCGCCTGCCGCGCAGACAGTCATCAGCCCGAACTGTCCGCCGCGCCTGCGCAGCTCGTTCAGGAGCGTCGTCGTGATGCGGGCGCCCGTCGCACCGAACGGGTGTCCAATGGCGATGGATCCTCCCATCACATTAAGCCGGGCGCGATCGACTTCACCGACGGGCTTGGAGAAACCCGCTCGCTCGGCCCAGTACTGCGATTCAAATCCTTTCAGGTTGGAAAGCACCTGCGCCGCGAAGGCTTCGTGCATCTCCACCAGATCCATATCCTGAAGCGACAGACCCGCGCGCTTGAGCGCGACTGGCGCGGCCAGAACGGGCGCCTGGAGGAGCTGCTCACCGGGATCCAGCGCCGCATACGCATACGAGCGAACGATTCCAAGCACGGGCAGACCGAGCGATTTCGCCTTTTGCTCGTTCATGACGAGCACACAGGCGCCGCCATCGGTGAGGGGAGATGAGTTCCCCGCAGTCACACTGCCGTACTTCCTGTCGAAGACGGGCTTGAGCGCGGCCAGCTGCTCGTAGCTCGTGTCTTCGCGGATCCCGTTGTCCGAGGTCAGCACCGTTTCGAATTTCGGCGGAACGTAGACGGGCATGATTTCGGCGGTCAGGCGGCCATCAGTAGTTCCGGCGGCGGCGAGACGGTGCGAGCGCAGCGCGAAATGGTCCTGCTCTTCCCTCGTAATGGTATTGAGCTTCGCCATCTTCTCCGCGGATTGTCCCATCGTCTCGCCCGTGGTCGGTTCGGCGATTGCCGGCGTCACGGGTACGAAGTCCTTGGGTCGGAGTCTCGCAAGAATCCTGAGGCGCTGGGGCAGAGACTTCGCCTTCGATGCGAGCACCAGCGTCTCGGCCATCCCCGCCGAGTGAAGGATGGGAATGTTAGAGAGCGATTCCGATCCACCGGCAATGACGACATCCAGGTTTCCCAGCGCGATCTGATCCGCGGCGTCGGTGATCGCCTGATTCGCTGACGCGCAGGCACGGCCGACGGTGTACGCCTGCACTCCTTTGGGAAGCACAGGCATGAGCGAGACCTCGCGCGCGATGTTCGGCGCCAGCACCGACGGAATGACCGTGCCGAAAACCAGCGCCTGAACCTCTTTTCCATCCAGATTCGTGCGCTGCAGCAGCTCTGCAACGCAGAGCTTGCCGAGGTCGATCGCGGAGAGAGACTTGAAAGCAGTTCCAGCTTTTGCGAACGGCGTCCGTACGCCGGCGACTATAGCGACCCGGCGCCCGTTCCCGAATGTTGCCATGCAGGGAACTTAGACGGGCGCCGTTTATCTATCTAGGATGTGCTGCTGCCGTCGCTGGCACGCTCTTTCGCGAGCAGATGACGCTTGCGCTCGAGACCCCAGCGATATCCGCCAAGCGAGCCGCTACCTCTGATCACGCGGTGACAAGGTATGACGACGGCGACGCGATTGTTGGCGCACGCACTGGCGACGGCGCGAACCGCGCGTGGCGAGCCGATAGCGCTGGCGATCTCGCTGTACGAGCGTGTTTCACCAAAAGGAATCTTTTGCAGCTCTCGCCACACCTTCCACTGAAACGCCGTTCCCTGCACATCGAGCGAAACCTCGTGCCGCGCGCTGGTGCCGTCCACGGACGAGGCAACTGCTTCGACCCAAGTGCGTAGAGCGCTCGATGGCTCGTCAGCCCGGGTGCGCGTCGCTGCCGGATATTCGCGCTCGAGGGCGCGCTCGAGCGTCTCGTCATCATCGCCGAGTGTGACGGCGCAAACGCCGCGCTCCGTTGCGGCGACAAGAAGTTTCCCGAGCGAAGTAGTGGTGATGACGTACTCGATAACCGCGCCCGCGCCACCGCGCTTGTACGTAGCTGGGGTCATGCCGATGCGGGTTGTGGAGTCCTCGTACGCTCTGCTGCTCGAACCATAGCCCGCGCCGAAGGACGCCCGACTCACCGTCTCGCCGCGCTTGAGCTCCTGCTTGAGTCTCTCGCTTTTCCGCGCGCGGATGTACTGAGCCGGGGTCAGCCCGAATTTCTCCTTGAATTTTCTCTGCAGATGGTACGGACTGAGCCCCGCTTCCTGACCGAGCACCTCGAGAGTGATTCGCTGGTCATTGATGGCACCGATACGCCGGTCGATATAGGTTCGCGCGCGGTCTACCGGTCCGCTGGTTGGCTTCGCCTGGTTGGGGTGGCAGCGCGCGCAGGCTCGGAAGCCGGCCCTCTCTGCCGCCTCTACTGACGAAAAAAATGTGACGTTGTTCCGCTTCGGACGACGCGACGGACACGACGGCCGGCAGTAGATGCCGGTAGTCGTCACTCCGTAGAAAAAACGGTCGTCGGCGGAGGCATCGCGCAGCAGCACGGATTCCCATGCATTGAGGTCAGTCATGGGAATTCCCTCCATTCGACGCATTGCGCTCTTCGATTTCATTCCTGGTCGCTCGCTCGATACAAAAATCATAACAGCCCGCCTCCGTGTCGCGCACGTGGATGTAATCGACCTCCCGATTCTCGAGCAGCCTCTGGAGCTCAAACTCAATGGCCCCATTCGATACGTAGCGCTGCCCGACCAGCCAGCGGCCACGCGCGTAGGCATTGAGCGTCAGCGCGTGAGCCAGCATGTCTGTTGGAAAGCCTCCGTCGGCCGGGTAGCGCTCGCAGACCGCCTCGTGGATGAACACCGGACCAGGCAGAGGCAGCTCTTCGCGCCCGTGGAACGCATCATAGGTAAAGAGTATTCGCCGCTCGGATCCTATCGCGAACGTCTTCAGACATTGACGGCAGGGTCCGTAACCGTTTGCCATTTCGACGTGCACGGGATGCCCGTAACCCGGTGACGACATCGTCCTGCGCACGGCCTCTGCGATTCTGTCCCCGATTGCAATTACGTTGTATTGCTGCATTTACCTTTCTCCCGTAAATGGTCTGGCCGCGTCGTTGCGGAATGATGCCGTGAGTGAAATGGGGGCGATATCCGAATCTTGCGATCAAATTTCCCTTACCTTGGCTGATTCCCCCCATACCCATCCCCACGTCAACCCAGCACCCTAGCGGAATGCCGATCATCCCCGCGGAGAGATTCGATCTGCTCGTGATCGGCGGCGGTATTACCGGCTGCGGTGTCGCTCGCGACGCAGCAATGCGTGGCCTCAAAGTCGCGCTTGTCGAGCGCGACGATTTCGGGAGCGGAACTTCCGGCCGTTCATCCCGACTCGTACATGGCGGCATCCGTTATCTGGAGCATGGCCAGCTGCATCTCGTGCGCGAGTCCATCCACGAGCGTGAGATACTGTTGCGAATCGCGCCGCATTTGGTGAAGCCGCTCGCCTTCACCTGGCCGGTTTACCGCGGCGCCCGCATCGGCAAATGGAAGCTGAACGCGGGTTTGTTCGTGTATCAGCTGTTGGCGGGCAGGAAATCCCATCCTTATGCATCGCTGAGCGCCGCCGAGACGCTCGAGCGTGAGCCGTCGCTTGCAGGTACGGGACTCACCGGTGGCGCGGTTTACCACGATGCCAGAACCGACGATGCGCGGCTGACCGTTGCCAACGCCGTTGCAGCCGAAGAAAACGGCGCTTTTGTCGTAACCCATACGCGAGTTACAGGTATTCTGCGCGAAGGACGCAGAGCCATCGGAGCGACGGTGGAAAGCCGTCACGGCGGTGAATCAGCGGAGATTCGCGCGCGATGTGTGGTCAGCGCTATCGGAGTCTGGCCGAATGTGTTCGCGTCCCCTGGCAGCAAACAGTCCACCCGTGGAAGCAAGGGAGTCCACATAGCGGTGCCGCGAGAACGAGTCGGCAACCGGGCTGCTCTAACCCTCATCTCGCCCATCGATGGTCGCGTGATGTTCTGCCTTCCCGCAGAGACGCAAACGATCATCGGCACCACCGATACCTGGACCGACGAGCATCCCGAGTCGGTAAGGTCCTCGGTGGCCGATGTCGATTACCTGCTTCGGTCAGCGAACGAGTATTTCCCGCGAGCGGGTCTTACGCGCGACGATGTGGTGAGCGCGTGGGCGGGGATCCGACCGCTGGCCAGCCCGCAGTCGGGCAATCCGTCGGCGGCGTCGCGAGAGCACAGCATCGTCAGCGATGAATCGGGGATCATCACTGTCACTGGGGGCAAGCTGACAACTTATCGGGCGATGGCGGCAGAGATCGTCGACCGGGTTGAGCTGGCACTGGGCAGACAAATTCGCCGCGCAGCTACCGATTCCGCCGAGCTACCAGGCGCCGATCGTGACTCTGAGATCGCCGCGATGGAAAAGAGCGACCCCAGGCTCTCGGTACAGCTCGTCGAGGGCCTCCCGTATACCGGAGCGCACCTCGTTTACGGCGTCATGCGTGAAAAGGCGCGCACACTTAGCGACCTACTGATTCGACGCACTCATATCGCGTTCGAAGCGCAGGACCACGGGAAAGGCGTCGCGCGCGCAGCAGCAACGATGGTCGCGCCGCTGCTGGAATGGGATGAGAAGCTGATATCCACCCACATCCAGGAGTTTGAGCAGGATGTCGGGCGCATGTTTTCGATCAGCGCCGGGTAGGGCGGCCGGGCAGGCCGCCCTACCGATCAAGCGTGAAAAGAGGCGTTACTCGCATGCGCGAGCCGCAAAAATTCATCCCGGGTTTTGGGATCCTCTCTGAACGCTCCACGCAGCGCTGACGTTATCGTTTTCGAATTCTGCTTCTCCACGCCGCGCATCATCATGCACAGATGATACGCCTCGATGACGACGCCAACTCCGCTCGGATTCAGCACTCGGCAGAGTCCTTCGGCGATTTGCTCCGTCAGCCTCTCTTGCACCTGCAGCCTTCTGGCATAGACATCGACAATGCGGGGGATCTTTGACAACCCAACGATCTTCCCGTTCGGGATGTAAGCCACGTGCGCCTTGCCGAAAAAGGGCAGCATGTGGTGCTCGCACATGGAATAGAGCTCGATGTCGCGCACCATGACCATGTTGTCGTGCTCTTCCCGGAACACTCCCTGCCCGACCACTTCTTCGGCCGATGTTGCATAGCCGCCAGTCAGGAATCTGAGCGCTTTGGCAACGCGGGCCGGAGTTCTATCGAGTCCCTCGCGGCCGGGATCCTCTCCCAGCAGCTCGAGCTGTCTGTGAATCAGAGACTCGAATTCACTGGACGTGGCGTCGACATCCTCATTCTCGTCGAGCTCGTCCGCTCTGAACAATCCTATTGCCATGCTAAACCCTTTCCGGTTCGATTGTGATTAACGGCGGCGGCTTGAGCAACAACTCCGTCTCGAGCTCCACTTCGGTCTCGAGGTTCAGTCGATCGCGATTGATGGTTGCCATCGCGCGCCGTTTTCCGCCGACCATGTACGAGACGGCGCAATCCTTCTTCATCACATCGCCGTCGATCATAGTCTCGTCCCACTTGTCGACGTGGCCCGTGTACTGAATCGAGAGCTGGTCGTAATGCGCGCTCCAGAAGAACGGGATGTCGTCAAAGCGCTGACGCTGGCCGAGCATGTTGCGGGCGACGACCTGCCCCTGGCGCTCGGCGACTACCCAGTGTTCCACGCGCAGGCGAACGTCGGAGTAGGCATCCGGCCAGCGGGCAATGTCTCCCGCCGCGAAAACGCCTTCGACGCTGGTCTCGAGGAATTCGTTGACCGCGACGCCGTTATCGATCACGAGGCCGGCAGCCTGTGGCAGCATCAGATTTGGCCGCACGCCGATTCCAGCGACGACGATGTCAGCCTTGAGCTTCGTTCCGTCTTTCAGGACCGCGTTGCCGTCTGCGAGGGATTCCACTGTCTGTCCCAGGTGGAACTGCACGCCCTTCTGCTGGTGCTCCTTCATTATCAGCTCGCCCAGCTCAGCGCCAAGCACTCGCTGCAGCGGCAGGTTTTCCGGAGCAACGACGTGTACTTCGAGGCCTCGCGTCCTCAGCGACGCCGCAACTTCGAGCCCGATGAAGCTGGCGCCGATCACTACGGCCATTTTGGCGCTGCCGCATCGTTTTATGATCGCCCGGCAGTCGCGCAAAGAACGCAGGTAGTGAATCCTGTCGGAGCCTGGGATGTCCAGCTTGATGGGAGATGCCCCCGTCGCCAGAAGCAGGCAGCCGTAACTGCGAGAGGTGCCGTCGCTCAGCTGAACGGTTTTCGACCGGACGTCGATGCTTTTTGCTTCGATGCCCGAGAGCATCTCGATGTGCTGCGCATCGTAAAACTCCTTCGGGTGGAGCGGCAGCCATTCCTCGGGAGCGTTTCCGGCCAGATAGTCCTTTGACAGGTTCGGTCGATCGTATGGCGCATCGGGATCCGGATCTATCACGGTAATCGGCCCGCGATACGCCTCTCTGCGTAGCATTTCCGCGCACGCATTGCCCGCTGCGCCCGCCCCCAGAATCACGACCGACGCCGGACCGCTAACCGGTCTTTCCTCGAAGAGCACGCGGTCGGGCGCACGCGACCCGCGGGGCCGGTGCTTTTCTCCTTTCACTTGTCCCCTGTCGCGCTTGCCGGCGATTCTGACGATGTCGTTCTCGATTGCAACGTCATAGACCGGCAGATCGTTGAGCGCCGGCGCGCAGGACGCAGCGCCGTTCCGCAGATCGAAACACGCGTGGTGCCAGGGACAGCGAATCGTTTCGCTTACCAGCACTCCCTGATCGAGTGGAGCGCCGTAGTGCGTGCACTTGCCGCCAATGGCGAACCAGTTCGGCTCGACGTGAACGAGCAGAACCGGCTCTCCAAAGGCGTGACCAGCGACGAGCTGACCCGGATGTATGCTGCTGATCTCGACACCCTTCGTCAGATCAGGACCGGTGAGCTCGTCGTTGTGGTCGCTCATTTCAGGTGGTCGAGCAGCATTTGAGCGCGGTCGCGGTGCGCGACGAACGCTGGCGCAATCTTCGTCACCAGGTCCTTCAGCTGAGCATTCTGGATCGCCGGCAGCAGCGTTTTTGTAACTGCATCGATCACCGCGTTGTGAAAGTCCACCTCATGCTGCAGGAACGCGCGGTCGAACGCTGCGCCACTCAGTGAGCTGAGTTGCGTCATGGCTGCCGCGTGAGCCTTTGCAAGCGGGAAATCGGCCGGTGGTGTAGGCGTCACGCCAAGTGATTTTGCAAGATCGCGACCCTGCTGGCGTACAGCGCGATGATCGCGCTGCAGCATCTCACCGAATTCGTGGGCGTCCTTCGACTTCGCCCGCTTTTCAGCCAGTGCGCCGGTTGCAATGTCATATGTATTTGCGGCGTCGAATATGGCGACGATGGTCGGGTCGTCCAGCTGGGGAGCCTTGGTTTGAGCGAAAGCGCCGCTAAAAGGAAGTACAACACCGGCGACGAGTGCCAATGCCCCAACCCGGGCAGAACCGCGCAGTAACGAAAACATCAGGGAAAACCTCCGGACAAGTTGAGTAAGCCTTCGACCAGAGATTAGATCGGTATAGATAATTAGTCAAGGTTTACTTTGACTTATTCGGTGGACGGCGTTAAACTTGGGGTGAATGACTGACAAGGGCCGCTCAGACAAGCCGGATACGGGGACGCGGGGCCGTTTGCTCGCGCTCCTCAGGGAAGGCGCGTGGACGGTCGATGATCTCGCCCGCCGGCTCGAGCTGACTGACAACGCAGTCCGGTTTCACCTCGAGGCGCTGATGAGCGCGGGCACCGTCACCAGGAGCGGCCTTCGCCGCAGCGAGGGGGCCGGCCAGCCGGCGGTTTTCTATTCCCTCACGCCTGCTGCCGAGCAGTCATTCTCGCGCGCATACGCCCCAGTGCTGATCGCACTCCTCGACGAGATGCGCGATCGCATGACGACGACGCAGCTGCTGGCATTCCTGAAGAGGGTTGGGCGGCGGCTGGGACGTGATCTCCCCCCGCAATCGGGCTCGCTGCTCAATCGCGCACGTGGCGCGTCTGACCTGCTCAACGCGCTGGGAGGAGTGACGACCGTCGAGAAGAGCGCGGACGGCTACCGTATCGAAGGGCGAGCGTGTCCGCTGGCTAGCGCAGTCGAGGCCGATAATTGTGTTTGTGCCGCCGTGACTTCTCTCGTCGCTGAAGTCGTGGGCGCGGAAGTTACGGAGCGGTGCGACCGCTCAGGCCGGCCGAGGTGCTGCTTCGAAATCTCCTCGAACCCTAACGCCCGAGCGATCGCTCACGGTTAATCCAGTCGGCGATTACTGGACCGTGATGGTGCCCGCCATCGCTGCCCCGTGAATGGAGCAGTGATAGTTATAGGTTCCAGCGGCGTTGAAGGTGCGCTGGAACGTTCCCTGATCCTGAGTGGCTGATGTAGTTCCGTCGTCAAACGTGACGCTGTGGTCCACGCACGTCTGAGTGCCGCCGTAGTAAGGATCGCCACCAGTGCACGTATTCCACGACCAGTGCACGGTCGTCCCAATACTGACGCTCTTCGTCGATGGACTGAATGAGTTATTGGTTACAGAAATGCCACCCGCCGGCGGCGGCGTATTGCCGGGCGGAGTGTTGTTGTTTGGCGGTGCGGTCGATCCGCCGCCGCCACCGCCGCATCCCGCCGAGATACCAGCAATTGCGAGCGCGACAAAGATTGCCTTCATTTGGAATCGCCTCCTGGCGCAGCCGTACTTGAGAGACGCTAGAGAGGCAATTCGATCCCAACAAGGTTTTTGACTTCTGTCAGCGGTGGACGACCGCTAATGCGCGGTGAGCGTCGCGTGCGGGCTTTACTCAGGCCGCGTCGTGTATCGTTTTGAGCTCGACAATCTTGAGCCGGCGCGTCATTGCCGGAAGCTTGAGCACCACTGTCTCGCCAACGCTTCGACCCACCAGAGTTCTGCCGATGGGAGACGACATGCTGACATGTCCTTCCTCGAATTCAACCGAGTCGCCGAAGACGAGGCTGTAGCTCTCGCGCTCACCGGTCCTCTCATCCTGGACGACGACCTGCGAGCC
>Ga0068865_100002094_pt1 | contig 11784 bp, 12 predicted proteins | sample KBSMisM12_FD_75293 | JGI IMG/M metagenome (GOLD analysis project Ga0068865, IMG submission 75293) | Miscanthus rhizosphere microbial communities from Kellogg Biological Station, Michigan, USA - KBS Miscanthus M1-2 | ecosystem: Host-associated > Plants > Roots > Rhizosphere > Soil ...
CGGTCCACCGAGAAGCGGCGGAACACGTTCATGGACGGCTGCGTGCTCAGGGCCGAGAGCGATCCGGCGGGCTCCTCGGCCGCGGCGGGCCAGGCACCGGCCAGGACGGCGGCGAGGAGCATCGACGCGCGAAGGGCAGGTTTCATGCGCGGGAGTATAGCGCCTCAGCCCTTCCCGTCGCCCGGCGCGAAATCCAGCGCCACGCCGTTGATGCAATAGCGCAGGCCGGTGGGCGGCGGACCGTCGGGAAACACGTGCCCGAGGTGGCCGCCGCACCGGCTGCAGTGGACCTCGGTGCGCACCATGCCGTAGCCGGTATCGACGGTCTCCTCGATCGACCCCTCGAGCGGCGCGACGAAGCTGGGCCATCCGGTACCGCTCTCGAACTTGCGTCCGGTCATGAACAGCGGCTGGCCGCAGCCGGCACACGAGAAGGTGCCGACGCGCTTCTCGTTCAAGAGCGCACACGACCCGGGCCGCTCGGTGCCGTGCCCTCGCAGCACCGCGTATTGCTCCGGGGAGAGCTGCGCACGCCACTCGGCGTCGGTCTTTTCGACGGGGAAGGTTTTGTTGCTCATGGTTTGATTATCTCTATACTGGGACAGGCGCGCTTAAGGTGCGTCTCTACGTACCTTGTTCCCCTCCAGAGGTTTCGCGGCGGCCGTGGTTCTGGCCGCCACGGCAGTGGCGGCCGGCGCCCAGGAGCACCAGCATCCACCGCCCGCCGACGAGCACGCCGGACATCACATGGAGTCGGCGTCGTGGGCCCTGATGCTGCACGGCAACGTGTTCGTGCAGTACCTGCAGGAATGGGCACCCGTTCATCGCGGCTCCCATCAGTTCGGCAGCATCAACTGGTTCATGGCGGAGGCCCGTCACCCGCTCGGCGGCGGCCGCGCCGCCCTGCGTACCATGTTGAGCCTGGAACCGTGGACGATTCCGGGGTGCGGCTATCCCGACCTGCTGGCGTCGGGCGAGCTGTGCGACGGCGACGGGCTGCACGATCGGCAGCATCCACACGACCTGTTCATGGAAGTGGCGGCGGAATACGAGCGTCCATTCCGCGCCGGCGGCAGCCTCGCGTGGCGCGTGTATGGTGGCCCTGCCGGCGAGCCGGCGCTCGGTCCGCCCGCCTTTCCACACCGCGCGTCGGCCGCCGTGAATCCCGTCGCGCCGATCTCGCATCACTGGCTCGACGCGACGCACATCTCGTTCGGCGTGGTGACGGCAGGGCTCTCGGGCCGCGGCTGGCGCCTGGAGGGCTCGGCGTTCAACGGCCGCGAGCCCGACGAGTCGCGCGCCGACTTCGATCTCGGTCCGCTCGACTCGGTGTCGGGCCGTCTCACGATCCAGCCGCGCGATTCGCTGTCGCTCCAGGTTTCCGCCGGGCGCCTGGAATCAGCCGAGCAGGACTTCGAGCACGGCGCGCGCTACGACATCACCCGCGTGACGGCGTCGGCCGTCTATACCCGGGGGCGGCTGGCCGCCACACTCGCGTGGGGAACAAACGCCGAGCGCGGACAGCAGACGCACGCCGGGCTGGCCGAGGCCACGCTCACGCTGGCGCGAGTGCATGCGCTGTTTGGCCGGGCCGAACTGAACGGCAAGCCGTCGCATGCGCTGCACATACACGAGCAGCCTGGCGCCATCCTGACGGTGGGTAAGCTCCAGGGCGGCTACGTTCGCTACGCGCGAACGACGCACGCGTTCCAGCTGGGCTTTGGCGGGTCGGTGTCGGCAGCGCTCGTGCCCCCGTCGATCCAGCCCAACTATGGCGGCGTCGGCTTCGGGATGGGTGTGTTCACGGTCATCAAGCCATCGCGCTAACGGCCGGGCTTGTTCGATCCGTACGCTCGCAACGTTCTTTCTGTAGGATCCGCACGTCTGGCGGAGCCCGCAAAAAACGCGGGCTCCGCGGCAGTATCTGGCAAACCGGCTTAACGCCGGTTCGCTATTCAGATCGAGGTCATCATGGCGCTCTACGTCTTCGACGGTACTGGCAACGAGGAACGCGACGGCGACACTCGCGACTCGAATGCCTGCAAGTTCTTTCACGCGTACGAGGACCCCAACAAGAACGACGACGTTCGCAAGGAAACCGGCAGCCTCTATCTGAAGGGCATCGGCACCCGCGCGCGGACGTTCATCGGCCGCACGTTCTCGGAGGCGTTCGGCATCGGCGGCCATCAGCGCGTGCGCCAGGCCATGGATCGGCTCGAGAACAACATCGAAGCCGGCGACTCGGTGGTGGACATTGCCGGCTTCAGCCGCGGGGCCGCGCTGGCGCTCTCGTTCGCCAATGAGATCGCCGACAAGATCAAGAACCTCAACCTGCGTTTCATCGGGCTCTGGGATGTCGTGGGTGAATTCGGACTGCCCGGCGAGCACGTCAACGCCGGACACAATCTGCACATGCCGCCCAACGCCCACAACGTCTTCCACGCGATGGCGCTCGACGAGACGCGCCTGCTGTTTCCGCTGACGCGACTCTCGGGCAGCGCGCCCGCGACCGGCGTCGTGCTGCAGGAGGTGTGGTTCCGCGGCGTTCACTCCGACGTCGGTGGCGGCAACGACAACGACACCCTCAACGGCGTCGCGCTCAACTGGCTGTTCCAGAACGCGAAGCGGTGCGGACTGCCGATTCGCGAGAGCGACGTGCTGGCCAACATCGCCGGGATCAAGAAGCCAGCCAAGCTCAGCACGCACAAGATCGATTCCGAAGTGAGGCGCCGCATCCGCGACACCGACCTCCTGCACCACAGCGTCGTCATCGAGGCCGGTGATCGGTTCAACAACCCCAGTGGCGAACTGGCGCGGATCGACGACCTGGGCGTGATCACCAAGCCGGTTGCGGGAATCGGCTAGATGCGTCGCGCGTGATAGATTCGGGTCCCAGGAGGGATCCATGATCAGCAAGGTCGCCGCGGTTGCGGCACTCACCCTGACGTTGCTTCCGCGTCTCGCGTTCGCGCAACAGGTCGAGACCGATCGCGCGAACGAGGCGGCCCGCGTGCTCGAAGAGATTCTGTCGGCGCCAGACAAGGGCGTGCCCGAGGCGATCATCGAGAAGGCGCAGGCCGTGGTGGTCATCCCCTCCACGGTGAAGGGCGCCCTGCTCATCGGCGCGCAGCGTGGCAAAGGTGTGATGAGCGTCAAGTCGGCCTCGGGATGGTCGGCGCCCGCGTTCATCACGCTGACCGGCGGCAGCGTCGGCCTGCAGATCGGCGGGCAGGCCACTGACATCGTGCTGGTCGTGGTCAACGAGCGCGGCATCGAGAACCTGGCGCAGAACACGTTCAAGATCGGCGGCGATGCGTCGGTAGCGGCGGGCCCGGTGGGCCGCGAAGCGACCGCGTCCACCGACTACAAACTGCAGGCGGAGATTCTGAGCTACTCGCGATCGCGCGGTCTGTTCGCGGGCGTCAGCCTCGCGGGATCGACGATCCGCGCCGACCGCAACGCCAACGAGAAGATCTACGGCGTCGGCTACAGCACCAAGAACATCGTGGTGGACCGCAAGGTGGAGCCCACCGCGGCCGCCGAGCCGTGGCTCAAGGTGCTCAAAGAGAAAATGTAGTCAGGTAGGTCTGGTGGGTCAGGTGGGTAGAGCCTACTTGACCTTCTCGCCACGCCCAGCGGTTACCACGAGCACGGCACCGATCGCGGCGAGCACAATCTTCCAGGCGTCGATGCCTGCAATCCGCGCGGGCGACAGGGCCAGCGCCAGCGCGGCCGCCACAACCACTCCAATCACGAGATTCCGCATCGGGCGCCGCGATCTTATCAGCGCGGCCGCGGTCGCGCGTCGGCCACGGGCCGGGCGTCGGCGTGCAGAGCCGGCAGGCCGGCGAGAAACCGCTCGGTGTAGGTAAAGGCCACGCGTGCGCTCAGCCCGTGGGGCAGCAGGTCGAAGGCGTGCTCGGCCCACGGAATCTCGATCAGCACCGCGGGCACACCGATCTCCCGCAGCCGCGCCTCGAGCCGCCGCGCGAATCGCACCTCCACGATGTGATCGCGGCGCCCGTACACGAGCAGCGTCGGCGGCGACTGCGCCGAGAGATACGTGACGGGCGACGCCGCCGCGTAGCGGTCGGGCACCTGGTCGGGCGTTCCGCCGAGATAGGTTTCGAGGATCGACCGCGTGTCCAACGGGTCGGGTCGCGGCGGTTCGCGCCACCCGTCGGCCAGGAACACCGGGCCGTAAAAGCTGACGACGCCGGCCACGGCGGGAGCGCCCGCCTGATAGGCGGCCACCAGGGCCAGCTGCGCACCCGCCGAGCGTCCGACGAGGGCGAGCCGGGTCGGATCCGCGCCGAACTCAGGCCCGTGCACCCCCAGCCACGCAAGCGCCGTGCGCACGTCGTCGATCTGCGCCGGCCACCGCGACGCCGGCGCGTGACGATAGTCGATCGCCGCCACCACATATCCGCGTGCCGCGAAATAGCGCGCGAACACTTCGTCGTCGCCGGGCCGGCCGCGTTGCCAGGCACCGCCGTAGATCTGCACGAGGAGCGGCGCATCGTGGACGCCGTCGCGTGCGTAGATGTCGGCGGTGAGCGGCGCGCCACCCGCATCGCCCACCAACACGCCGCGGCGCACCGACGACGACCCGCGAGCCGTCGCTGACGTTGGATTAACGGAATTTAATCGGGCGGCACCAAACCCAGCCGCCGCCATCGACACGTCGAATCGGCGCACGGCCGCCGGAAGCTGCGCGACGGGCAGGGCCAGCAGCACCGCCGCCCCAAGCGAAATCACCGCCGCGATCCGTGCCGGACGGCGGGACCGTCCGAGCCAGGCGCCGGCGGCGACGGCCAGCGCGAGCGCGCTCAGCAGCGGGCTGAGCTCGGGAACCGCCACGCCAAACGGAAGCAGGGCATAGACCGGCGCCGGGGTCACCACCCACATGGCCAGGAAGGCGAGAAAAAGTGCGGCCGCCAGCAAGCCCCAGGCGCCCGCGGCAGGCAGTCCCGTCCAAGCGCGCCGGTCCGGCGTCCAACCGGACATGGAGGGTTCAGTCATATGACACATCACACATCGCCGCTGGACACGCGAAGGGCTGCCCGCAGCTTCACGGCGGCCATCGCGGTCGCGGCCGCGCTGTGCGGGATCGCCGTGGGCTCGACGTGGCGAGACACGACCGCAGTGCATGCCGCCGGCGCGGCGCCTGCGGCTGCAGCTCCCGCCGCAGCTCCGGCAGCGCCAGCGGTTCCCGCCGGCGTGTCATCGTACGCCAGTGTCGTCGATCAGGTCACCCCGAGTGTCGTCACCGTTCGTGTCGCCAAGAAGGCGCAGGTCGCGCCCACCGCACTGCCGTTTTCCGATCCCCGGTTCCGTGACTTCTTCGGCCGCGACTTCGACTCGCAGGAGCGCGGCGGCCGCATGCGCGTGCCGCGGCAGGAGGGGCTGGGCTCCGGCGTCGTCATCAACGCCGACGGCTACATCCTGACCAACCATCACGTGGTCGACGGGGCCGACAAGGTGGAAGTGGAGCTCGCCGATCGCCGCGTGCTCACCGCGACCGTGGTGGGTGACGACGCACCGAGCGACCTCGCGGTGCTGAAGGTGCAAGCCACCGGGCTGCACGCGCTTCCGCTCGCCGACTCGGACAAGGCCCGCGTGGGCGACGTGGTGCTGGCCATCGGCAACCCGCTCGGCGTCGGTCAGACGGTGACCTCGGGCATCATCAGCGCCAAGGGTCGCACCACCGGCAACGGCGACGGCAGCTTCCAGGACTTCCTGCAGACCGACGCGCCGATCAATCACGGCAACTCCGGCGGCGCGCTCGTGAACCTGCAGGGCGAGCTGCTCGGTGTGCCGTCGCAGATCATGTCGCCCTCCGGCGGCAACATCGGCCTGGGCTTCGCGATCCCGTCGAACATGGCGAAGAACGTGATGGGGCAGCTGATCTCGAGCGGCCACGTGCGCCGCGCCAAGCTGGGTGTCACGGTGCAGCCGATTACCGCAGACCTGGCGTCGAGCCTCGGCCTGAGCGACGTGCGCGGGGCGCTCGTCAACCAGGTGGAGCCCGGCAGCCCGGCCGAGCGCGCGGGCCTGAGGCAGGGTGACGTGATCACCGAGGTGCAGGGGCGGCGCGTGACGGACGGGAACGAGCTGCGCAACGCCATCTCCAACACGGCGCCGGGCACATCGGTGGCCCTCAAGGTGGTGCGTGACGGCCGCACCAGCGACCTCAACGCACGGCTCGAAGAGCTGAAGGCGAGCAACACCGACAGCGAGGAGCGCGACGCGCACGGTTCGTCCGCCTCACCCGGCCGCTACGGCATGCAGGTGGCGCCGCTGACGCCGGAGCTGGCGCGGGAGAACGAGATTCCGCGCTCGGTGAAAGGCGTCCTCGTCACTGACGTGGATCCCGACGGCGTCGCGGCCGACAGCGACATCCGGCCGAACGACGTGATCGAAAAGGTCAACGGCCACGCGACGACGACGGTTGCCGAGTTGAAGACCGCGATCGAGCAGACCGGCGGCAAGCCCGTGCTGGTGCTGCTGCACCGGGAAGGGCGCAGCCTGTTCCTGACGCTCAAGCCGGCGCGTTCGTAGGCCAACCTCTCTCCACCACCGGCCCGTCCGGCGGGCGCACGCCTCACTCCCGTGCGCTGCCGTGGCGGGCCGGGCTACGTACGTGGGGGCCGCCTTTAGGCGGCCCGTGAAAATACAATGGCTCGCACATAAATGGAGCAGCCCATCCGCATCGCCGCCACCTCGACGGCGCTCCCCCAGCACGAGATCACCCGGGACGACGTCAAACGCTATTTCGGCAGCACCTTCGACATCGACGAACGGCGCCTCAACGCCATGATGGCAATCGTGGACGGCGCGCAAGTGCGCCGGCGCTTCTTCATCCACCCGGTGGACTACATCATCGAGCCGCGCCCGCTGGCGACGCTCACGCGCGAGTACCGGGAGCATTCGATCGCGCTCGGACTGCAGGTGGCCGAAGGCGCTCTGCAGAAGGCCGGCATCGCGCCCTCTGATGTCGATCTGCTGATCACCACGTCGTGCACCGGGTTCATGATTCCGTCGCTCGACGCGCATCTCATCAACCGGATGGGATTCCGCCCGGATGTCCGGCGCCTGCCGATCACCGAGCTGGGATGCGCGGCGGGAGCGGCTGCGCTCGGCCGATCGGCCGACTTCGTGCGCGCATATCCGAACGGCACCGCGCTCGTCGTCGCGGTGGAGCTCCCGAGCCTCACCTTTCAACGGCGTGACCTCTCGCAGGCCAACCTGATCTCGACGATCCTGTTCGGCGACGGCGCCGCGGCGGCCGTGGTCACCGGACGGCCCGGCCGTGGCCCGAGAATCCTCGAGGTCGCGAGCCATCTCCTGCCCGACACCATCGACGCGATGGGCTTCGATCTGCAGGGCGACGGCTTCCACATCATCCTGTCGAAGGAAGTGCCGCAGCTCATTCGCTCGCGCATCAAGCAGATCCTGTGCACGGCGTTGACGCGGCGCGGCCTCACCACGGCCGACGTCTCGGCGTTCGTGCTGCACCCGGGCGGGCGCGCGCTCCTGCAGGCGATCGAAGAGGAGATCGGCTTGACGGAAGCCGACACACAGCCGTCGTGGCACGTGCTGCGGGAGTGCGGCAATCAGTCGAGCGCGTCGGTGCTGTTCGTGCTCGACGAGTGGCTGCGCACGCGCGACGTGCCGGCCGGAGCCTACGGCATGCTGGCCGCCTTCGGGCCCGGGTTCAGCGCCGAGACCGCGCTGCTGCAGTGGGACTGACGCCAACCGTCCAGGCGTACCTGGCCGTGGTGGTGGCGGTGGCGCTGCTGCGGCTCGCCGAGCTCGTCATCTCCTTCCGCCACCGTCGCGCCCTGATTGCCGCCGGGGCCACGGCGATCCACGAACCGCAGTTCAAGTGGATGGCGGTGCTGCACGCGGCCATCCTGGCCGGCGCCGCGATCGAGGTCGTGACCCTGCATCGCCCCTTCGTGCCTGCGCTCGCCTTGCCCGCGCTGCTCCTGCTCGTCGCCGCCACGTGGACGCGCTGGTGGGTCATCCAGACGCTTGGCCGCTACTGGAATGTCGGCGTCGTCGATTCGACGCGGCAAGGCATCGTGGACGACGGCCCCTACCGCTGGGTGCGGCACCCCAATTACGTGGCGGTGTTCGTGGAGCTGCTGGCGCTGCCGCTCGTGCACACGGCATGGATCACGGCCATCCTCGGCAGCATCGCCCACGTGTTCGTGCTGCGCGCGCGCATCACCGCCGAGGATCGCGTGCTGCTCGCCAACGCCGATTACGTGGCGCGCATGGGCGCCAAGCCGCGGTTCATTCCGTGAGCGTCGTCATCGTCGGCGGCGGGATTGCCGGTACGTCGCTGGCGATCGCGCTCGGACGTGCCGGGCGATCAGTACAGCTCTTCGACGCGCAGACCTTTCCTCGTGACAAGCCATGCGGGGAGGGGCTGATGCCGGCCGGTGTCTCGGCGTTGCAGCGGCTCGGTATCGCCGATGGTGCGGGCGGCGCGCCGTTCCACGGCGTGCGTTATCACGTGGGCGCACGCGTGGCGGTGGGCCGCTTCCCTGCCAGCACCGAGCACGGCGCCGTTGGACGAGCGCAGCGGCGCCTCGTGCTCGATCGCTGGCTGTTCGAGCGCGCGGCCGCTACTCCGGGCGTCACCGCGCATCAGGGCGTGGCCGTCGAGGGGCCGCTGGTCGAGAACGGCCGCGTCACCGGCGTGGTCGTGGGCGGCACCGCCGTCCGTGCGCCGCTCGTCGTCGCCGCCGACGGCGCGCATTCGCGCTTCCGCCACCGCCTCGGGCTCAACGTCCCGGAACCGCGATCGCGTGTCGGCGCGCGGCGCCACTACCGGCTGTCCGGCCGCGAGGCTCCGGCGTGGGTCGACATCTTCCTGGGGCCGTCGCGGGAGTTCTACGTCACGCCGCTCCCGGGCGGCGAGGTGCTCGTGGCGCTGCTCGTCGAAGCCGATGCCGTTCACGCACCACTCGAGCCGCAGTTCGATCGCTGGCGGCGCGAGCCGCCCGCGCTCTGCGAGCTCCTCGACGGCGCCGACCCGATCAGCGACCTGCAGGCCACGCCGCTCGCCGCCACCGCGAGCCGCGGGTTCGCGCCAGGCGTCGTGCTGTTAGGGGACGCGGCAGGCTTCATCGATCCGATCACCGGCGGCGGCATGGCGCAGGCGCTCGTCACGTCGGAGCGCCTCGCGGAGTTCATCGTCTCGAAGGGTGAGGACCACGCCGACGCGTGGCTGCCGTCGTTCGAACGCGAGCGTAACGCGCTGCTGCGCGACTACCGCCTGCTCACGCGCGGGGTGCTCGGGCTCGCGCGTCGCCCCCGGCTGGCGCGCGCCGCGCTCGCCGCGCTCTCGTGGACCCCGCCGCTCTTCTCGCACCTGGTGGGCGTGTCGGCGGGAACGCGCTCGCTGCTTCCCATCTGATGTGGGGGCCGGCATTATCCGGACCGCAGATCTCTCCGACGATTTGCGGAAGCATTTCCCAGACGCACGAGAGAACACCTCCAGGACGATCGCGATGGCGGGACTCCTGACTTCGAACGACGGTGGAGCCGCGCGCAAAGTTCGCAGCGTGCAGCGGGCGGGCCGGCTAAAGCCGGCCCCCACATAGAGGCCGGTCTAAAGACCGGCAGCCACGTACGCGTGACCGGCAGCCACGTACATATATAGAGAACGCTCTGGCGTCGCGCGGGGATGCGCGGGCACGCGCCGGGGTGTGAAGAGGTGCAAGGTTTCAGCCCCGACCTGCCGAAAAGACTAAGGACGAGCTCCCCTGCTCGGGAGGTCTTATGGGTCGCATTCTTCGGCTTTGGGTCGTCGCCTGCGCGTGCATCACTGCGGCCGCGCCCGCCTTTGCCCAGCAGCCGACTCCGGCAGGGCGAATCAAGGTGGTCTCGGGCGACGCGGTGATCGTCCGCGGCGCCAGCACGGTCCCCGCTCAGAACGGGGTGGCCGTGTATCAATCCGACAGCTTGCGCACCGGCAAGGACGGCCGCGTGGGCATCACGCTCAGCGACGACACGCAGGTGTCGATCGGTCCCGGCAGCGAGGTCAAGCTCGACTCGTTCGTGTACGACCCGGGCGCCGGACAGCTCGCCCTCGTGCTCAAGTTCATTCGCGGTACCGCGGCCTACGTCTCGGGGCAGATCGCCAAGCTCGCGCCCGACGCCGTGCGCCTCGAAACACCCGCCGCCATCGTGGGCGTGCGTGGCACCACGCTCGGCATCGAAGTCACCTCCGACTGATTTCGCATGCGCGGTTCCGTTCTCCCCCTTCTCGCCCTTGTGCTGGCCGCGGCCGGCTGCGTCCCCAAGAAGGCGCAGACGCCGCAGCCGGCATCATCGAATCTGGTGGTGCTCCTGCCTGACCCCGGCAAGACCACGGCCGGGCGCGCGGTGGTGTCGAACGACAAAGGGACGCTGGACCTGGCCGAGGCCGGCGCCGCCGTTCGCGTCACGTCCGGCGAGGCGCCGAAGTCCACGGCCGTCACGCCGAGCGACGTGCAGCGGATCTTCGGCGACGCGCTCGCCGCGCTGCCGCCGTCGCCGCAGCACTTCGTGCTCTACTTCCGCTTCGATTCCGAAGAACTGACCGACGAGAGCCGCCGCCTGGTGCAGGACGTGCTCTCGGTGGTCAAGCAGCGGCCCGATCCTGAAGTGGTGGCCATCGGTCACACCGACACGACGGGCACGCCGGCCAGCAACGTCGAGCTCGGCCTGCGCCGCGCCAACACGGTGCGGACGATCCTCGTGGACGCCGGCCTCCCGGCCAGCTCCATCGCGGTGCGCTCCCATGGCGAGGGCGCGCTGCTCGTGCGCACCGCCGACGGTGTGTTCGAGCCGCGCAACCGCCGCGTCGAAATCACGGTTCGATGATCGTGGCCCCCCGGCGGCTCGTCCTGCTGTGCGGGATCCTGCCGACGATCGTCGTCGCGCTGGTCTCGCTGGGGCGCCCGGCCGCCTTCACCCACTTCGAGTACGGCGTCTACGACCGGCTGTCGCGCGCCATCCGCGCGCACGCACCCGGCGGCCACGTGGCAATCGTCGACGTGGACGAGCGAAGCCTCGCGGCCATCGGGCAGTGGCCGTGGCGGCGCGACGTCGTGGCGACGCTGCTGTCGAAGATCCGCGAGCTCGGCGCGCCGACGATCGGTGTGGACGTCATCTTCGCCGAGTCCGACCGCCGCAGCGGCGAGGACGACCAGCCGGATGCGGCGCTGGCCAGAACGCTGCGGGAAGGCCGGGTCGTGCTCGGCTACGCGATGCGCTTCGACGATGAGCCCGATGGGCAGACGTGCTCGCCGCCGCCGCTCGGCCTGTCGATCGCGCAAGCCGCCGACGGAGACGAGCCGGTGTTTCGCGCCACCGGCGCCATCTGCAGCCTGCCCGAGCTCACCGCGGCCGCGGGGGCGCAGGGGTTTCTCAACGCCGCGCCCGATTCCGACGGCATCCTGCGACGCGTGCCGCTGCTGCTGCGGCTCGGCGACAGCACCTATCCGAGCCTGGCGCTCGCCACCGTGGCGGCGATGACGGGAACGAAGAACGTCACGCTGCGGGTCGAGAACGGCAACGCCAACACGCTCGCCCTCAACGGGCACGACGTGCCGCTCGACGGCAAGAGCAATCTGCTCGTCCGCTACCGCGGCAAGAAGCAGGCGTTCCGCTACGTCTCGGCGGCCGACGTGATGCAGAACCGCGTGCCCGCGGACGCGTTCGCCGACACGCTGGTGATGGTGGGCACGACGGCGCTCGGCACGCGCGAAGTGGTGGCCACGCCGC
>Ga0068865_100002097_pt1 | contig 11777 bp, 13 predicted proteins | sample KBSMisM12_FD_75293 | JGI IMG/M metagenome (GOLD analysis project Ga0068865, IMG submission 75293) | Miscanthus rhizosphere microbial communities from Kellogg Biological Station, Michigan, USA - KBS Miscanthus M1-2 | ecosystem: Host-associated > Plants > Roots > Rhizosphere > Soil ...
TCCGGCTTCCTGCAGGAGTACCCGATCGAGCAGTACGTCCGCGACGCCAAGATCGACACCCTCTACGAGGGCACGACGGCGATCCAGGGGCAGGACCTCTTCTTCCGAAAGATCGTCAAGGACCAGGCCCAGGCCCTCGGCCACCTCGCCGGCGAGATCGAGGCGTTCGTCACCAGCGAGGCGGGCAACGGCCGGCTCAAGGTCGAGCGTGGGCTGCTCGCGACCGCGCTCGAGGACGGCCAGGCGATGGTCGGCGGAATGATCACCACCCTGATCAGCGCGGACGAGTCCGCCGAGGGCGGCGACATCCGCAACATCTACAAGGTCGGCCTCAACACCAGCCGGCTGCTGATGGCCCTCGGCGACATCGTCTGCGCCTGGCTGCTGTTGCGCGGCGCCGAGGTCGCACTGGAGAAGCTCGGCGGCGACGTCTCGGCCAGGGACAAGGCGTTCTACGAGGGCAAGGTCGCGGCCGCGCAGTTCTTCGCGCACACCAACCTGCCGCGGCTCACCGCGGAGCGGGCGATCGCCGAGGCGACGGACCTGTCGCTGATGGATCTGGACGAGGCGAGCTTCTAGTCACCACGGGCATCAGGTCCGGGCGCTTGGCCGAGCGCCCGGTGCCAGGACCGCGCCCGAGCAGCTGCCGGGTGAGGAACGGTACGACGAAGGTCGCCGCCCACCACGCGTCACGTCGTACGGCGTGGAACAGGCCGGTGGACGCCGGCGCGGACACGCTCCAGGACCCGTCGCTGCCGGGGAGCCCGAGCAGCTCGCCGATGCCGGCCGCGATCCGCGCGTGTCCCTCCCGGCTGCCGTGGATCCGGTCGTGGCTCCACAACGCCGGGTCGCCGCACATGGCAAGCGGGAACAGGTCCAGCACTGCCACGTCGTGACGCACGGCCGCCTCGACCAGGCGCCGGTTGAGGTCGACCTCCCGCGGCCGCAGCCAGGCCATCACCGGCAGCATCCGGCCGATGTCGGGGAACGTCATCGTGATCACCCGGCAGCCGGTCGCCCGCAGCGCCGCGAACGTCTCCTCGACGTCGCGCACCGTCGCGTCGGCGTCGTAGTCGTGGCGGAGCAGGTCGTTCATCCCGACCACTACGCTCGCCAGGTCCGGTTGCAGTGCGAGCGCTGGGTCGAGCTGGTTGTGGCGCACGTCGCCAGCGCGGCAGCCGCGGACCGCGAGGTTCGCGTAGTGCAGCTCAGGGCTGGTGGTCGCCGCCAGTGCCTCCGCGAACCGGTCGGCCCAGCCACGGAGGCCGGTGGCGTCGTCCCCGTCGTTGAGACCCTCGGTCTGGCTGTCACCGAGCGCGACGTAGCGACGGTACGACGCGGGCCCGGGCATGCCGGGAACCTACCGCGTGCGGTCCCTGCACTCGCCCGCGTCCTACCATCACGATTATCGGGTCACCGGCATCACCGAGTGCGAAGGAGCACAGCTATGGGAGTCGGAGTTGGCGTCGTCCTGCTGGTCGTGGGCGCGATCCTCTACTGGGCTGTCGAGGTGGACATCCCCGGGGTCAGTGACAACACGCTCGGCATCATCCTCATGGTCGTCGGCGTGATCGCCATCGTCCTCGCGCTGATCACGAACCAGCAGCGCAGCCGCACCAAGGTCGTGGAGGAACGGCGCGACATCCAGCGCTGAGGCCGCCGTCCACGACGTGGTCACCGGGGAAGCTTGGGGGTGCCGAGTGCGTAACTCGGCCCTCCCCGGTGACCACGTGCGGCTCAGGCGGCGCTCGGCCGTTCGTCGGCGCGCCGGTTCTCAGTGCGCTTGGCCCCGGAGTGCCATTCCTCGGTGCGCTGGCCCTCGGCCTCCTCGAGGAGGTACGCCGGAGGGGGGAGCGTGGGGATCTCGGGGCGAAGCATGACCTAACCATAGCAAGTTAATCGACTTTAGTCAGTTAGAGGCTCCGGCGTGTCCCCTAGGCTGCCCGCCATGACCGATCGGGAGCGGCTGCTCGCCCTGCTGGACGTGTTCGAGTCGGCCCTCGCCGACTTCACCGACCTGGTCCGTGAGCTGGGCGACGACGAGTGGGAGCTGCCCACCGACCTCCCCGGCTGGACCGTGCACGACCTGGTCAGCCACACCGCGCACCTCGAAGCGGTGCTGGCCGGCTCGCCCGAGGAGACGGTCGTCGTCCCACAGGGGCTCCCGCACGTGACCAGCCTGATGGGCTTCTACACCGAGCAGGGCGTGATCGCCCGCAAGGAGCGCAGCCGCGACGAGCTGCTCGCCGAGATCGGCGCCGCGGTCGGCCGGCGGCTCGGCGAGACCCGTGCCGCCCCACCCGACGACGGCGCCGGCGACCCCCCGAAGACGCCGGGGGACATCGGCTGGAGCTGGCAGACGCTCTTGTCCAACCGACCGCTCGACGTGTGGATGCACGAGCAGGACATCCGGCGCGCGACCGACCGTCCCGGCCACCTCGACTCTGCGGCCGCGCGGCACGCCGTCCGCGTATTCGCGCGCCGGCTCGGCTACGTCTGGGGGAAGAAGGTCGGCGCAGCGCCCGGGGAGTCCGGGGCGATCGAGCTGTCCGACAGCGGGGACCGGTTCGCGGTCATCCTCGGCGAGGACGGACGAGGCGTCGCCGCACCCGAGGACGCCACGACCGACGCCACGCTGCGCATGGACACCGGGACCTTCGTGGTCCTCTGCGGCGGACGCCGGGCGCCCGAGACCCAGCACGTGGACGTCGGAGGCGACCCCGATCTCGGGGAGCGCTTCCGGCGCAGTCTCTCGATGACCCCGTGAGCCGAACACCGGCCGACGAACCTCACGAAGTGGCGTCGTTCTGGTGGAGGGTCGGACAGGAGACGGGTCGCTGAGGAAGACTCCGGGACATGCGTGCGCTGCCGGCCGCGATCGCCGTGATCGCACTCCTGGTCTCGGGCTGCGGCGGCGACCCACCGGTCAGCGTCCCGACGGCCAGCGGCCCGGCCACCTCCGCGGCGACCCCGCCCCCGTCCGACGTGCCGGGCCGGTACGGCGACGCCGCATCGACCGTGCGCGAGGACAGCGTCTACCCCGACGTCGGGGAGCCGACCATCGACGCCCTGCACTACGGGCTCGTTCTCCGGTGGGAGCCGGAGCGGCGGCGGCTCGTCGGCACGGCCGCGATCCGGTTCCGGGCGACGGCGACCGGCGACCACATCAGGCTCGACCTGGCGCCCCAGCTGAAGCCGTCGGCGGTCCGGCTGGACCGCGAGAGGGTCACCTTCCAGCATCCCGGCAAGGACCTGCTGGTCACGACACCGGTGGTGAAGAACCGGCTCTACACGTTGCGCGTCACGTATGCCGGCCGGCCGAGGCCCACGTCGGCTCCGACGACCCGCGGCGACACCCCAGGCCTTGGCTGGACCACCCAGCCGGACGGCCAGGTGCGCGCGATGCAGGAGCCGTACGGCGCGTTCACCTGGTACCCGGTCAACGACCAGCCGGCCGACAAGGCGTTCTACGACGTCAAGGTCGACGTGCCCGGACGCTGGGTCGGCATCTCCAACGGGCGGCTGCTCGCGCGCAGCACGAAGGCCGGTCGGACCCGGACGGCGTGGCGGCTCACGCACCCCGCCGCGTCGTACCTGGTCACGATCGCGATCGGGCCGTACCGGCGCTACGACGACACCGGTCCTCACGGGCTGCCGATCACCTACTGGGTGCGGCCGGGCGACCGCCGGCTGCTGCCCGTCGTACGCCGGGCGCCGGAGGCGATCGGGTGGCTGGAGGACCGGCTCGGACCGCTGCCCTCGGACCGGATGGGCTTCGTGATCGTCCCAGACGCGAGCGGCATGGAGACCCAGGACATGATCACGCTCGGGCGGGAGTCGATCCAGCAGGCCGACGGCGGCCAGGTCGTCACGCACGAGCTCGCGCACCAGTGGTACGGCGACGCGGTGACCCCGTCCGACTGGCGTGACGTGTGGATGAACGAGGGGATGGCGACGTACCTGCAGGCGGAGTGGACGGTCACCCACGGCCGGGCGACCTGGGAGGGCTGGGAGACCCAGCTCCGGGCCGCCGACAACCCACTCCGGCGCACCTTCGGCCCACCCGGGGCGTACCACGCGGATGAGTTCGCGCAGGGGAACGTGTACTTCTGCGCCGCGCTGATGTGGCGGGTGCTGCACGACGACCTCGGTACCGCTGCGTTCGCGAAGCTGCGCCGGGACTGGATCCAGGACCACCTCTTCTCCAACGAGGACCGCGACCGGCTCGCCGCCTGGTGGAGCGAGGGGTCGGGCAAGGACCTGACCGGCTTCTTCACAACCTGGCTGCTGGCGAAGAAGACGCCGTCGTCGTGACCGTGGTCCGCTGGTTCGCCGCGGCGGCGCTCCTCCTGCTGCTGGTCGCCGCGGGTCTGCTGGTGATCGGGTTCCGCGACGACGACGACACCGCGAAGGTGGTCGGGATCATCGCCGGCGTGCTCGCACTGGCCTGCCGGCGGGTGGTCACCTGGTCGCGCAAGGCTCGGGTCTACACCGAGATCGGACGCGACCTCGCGCCCCGGGACTACCATCCGCCGGATGAGCCACCTCAACGCCCGTGAGCTGATCGACCTGGTCCTGGACGACGGGTCCTGGGCGTCGTGGGACGGGTCGGTCGAGGAGTCGGTGCTCACCGGCGAGGGGCTGCTCCGCGGACGCCGGGTGGCCGTGCTGGTCAGCGAGTTCGGGCACCAGGCCGGGTCGATCGGCCAGGTCGCCGCCGACCGGCTGGTGGCCGCGGTCGAGCGCGCCACCTCCGAGGGGCTGCCGTTGCTCGCGGCGCCGGCCAGCGGTGGCACCCGGATGCAGGAGGGCACAGCCGCGTTCCTGCAGATGATCCGGATCTCCGCGGCCATCGCAGGACACAAGGCCGCCGGCCTGCCGTACCTCGTCTACCTGCGGCACCCGACCACCGGAGGCGTCATGGCCTCGTGGGGCTCGCTCGCCCACGTGACCGTGGCGGAACCCGGCGCCCTGGTGGGGTTCCTCGGGCCGCGGGTCTACGAGGCGCTCTACGGCCACCCGTTCCCCGAGGGAGTGCAGACCTCCGAGAACCTCTACCTGCACGGCATCGTCGACGCGGTGCTGCCGCCGGACGAGATCGGCGACATCCTGCACCGCGCGGTCGAGATCCTGATGTCCCGCCCGGTGCCGGCGGACGCACCGGAGCCGGCCGACGACCCGATCCCCGATGTCGACGCGTGGGACGCGATCACGCGGTCGCGTCGGCCGGACCGCCCCGGCGTGCGCCGGTTGCTGAGGTACGCCGCCACCGACGTGATCCCGCTCAACGGGACCGGGCAGGGCGAGAGCGACCCCGGTCTCTTGATCGCGTTCGCGCGCTTCGGTGACGCCCCGTGCGTGTTCCTGGGCCAGGACCGTCGGGGCCAGACCAAGGCACACCCGCTCGGCCCAGGGGCGCTGCGCGAGGCACGACGCGGGATGCGGCTGGCGGTCGAGCTCGGGCTGCCGCTGATGACCGTGATCGACACCCCGGGAGCGGCGCTGTCCGCCGAGGCGGAGGAGGGCGGCCTCGCCGGCGAGATCGCGCGCTGCCTCTCCGACCTGGTGACGCTGCGGGCGCCGACGCTGTGCCTGATGCTCGGCGAGGGCAACGGCGGCGGCGCGCTCGCGCTGCTCCCGGCCGACCGCGTGATCGCCGCGCAGCACGCGTGGCTGTCGCCGCTGCCGCCCGAGGGCGCGAGCGCGATCATGTACCGCGACGTCGACCATGCGCCGGAGCTGGCCCGTGCCCAGCACGTGCGGTCGACGGATCTGCGCGACCTGGGCATGGTCGACCGGATCGTGGCCGAGAAGCCGGACGGGGCGGACGAGCCGGAGGAGTTCTGCCGGCGTGTCGGCGAGGTGCTGCGCTGGGAGCTCGGCCGGCTCCACGGTCGCGACCCCGAGGACCTGGTCCGGCATCGCACGGACCGTTTCGTCAGGGCGCGGGGACCCGTCGCCACATGACCACGTGCGGCCCGATCTCCGGGTCGACCCACTCCTCGCCGCGCGCCACGAAGCCGGCCCGCTCGTAGAAGGCCCGCACCGGGGTGCGCGCGTTGCACCAGAGCACGCCCCCGCCGTGCGCGGCTACGTGTGCCACGAGCGCGTCGAGCACGAGGGCACCCGCACCCTCACCGCGACGGTCCGGGTCGGTGGCCATGCCGCGGAAGCGCCAGCCCGGCTCGTCCGGGGCCCACGGCGCCGGCTGGGCGCGCACGTTGCCGGTCGCGACCAGGTGCGGCCCGTCGTACACGCCGACGTGGTGGGCCGGCGCCTCGTCGCCGGGGAGCGGGACGTCACGGCCGCCGCGTAGCACCGCGCGCCGCAGGTCGGCGCTGTCGGCTGGCACGATCGTGCGGACCTCCATCAGTGCGCCAGCCAGTCAACGGCGCCGAGGATCACGAGGAACCGGAGGAAGCGGCCGGTCACGCAGGTGCTGACGAAGAGCACGATGTTCACGCGCATCTGGCCGGCCAGGATGGCGACGACCAGCAACGGAGGGAAGCCGAGCGACGCCGACGCGAACAGCACGGCACCGGTCTGGCCCGGGTGGTCGTGGATCCGGGTCTGCCACCGCAGGTACGTCTCCTGGAACTTCGGCGAGGACGTCTTCTTCCTGATCCACGGCAGGTTCATCGCCCACTCGGCGGCGTAGTAGAGCAACACCTTGCCGATCGTCTGGCCGACCGCAGCCGCGGCGGCGATGGCAACGACCATGGGCGTCGTACTGGTCACAGCCGCTCCGAGGGCACCGAGGTAGGCCTCGATGTTGATGAAGGGCAGCACCGCCGACCCGAACCCGACCAGGAGCGTGGTCAGGACCAGCTTCACGGGCGACCTGTGGAGAGCGGCGTCTCGGCGTCGCTCGGCAGGGCGGCGGCCGGCATCGGGATGCCGAGCCGCATCATCCAGACCAGGGAGACCGACTTCATCGCGAAAAGGCCGATCGCGATCGCCAGCCCGAGCCACATCCCCCAGGCGTAGTCACGCGTGAGCAGCAGCATCACCGCGAAGAGGCCCGAGTTGACGGTCTTGCCGGCCCGCGACCAGTTGAACAGCCAGATCCTTCGGTCGATGACGTGGAAGTAGTTCGGGCTCGTGATCGGCCAGGCCAGGAACGACAGCGACAGGAAGCAGTCGATCACCATGAACTCGGCCAGGTAGACGAAGATCGCGGGACCCAGGTGCGGCAGGGTCCAGGCCAGCCCGACGTAGAACGCCGCCGCGCAGAACCGGTCGCTGAGGATGTCGAGGGCCGCCCCCGTGCGCGTCTCGCAGTCCCGGATCCGGGCCACGATCCCGTCGAGGGAGTCGCCCACCCAGTAGACGACCAGGGAGACGACGAGCAGCGTCAGGTCCTCGTGGTACGCCGCCCAGACCGCGAGCGCCACCGCGATCACGGTGCGGACCCCGGTGATCACCGTCGCCGAGGTGCCGACCCGTTCCCGGGCCGGGTCGGCGTAGATGCGCGCAGGTGCCCCCATGCTCGTCAGCGTATCTGCGCCTGTCCCCCAACTCGTTGAGTGGTGCCTCGCGCCCCCTTCAGATGTGCCTCCGGTCCCCGGTCGGTGGGGCCGGAGGCACCACTCGACGGGGCCGGAGGCACCACTCAACGACGTCCTCAGAAGAGCAGGGCGGTCCCGGGGTCGGCCATGATCCCGGCGACGTCGGCGAGGAAGCGCGAGCCCTTCTCGCCGTCGACGTGACGGTGGTCGAAGGCCAGCGCGAGGGTGCAGACGTCGCGGATCTCGATCGACTCGGTGTCCTCTCCACCGGAGGTCGAGCCTGTCGAGACCACCCACGGCTGCCGCTTCACCGCGCCGAAGCACAGGATCGCGGACTCACCCGGGTTGATGATCGGCGTTCCGGCATCGACACCGAACGGGCCGACGTTGGTGATCGTGAAGGTGCCGCCGCTCATGTCGGCCGGCTGCGTCTTGCCCTCACGGGCGACCGCGGTCAGGTCGCTGAGCGCTGCGGCCAGCTCGACCAGCGACAACGACTCGGCGTCCTTGACGTTCGGTACGACGAGACCGCGGGGGGTGGCCGCGGCAATGCCGAGGTTGACGTAGCGCTTGAAGACGACCTCCTGGGCGGCGTCGTCCCACCACGAGTTGATCTCCGGCGTACGACGCATGGCGAGCATCGCGGCGCGGGCCAGCACCAGCAGCGGCGAGACCTTCACGTCCCGGAACGCGCGGTGCTGCTTCAGCCGGGCGACCAGCTCCATCGTCGGGGTGACGTCGACGGTGACCCACTCGGTGACGTGCGGCAGCGTGAACGCCGACTGCACCATCGCCTGGCCCATCATCTTGCGGACGCCCTTGATCGGCTCGCGGTACTCTCGCTCACCCATGACCTGGCTTCGAGCGGGTTGCGGCGCAGCCTTCTGGGCCGCCGAGGTGGCGCCCTCGACGTCGGCGCGCGTGATCGAGCCGTTGGGCCCGGTCGCGGTCAGCGTGGCCAGGTCGACGCCGCGGTCCTTCGCGAGCTTGCGCACCGGGGGCTTCGCCAGCACGCGGACGTCGCGGGTCTCGACAGGCTCGACCACCGAGGAACCAGGCTCGACCGCCGGGGACGCCACCGGCCGGGCGGGTACGGCCGGCACCGGTTCCTCGTCGGCCTCGACCACGTCGGCAACCTCGGCGCCGCCCCGACCGAAGGCACCCTGCACCTGCATGTGGGTGCTGGCGACGGCCTCGCTGGGCGGCGCGGCGGAGCCCTTGCGCACCCGGCGCTGCGCGCCGCGATCGGCCTTGTTGCGACCGACCAGGCTCTCGCCCTCCCCGCCACCGCTGGCGGCCGGGTTGGACAGGTCCATCTGGCTCAGGTCCGGCCGGGCCGGCGCGGAGGCCGGCGCGTCGGCGGCGGGCGCGGCCTCGGCCGCAGGGGCCTCCTCGCCGATCCGGATGATCGGCGTGCCGACCGCCACCGTCTCGCCCTCGGGCACCAGCAACGCACCCACCACGCCGGCGTACGGCGACGGCAGCTCGACCAGCGACTTCGCGGTCTCGATCTCGACCACGACGTCGTTGATCGCGATCGTGTCGCCGACCTTCACCTTCCAGGTGACGATCTCGGCCTCGGTAAGGCCTTCGCCGACATCGGGCAGGAGGTACTCAGGCATGTCGCTCCTCAGAAGTCGAACGTGCGGTCCACCGCGTCGAGCACGCGGTCGAGGTCGGGAAGGTAGTCCTCCTCGATCCGGCTCGGCGGGTAGGGCGTGTCGAACCCGCCGACGCGCAGCACCGGCGACTCGAGGGAGTAGAAGCACTGCTCGGTGACCCGGGAGGCGATCTCGGAACCCATGCCCAGGTTGACGTGTGCCTCGTGCGCGACCACGGCGCGGCCGGTGCGACGCACGGAGTCGAACACCGGACCCATGTCGAGCGGCGACAGCGTGCGGAGATCGATCACCTCGACCGAACGGCCCTCACCGGCGGCGGCCTCGGCCGCCTTGAGGCAGGTCTTCACCATCGGCCCGTAGGACAGCAGCGTGACGTCGGTGCCCTGGCGCACGACCCGCGACGTGAACAGCGGCGCGGGGCTCACGGACTCGTCGAGCTCGGCCTTGTCGGCGTGGTACTGCCGCTTCGGCTCGAGGAAGATCACGGGGTCGTCAGCGGCGATCGCCTGCTGGATCATCCAGTAGCCGTCGACCGGGTTGGAGCAGGCGACGACCTTGAGGCCCGGGGTGTGGGCGAACTGCGCCTCCGGTGACTCCGAGTGGTGCTCGACCGCGCCGATGCCACCGCCGAAGGGGATGCGTACGACGATCGGCATCTTCACGAAACCACGCGTGCGGAAGTGGATCTTCGCGACCTGGCTGACGATCTGGTCGTACGCCGGGTAGACGAAGCCGTCGAACTGGATCTCGCACACGGGTCGGTAGCCGCGCATCGCGAGGCCGACCGCGGTGCCGAGGATGCCGGACTCGGCGAGGGGGGAGTCGATCACCCGGTCCTCGCCGAAGTCCTTCTGCAGGCCGTCGGTGATCCGGAAGACGCCGCCGAGCTTGCCGACGTCCTCACCCATGATCAGGACCTTGGGGTCGTCCTCCATCGCCTTGCGCAGACCGGCGTTGAGCGCCTTTGCGAGCGTGACCTTGGTCATCAGCGGGCCTCCTCGAAGCTCTCCAGGTACGCCTTGAACCCGTCGCGCTGCTCCTCGAGCTCGGGCGTGATCTCGGAGAACACGTCGCCGAAGATGTCCAGCGGGCTCGGGTCGGGGAGCGCCCGCACACCCTCGCGCAGGTGCGCACCGAGCTCGTCGGCCTCCTTCGCGACGTCCGCGAAGAACGCCTCGTCGGCCAGTCCGTTGCGCTTGAGGTAGACCTCGACGCGCGCGATCGGGTCCTTCAGCTTCCAGTGCTCGACGTCGTCGGAGAGCCGGTAGCGGGTCGGGTCGTCGGTGGTCGTGTGCGCGCCCATCCGGTAGGTGTACGCCTCCACCAGCGTCGGGCCGCTGCCCTCACGGGCCCGCTGCAGCGCTGCCTTGGTGACGGCGTACGTCGCCAGCACGTCGTTGCCGTCGACCCGCACGCCCGGGAAGCCGAAGCCCAGCGCGCGCTGGTAGAGCGGGATCCGGGTCTGGCGCTCGATCGGCTCGGAGATCGCCCACTGGTTGTTCTGGCAGAAGAACACCACCGGCGCGTTGTACGACGCCGCGAAGATGAAAGCCTCGTTGACGTCGCCCTGGCTGGACGCGCCGTCGCCGAAGTAGCCGACGACCGCCGCGTCGCGCTCGGGGTCGCCGGTGCCGACCGCCCCGTCGCGCTGGATGCCCATCGCATAGCCGGTGGCGTGCAGGGTCTGCGCCCCGATCACGATCGTGTAGTTGCCGAAGTTGTTCTCGTAGGGGTTCCACGAACCCTGGTCGACGCCGCGGAACAGGCCGAGCAGGCGCAGGGGGTCGAGCCCGCGGCACCACGCGACGCCATGCTCGCGGTAGGTCGGGAAGACGTAGTCCTGCGGCCTGAGGGCGCGGCCGGAGCCGATCTGCGCGGCCTCCTGGCCGAGGAGCTGGGCCCAGATGCCGAGCTCGCCGTGGCGCTGGAGCGCCGTGGACTCGGTGTCGATGCGGCGGGTCAGGACCATGTCACGGTAGAAACCGCGGATGGTCTCCGCCTCGTCGGCGCCGCCCTCCGGCTCGAAGCGGAACTCCGGGTGCTCGACGCGCTCACCTTCGGGGGTGAGCAGCTGGACCAGCTCGGGGCCGCCGTCTCGCTGGGAGGGGCCGAAGACCTCGACCAGATCGGGTCCGAAGTCGGAGGTTGACTGAGGGCTCACCTGCACTCCTTCTGCTCGCCCGGGTGTGGCTCGCGCCGCCGGCGGGGTCTCCGCTGGTCCCGGGTGGGTTCGATGCACGACCTCGGACGCAGGGGTGGCGCGCCAATCGGTCGTTGCGGGCTGTGACGCCCTGTCACAGGTTCCGACGGTCCAAGTTACCGGGCCGCATCGCCCGAGGGCCAATCCGGGTGCGGGCGCCGCGTGCGCATCCCGGTCCGAGGGCCCGGCGGCTGCTTTACTGAGCGCGTGACTGACACCAGCATCCGGGTGACCCGAAAGGTCGGCGCGGCCGCTGCAGTCGTGTTCGACCTGCTCGCCAACCCGGACCGGCACCACGAGATCGACGCCTCCGGCATGGTCGGCGACGACGAGGACGCGTCCCCGATCACCAAGGTCGGCCAGGTCTTCCGGATGAACATGTCGTCCGGCAGCGGCGCGGGCGAGAAGTACCAGGTCGACAACCACGTCACGCAGTTCCAGCCCAAC
>Ga0068865_100002111_pt1 | contig 11734 bp, 10 predicted proteins | sample KBSMisM12_FD_75293 | JGI IMG/M metagenome (GOLD analysis project Ga0068865, IMG submission 75293) | Miscanthus rhizosphere microbial communities from Kellogg Biological Station, Michigan, USA - KBS Miscanthus M1-2 | ecosystem: Host-associated > Plants > Roots > Rhizosphere > Soil ...
CGGCGCTGCCGGCCCCGTCGCCTTCGCAGCGCTCGCCGGAGCGGTCGCTATCGCAGCTCTGCTCGTCCGGCCGATGCGGACGCCGCTCGACGCCGAGCCGCAGACGCTGGCGGCCGCGGCGGGCCTGCTCACCGGGCTGTCGGTCCTCGATCTCTGGCTGCTCAACCCCTACCTGGCGCTGCTCCTGGCGCCGACGGCTCACGTCTGGCTGCTCGCCGCCCGTGCCTCGGGCCCGCCCCGCACCGGCGTCCTCGCGACCGCCGCCGCGATCTCGCTGCTCCCCGCCGTCGTCGGCTTCGCGACGATGACGGCCGAGCTCGACCTCGGCCTCTCCGCCCCCTGGCATCTGCTCCTGATGATCGCCGACGGCGAGGTCGGGGTGTTGCTCAGCGTGCTCTGGTGCGGCGTGCTCGGCGGCCTGATCGCCTGCATCTCGGCCGCCGGGGCGACCGCGCGGACGACGCCGCCGGTCGGCCCGCGGGGAAGCATCCGCGGCGCCGGCAGCCACGTCGGCCCGGGCGCCCTCGGGTCGAGCCCGCCCGCCGACCGCCGCCATACCTAGACGACCGATCCAGATACCTAGGGGCTCGAGCCCTTTTCATCTGGGGGATCGAGGCGTTCGTGGATGGGTGTGGACGCCCTTCTGGACGCGACGCTGGACGGGCGTCCGAAGCCGCTAAAGGGGGGCCCGGGGGAGTCGATGTGGGCGGTAGCAGTCCAGTCCCCGAGCAGAGTCAGGAAACGAGACGAGCAAGTTCAAATGCGTGCCGATGATGAACAGCTCGAAGTCGTCCAGAGGCAGGTCTCCCGTGGCGAGTACGAGGTCAACTCGCAACGAGTCGCGATGGCCATCCTCGAACGGATCGGCGTGATCCAGACCCGCAATCCCGTCAGGGAGCGCGGAAGTGGTCGTGCCCTCCTGGGCGAACTGAGCGTCCCCCGGGAAGCCTGAGCCGAACGCTCGCGCCGGCGGCGACCCGGCCGATCTCGGTGAGCGCGATCCCGCAGCGCTGCGCCGCCGCGAGGCAGGCGCCGAGGCGCGCGCGGGGGATCGCGCAGAGCAACTCGTAGTCCTCGCCCCCGGAGACGACGAGCTCGACCGGATCGCGGCCGGCTGCGGCCGCCACCTCGGCGACGCCCGGCGCCACCGGCACCCGGTCGACCTCGATCTCGAGCCCGACGGACGAAGCCGCGGCGAGGTGCTCGGCCTCGGCCCCGAGCCCGTCGGAGACGTCGATCATCGCCGTCGCCCCGGCTGCGGCGAGCTCCGGCCCGAGGGCGAGCCGCGGCTCGGGAGCGAGCTGGCGCGAGCGCGCTGCCGCCGCGGCCGCATCGGGCACCTCGGCGGCGAGCTCGGGATGCTCGAGCAGCATCAGCCCCGCGGCCGCCCCGCCCAGCGCCCCGCTGACGCAGACGGCGTCGCCGGCCGTGGCGCCGGCGCGGCCGACGATCCGCTCCGCGTCCGGCGCCGTGCCGATCGCGGTCACGGCGACCGCGAGGACCGGCGAGGCGGTCAGATCGCCGCCGAGCAGCGCCGCCCCGGCCCGCTCGGCGACCTCGGCGATGCCGTCGCTGAGCTCGAGCGCCTCGTCGCGATCGAGATCCTCGGGGATGCCGACCCAGACGTAGAGCTCGGCGGGCTCCGCCCCCATCGCGGCGAGGTCGCTGAGCGCCGCGCCCGCCGCCTTGCGGCCGATCGCCCGCGGCGGGCACCAACGGCGCCGGAACGCGACTCCGTCGACGATCGCGTCGATGCTGACCGCACGGACGCTGCCGTCCGCGGCGGCGATGACGGCGGCGTCGTCGCCGATGCCGATCCGGACGCCGTCACGGCCGGGGCCGGCGGCCTCGCCGAGCCGGTCGCGGATCGCCGCGATCAGGTCGAACTCGGGGGAGCTGCGCATGCGCGGCTCGTTCACAGTGTCACCGGGACTCCGTTGATCGCCTGGAAGATCGTGATCACGATGGTCGCACCGATCAGCGCCCGGTCGCGGGAGACGGCGGCGAGCGGCAACAGCCAGATCAGATACCAGGGGACGATGTAGGCGGAGGCGACGAGCACGGCGAGCGCGGCCCAGCCCGCGGCCCGGACCCAGTCGAAGCCGCGCGCCACGGCGACGATCAGCCAGGCGAGCGCAATTGCGAGTCCGACGCCGAGAACAGCGCGGAGCAGGTCGACGTCGAGGCCACTCGCGCGCGAGAGCGCCGCCGGGACGCTCCAGCGGCTGACCCTGCCCTGGTTGCCGCCGGCGACCGAGAGCGCCTCGCCGACGTCGGCGCCGAAGACGGCCAGCGAGACGACGCCGATCGCGATGAGCGCCGCGAGTCCGCCGGCGATCAGCCGGCCGCGGGCGCCGAGCCCGCGGGTGCCGACGAGGGCGAACGGCGCGTAGAGGAGGGCCGAGACCTTGACCGCGGCGGCGACCACCAACCCGGCGCCGGCGGTCGCGGGCCGCGCGCTCAGCGCCGCCGCCACGGCCGCCATCGCGATCGCGGCCATCAGTCCGTCGTTGTGGGCGCCGCCGACGAGGTGGACGAGGACGATCGGGTTGAGCGCGACGAACGCCACCGCGGTCGCCGGCGCGACGCCGCGGAGTGCCGCGAGGCGAGCGACGATCGCCGCCAGCGCCGCGATCGCGAGCCCGGCGACGACCTTCAGCGACCAGAGTGCGACCGGGACCGCGACGAAGCCGAGCGGATAGCTCGCGAGCGTGAAGACTGGCCCGTAGACGGAGACGGCGCCGCGGTAGTCGATCACCCGGATCGCCGCGTCGTCGCCGGGGAGGAGCTCGGCCGGCGAGTGCGTGTAGGGGTTGAGACCGTGCTCGGCGCCGAGCCGCGCGTAGGAGATGTAGCTGAAGACGTCGAGCGACAGCAGCGGTGGCGCCAGCACGAAGAGGACGATCAGGAGCGCCGCGACCGCCGCCGTCCGGCGGAGCCCGAGGTCGCGGCTGAGCAGGAGCAGTGCGATCCAGAGGCCGATCGCCAGCCAGAGCAGGCAGAGGTAGACCATCGGCCGGTCCACGAAGCCCTCTCCGAAGACGCCGAACACCCAGCCCGGATCGGGTCCCGGCGTGTTGCCGGCTACGAGCTCGCCGCCGGCCAGCGCGAGCGGGACCGAGACGGCGACGAGCGCCGCCGCCACGACGATCGCGATCAGCCGCCGACGCGGTGCCGCGGTGGCCGCCCCTGGGCTGGTCCGGGTCTCCTCCATCGGCTCGGTGAGAATGTATTCGTGCCCGCCCCCTACCGCGCCTGCCTGATCGATGCGCTCGGGACAATGGTCCGGCTGCTGCCGCCATGGCTGCACCTCGACCCGTCCGTGGCCGCCGGCGCCGGCGCCGACCGTGTCGAGCGCGCGTTTCGCGCCGAGATGTCGTTCTACGCGGCAAACGCGCAGCGCGGCCGCGACGCCGCCTCGCTGGCGAAGCTCCGCGAAGAGTCGGCGGCGATCCTCGCCGACGGCCTCGGCCGCCCGGTCAGCGTCGCGGCGATGATGGACGCGATCCGGTTCGAGCCCTACCCGGACGCGCTGCCGGCCCTCACCGCCCTCCGCGAGCGCGGCTTGCGGACGGTCTGCATCTCGAACTGGGACTACGAGCTCGACCTCGTCCTCGAGCGGATCGGCCTCGCCGAGGCGCTCGACGGAATCGTCACCTCCGCCGCCGCCGGCGCCCGCAAGCCCGACCCGGCGATCTTCGCGACCGCACTCGCGGTCGCCGGCTGCGAGGCGGGCGAGGCGATCCACGTCGGCGACAGCGACGAGGACGTCGCCGGGGCCCGCGCGGCGGGCATCGACGTGGTCAGGATCGACCGCGAGGGCGGCGCCGACGTATCCTCGCTCGCCGAGATCGTGGAACGGATGGAGCCGGAAGGCAGATGAGCGACGGCGAGCGCGGCGACGAGCCGCAACGCGACCCGGTCGGCTCGACGCCGCCGCCGACCGGCGAGCAGCCCGACCGCGCCGCGAAGGGCGGACGCTTCCTGACCCGCTACGCCGGGCTGCCCGAGGTCGGCTGGGGCGGCGGCATGGTCGCTCTCGGCGTCCTGATCGCCGCCGGCACGATGCTCGCCGGGACGATCTTCGTCGCGATCTTCGACCCGTCGCTGGAGACGTCGGCAGCCCGCAACGCCGCCCAGCTCGTCGTCGCGATGAGCCTGATCGGCACCGCCCTCGGATTCGCGCTCTTCGACTCCCGCGGCGCGGTCAAGGAGGCGTTCGGAAAGCTCGGGCTCGGCGGCCGGATCGCGGTCGGGGCGATCGGGCTGGCGCTGCTCGCCTGGCTGGCCTACATCATCTTCGCCGGCTTCCTGGCGCCGCTCCTGCAGCCCGACCAGGAGGACGTCACCCGCGAGCTCGGCACGAACAAGGACGAGCTCGGCAGCATCGCCGTCGCCGCCTTCCTGATCGTGATCGCCGCCCCGCTCTCGGAGGAGCTGTTCTTCCGCGGCTTCATGTTCGCGGGGCTGCGCCGGTCGATGTCGATCTGGCCGGCGGCGGCGATCTCCGCCGCGGTCTGGGGATCGCTCCACCTCGGCGCCGGCAACATCGGCGTCGCGATCCAGCTCGCCGTGTTCGGCGTCATCCTCGCCTGGCTCTACGAGCGCACGGGAACGCTCTGGGCGCCGGTTCTGGCGCACGCGATCAACAACACGATCGCATTCGTGCTGCTCGTCACCGACGTCGTCTGACGGCCGTCGCGCACCCTATGATGCGCGGCCACATGCGCAAGGGTCATCGTTTCCCGGTCCTCGTATCCGTTCTCGTCCTCTCCCTGACGATGGCCGCTGCCGTCGCATCGGCGCAGGAGACGACGGTCACTGCGCCGGCGACGACGGCGACCACCACCGAAGCGACGACCTCCACGACCCCCGCCCCGGCTGGCGAGGAGTCCGCTCCCGGCCCCGCCGCGAACGGCGCTCGCGACGTCCGTGAGAAGGGCACTCCCCGCGCCGCGACGCTGCCGCCGACGACCACGAAGGTCCGGCTCAAGGGCGTTCGCAAGGGCCGCGTCACCGCCGGCAAGCGGGTCAAGGTCGCCGGCACCGTCCGCCGCTTCCGGGTCGGCCAGAAGGTGACGATCGTCCTCAACCGGGGCAAGAAGACGGTCAAGCGCGAGACCGTGCACGTCCGCGCCAAGGGCAAGGGCTCGCAGCTCGGCCAGTTCCATTGGTCGCGGAAGATGGTCGCGCCGGGCATGTACCGGGTCCAGGCGATCCTCCACAAGGGCGCCAACTGGGCCTCGTCGAAGGACGGCAGCCGCAACTTCAGGCTCCGCTACCCGAGCCTCAAGGATGGCAACCGCGGGCCATCGGTCGCGGCGCTGAACGACCTCCTCAACAACCTCGGATTCGTCTCCAGCCGCGGGTCGAAGTACTCGTCGGCGACCGGCCGTGCAGTTCTCGCCTACCGGAAGGTCAACAACATGGCCCGCAAGGAGAAGGCGACCGGCAGCATCTTCAAGAAGCTCGCGAAGGGGAAGGGCGGCTTCAAGCTCGAGTACCCCGGAGCCGGCAAGCACGTCGAGGCCGACCTCTCGCGCCAGGTGATGGTGCTCGCCAAGAAGGGCGAAGTCGACGAGATCTACACGATCTCCTCGGGCGCCCCGGCGACGCCGACGATCAAGGGCAAGTTCCGCTTCTACCGCAAGGACGCGGGCTACAACAGCCTCGGGATGTACTACTCGGTCTACTTCATCCGCGGCTACGCGACCCACGGCTACCACAGCGTCCCCACCTACCCGGCCAGCCACGGCTGCCTGCGGAACCCGATCCCCGATTCGGTCCACATCTACAACTGGATCGACCTCGGCGACCCCATTTACGTCTACTCCTGACCGCTCGGGAGACACTGATCGGGGAGCTGCGCGAGCACGCGCTCGTGCTTGGCGAGGTGACGCTGACGAGCGGCGCGACCGCCTCCTACTACGTCGATGCCAAGCGGGCGATCCTTCGCCAGCCCGGCTTCGGCGCGCTCGCCGAGCTCGTCGCCGCCGAGGCGGTCCGGGTCGGCGCGGGCGCCGTCGGCGGGATGACGATGGGCGCCGATCCGATCGCGAGCGCGGCGATTTCCGATCCGGCCGGCCGCGATCTGCTCGCCTTCTTCGTCCGCAAGGAGAAGAAGCAGCACGGGTTGCAGCGCTGGGTCGAGGGGCCGCTGCTCGCTCCGGGCACGCGGGTCCTGATCGTCGAGGACGTCGTCACGACCGGCGGCTCGACCGTCCAGGCGATCGAGCGCTGCCGCGAGGAGGGGCTCGAGATCGCCGGGACGGTCGCCGTGCTCGACCGGCTCGCGGGCGGCGGCGAGAACATCGTCGCGGCCTCCGGCGGCGCTCCCTACACCCCGCTGGCGACGATCGACGAAGTCCACCCGGAGCGCGACGACCGCTAGATGGTCGACGCGGGCGCCGGTCAGTGGCGGCGCCTCTTCACCTTCCAGGAGTAGTGGGCCGCGGTCAGGTTGCCGGCGCGGTCGGTCGCCTGGACGAGGATCCGGTGGCGGCCGGGTTTGACCTTGAACGTCGAGTGGATGCCACACGGCTTCAGCCGCTTCGCGTCGAGGATGCATTCGAGGCTCGCACCCGGCTCGGTGGCGAACACGAACCGGGCCCGCTTCTTCTTCGTCCGCTTCTTCGGCTTCTTCGCGAATGCGAGCGGGGGCTGCGTCCTGTCGCCTGCGACCAGGGCCGCCGGAGCGTCGATCAGGCCGGCGCCGGCCGCGAGCGGCCCGAAGCTGCCGACCGGGACCGCGGTGCTTCTCTGCTTCGCCTTCACCTCGGCCGCGCTCAGCGAGGGCTCCGCGGCCAGCTGGAGCGCTGCGATCGCCGCGGCATGCGGCGCCGCGGCCGATGTGCCGAAGAACCGGTTCCCCGACCCGAAGAACGAGTTGATGGCGCCGTCGGTCGCGACGACGTCGGGCTTGTCGAGGACCTCGGCGAGAGCGAGCGGCGGCGCCGGGGTGACGCCGTCGACCGGCCCGAACAGGTGCGTCACCGGGCCGCGGCCCGAGTAGGGCTCGATCGTCGTGCTGTCGAAGTAGGGCACCGCGCCGACCGTCTGCGCTCCGGCGGTGCCGTTGTGGCCGTAGATCGTCGGCCCGACGACGTCGCCGCCCGAGGAGACCGGGTACTCCAGCGCACCGATCGAGCCGGCGCCGTTGTCGTTGTTGATCCACTTCAGCCGCGGTGCGAAGCCGGCAACCCGTCTGATCACGAGCCGGTAGTTGCCGGCGGTCGTGCTGTTCGGCGTGAACGCCACGAACTCGGACGGCAGACCACTCGTCACGTTGTTCTGCGTCGAGGACGCCACGACCGTGTTGGTGGCGGCGTCGATCACGTAGAGGTCGAGGTTCGTGGCGACGCCGTTCTGCGGCTCCGCCCACTGCAGCCCGATCCGGAACAGCGAGGAGCCGCTCCAGGTCAGGTCGAACGTGCTGTCGACGCCGGGGCCGGGATCGAAGTCCATGCAGTCGGTGCCGCCGACGGGCGCCGGGCAGGAGCCGGCGTTGCGGTAGGCCGGCGCCTCCCAGGAGTTGCTGTCGTTGCCGGCGATGATCCGGTTGTTGTTGAACGCCATCGAGAAGTAGGCGACGCCCTGATTGGTCGTCACGTCGTTGACGGCGTTGGCGACGATGCCGTCCTGGTAGTAGGGCTCGGCGAAGTAGATGATGTCGTCGGCGATAACGTCGGCGCCGGCGTTGGCGAGCGCCTTGATGTTGGCGGCGAACGCGACCTGGCCGGTGAACGCGGTCGCGAACGCAAGGTCGGCGCCGGGCGCGAGATCGTGGACGATCTGCGTCATCGCCCTGCCTTCGTCGGCGGTCGGCCCTTTAGGAGGCGCCTGTGTTGCCGAGTCGTCGAGAACCTGCACCGGCGTCGTCCGTCCGCACGGATTGCCGGGACCGGGCAGGTCGGCGGTGGCGATGTCGTTGGCAGCCTTGGTTGCCGGCGTCCCGGTATTGAACGAGTCCGACATGACGCCGACCTTGATCCCGGCGCCGTCGACTCGATACCTGGCGCGGGCGACGTCGGCGCCGAGTTGCTGATCCCCCTCGGAGACGACTCCCGGCGCGCAGGTGTTGAGCGTCCTTCGCGCCGCCGGGGAGGCGACGCGGCCGCTCATCGGTGTCAGCTCCTCGGTGACGCTCTCGACGCCGGGCGCGCGGGCGATCGACCGCAGCGCCTCCTCGCCGGCGCTGACCGAGATCAGGTGGTAGGCCGGCGCGACCGCGACGATCGAGGCGCCGGCGTCACGCAGACCGGCAACCCGCTCGCGGGCGGCGCCCGAGACCCGGACGTTGACGATCAGGTTCCCGGCAGGATCGCGGAGGAGGCTGCCGGGGCCGTGCGGGAGCAGCGACACGGCGCGGGCCTGCTCCGGCTCCGGGGCGGAGCGTAAGCCGGCGCCGGACACCATCGCGAGCCGCGAGGAGAGCTCGTCGGGAGCGGCGGGCGCGGGCGCTGCGAGCAGCAGTGAGGCGACGGCGACTGCGAGGAACGGCGCAAGTCGTTGAGCCATGCTGGTCCTCCCCTTGACCGGGTACCGACGCTGAAAGCCGGCTTCCAGCTATCTATAGCCGCTCATACGGGTGGGCGCAAGCGGTTCGCGGTGGCGGCCAGGCCCGCCTCGGAGCCGTTCCCGAGCGGGTTCGCGAAGCGGCGCTCCGGGACGATGTGGAGGTCGATGACCGCGGCGAGTTGGCGCTCGCAGATCGCTGCCGCGAGGTGCTCGTCGGCGGCGCGGAGGCGGCCCGCCTCCCACTCGGAGTCGATCCAGTGCAGGGCCCGGCCGATCACCTCGCTCTGGATCGCGATCGAGTCGATCCCGGCGGCGACCGCCTCGGTTATCACGGCCTCGGCGTGCTTCGCGTCGCCGGCGACGAGCGCCCGCCGGAACGACTCGCGGGCGGCACCGAGGGCCTCCGTCTCGGCCGTCCGTGTGGCGGTGAGCGGCCCGGCCGCGACGAGCGCGGCGGCGTCGGGCGCCGCGACGGGGCGGGCGAGCATGTAGCCCTGGCCGCGCCGGTAGCCGAGCGCGAAGAGATGGGCGAGCTGTCCCTCGGTCTCGATGCCTTCGGCGACGACCTCGATCCCGAGCGCCCGCGCGAGCGGCAGGACCCCCGCCGCCAGCGCCGCGTCGGCCGAGGCCTCGCCGAGGCCGACGACGAACGATCGGTCGAGCTTGATCTGGTCGATCGGCAGCGAGCGGAGCTGGGCGATCGAGGTCGAGGCGATCCCGAAGTCGTCGAGCGAGACCCGCACCCCGAGGGCTCGCAGCTCGGAGACGCGGGCGAGATAGGCGTCGGCGGCGCCGGTCAGCGCCGACTCGGAGATCTCGACCACGACCCGTCGCGGCTCGACGCCGATCCGCCCGACGAGCTCGCCGACCGCCGCGATCAGGAGCTCCGAGGTGAGCTGGGTCGAGGCGACGTTGATCGCCAGCGAGACCGAGCCGGCCGGATCGGCGGCGGCGATCAGCGGGAAATCGGCTGCCACGTGGTCGAGCAGGCGCTCGAGCAGCTCCTGGCCGCAGCCGGTCTCCTCGGCGATCGGCACGAACAGCTCCGGCGAGATCGCGCCGCGCTCGGGATGGTGCCAGCGGGCCAGCGCCTCGACGGAGGCGATCCTTCCCGAGGCGATGTCGACGATCGGCTGGTAGTGGAAGGCGAGCTCGTCGGCGGCCAGCGCCGCGGCGAGCTCGCGGCCGATCTCGGCCCGGTAGCGGATCCGCTCGCGGAGCTGCTCGTCGAAGACCTCGAACCGCCGTGATCCTCGCCGGTTTCGCTCGAGGGCGGCCTCGGCGTCGCCGACGAGCGACTCGGCCGGAGCGCTGGGGCCGTCGGAGACGACGACTCCGACCGACGCGGTGATGGTGATGATCTCGACGCCGAGGTCGAAGGGGTCGTCGAAGGCGGCGAGGATCGACTCGGCGAGCTCGACCACCCGTGAGCTGCCGGGCGGGCTCCTGCTCATCACGACGAACTCGTCGCCGCCGGCGCGGGCGACGACGTCGCCGCTGCGGACTGCGGAGAGCAGCCGCCGGCCGGCGGAGAAGAGAAGCTGGTCGCCGACGACGTGGCCGAGGTCGCGATTGACCCGCCGGAAACCGTCTAGGTCGACGAGCATGACGGCGACCGATCCCGGCCGCTCGCCGAGGCCGTCGACCTCGGCTGCGAGCAGGTCGAGGAAGCGCCGGCGGTCGGGCAGCGCCGTGACCGGGTCCGGCTCACCGGCGGCGATGGGAGCCGGGCTCGCGACCGGTTGCGCGGACGGAGGAATCACCCCGCCCCCTTCGCGGCCGGCCCCCCGCTTCCTGCCCGCTCAGCGGTTGCGGGCGAGCCCGATGCCGCCGAGCACGATCAACAGGCCGCCGGCGCCGACGGCGAAGATCCCGGTCGAAGGATCGCCGGCGTCATCGAGCGAGAGCCCCGGCGGCGCGAAGTCCGGCGTGACGTCGAGGCCGGCGGTCCCGGCGTAGATCGCGATCGCGACGATGATCGCCCCGAGCAGGATCGGCAGCCAGGTGCGAGCCGCCTTCGCGTAGGCCCAGATGGCGAGGCCGGCGGCGATCACGGCGGCGGCGATGACCGCGATGCCGTAGCCGGCAGCGACCATCGTGTTGTCGGCGAGGTCGACCTCGGTGCCGTTGAAGTCGAGCTTCGCCTGCGGGAGGAACGAGCCGACGATCGCGACCACGGCGCCGAGGACACAGACGATCACCGGCAGAGCGCTCTCGGAGCGACTCCGCTCGGCCGCGGGGGACGCGGTCGTCGCCGTCGTCGCCGTCGGCGCCGGCGCCGGCATGGCGGCCGCCTGGGCCGGCTGCTGAGCGGTGGCCGGCTCGCTCGCCGCAGCAGACTGCTGGGCGGCGGCCTGCTGCTGGGCGGCGGCCTCGGCGGGCTGGGTAGCGGTCTGCGGCTCGGCCGCCGGTGCAGGCGGAACCTCGGGCTGCGCCTGCGCTGGGCGTGTCTCCGTGCCCCAGCCGCCGCCGGTCCAGTAGGCCTCCCAGCCGGGGGCCGTCGGGTGCGGGTACCAGCCCGCGGGCACGTCCGGCTGCGCCGGCGCCGAGCCGGGCTCGCCGGAGCCGGAGGTTGGCGATCCCTCGTTCATGGCTGACCGAAGCCTCGCAGATCCGGCGGCGACTCGCGGGGACGAATCCGGAGTGGGGAAGCCAGCTTCGTGGACGCGGGGCCATCGCGCTCAAGCGACCGCCGCAAAGCGCCGACCGAAGCGGGGATGGCCGGCCACCGCTCCCCGAAGCTGCTCCTCGCAACGCTCGTCGCCGCGGTCCTCGCGGCGGCGCTCATGGCGCTGCCCGCGGACGCGCCGGCAGCCAAGCCCCGGGCCCATCTCGACGGCAGCCGCGCGGTCGCGCCGAAGGCGGCACCGCGGGTCGTCAAGCGGATGATCCGCGCCGGCAACAAGATCCGCCACAAGAAGTACAAGTGGGGCGGCGGGCACCGAAGCTGGCAGGACAAGGGTTACGACTGCTCCGGCGCGGTCTCCTTCGTCCTCCACAAGGCCGGCCTCCTCGACTACCCGCTCAACTCGGGGGGCTTCATGAAGTGGGGGGCGAAGCGGCGCGGCAAGTGGGTCTCGATCTTCGCCAACGAGGACCACGTCTACATGATCGTCGCCGGACTCCGCTTCGACACCTCCTACATCACCGACGGCGATCGCTCCGGCCCCGGCTGGTCGGAATACATGCGCCCCGCGAAGGGCTTCCGGACCCGCCA
>Ga0068865_100002113_pt1 | contig 11730 bp, 10 predicted proteins | sample KBSMisM12_FD_75293 | JGI IMG/M metagenome (GOLD analysis project Ga0068865, IMG submission 75293) | Miscanthus rhizosphere microbial communities from Kellogg Biological Station, Michigan, USA - KBS Miscanthus M1-2 | ecosystem: Host-associated > Plants > Roots > Rhizosphere > Soil ...
CTCCGCCGGGCGGTAGGCGGTGCGCGCCGCCAGCGAGCGCAGCAGCGGCAGCGCCGCCTCGCGGCGCAGCAGGCTCGCGCTCAGCGACAGTTCACCGAACTCCTCCAGCAGCTCGCGCCAGCGCAGCCGGGTCTGCTGCGCCGCGCTGCCCTCGGTGAGCGCGCCAGGCCATCCCAGAAGTTCCAGCGCGCGCTCGAAGCGCTCCGACCAGCGTCGCGGTGAGGCACTGCCCTCCCCCAGCGCCGCCGCCGCGCGGTGCAGGCGGCCATCCAGCTCCCGGGCGGTGGCCTTCAGTTCCGGGGGTGCGAGCTGCAGCGCGCCAAAGAGCACGCGCAGGTTGAGGTTCGTAAGACCGCGCTGGCGCAGCATGAGTGCAAGCGCGGCGCGCTGCGCAGCCGAGGGCGCCTCCCAGTGCGGCGCCACGAGCCAGCTGGCAAGGCCTTCAAACTCCAGCTCCTCCTCGCACAGCACGCTAAGTGCGGTGAGCGCGTGCGCGGGCAGCGGCAGCTCGGCGAACGGGTCACCGCCTTCGATGCCGACCACCGCGCTCACCGGCGCACCGCTGAGCAGGCCCGCCGGTGCCAGCTCGGCGCGGATGAAGGCGGCCAGGCGTTCGCGGGCGCCGGCCGCGCCCGGGAGCATGACGAGGAGGCGCGCATCGGGCTGCGCTTGCAGGCGCGTCCGGCACCAGGCGGTGATCGCCGCAAGCTCCGCGCTGCTGTCCGCGGGGCGCACGAGGCGCGCCGTCGCCGGCGGCGGCGCGGGCGGCGCCTCGCCCGCCGGTGTGGGGTGGGCCGCGGCGAGGGCGGCGAGCTGGGGCGGGATGGCATCGAAGCCGCGCAGGAGCAGGCGCCCCGCGCCGGCGGCGGCACACAGCCGCCCGGCCAGGGCACTGACCCGGGTGGCGTTGAGCGCCTGGGCACGCGCTGCGAACACTCGCTGCGCCTCAAAGAGCAGGCCCGCTTCGCTGCCGGGCGCGGCGGCAGTGATGCTCATCTGGTAGGCGGCGGCGAGCTCGCTGGCGCGCTGCAGGGACTGCGCGAGCGCACCGTGATCGAGGAACACCTGGCCGCTCGCGGCCTGGGCGGCACTTTGCTCCCACCACAGCCATTCTTCCGCGGCGGTGAGTACGCGCGGCCACGGCTCCGGGTCCAGGGCGGCGAGGCGCTCGGCTTCCCGGCGCATGAAGCCTGCGGGCGTGAGCACGTCGGGGCTGCCCCAGACGCTTCGGCCGGCGGCGAGCTCCCCCGCCGCATAGGCAAGCTGCACTGCGCGCAGGCGCTGGCGCGTCGGTACGACGAGCGTGCCGCCGTGCCTCAGGTGTGTGGTGAGATCGGGGGCGAGCCTAAACAACTTCGGCGGCGGGGGTCCGGGCGCGGGAGAGGATCACTTGAAGCGTCCGCTGATGACTTTCGCGGCCGCCTGCTCCGGCGCGCGCGGCGCCGAAGCATAGCTTGCCAGGAGCTCCTCGATGCGCGCGAACACCTCCTTGAGGGTGGCGGCGTCGGGGAGGTTGGTGATGCGGAAGTGATTGCGGTAGGGCACGTTGAAGCTCACCCCGGGGGCCACCAGCACGTGCTTCTGCTCGAGCAGATCCAGCGCGAACTGCTGGTCATCGAACTGCGGCAGCCCCTGAGGATCGACGCCGACGAAGGCGTACATGGCCCCCCCGGGCGGCGCCAGCCTCAGGTAGCCGCTGGCGCCGGTGGCGGCGAGGACCGCGGCGCGCGACTCGTGCAGCCGGCCGCCCGGGGCGATGAGCTCGCGGATGCTCTGGTAGCCCCCGAGCGCGGTCTGCACGGCCCACTGCGCCATGACGTTGCTGCACAGACGCAGCGAGGAGAGCAGCTCGAGCGCGTGCAGGTACTCGGCGGCCGCGTGCGTGCGCCCGGAAAACACCGCCCAGCCCACGCGGTAGCCGCAGGCGCGGTAGACCTTGGACAGGCCCGAGAGCGTGGCGCACAGCGTGTCGTGCACCAGCGTCGCCATGGGCACGAATTCGGCGCCGTCATAGGTCATCTGGTCGTAGATCTCGTCGCTGAAGACGACCAGACCGTGGCGCTCGGCGAGCCGCGCCAGCGCCTCGAGCACGCGGCGCGGATACACCGCCCCGGTGGGATTGTTCGGGTTGATGATGACGATCGCGCGGGTGCGCGGGCTGATCAGCTGCGCGAGTTCCTCCGGGTCGGGCACGAAGCCGTGCTCGGGGCGACACGGGTAGTGCACCGCGCGGCCGCGATTGAGGGTCACGGCCGCGGTCCACAACGGATAGTCGGGGCTGGGCACCAGCACCTCGTCGCCCTCATTCAGCAGCGCGCGCAGCGTCAGATCGATGAGCTCACTCACGCCGTTGCCGATGAAGACCTCCTCGGCCGTGACGCCGCTCACCCCGCGGCCCTGCTGCTGCATGACCACCGCTTCGCGTGCCGGGAAGATCCCCTTCTGATGGCAGTAGCCTTCCGCCTCCGGCAGGTTCTCGATCATCGCAAGCCGCATGGTCTCGGGGGTGCGCAGCCCGAAGGCGCGCGGGTTGCCGATGTTCAGCGAGATGATCTCGTAGCCCTGGCGCTCGAGCTCGTGGGCACGCCGCGCGAGGCGTCCGCGGATCTCGTAGCGCACGTGTTTCAGGCCCTCGCTGGGGCGGATGGTCGGTTCGCTCATGCGCCCAAGAATAGCAGCTGGCGCAGCCCGCGCCCGCGCGGCGGCGGCGGAGTGTGAGCTGCAGCGGCTCCGGCGCAAGTCTACTCGCGCAGCTGCGGGATCTCGGGCTTCCACGCCGGCAGCTCGCGCCAGCGGTGGCAGGCGATCCGGTGACCGGCACTCACCTCCTCCCAGGGCGGGGTGTGCGCGGCGCACACTGCGAGCGCGTGCGCACAGCGGCTGCGGTACACGCAGCCGCTCGGGGGCGCAAGCGCTGACGGGGGTTCGCCGTCTCGCACCCGCGCCAGGCGCGCCGGCTGCAGCTGCGGGTCCGCCAGTGGCAGCGCGTTCATGAGCTCCTGGGTGTAGGGATGGCGTGGCGTCGCGTACATGAGCGGCGCCGGTGCGAGCTCCATCGTGTGCCCGAGATACATGACGAGGACCCGCTCGCACAGCTGTTGCACCACCGCGAGGTTATGACTGACGAACAGCAGGCACAGGCCGGCCTCGCGCTTCAGCTGCGCCAGCAGCGCCACGATCTGCTGCTGCGTCGGTATATCCAGGGCACTCAGGGGCTCATCGCAAACCAGCAGCTGCGGCGCGAGGATCATGGCGCGCGCGATCGCGACGCGCTGGCACTGGCCGCCGGAGAGCTCGTGCGGGTAACGCTCGCCGAGCGCGGCCTCCAGGCCGACGCGCTCCAGTGCCGAGCGCACCGCCGCACCGCGAGCGGCGGCGGTGAGCTTCCGGGCATGCACGCGCAGTCCCTCGCCCACGATCTCGTCCACCCGCTGGCGCCCATCGAGGCTCGCGAGCGGATCCTGGAAGATGATCTGCAGCTGCGGACGCAGGGCGCGCAGCTCCTCTTTTGGCATCGTCCCCAGTTCCCGGCCCAGCCACGCGACCCGCCCGCTCACCGGCGCGAGCAGCTGCAGCACCGCACGCACCAGCGTCGACTTGCCGCAGCCGGACTCCCCCACCAGGGCGAGCGACTCCCCTGCGGCGAGCTCCAGTGTGACGTCGTTGACGGCGCGCAGGCGCAGCGGCCGGGCGAACAGGCCCCGCGCGATGGGGAAGTCCACCGTCAGATGGCTCACCGTGAGCGCGGCGGCTGCCGCTGCGGCGGGCGCGGTGCCGGCCGCCGCTGCGGAAAACGCCGACGCGGAGGGCAGCAGCGTCAGCGTGTACGGATCGCGCGGTTCTTTCAGGATCCGTGCCACCGTCGCGGTCTCGATGATGCGGCCGTGGCGCATGACGGCGACGCGGTCGGCCAATCCCGCCACCGCCCCCAGGTCGTGCGTGATCAGCACCAGGGCGAGCTCGGCGCTGCGCTTCAGTTCCAGCAGCAGTGCCAGGATCTGCGCCTGGATCGTGACATCGAGCGCGGTGGTGGGTTCATCGGCGATGAGCAGCTGCGGCCCGGCGGCGAGCGCCAGGGCGATCATGACGCGCTGGCGCATGCCGCCGGAGAGTTCGTACGGGAACTGGTGCATGCGGCGCGCCGCGTCGGCGACGTGCACGCGCTCGAGGAGCCGCCGCGCGCTGGCGCGCGCCGCGCCCCAGGATTCGCCGAGGTGACGCACGCGCACTTCCGCGATCTGGTCCCCGACGCACAGGTGCGGGGTGAGCGCACTCATCGGATCCTGAAACACCATGCCGATGAGGGCGCCGCGCACCCGGTCCAGTTCCGCCGCGGAGCGCCCCAGCAGCTCCTGGCCGCGGAAGCGCGCGCTGCCGCGCGAGCGCCCGTTGGCCTCGAGCAGCCCGGTCACGGCGAGAAACAGCTGGGTCTTGCCGGCGCCGGATTCGCCGACGATCCCCAGGCACTCCCCGGCGCCGACCGCGAGGTTCACCGCCTCCACCGCCGTCACCGTGCCGTTGGGGGTCTCAAAGGTGACGCCCAGTCCGGCGAGCGCCAGCAGCGGCACCGGCACCGCGTCAGTATTCACGGGGATCCAGCGCATCGCGCAGCGCGTCGCCCAGCACATTCAGGCACACCAGCAGCGCGACGATGAAGGCGGCCGGCACGATGAGCATCCAGGGCGCGGACTGCATCTCCTGAGCGCCGACGTAGATCAGATTGCCCAGACTCGCCTGGGGCTCCTGCACGCCGAGGCCAAGGAAGCTCAGGAAGCTCTCGAACAGGATCATCTGCGGGACGGTGAGAGTCGCGTACACGAGCACCGGCCCGAGGAGATTCGGCAGGAGGTGGCGTACCAGAATCGCGCCCTCGGTGAGTCCGAGCGCGCGCGCCGCCTCGATGAACTCGCGCCGTTTCAGGCTCACGGTCTGGCCGCGGACGATGCGCGCCGTGGTGAGCCAGCCCACCGCACCGAGCGTGACGAGCAGCACCGTGAGGCTGCCGCGCGCGAACAGACTGCTCAGAATGATGACGATGAAGAGGTACGGCAGCGCATACAGCACGTCCACGATGCGCATCATGAAACCGTCGGTGCGCGGCCCGGAGAAGCCGGCGACCGCACCCCAGGCCACGCCGATGACCAGGCTCACAAGAGTTGCGAGCACGCTGATCAGCAGCGACAGGCGCACGCCGTAAAGGGTGCGCACGAACAGATCCCGTCCCAGGCGGTCGCTGCCGAACCAGTGCGCCGCCACCGTGCTCGGCGGCTGTGCCAGGTGTTGCCAGTCCAGGCTGTCAAAGCCCCAGGGACTGAAGCGCGGGCCCACGAGCGCCACGAGCACGATGAGGGCGAGCACGGTCAGGGCGACGCGCACCGCCCGCCGGGCGCCGAGGCGCCGGCCGGCCAGGTTCCACAGGGCTGCCGCGCTGCCCTCAGCCACGGCGCACGCCCGGGTCAAGCCAGCCGTGGAGGAGGTCGACGAGCAGGTTCAGCACCAGGGTGAGCAGTGCGTAGACGACGATCATGCCCATGACGAGCGGATAGTCCCGGTCGATCGCCCCCTGCACCAGGTAGCGTCCGGTGCCGGGCAGGGCAAACACCGTCTCGACGACCAGCGAGCCGGTAACCACGAAGGCCACGGCGGGCCCCAGGTAGCTCACCACCGGCAGCAGCGCCGGCGGCAGCGCATGCCGCCACAGCACGCGCGCCGCGCCGAGTCCGCGCGCCCGCGCACTGCGCACGAAGCCCGTGCGCAACGTCTCCAGCAGGCTCGCGCGCGTGAGGCGCGCCAGCGCCGCAGCGACCGGCAGCGCGAGCGTAATGGCCGGCAGCACCAGGTAGCGCAGGCTCCCCCACTGCCACCCGGCCACCGGCAGCCAGTGCAGGTAGAGCCCGAAGATGAGCGCGAGCAGCGGTCCCACCACGAAGCTCGGCAACGCCAGCGCCAGAGCGCTGAGCGCTGCGACCCCGTGGTCGGCGCGGCGGCGGCGCCACAGCGCCGCGGCGATGCCGGCCGGGATCCCGCCCAGGAGCGCGAGTGTCAGGGCGCTGAGCCCGAGCGTGACGCTCACCGGCAAGCCCTGGCGGATGAGCTCGGTGACGGTGAAATCCCGCTCGCGCAGCGAGACGCCGAAGTCCCCGCGCGCGAGTGCGCCAAGATACTTCAGGTACTGCGCGGGCAGCGGCTCGTCGAGTCCGTAGAGACGCTCCAGGTTGGCGCGCACCGCCGGTGCCAGACTCTGTTCCTGGTCGAACGGGCCGCCCGGTGCCAGACGCAGGATGAAGAAGGAGATGGTGACGATAGCGAGGAAAGTCGGGATGAGTCCGGCAATGCGCCGGAGCACGTAGTTCACCATGGCGGGGCACTGTAGGGAGGGCGTGCGCAATTCGTCAACGCCGCGGCCGGTCCCGGCAACACCGCCCGCTCACCCCCGCTATACTTGCAGGCCTACTGCCCGCCGGAACGGGCCCGCAAAAGAGCTATGGAATGAAGCGCATTCTGGTCGGCATCAAGCGCGTCGTGGACTACAACGTGCGTATCCGGGTGAAGCCGGACAACAGCGGCGTCATCACCGATGGCGTCAAGATGAGCATCAACCCCTTCGACGAGATCGCGCTGGAGGAGGCGCTGCGCATCAAGGAGCGCGGCGGCGCCGAGGAAGTGATCGTGGCGACCGTGGGGCCTGCGGACTGCCAGCAGCAGCTGCGCAGCGCACTCGCCATGGGTGCCGACCGCGCCCTGCACGTGGTGGCCGACGGCGTCATCGAGCCGCTGGTGGCGGCGCGGGCGCTGCTGAAGCTCGTCGAGCGCGAGCAGCCCCTGCTCGTGATCCTCGGCAAGCAGGCGATCGATGACGACAACGGCCAGACCGGGCAGGTGCTCGCGGCGCTGTGGAACCGGCCCCAGGCCACGTACGCCTCCAAGCTGGAGCTCACCGGTGAGAGTGTGCGCGTGACGCGCGAGGTGGACGCCGGCCTGGAGACCCTCGAGGTCGACCTGCCGGCCGTCATCACCACGGACCTGCGCCTGAACGAGCCGCGCTACGTGAAGCTGCCGGACATCATGAAGGCCAAGAAAAAGCCGCTCGATTCCCTCACCCTGAGCGCGCTCGGCGTCGAGCCGCGCCAGCAGCTGAAGCTGGTGCGCTTCGAGCCCCCGCCGCAGCGCCAGAAGGGGGTCAAGGTGAAGGACGCCGCCGAGCTGGTCGAGGCGCTGAAAAAGAAGGGACTCCTGTGAGCAGCAAGATCCTGGTCGTCGCCGAGCACGACGGCGCGAAGTTAAATGCCAGCACCGCCAAGTGCGTCAGCTGCGCGCGCGCGCTGGCGGGGGCTGAGGTCACGGTGCTGGTGTGCGCGGTGGAGGCGGCAGCCGTGGCCGCCCAGGCCGCGCAGCTCGCCGGCGTCGACCGGGTGCTGACGGTGGAGAACCCGGCGAACGCACACGCCCTGGCCGCCGTGCTGGCGCCGCAGATCGCAGCGCTGGCGGCCCCCTACACGCACCTGCTCGGTCCCTCGACCACCTTTGGCAAGGACCTGATGGCCCGCGTGGCGGGTCTGCTCGAGGCGCCGCAGGTCAGCGACATCATGGCGATCGAGAGTGCGACCCGCTTCCGGCGCCCGATCTACGCCGGCAACGCGATTCTCACCGTCGAATGTGCGGCCGATGCCAAGCTCGTGGGCACGGTGCGCACGGCCTCCTTCGAGGCCGCCGGCAGCGGCGGCAGCGCGAGCATCGAGAAGGCCAGCGTGTCGGTCACGCTGCCAACACATACCCGCTTCGTGTCCGTGTCGGCAGCCAAGAGCGACCGCCCGGACCTGCAGACCGCCCGGCGCGTCATCTCCGGGGGGCGGGCGCTGGGGAGCGCGGAGGGCTTCAAGATCCTCTACAGCCTCGCGGACAAGCTCGGCGCCGCCGTGGGCGCCTCGCGCGCCGCGGTGGATGCCGGCTACGCCCCCAACGAAATGCAGGTCGGGCAGACCGGCAAGATCATCGCCCCGGAGCTGTACCTGGCGGTCGGCATCTCCGGCGCCATCCAGCACCTGACGGGCATCAAGGACGCGCGCACCATCGTCGCCATCAACAAGGACAGCGAGGCGCCGATTTTCGAGGTGGCCGACCTCGGCCTCGTGGGCGACCTGTTCCAGATCATCCCCGAGATTGAACGTCTGATCGGCTAGAGCTGCGCGAGCACGTAGTCGGCCGCGGACACCTTGAACTGTCCGGGCGCCTCGATGTCGACGTGGGTGGCGACGCCGTCCTTGACGATGATCGCGAAGCGCTGCCCGCGCATGCCCATGCCGTAACCCTTGGCGTCGAGTTCCAGTCCGAGCGCCCGGGCATACTCGCCGTTGCCGTCCGCGAGCATCACGATCTTGTCACCGACGCTGGAGGACTTGCCCCAGGCGTTCATGACGAACACGTCGTTGACTGCCATGCAGGCGATGGTATCGACGCCCTTGGCGCGGATCTGATCGGCCAGCTCCACGAAGCCGGGCAGGTGCTTGGCATCGCAGGTCGGGGTGAAGGCACCCGGGACGCTGAACAGCACCACCCGCTTGCCCTTGAACAGCTCGTCGCTGGAGAGGTCCTTCGGGCCCTCCTTCGTCATCCGCTTGAACGTGCCCGCGGGCATCTTCTCGCCTGCCTTGATCGTCATGTTGCATGGCTCCTTATCGGTGGCCGCGCCAATCCCCTGGCGCGCGTGGAATGCAAAGGGCCGGCAGATTCTCTCTCGCCGGCCCTGGGAAGTATCAGTCAGCGGCGGCCGGCAACCGACCGCCTGAGCTCAGGCCTGGCGCGCGTGCAGGGCCCAGAGGTTCGCCAGTTGTTCGATGGTGGGATTGCTCGGATCCTTCACCGCCTTGAACGACTTGACGGCCTCCTCCTTATGGCCGCCCTTGAGCTGCGCGATGCCGAGCAGCAGGTGTGCTTCGGCATCGTTGCGCAGGCCGCCCTTGGTGAGGCCCTTGGAGATCTGGTCCGCAGCCTTGTCGTACTGGCCGTAGCCGAAGTAGGCAAGCCCGACGCCGAAGTTCTTGGCGCCGGTCGTGGCGGCCTCGGCCTCCTTCTCGGTCTTAGGCAGCGCCGCCTGGTCGCTGGCCACGTTCTTCTTGACGGTCTCGAGCAGGCGCGTGTTGCGGTCCTTGGCGCGCTGCTCGTTGAACACGTTGGCGGCAAAGCCCTTCTCCAGCACTTTCTGTGCCTCGCCCGGGGAGCCGGCCTCGAGCGCGAGCTGCGCCATTTCGTTGTAGTCGCTCGGGCTCTCGAGCACGTCCACTTCCGACATCAGCCGGAAGGTCTGCAGGGTGTTGGCATCGTTCCCGGAAGCCTGCTGCTGCACGCTGAAGAGCAGGTTCTTCCAGTGCTCGGGCTTGGGGTAGTAGGCCACCATGCGCTCGAGCGCATGCTGCTGGCAGGCCTTGTCCTCGAGCTTCACGCAGGAGCTCAGGACGAGGCTCAACTGCTGCTCCTTGGGGACCTGGCCGCCCTTGATGTCGCTATCGACCAGCGCCTCCTCCATCTTCAGTGAATTCTTCCAGTCGCCCTTCAGGTAATAGGCCTGCGCGAGGAAGTTCTTGTTCTCTTCCGTGGCGAAGCCGCCCTTGAGCGCGCGCTGGCCGTAGTCGATGGCCTTGTCGTAGTTCTTGAGCTGATAGTTGAGGGCCAAGAGCAGCTTGATCATCTGCGGCTTGTCGGCCTCGGGCATGAACTGGTCATCGAGGCGCGCCTCGCACTCCTTGGCGGCCTCCGCGTAGTTGCCGGCGCCGATGTTCGCCTGGCAGGCGAACTCGTGGATCGTGTACTGATCGAACGGCGTCTTCTCCGGCAGCGCCTGCGCCTCGCGGATCTTGGCGAGTGCGTCGGCGTACTTCTTTTGCTGCAGGGCTTCCTGCGCCGGCTTCAGGATCTTAGCGACCTTTTCGCTGTTGGTGTTCTTGGCGGCAGCCCAGGTGGGCGCGCCGCTGGCCAGGAGAGCGAGGCTCACCGCGAGCGCGAGCGCCAATTTAACTGTGACCTTCATGGTGATGTTTCGCATTGCTGATGACTAGTTGCTGAATTCCGCCACGTTGGTGAAGCCGATCTTCACCATGCGGTTGCGCTGGGCTGCGGCGAGCACCTGCGCGACCACGCCATACCGCGCCCGCCGGTCGGGCCGCAGGTGGATTTCCGGCTGCGGTTCCTTGGTGGCGGAGTTGTGGAAATAACCCTCCAGCTGCTCCATGCCCGACACCGGCGTGCCGTTCCAGGCCACGGTGCCGTCCGAGTCGATCTCAAGATCGATCACCTCCGGGGGCGTCTCCGGCGGCGGCGGCTGTGCATTCGGATTGGGCATGTCCAGCTTGACGGCGTGGGTCATGACCGGCAGCGATACGATCAGGGTCACCAGCAGCACCAGCATCACATCGATGAGGGGCGTGGTGTTGATGTCGCACATCGCCTCGCCCGCGCTGGAACCAACACTCATTGACATGGGTAGAACTCCTCGGGAACCCTAGCGATAACCGCGCACGCCGTGGTCGGGCTCGGTCAGGAAGCCGACCTTCTGCACCCCACCGCGCTGGATCATGTACATGACCCGCCCGATGGCCTCGTAGCGCGTGTCCTTATCACCGCGAATATGAATCTCCGGCTGCGGCTTTCTGACCGCGGCCGCTTTGACCTGGGCGAGCAGGTCCTCGCGGCTGGCGAGCCGCTTGTCGTTCCAGTACGCGACGCCTTCCTTGTCGATGGCAATCGTGATGTTCTCCGGCTTCGTCTGCGTCGGGATATTCACCGCCTTGGGGAGGTTCACCTTCACCGTCTTGTTGATGACGGGAATGGTGATGAGAAAGATGATGAGCAGTACCAGCATCACATCCACCAGGGGCGTGGTGTTGATGGTCGACATCACCTCTGTGTTCCGTTCTGCGCCGGAACCGCCGACGTTCATTGACATCGAGAGCTACTCCTCAACGCGCTCTGCCCGGAAGACGCGGGGCGCCGTTAAGGCGCCCCGCTCCCAGCACACCGCGGCAACTTACTTGTTGACCGCTGAAGCCTTCGCAGCCGCCGGCCGGGCCCCGCCCACCCCTTCGGTGGGCATGCGGGCACCGCTTACCAGATAGGCATGCAGATCGCTCGCAAAGTTCCGCAAGGCGTCCTGGAGCGTCTTGTTGCGGCCGAGCAGCCAGTTGTAACCCATGACCGCCGGTACCGCGACGAACAGGCCGATCGCCGTCATGATCAGCGCCTCGCCGACCGGGCCGGCCACCTTGTCGATGCTCGCCTGGCCGGCGATACCGATGCCGACCAGCGCGTTCAGGATGCCCCACACCGTGCCGAACAGGCCGACGAACGGCGCCACCGAACCGACGGTCGCGAGCAGCCCGAGCCCGCTTTGCATCTTGCTGATCACCCCGTCGACCGCGCGCTGCAGCGACATGGTGATCCACTCGTGCAGGTCGATGCGGTCCGTCAGGCGCCCGTCATGGTGCGAGGCGGCGCGCAGGCCGTCCTCGGCGATACCACGGAACTCGTCGCCCTTCTTCAGGCGCTCGACGCCGTCCTTCACCGAAGGCGCGGTCCAGAACTGCTTTTCCACGATCTTCACGGATTTCTTCAGCTTGTTCTGATCCCAGAGCTTCGTGAGGATCACGTACCAGGAGGCGAGCGACATGATGAGAAGGAGAACGAGCACCGAACGGGCGATGATGTCGCCGGTCTGCCAGAGCGCGGCAAGACCGTACG
>Ga0068865_100002117_pt1 | contig 11727 bp, 9 predicted proteins | sample KBSMisM12_FD_75293 | JGI IMG/M metagenome (GOLD analysis project Ga0068865, IMG submission 75293) | Miscanthus rhizosphere microbial communities from Kellogg Biological Station, Michigan, USA - KBS Miscanthus M1-2 | ecosystem: Host-associated > Plants > Roots > Rhizosphere > Soil ...
TTTGGATAGGAGATGAACCAAAGTTGCCCGCGAGAGGCCTGATCAACATTACTTATGGGCGCCAGGAGACCACTGCCGTCGGGCAGCCAGCGCGGACGGCCGACTTCGTCCGGTGTTGAATAGATTTCGCGGACCGATCCATCGGTAATCGATAGAACCCAAAGCACAGACCGAACTCTTTTCGTCGCCTCCGAGGTTGTGAACGCAATCGTCTTGCCATCGGGAGACCACGCTATACCTGTCCCCAAGTCGTCGCGGTAGGGGCGGGAAGCAAGCACCCGTTGATCACTGCCATCGGCATTGGCAATCAAGACGTCAACATTTCCGCCCCCGCGCACCCTAAAAAAAGCAAACCGCGTAGCATCTGGAGAGTAACTTGAGCCGAAGTCGATGCCCTCCGGCATTACGAGGTGTGGTGTTCCGCCGAGCGCGGGAACCCGATAAAGAAAGGTGTCACTGAAGTTGGGCTTCTCTGAGCGAATGAAGTCGATGTAGTTGGCATCCGGCGTGAAAGTGAGACTATAAATCCGAACCTCATCCGGCGGTACAATCTGCACGTCGCTGCCGGTAGCTACTTGACGAACATGGAGGCTCTGCTTTTCCCCTTCACGTAAAGCATAGGCCACATAGCGCCCATCCGGGGAAATCGCCACATTGATAGCGTTTCCGCTCTGTGTGACTCGGCTGAGCTTCATTCCTCGGAAGTCCCATTCAACGCCGCGTCGCTTCGGCTTGGACAACAGGACGGCAGCAACGACCAAGACTGCCAATACGGAACCTCCAACGACGAGTAATTTGATTCGGCGAGAGACAGGTCTCCGCTCCCGTGCTTCCGAAACAGGCAAAGCACCCACGCTTATGACGGTCTCCGCAGGAGTGACGTTTGATTCCGCAATCGGCAATGTGGCGCTGGTTGGCCTGGGATCGACTAGCGGTGCTATAAAACGGTAGCCACGCCTAGGCAGAGTTTCCACAAACCGGGGATTTTCTGCCGAATCTCCAAGAGCTTCCCGCACTCGGTTGATGGCGGCGTTAAGACCGCGATCGAAATCCACAAACGTGTCGGATGGCCACAGGCGCCGCTGTAGCTGCTCGCGGGTAACCAGATCGCCGGGGTGCTCCAGTAAGATGACCAGAATTTGGAATGGCTGACCTGTGAGCTTGACTCTTATCCCATTCTTGCGCAGTTCTCCGAGACGCAAATCCACTTCATACGTACCAAACCGCAGCACTTGAGAATTGGGAGCAGCTTCCAGCACGGGCGAATCACGCGAAATGCTGCCAGTCTAGCACCAAAGTGCACTTTCCGAACTCCAATCCTGGTTTCTAACACGCTGGTCTAAGTATGTTGGTTCCAAGATCTTAGCGATTGACGCGCCTCCAAGATTCTTTTGATCGCCGATCAAGCTTCCAGCCATTGAGGTAGCGGCAAACTCGGTAGACGTTGTCCGTCAGCGCGGCACCCCGCCCGTGAGGACAACGTGAAAAGAACAACTGGGAATCGCAAATCGTGCTTTGCCTGCCACGCCATTAGTGGGGGTCGCCAATTCAGGCTGATTTTGCTGGCGAGCGTGCTAATGGTCATCGCTTTTTTATTCTCCGCGAACCCGCTTGGCGCCCAGGCAAATAGCGGTGCCGGTGCCCAAAACCAAATCTCTAGGCAGCGCTTTGCCTGCAATGTTGGCTTCACTCCCAAAGAGTGCCAACTCGCAGCGACGGTGTTGAGAAAAGCTCTGTTGCGATACCCAGTAGAGGCACTCGGCGAATGGAGATGGGTGTTGGTGCGCAGTGAGGATTGGAAACCAATACTATCGAGAAGGAGAGCTGACCCAAACGTCCCAGCTTTCAGTTATCTACCAAAAAGAGAGACGTTCCTCGACAGCGCGTTGGTCGCCGCGCCATCGATCCACGGCGCGGAGCTCAGTGCGTTATGGCATATGACCACTGAAGATTTGCTCGACCTGGCGATTCGGCATGAACTTGCGCACGCTTTATGTAAGGACGGAAACGAAATCACAACCGACCGTGCAGCCATCGCCTTGAAAAATGGGATGCCATTGTCCTGCCGAATTACCGAGCAGACATCGTCGTCGAAGACGAAATGAACAAACAGTCAACATTCGATAGTTAACGATAAAGTGCGCCGTGAAAGGCGCTTGGACTTCAGCGGGTGTAACTCCCGCCCGGGAACTGGTTCGCTCCACCCGGTAGCAATCGAAGCGGCAGCGGAGGCAACGAAGCTGTCGGAGCTTTCGATGGAAAGGGTCGCTAGGCGACTCCGCGAGCGTGCAGGCCGTAACGTGAGTAAAACGCTGAGCAGGCCCCGAAAAAACAGTTGCAGGAGCCGACCTGGCTTTATCACAGGGAAGGCCGCAGTCGATGGAGACAGACGAGCGAACAAGCTCCATCGAGCCTGCCGGGGTAATGGCGATGGCATGTACGCATAGGAGACCAGACGCAACACGGGAAGCCCCAGCAAGCGATATCAAGTTGGTTGCCTCTACCGCGAGAAACGAAAAGCCCGACCGGATGTTTGGGTTTTCAGATTCCGCGATGGGAAGACCAACCGGAAGAAAATCATCGGCACCGTGGAGGAGTTCTCAACCAAGACGAAAGCATTCAGGGCTTGCGAGCTACTCCGCGCAAACATAAACAAGAACACCGGAACACCGCGCACGATTGGAGAACTGGTGCTCCACTACCGACAAAAAGAAATGCCAGAAGACGGCAGCAAGTCTTTTTCCACGTGAACCGCATATTACACGTACCTTCGCAACTGGATTGTGCCAGCTTGGGGAGAGCACTCGTTGTCAGACGTGCGAACTGTCGCGGTAGAAGACTGGTTACGTACCCTGCCTTTGGCGAATGGCAGCCGAGCGAAAATCAGGAACCTGATGTCTACGCAGTTAGTCACGCGATACGTCACGAGTGGACTGAGAAAAATCCGATTCGCTTCGTGCGTCAGTCAGCCAAACGTGAGCGGACGCCGGATGTTTTGACGGCAGAAGAAATCAAAGCGCTGCTGGCAAAGCTGGATGGACCGTACTTCGTCATGACGTTTCTGGCAGCGGCAACAGGACTGCGCGTTTCAGAGCTGTTCGCGCTGAAGTGGGAGAACGTGGACTTTGCAGCGGGAGAAATCAAGCTCACGTGTGCAATCGTCTGTCAGCATATCGGACTACTCAAAACAGCGGCATCGCAGAAACCCGTTCCAATGGACACGGGATTATCGGCGCTGTTGCTGGACTGGCGCGGACGCTGCCCGTACAATCAAGAGACGGATTACGTGTTCGGATCGCTTGAAAAGGACGGTGCTCAACCGCTCTGGCCTTCTTGCGCGATGTCGAAGCACATCCGACCCGCTGCAAAGCGAGCTGGAATCCTGAAGCACGTTCGCTGGCACGTATTCAGACACTCATTCGCAACGCTTCTGAAAGGGAACGGTGAGGACGTGAAGACGGTACAAGAGTCATTGCGACACGCGGACAGCAAGGTCACGCTGGACACGTACACCCAGGGACTCATGCCAGTGAAACGAGCGGCACAACGCAAGGTTTACGAGATGATTGCTCCCAGATTTTGATGTGGGAACGGGAGTTGTTCCCATGTGTTCCCAGGCATCTCAGACGAACTCTGCAAGTGCTTGATTGTAAAGAGCGGGCGCGTAGCTCAGTTGGTAGAGCAATGCCCTTTTAAGGCATGGGTCGCAGGTTCGAATCCTGCCGCGCTCATCACCCAACCACCAGTGTTCTCAGCACTTTCCTGATCAGAAGATGAAGCGGCGAATTGGGTGAAAATCTATTACGCCAGTCTTCGAGGTATCACAGAAGGCGGAGACTGGTCCGCGTGGCTTCAATATTTCTTGAATGGGGTTGCCCGTCAGTCCGAAGACGCGATCAGTCGTGCGGAAAGAACTAACAAATTACTGGAGCACTGGCGACACAGACTGGCCAGTGATGCGCATGCCAAGGTCGCCTTTAAGATGGTAGAGCTGCTGGGAGCCAACCCGTTCCTCACTCCAGGGGTGCTCAGCAAAGGCTTGGCCTAGCGTACAACACCGTCATGCGTGCCATCGGCCGACTAGAGAAACTGGGGATAGTAAAAGAAGTCAGCGGGGCGAAACGCGACCGAGTTTACTGTGCGAAGAAGTTGCTCCAGATCTTCGAAGAACCTCCACAACTCAAACCCGCAGGCAAGTTTTGACGCCAAGACTCAACGCTGGAGTCCTTCCGGGGTGCGCCTCTCAGATCCCGCTGCCGAGAGAACGGACCCCTCCGTGTACCTCATCATTTTGGGGGGACGATGGCAGCCGAACTCCGGCCTTGGGCATGCAACCACCCGCGATAGCTCGATCCAATTTATCCAGATCGAGAGAAAAGCCCACTGACGTGATCAGTGGGCTACGTGGGGAAGCTATGTAGATTCCCAATCGGAAGTTCCATCTTCCGCCGTCTTCACCCCTGAGGATTCCTGCAGACGGCGGCAGCGTCAACTACCGATCCTGACGTTTATATCGTCTCTCGTACTCTTTTGTTATCCCTCGAACGTGCCACGTTGCTTTAAGGCGTTTCAGCCATGGACCCTTGTGGCCAAGCCGCCCAAAAGCCCGTGGACCTGCAACTCGGCTTGTTCCTGCGCCTGTTCCTCAACCGTCACCGTCGAACCTGCGAGCGCGACAGCGAAGGGGGATCAAAGTCAACCATGGCTCCAATGCGGGCCCGTAGCCTATTGCTACTTGTGGTTATCCCGTTGAGACGCAGGGATTTATGGGTGACTCGAGTGCCGCTGGCACACTTGGTCGGAGTCGATGTTTTCTTGAAATCCAGCCCACCTGGAATTAGGCGTCCTGGAGAAGTCTTTCGGGAAAGCGGGTTGTGTCAACGACTCACAACTACCGGTAAAAATCGCGCGGGGTTGCGCGTTCCATTTTTTAACTCCGGCAAACTTTCTTCTTTTATTTTGGATCTTAGATAATGTACAGTAAAACCCTTAGATCAACTACAGGTTTCGCGTCGCAGTCATTGCAGCGACGATTGCCAACTTTGCATTAACACACGGGGTCACAACGAAATTAACGCCACCTAGCGCTGCACCCGGGGGGAGGCAGCGTTAACTCTTGGACGCTTCCCCGTTCATGAGACTAGCTGATGTGCTGGGGGACTGTCCGATGAGAGACGAGACTAGGGCGGCTGTGTTTTTGCTAGCCCAGAACCGCCTGCTACGCGAAGCCTTATCTCGGGTGCTTGCAAATAAAAGCGGCATTGTAGTGGTCGGGTCTTGCCCGGCGTCTCCGAATTCCTTGCAGGAGATTGTGACGGCTGCTGCCGACATTCTGGTCCTCGATTCCTTTACCACCAGCCACGCCCACTTGGACTTCATTCGCGAGGTGCGGCGAAATGTGCCTGATATTCGCTTGGTAATGATTGGAATGAGTACCGATGAGCAGCAGTTTCTGCAATTCGTTCGCGAGGGAGTCATGGGGTACGTCGTGGAAGATGCCTCGGCTCTCGAGGTGGTGGCGGCTGTCCGAACCGTCGCGATGGGCGGAGCAGCCTGCTCTCCTGAACTGTGCGCATTCTTGTTTCGTTTCGCAGCTCGCCAAAATCAGATGCCAAGCTTCCATGCTCGCAGCAGGTTAGGGCTGACGAATCGTGAGCAACAGCTGGTCGGACTTATTTCACAAGGACTTACCAATAAGGAAATTGCCAGCGAGTTACAGCTTGCGGAGCATACAGTTCGCAACCACATCCACCGCATGTTGCGCAAGGTCGGTGCGACGCACCGCCTGGCCGTCGTCGATATCTGCCGTATGGAAGGAATCCCGGTTTAACCTGGAAGGGCTAAGGATCATCGTGGTCGGATAGCTTTCAGGGAGAGCCTCCTAATCGTCACTCCTGTAATTTGGTTGATGCCTCCCCATGATTCAACCTGGTTGGTGACTCCGGCCTGTCGATGAATCCTTCCTGGTCTTAGAAATACGCCCCCCTAGTAGCGCTGTGGTTTAACTGGCCATCCTTGTTCATGGTCATCTGCCCTCCGTTCTTGAAATGTGTCCCAATTTGTACCAATGAGTCGATGTGAATGCATCGCAAACGGTGCAATCAGGCTCGTCTATGGTACAAAATTGGTACTCCTTGCACTAAAAACTGGTACTCACCCAACCTATTTGTACCAATCTCGAACCCAGACTTGTGCATGGTTCTGGGACACATTTGTTTCTTACATTTTTCTAGCTAACTCCCATAATTCACGAAGTCGTTCTCTGCTTGGAGTTTGCCATGCGAAAAATTCGGGTGTTGATCGCGAATCGCCCGCGGCTGATGCGAGATCTGATCCTTGCCACTGTCTCTGATCAGCCGGACATCGAGGTATTAGGGGCACTCGAGGACGAGTCGCAAATTGCACAAGTAGTCGCCGAGACCCATCCCGACTTCGTGATCGTCGGTTTGGATAAGGCGCACGAAAGGCCTGCGATCTGTGACTACGTACTGTCCCACCATCCACGAGTGAAGGTTATAGCCGTTGCGGCGGACCAGGATAACAGTGTTTTCTTCTGGTCCGATATTCGATCGGCAGCCGTCGAGAGTTCAGAGCAAGGGATTCTGGATGTGATTCGCGGCAGAACACATTCGTTAATTCATAGAGTGATGTAACGCAATCTCGGATGGCTGTAGAAAGATTGTAAGTTGCTGTAAACAAAAAACATAGCCTTGGCTATCTCACAAAAGCCAGATGTAAGTGAGGTGGCGAAGCTGTAGGTAGGCACAATGTCCACCGCGACGTCGATCCTGTCGTTAACCGAACAAGAGAGAGGCAGCTCGTCCCTTCCGCGATGGGTCGCAGTTTACACCGTGGCCCGCCACGAGAAAGTCGTCGCCCGTCAACTGGAGGAGCGACGGATAGAAACCTTTCTTCCTCTTTATCGAAGTCTGCGCCAGTGGAAGGACCGCAGGAAAGAAGTCGAGTTGGCATTGTTTCCCAGCTATCTGTTCGCGAGATTGCTGACCAATAGCAAACTGCCAGTGCTGCAGGTGCCGGGTGTAGTGAGCATCGTGACTTTTAACGGCGAGCTGGCGGTATTGCCTGAGCAGGAGATTAGCGCTCTTCGGAATGGGCTCCACAACCAGCTTTGCGTCGAGCCATGCCCCTATCTAAAAGTAGGTAAGCGAGTCCGTGTGGTGCGCGGGCCCATGGCGGGAGCGGAAGGTATCTTGTCGCGAAAAAAGGACAGATACCGCTTTGTGATCTCGGTGGATGTGTTGATGCGCTCAGTGGCAGTAGAGGTTGATGCCTCTGATCTCGAGCTGGTTCACGCTGCGAAGAGTCAGGGGCGCAGCCCTCAGCTGCAAGCCGGTAGGGCACAACGTGAGGTTTTCGCATGAGGAATACAGCCAAATTTTCTAACAGGACCATCATCGGGCTGCGGATCGTCGTTGGTTTAACGCTCTTTTGCGTATTGCCAAGCTCCGCCCAGATGAAAGACCCCTACTCCGGGGCTTATCGCCCTGACACCGCTAAGTCGAGGGCGGAACAGGATGCCGAGCAGAGAGTGGCCCTGTCGGCAGACAAGATCATCGACCTTCTGCGCCAGGAACCAGGGCTACTACTCGAAGCCAAGCGAGTCTTGGTTCGTAAAGCCTATGAACAGGGGCGCATCCTGGACCCAGACGATCTTAGCGACGAAGCGTTGTATCAATTGTTGCGCGAAGATCAAAACATCCGAGTGCTCGTAACCCGTGAAATCGAAGATCGTGGGTACATCCGAGCGAAACCCACGCGCAAGCAGGTGGAACAGGAACGAGAGCAGAACGCCGGCTATGCAATGGCGGCTACGTCATCCCAACCACAGACTGCTGCGGACAATGGTCTGAAGCCGGCTAATAGAGAGGAAGAGTACTGGCGGAAGCATGACGACACTGTCCCGCGGTACCCCCAAAACCAAACCGACCAGCAACCAAGCCAAGTTCCTCCGTCGACGCCAACCGTACCCCATACCGCACCTCCGCAATACAACCAGAACCCTGCGCGTCAGCTGGAAATGGCTAACTTGCCCGATGACCAGGATCTCTATGACGGAATGGGGATCGATTCCGGCACGTCGGTTGATTCCGGCAGAATGACCCGAATTTCGCCCGAGCAATTACCCGGACTACTAGCCACGAGTTCATCCCCGACTACCAGCCTTGCGGTAGTAGATGGTGCTGCGCAAACGCGCGTTCGCCCCCCAAGAATGGTTCCAAACTCGAACTCTTCTTCTTACAACTTAGGACGAGATGGTTTCTCTACGCTCCGGAATGAGGGCCGGGCTGGGGAGGGCGCAGGGTTCGAACAGGCAACATTAGAGACCCCCCGTCAGCAGCTTCCTTCCGCACAGGATTTGAACCTCGACCGTCCACAGATACGCCGAAGAGTAAACCCGTACGCGAACGTGCCTTCGCTGTACGACCTCTATTCCCAGGTCTCGCCGCGCCCCGCGATGCTCGAGCGCTTTGGCGCCAGCATTTTTCGCAATGGCACTGGCAATCTAGACAAGCTCCCAATGGATTTGCCAGCGGGGCCTGACTATGTCCTGGGACCCGGAGATGGAGTGAGCATCGATATCTGGGGTGGAGTTGCACAACGGCTGCAGCGTGTCGTCGATCCTTCCGGACGCTTGGCGCTTCCTGAAGCCGGAACCGTTCAGGTTGCCGGGAAGACTCTCGGCGATGTGCAACGACTTGTGCAGGCGGCTCTTCGTACGCAGTTTCACGAGGTCGAAGCTGACGTCTCCCTTTCGCGAATCCGCAGCGTCCGAGTTTATGTGGTGGGCGAAGTAGAAAATCCTGGTCCCTATGACATTAGCTCTCTTTCTACTCCTCTGAATGCCCTATACGCCGCGGGCGGGCCGAACACGCGGGGATCGCTACGCCACCTTCAGCTGTATCGTGGCAAAGACCTTGTGCAGGAGGTCGATGCCTATGACCTGTTGGTGCACGGTGTACATGCCGATCTGGCAAGAATCCAATCTGGCGACACGATTCGAGTTCCGGGTATCGGTGCGGAAGTAACTGTCGGGGGCATGGTTATGCATCCGGGGATTTATGAGCTGCGAAACGAGAGCAGCCTGGCTGAGGCGCTGGAGCTTGCCGGCGGCGTGTTGCGCTCAGGAACCTACCGCCACATCGAAGTCGAACGCGTCATCGCGCACCAAAGCCACACCATGATGCAGCTGGAGATGCCCGAAACCGATGACGCACAAGCGGTCAACAAGGCCTTGAATGATTTTAAAATTCAGGATGGAGACAGGATCAGGATCTCCCCGATTCTGCCGTATTCGGATAAGACGGTTTATCTCGATGGTCATGTGTTCCATCCCGGCAAGTACGCCTATCGCGAAGGCATGAAGCTTACGGACCTGATTCATTCCTCTGGCGACTTGCTCCCGGAACCTTATCGCGAGCATGCCGAGCTGATCCGTCTCCAGCCGCCCGATTACACTCCGGTTGTATTGGCGTTCAATCTCGGGGACGCCATGGGAGGCAAAGATCAAGATGTTGTATTGAAGCCTTTCGACACAGTTCGAGTTTTTGGACGCTACGATTTTGAAGACCCACCGCTAATCAGCGTTAGCGGAGAGGTACGTGATCCTGGAGACCATGTCACCAACGGTTCTACGCGCTTGCGGGCTGCTGTGTATCTTGCGGGCGGTGTGACGCCAGATGCGGACCTCGACAATGCACAGGTCTTTCGCCGCACTGCCGATGGCAAGCTGAAGGTGTTCAGCGTAAACCTTCAGAAAGCACTGGCAAACGATCCTAAAGACAACCTGCTGCTTGAGCCCAAAGACAGAATCTTTATTCAACGCAATCTGAACAAGGTTGATCCCCCAACCGTCATTATTCAAGGTGAAGTCGCCCGCCCGGGGAAATATCCGCTCGGCGAAGAAATGAGCGCTGCGGATCTGGTACGTGTTGCTGGCGGCTTCAAGCGCGGCGCCTTCACCGACACTGCGGACCTGACCCGTTATGAGCTTGTGCAGGGGGCCAGTATTGCTGGTGAGACGGTCACAGTACAGATCGCAAAGGCCATGGCAGGTGAACCCGACACCAACGTTCGCCTGCACGATGGCGACGTTCTCACCATCAAGCAGGTCGCCGGCTGGAACGACGTAGGGGCGACGATCGCGGTTAAAGGCGAGGTGATCCACCCCGGAACCTACGGAATTCAGGAAGGCGAGCGTCTGAGTTCTATCCTGATGAGGGCCGGCGGCTTCCGAAGCGACGCCTACCCCTACGGGGTGATCTTCGAACGAAAGCAAGTTCGTCAACTGGAAGAAGAGAACCGCGAACAACTGATCCGCCAAGTCCGAATTGATGGCGCGAACCTCACGCTTATCCCCGAACAGGACGCTGATCAGAAGATGGCGAAGGAAGCTGCCGTCAATCAGTGGCAAACCGCCCTCCAGAAACTGCAGGACGCTCCCCCTTCCGGAAGACTCGTCGTTCATATCAGTAGGGACATCAAGCACTGGGCCAATACCGCCGCGGACGTTCAAGTACGCGCCGGCGATGCCATCTACATACCCAAGAAGCCAAACTTCGTGATGGTCGATGGTTCCGTCTACAACTCGACGGCGGTGACTTACAAGCCCGGGAAGGATGCTGGCTGGTACCTGAAGCAAGCTGGGGGACCGACCAATACGGCGAACAAGAAAGCGGTGTTTGTAATCCGGGCCGATGGTTCCGTCGCAGGAGGTTCCGGAGGGCTATTTAGCGGCGGCGTTGACCGCACCGCCTTGCACCCCGGCGACCTAGTCATGGTTCCAGAGAAGGCCTTCAGCGGAACCACGAAATGGAAAACCACTCTGGAGACGGCGCAGCTAGCTTATGCGGTCGGTATCGCAATCCAGGTCGCGAGAAGCTTCTAGTTGTGGGTGCCTTGTCTCCATTGAGGAGTTTGGTGGTGTTGGGGTTCGCCTTGAGCGGTCTCATGCAATGGACATTGTGGGCGCAAAGTGCTGATCCAGGGAATCCTGCAATATCGGCCGATGCGACTTCGAGTGCAACATCGCAGTCTACAACTGAGCCAGCCCACCCCAAGATGAGCGTTCAGCCCAGCAACGGTTCTAAGCTAGACGACTCTTTCGGGGAAGATCCCGACAATCGCTTGATTCTTCCTTTTGCGAAGCACATGGTGAGCGATCAGCAAACTTTTTGGACCGCCCCGGCGCACTTTCGGGTGAGCGATCTGAAGTGGGCGGCACCACTCGTGGGTGTCACGGCGGGTTTCATTGCCGGCGATAGTTGGCTATCAAAACAAATCCCCCTGGATAAGGTGCAAACTAGTAAGACCTTTTCTGACTACGGTACCTACTCGCTCATCGCGGCAGGGGGCGGGGCATTTGTCTTGGGCCACCTTTCCGGGAATGATCACATGTCGGAGGCTGGACTGCTCAGTGGGGAAGCAGCGATTAACAGCACCGCGGTCGCTTATCTCCTGAAGAGTGCAACCCAACGTCCGCGACCATACCAGGCAAATGGGAGTGGATCCTTTTTCCAGGGAGGCAGTTCGTTCCCTTCTGAACATGCGGCGATTGCCTGGTCCGTGGCGAGTGTGATGGCACATGAGTACCCGGGAACGCTACCCAAAATCCTCGCGTACGGTTTGGCGACCGGCATCAGCATGACTCGAGTCACGGGCCAGCAACACTTCGCTTCCGATGTAATTATTGGCAGCGCCCTCGGCTGG
>Ga0068865_100002119_pt1 | contig 11724 bp, 8 predicted proteins | sample KBSMisM12_FD_75293 | JGI IMG/M metagenome (GOLD analysis project Ga0068865, IMG submission 75293) | Miscanthus rhizosphere microbial communities from Kellogg Biological Station, Michigan, USA - KBS Miscanthus M1-2 | ecosystem: Host-associated > Plants > Roots > Rhizosphere > Soil ...
CGCAGCAGCTTCGCCTGGGCCGGCAGCGGCACCTCCGCCACCTCGTCGAGCAGCAGCGTGCCCCCGTCCGCCGCCTTGAAGCGGCCGTCGCGGCGCTTGACCGCGCCCGTGAACGCGCCCCGCTCGTGCCCGAACAGCTCGGCCTCCAGCAGCGTTTCCGGAAACGCCGCGCAGTTGACGGCGATGAACGGCTTCGCGGCCCGGGCGCTGCGTTCGTGCAGCGTTCGCGCGATCAGCTCCTTGCCGGTGCCGCTCTCGCCGGTGATCAGCACGGGCGCGTCGCTCTGCGCGATGGTCTCGACCCGGTCGGACAGCCGCAGCATGGGCGGGCTGCGCCCGATGATCGCGCGCGTGCCGTTCGTTCCCTTGCGCTGCGAGAGCTCGGCGCGGGCTTGCTCCAGTTCCCGCTTCAGCGCGCGCTGCACGCCGATCCGCTCCATCTGGAGGATGATCTCGTCGATGTCGAACGGCTTGGTGATGTAGTCGTAGGCGCCTTCCTTCAGCGCCGCGACCGCGTCGGCGACGGCGGCGTGGGCGGTGATCAGGATGACGTCGGTGCCGGGGGATTCCTGCCGCACGCGGCGGAACAGCGTCAGCCCGTCGATGCGCGGCAGGCGGATGTCGCACAGCATGACGTCGAACACGTTCGACGAGATCAGCGTCAAGCCCTCGGCGCCGTTCGCTGCCAGGGTCACCCGGTGCCCGGCATCGCGCAACGCATCGCCCACGATCGAGCGAAAGTCGGGCTCGTCGTCAACCAGGAGGATGTCGAGCATGATCGCCTAGGCCTTCCCGTAACACGCGGGGATGTCTTGCGCACCCGCAAAAACGACCTACATCCGAAGTATGTTGTCTACCCCCCATGACGATCCCGAGCAGGGGCGGTCACAGCCACGCGAACGGCGGCTCGTGCTGCTGGTCGATGACTGTCAAGACACGCGCGAGCTCTACGCGGAATACCTGGAGCTATCAGGGTTCGACGTCAAGGAGGCTGAGAACGGAATCGTCGCGATCGACGAGGCCGTACGGGTGCGCCCGGACATCATAGTGATGGACATGAGCTTGCCCAAGCTGGACGGGCGTGAAGCAGCGCGCCAGTTGCGCGCCGACGAACGTACGCGCGCGATTCCACTGGTGATGATCTCCGGCTACGACGCCGACGCGCTGCCCGCGAACGACGGCCTGTGGGACCACTACCTCGGCAAGCCGTGTCCGCCCGAGACGCTGGTCAGCGTGATAGGTCGCCTGGTCGCCTGAACGGCGTCGTCGCCTGCTCGGAAGCCTGCTCGGATCCTCGAAAGGACTCGACGCTGACGCGGATGCGCTTCTGACCGCGCAAGCGCGGCGGCGCCACCATGACGCCATCTCGGCCGGCCGCCTTGGCTGCGTAAAGCGCGCGATCCGCTGCCGCGTGCAGCGCATCGAACGTCGGCAGCGCCGCCGCCCGCAGGTCGGCCGCGCCGATCGAGACGGTGTGGTTGATCGGCTCGGTCGCCTTCGACCAGCGGCCGGCCCGCAGACTGAGGCGGCGGACGCTGTCGCGGATGCGCAGCGCGAGCACGCGCGCCTCCGTCGCTGGCGTGTTGACCGCCAGCACGATGAACTCGTCGCCGCCGTAGCGCGCGGCCAGATCCGTTGCGCGGCAGCTGCGCCGCAGCGCCTCGGCGACCAGCTGCAGCGCCCGGTCGCCGTCGGCGTGGCCGTGGCGGTCGTTGATGTCCTTCAGCCGATCGAGGTCGACCAGAATCAGCGACAGCGACGTGTCATAGCGCGCGGCGCGATTGAGCTCGTCGGCGAACGCGCTGCGCAACCGGCGCCGGTTGGCCAGGCCCGTCAGCGGATCCGTGGTCGACAGGCGCCCGAGCAGGTCTTCCTTGCGCCCGACGATCCAGCCCAGGATCGTCATCATGACCAGCGTCGCCAGCAGCAGGTAGACATAGGGCAGGGGGCGGTCGCGAAGCTCTGCGAAGATCCAGGAAACTGTCGGTATCCGGTGGGTGGTCGAGGCCTCCAGGAGCAGCAGCCCCGCGACCATGGCGATCGACAGCAGCAGCCCTGCGGCGGGATAGGCGAAGCGGCGCGGCCAGCGCGGCAGTCGCCACGTCGTCGTCATGGTGCGCCACGTCGCCCGCATCGCCACCGTCCCCGGTTAAAGGTGACGCCCGCCGTCGCCGTGGACGTGCGGCTGGGCCGGCGCAGGCCTGACGGCGCGGTGCAAGGCCAGCGTCAAAGCGCGCGGCATCGTCTCGCCCTTGCGCACGACGTCCGCGACCTTGGGTCCTAAAACCTGCCGCTCGTTCTTAGTCATGTACAGCGCCGACAGAACGATGAAGCGAACGTCGGCCAGGCGGTCCTCGGTGCGCGCCGCGCGCAGGACGTCGAGGCCGGTCATCTCGGGCATGACCAGATCCAGCACGACCGCCGCGAACGGACGGCTGCGCAGCAGCGCCAGGCCTTCCTCGCCCGAGGCCGCGCGGGTGACCTGGTACCCCGCCGCTTCTATGAAGCTGCCGACGCGCTGGCGTTCGATCGCGTCATCCTCGATCAGCAGAACCGGGCCGTTCTCCCGGGGTGGTTCGAACTGGATGGGGCCGCTCGTCGAGGTGACGGTTGCGCCCAGCTGGGCCGGGGCCGGTTGAGCCGCCGGTTCGGCGGCCTCGCGGGCGGGCGCGCGTCCTTCCGCGATGTTGTCCACCAGCGCGAGCAGGTTGCGCCCGCTGCGCCGAATCACCTCGATGTACTGGCGCTGCTCGGGCGACAGCGGCCCCTTGTCGTCCTCGAGCAGCAGTTGCGACAGCGTGATGATCGAATTGAGCGGCGTGCGGAGCTCGTGGCTCAACCGTGTGCGCAGCTTCTTTCTCAGCCGATCGGCGTATTCGTCTTCCGAAAGACGGTCGTATCGATCGGCGCGCCGCTGGATCAGCATCGACGCGATCACTGTGCTGCTGATCAGCAGAAGGCCAACGATGATGAACGCCGCGATCGCCATGAGCAGATCTCCCGTCTCATCTGGGCATTGGAAGCGCCGTCGACAAGCACAGCGCACGTCTTAGGTTGTGCTTAGTCGCGCCACGCCCCAGGTGAGGTGTGACGACTTCAATAAAAGTCCTGGAGGTCGAGGTCCGATGCCGAACTACACCAACTCCGTCTGGTCAGAGGCGACGCCCGCTCCACCGTACCCGTCGCTGGAGGGCAACGTCGCGGTGGACGTCGCGGTCGTCGGCGGCGGCATCACCGGCATCACCGCGGCGCTGCTGCTCGCGCGCGCCGGTCGCCGTGTCGCCGTCATAGAGGCGCGCCGCATCGGCAAGGGCGAGACAGGTAAGACGACCGCGCATCTCACGGAAGTCCTGGATGTGCCGTACCACACGCTGGTGTCGCGCTTCGATCTCGACGGGGCGCGTCTCGCCGCGGCCGGCCAGCGCGACGCCATCGAACGGATCGCGAAGTTCGCGGACGAGTGCGCGATCGATTGCGACTTCCGGCGCGTTCCCGGGTTCGTGTTCGCCGAGAAGAAGGCCGATCGCGCCGTGCTGGAGCGCGACGCGTCGGCCGCGCACCGCCTGGGCGTCAGCGCGACGCTCGTCGATCGAGCGCCGCTGCCGTTTACCATCACGGCGGCGCTGCGCTTCGAGAACCAGGCGACCATTCATCCGCGCCTTTACCTGCAGGGACTGGAACGCGCGTTCGTCGGGATGCACGGGCAGATCTTCGAGGACACGCAGGTGACGGCGATCGATGAGGGGAATCCCTGCCGCGTGATCAGCGATCGCGGCATGGTCACCGCGCACCACGTGATCGTCGCGGCGCACGTTCCGATCGTGAACCGCTTTCTGCTGCACGCGAAGCTGGCGGCGTATCGATCGTACGTCGTCGGGGTGGACCTGGGGGGCGACGCCGGCGTGGGCGACGGCCTTTACTGGGACATGGCCGAGCCGTACCACTACATCCGCACGCAGACCATCGGCGGGCGCCGATACCTGCTGGTGGGCGGAGAAGATCACAAGGTCGGGGAAGCGGACGACACGACGGCGCCGTTCGAACGGCTGGAGACGTACGTGCGCGCGCGTTTCGGCCGCGAGGTCGCCGCCACCGATTACAGGTGGTCGGGGCAGATCGTGGAGTCGGCGGATGGCCTGCCGTACGTGGGACGCAACTCGCTTTCCCATGACGTCTACGTCGCCACCGGATACGGCGGCAACGGCATCACGCAGGGCACGCTCGCGGCGACGGTGATCGCCGACGAGATCTGCGGGGTCGCCAATCCGTATCGCGAGCTGCTGGACGCCACGCGCATCAAGCCGCTCGCGTCGGCGGGCGCGGTGCTGGCGGAGAACCTCGATTATCCGAAGCACATGCTGGCGGATCGTCTGAACCGCGCCGGTGGCGCGGAGGCGCTGGCGGCGATCCCGCCGGGCGAGGGTCAGGTGCTGTCGCTCGGCGGCGAGCGCCTCGCTGTCTACCGCAACGCGAACGGGCAGCTGGGCGCGCTCTCGCCGGTGTGCACGCATCTCGGCTGTCTGGTTCACTGGAACACGACCGAGAAGAGCTGGGACTGCCCCTGTCACGGCAGCCGCTTCGATCCGCACGGGCGCGTGCTGAACGGGCCGGCGGTGACCGCGTTGCAGGCGCGTCCGATTTCGGGCCTGTCGGAGGAAGAGCGCCAGTCCGAGTCACCGACGCACGACCTGCACGAGCACGCCGCGACGGACTAACCTCGGAGATCGCCCGTCTCGATCCAAGCGAAGGCCTAGGCGGCGCAGCCGTATCCCTTCGTCCGGCGAGCGCCATCGGGCGGGCGGTGGCGATGTCTCGTGGCTAGCCTGCGAGCCCGCACGAAACAGGGGCAGACTCCGCGAGAACCCTTGAGCGCACGCGCGTCAGGCTGAGCGCGCGGTGCGAAAGCCGTGGCTCGAACAATGGCGCCCGTCCGCTTGCCTGGCGCTCGCCGGACGAAGGGATACGGCGTGCCGCCGAGGCGTTCGCTTGCATCAACACGAGCGATACGGCGCCTACCCGAGCGCCGAGAACACGGCCAGGCCCAGGCCAGCCGCGAGGGTGGATGCGGCGCCGAGCACCAACGCGCAGACGACGTACCCGCCGACTCCGACGGCGCGGTCACCGAACAGGCGTCGCTGTACGCTGTACCCCAGCGCGAAGCCGGCGAGCAACGCGGTGGTCCCGACGGCCTGCAGCGCGAGGCCATCCATACCGCCCACGGCGAGATCGCCCTGGCCGCCGTAAAGGTTCCAGGCGATGTCGCCCAGCGGAACGAAGTAGCACCAGAAGAAGATCGCGGCCGCGAGCCAGCGGTTCACGAGCACGCGCCGCCACGCGAACAACGCCGTCGCCGCGGCGAGCACCGACCACATCACGTACGGCGCCACGCTGACCAGGTCGCCGAGCCAGGGCGGCGCGTGGGGCGGCGGTTCCCAGCGGACGTGGCCGAGGTTGTGGGGCCCTGGCAGGAACGCGAACTCCGTGATCCGCCCGCCCAGCGCGATCGCGACCACCGCGTGCGCGGCCTCGTGCAAGAAGGTCACGCCGACGAAGAACAGCACGGGCGCGACCGCGATCTGCGGTCCGAACGGGATCAGGGCGCGCCCGACGTCGCGCCATCCTGAGCGCGCGGCAGGCGGGGTCGGGACGACGACGGTGGTCACGCCACGTTGATTCTAGCCGCCCCCGCGCGAAGCGCGGGATCGCGGCTACCTGAAAAAACAATAGTCGCACACCGCGCCTGCGGCGCGGAGCGACTAGCCGCTCCGCGCGACTAGAACCCGGCGACGTTCAGGCCACGCGCCGCGACCTTGCGTGAGGTGCGGGGCGGGGCGCTGTACCAGGCGGTCTGTGCGCGAGGCGCGGGTCCGGTCTCGAAGGTGAACAACCAGAACAGGCGCATGAACTGATGGTGGCCGATGCGTTCGTGGCCGACCAGGCCACCGAACAGGTTCCACATGAAGTCGCCGGGCCGCTTCACGCCCGAGTCATAGACGGGCAACACGAGGCCGACGAAGCGGCGGTAGGTGCCGTCCGGCGTGCCGTCGTCGCGCAGGCCTTCCTGGTGGTAGTAGCTGGGGATCACCAGAGTCGACCGGTAACCCGGGCGGCGCCAGCGCGCATACAGCGGCAGCACCAGCGTCGTCTCGTCGTTGCCGCGCTTGATGTCCCAGTACAGCGGCAGGATCACCAGCGGCAGCCCGAACGTCGTGGCGTACGTCGGCGTCGTATGGCTGTAGACGAAGGGCGAGACCCAGTAAGTCGTCTGGTCGGTTTCGCGGTGATACCGGACGAAGAACGGGAACAACACCGTCGTCCGGGTGAGATGGAAGTCGTGCACGTCGTAGAACAGCGGCAGCACGAGCGTCGTCGCCGAGGCGATGTCCCGGAAACGCCACAGCAGCGCCGCGGCCATCGTGAAGCTCTCTTCCGGGCTGGTGCGCGACACGTACGGCAGCGGCAACGGGACGACGGTCGTGGTCCGCTCCAGCGCCTTGTTGGTGTGCCGGAACCAGAGCGGGAAAACCATGCTGAAGCGGGTCTCGATGCTTTCGTGCGAGACGACGAGCGGCCCCAGCGCGTACCACGTGCGCGACGGCCCCGAATTCCGGTAGCCCGCCACGGGCGTGAACAGGGCGAAGTGGTCAGGCGCGCTCGCCTTGTAGAAAAGGGGCAGCAGCGCCCAGGAGCTGAATTCACCCGCTGTGTCACGCGTGTGCCAGGCGAAGAACAGGCCGCGCGTGCGCCAGCTGCCCGACGACGACCAGTACGCCGGGAACGCCAGCGTCCACGAGCGGTTCTCGTGCGCGTCGGCGACGTGCCAGTAAAACGGGAAGCCGACGGCAGTCTCGTGCCCGGCGCGCTTGAACGACCAGTACACCGGGAAAAGGGTGGACAGGCTGCTGTCCCGGTCGTGCTTGTGGAAGTAGAGGGCGTTCCACTGCCAGGCGTTCTCGCCGCCTTTCTCCTCACGCAGGAAGGAGAGCAGCAGCGGAACGACGGTGACGCTTCTCTCCGGGTTGCGCGCGTGGAAGAAGAAGGGGACCACGCCGAAGTTGTGCACGCCCGGCGCGGTGCGGTCGTAGTACGGGCCGACGACGGTGGTCCTGCGATCGCCGAACTGGGACCGCCAGTACAGCGGCAGCAGCGCGTCCACGCGATCGCCGTTGTCGCGGCGCATGCGGAAGAAGCTGGGGAGGACCCAGGTGCCCCTCTCGTCGGGGTCTGTGTAGGTCGCGAAGAGCGGGAACAGGACGCGCGCGTTGTGCTTCGGCCCGTCGACCTGGAACCACAAACCGTACTGGCGCGACCGCTCGCCCGTGTCGTGATGGGTGATGTCGGCGTGCAGGAACGGAATGAAACGGAACGACAGCTCCTTGTCGTCGTACCAGATGTACGGCCCCAGGAACCCGCCGCTGCGGTTCGGTCCGCGCGCGGAGGCGTAGAGCGGCGTGGCGATGACGCTCGTGTTCGCGTCGCGGCGGTAGTGAACGAAGGGGAACAGGGTGAAGCTGGTCTCGTCGCTGCCGCCGGGCCGCGCGCCGCGCCGGTAGTGCAGCAGCGGGAAGAACGCGTCGGTCTTCTCGTCGCCCCAGGTCCGGTGCATGTAGTTCAAGACGACCGTGGTCGTCTTCTTCTCGCTGCGATCGGCGAAATGCCAGATCAGCGGCACCAGCGCGAAGTGCGACTTCGTCTTGCCCGAGCGTGCGAACACCAGCGGAATCAGCGGCCCGATCCCGGTGCTCCAGCCGTCGGGATCCGTGTGGTAGTAGCCGAGCGGCGTGTACGTGGTCGACGTCCCGCGCCGCTCGCTGGCGAAGTGCCAGAGCAGCGGGAACTGGATCGCGTAGCTGTCGCCCTTGTCCCTGCCCATGAACAGCAGCGGGATCAGGCCCGCCGCGTAGCCGTGCGGGTTGCGGTGGTAGTACCCGATCGGCGTCACCGTCGTCGACGTTCCGGCGGCTTCGTTCTTGAAGTGCCAGAACGCCAGCAGGGCGATCGCGTGGCTGGTGCCCTTGTTGTGGCCCAGCATCAACAGCGGGAACAGGCCCGCGTTCCACCCGTCGGGCTTGTACGCCCGCCAGTAGAAGGTGAGAAAGAGGAACGTCTTGTCGCGCGGCCCGGAACGGAAGCCGCCCACCGGCGTCACGAACGCCGATGCGTCGGTCGCCTTGTCGTGGAAGTACCCGAACACCGGGAACAACACGCTCGTCGACCCCTGCGGATCCTCGCGCTGGTAGAACAGCACGGCGAACCGGGTCATCGAGTGCTCGGTCTTCGAGTAGTGGCTGATGTAGAGCGGCGTGATGACGTTGGTCTCGCTGGTCTGGTCGCGCCCCCAGTACGTCAGGAACACCCAGAGCAAGCCGCTGCGCGTCCCGGCGGCGTCGTCGCGCGAGTAGGCGCCGATCGGCGTCAGCAGCGTCGACGTGCGCGCCTTGGTGTCGCGCTGGTAGATGAACAGCGGGATGAACGCCGTGAAGCCGCGGCCAGTGGCGTCGTCGCCGCCGCTCCACCAGAACGGGAACAGGATGTTGACGTAGGAGGTGTCGTTGCGGCGGTGGAGGAAGGGGCCGACGATCGTGGTGTTCGTCTTGGGGGTGCTGAAGCTCCACACCAGCGGGAAGAAGACGGTGGTCTTCGATTCCTCGCCGCGGAAGCTCCACAGCAGCGGGAACAGGATGTCGTAGCGTTCCTTGTTCGCCTCGTCGCGGCCGAACCAGTAGAGCCAGAACGCGGAGCCGCTCTGCTCGCGGCCCTCGCGGCGGCTGTACCCCAGCCAGGTGTAGATCGCGTTCCCGGTCTTGTGCTTGTTCTTGTAGAAGAGGGGCAGGGCCAGGACGTTCTGGTCGTCGCCGTTGCGCCAGTAGAAGTTCAGCGGCGCGATCCACGTGAAGGCGTGTGCGGCGTTGCGCGACGAGACGTAGGGCGGAACGAAACCGAAGTCGAAGGCGCCGTTCTGCGACCGCTTCCACCAGTAAAGGAACAGCGCGGCGCCGTACTGATTGCCGACCTTCGAATCACCGACGTTGAAGGTGCCCAGGATCGGGATCGCCCAGCCGAACTTGTTCGACGCGTAGAACAGCGGCCAGATCGCGAACGAACGCGCGCCCGGCTCGTGACTCCACGAGAAGGGCGGGATGACCGTCAGCTCGCTCTGGCGAACGCTGTCGGTGAAGTGCCAGTAGAACGGCGCGAAGGCGAACGAATCGGAGGTCGGCGAATAGAAGTGCCAGTAAAACGGGAACACGACCGTGTAGCCGGGATTTCCCGAGCGCGACCAGTAGAAGAGGAAGACTTCAGTGAACGTTCCCTCGCGGTAGTAGATGGGGAACAAGTTCGTGGAGAGCTCGATCTTCTGGCAAACGTTCGCCTTGCAGATATTGCCCTCGGTACAGTCGTCATCCTTCTGGCAACTCTTCGCCGTAGTCGCTGACGCTGACGCTGACGTTTTCGTAGACGTGGACGTGGACGTGGACGTGGACGTGGACGTGGACGTAGACGACGGCGCGTCCGCATTCTTCGCCGGCTTCGCTTTCGCCGCAGGCTCCTCCGCCGGCGGCACCGGCAACGCCTGCGCCACCCGCCGGAACGGATCCAGCGCCCGCTCCCCACCGTCCGCCTTCGCGCCGCTGCGAAACGGATCGTACGTGCCCGCGCGCGCCGTCCGCGCCGCGCCGGCGAAACACCCGAAAACGACTAGGGCGGCGGCGATGCGCCAGGCCCGGATCATTGCGGCGGGAGCATCTTCCACTCGCCGTTCTCGCGGACGAAGGCGATCTCACCCGTATCGCTCTCGTCGCCTTTCTGGCGAAGCACCTTCAGCGTGGCGGAGTCGCCCTTGGTGGACGATCCCTTGATCTGGAACTTGGTTCCCTCGATCTCCTTCTTCATCTGCTTGATGCCGCCCTTCGCCTCGCCCAGCTCCATCTGCTTGGCCAGCATCCCCTGGTAGACCAGGGCGTAGCAGTCGATCGCCTTGTCCATCGACCCGTCGGACAGCGACTTGCGCCACCGCTCGAACGTCTTCTCGGGCGTCGAGAACTCGGCCCGCGGCGCGGGCAGCGTGAACGAGATCGATTTGATCTTGTCCTTGGGCAGCTTCATCGTCTGCCCGCCCGCCTCGATGGTGTAGACGCCGTCGTAGTAGTGGATGACCTTGCCGTTCATCTTCGTCTTGTCGAGCAGCTCGATCACCTCGGCGCGCGCGGTTCCCGCGAGCGCACTGACGGCGACCACCAGGGCCGCCGAAACCATCAACTTCAATACATTGGCCATGTTCTTCCCCGCTGCTTCGACCCGGGCCCGCTAGCCCGAGATGCCCGGCGCCGGGAACTTCCGGGTCAGCTCGCGCACCTCGCCGGCGACCTTCTCGGCGGTCGCGTCGTCGGGGCTGCCCACGACCCGGTCCATCCAGGCGGCGATCTGCTTCATCTCGGCCTCGCCCATGCCCCGGCTGGTGACCGACGGCGATCCCAGGCGAATCCCCGACGGGTCGAACGGCTTGCGCGTGTCGTAGGGGACCGAGTTGTAGTTCAGCTCGATGCCCGCCTTGTCCAGCGCCTTGGCGGCCACCTTGCCGGGCACGTTCTTGCTGGTCAGGTCGACCAGGATCAGGTGGTTGTCGGTCCCGCCCGACACGACGTCGAACCCGCGCGCCATCAGCCCTTCGGCCAGCACGCGCGCGTTTGCGACCACTTTCTTCGCGTAATCCTTGAAGGCCGGCTGGGCCGCCTCGCGCAGCGCCACCGCCAGCGCGGCGGTGTTGTGCACGTGCGGTCCCCCCTGCAGGCCCGGGAACACCGCGCGGTCGATCGCCTGGGCGTGCTCGGAGCGGGACAGGATCATGCCGCCGCGCGGTCCGCGCAGCGTCTTGTGCGTCGTCGTCGTGACGACGTCGGCGTGCGGTACCGGCGACGGGTGCGCCCCGCCCGCGATCAGCCCGGCGATGTGGGCGATGTCCGCGCAAAACCTCGCGCCGACCTCGCGCGCGATCGACGCCATGGTCTCGAAGTCCCAGATGCGCGAGTAGGCGGTGCCGCCCGCCCACAGCAGCGCCGGGCGCTCCTTCTTCGCCAGCTCGCGGACCTCGTCGTAGTCGATGCGGCCGGTGTCCTTGCGGACGCCGTATTGCACAGATGTGAAGTACCTGCCCGTGATCGAGACGTTCCAGCCGTGCGTCAGGTGGCCGCCCATCGGCAGCGCCAGCCCCATGACCTTGTCGCCCGGCTTCAGGAACGCCAGGTAGACGGCCAGGTTGGCGGGCGAACCCGAGTACGGCTGCACGTTGGCGTGCTGCGCGCCGAACAGCGCCTTGGCGCGATCGATCGTCAGCTGTTCCAGCGGATCGACGAAGTCCTGGCCTTCGTAATAACGCTTGCCCGGATAGCCCTCGCTGTACTTGTTCGTGAACACGGAGCTGGATGCTTCCAGCACCGCCTTGGAGACGTAGTTCTCCGACGGGATCAGGCGAATCTTGTCGGCCTGGCGGCGCTCCTCGGCGCGGCAGAGCTCGAACACCTCGGGATCGGCCGTTTTCAGCACTTCGATCATGGCAGCGGAAGCTAGTCTCCCGGGTGGCTGGGAGTCAATGATCTTCGGCCCTTAATCCCGCTCAATCCCGCCTCAGAGAGCGATCCGGGCCCAGACCAGGTCGTGGTCGGAGTCGGGCGTGACGACCTGGCCGCGCGCCGACACCGGTAGGTTCGTGCAGACGACGTCGTA
>Ga0068865_100002120_pt1 | contig 11721 bp, 10 predicted proteins | sample KBSMisM12_FD_75293 | JGI IMG/M metagenome (GOLD analysis project Ga0068865, IMG submission 75293) | Miscanthus rhizosphere microbial communities from Kellogg Biological Station, Michigan, USA - KBS Miscanthus M1-2 | ecosystem: Host-associated > Plants > Roots > Rhizosphere > Soil ...
GACACGCCGACGATCGAGGCGAACCTCGCCGCCGAGCGCGCGAAATACGGCGATGCGATTCCGCTCGAACGCCATCCCTACATCCGCTCGCGCGAAGCCTGCATCAAGTCGACGCGGTTGGCGATCGATCTGGCGCGCCGCTACGGTACGCGCCTGCACGTGCTGCACATCTCGACCGCCGACGAGCTTGCGCTGTTCGCACCCGGCCCGATCGAAGGCAAGCGCATCACGGCGGAAACCTGCGTGCACTTCCTGCATTTCAGCGAGGCCGATTACGCGGCCAAGGGCAACCTGATCAAGTGCAACCCGGCGATCAAGGGCGCCGGCGATCGCGCTGCGCTGATCGAGGCGCTCAAGAGCGGCCGCATCGACGTGCTCGCCACCGATCACGCGCCGCACACGCTCGAGGAAAAGAGCCAGAGCTACGAAAAGGCGCCGTCGGGATTGCCGCTCGTGCAGTTCGTCCTGCAATGCGCGCTCGAGCGCTGGTTCGACGGCCAGGTGCCACTCGAAGTCCTCGTCGAGAAAACGGCGCATGCGCCGGCGAAACTGTTTAACGTGCGCGATCGCGGCTTCATCCGCGAAGGCTGCTGGGCCGACCTGACGCTGATCGATCCGGCCAAACCGCAAACCGTGACGCGCGAAGGGGTGATCTCGAAGTGCGGCTGGTCGCCGTTCGAAGGCACGACGTTCCGCTCGAGCATCGCGGCGACGTGGATCAACGGCCATCTCGCCTGGCACGACGGCAAACTCGACGATTCGCAGCTCGGACAGCGCGTGGCGTTTGACCGATGAGAACATCGCTGACATCGTCATTCCGGCGAAAGCCGGAATCCAGTTCTTGCCTTTCGAGAAGACCATGCTGGAATGTCGTCGAAGCTCGTGTGAAGAGGAGCTGGATTACGCGCGACTCCTGTCGCGCGCCCTGCGGGCCATTCGCTGCGCGAATGTTCGCTCTGGCGTCCTGCCTGCTCAGTCCGGCTTTCGCTGGAATGACGAGCTTTTTCTTCGGCGCTCTCTCGGCTTCGGCCGCGGATCGCTCGCTGCATCTCCCCGAGCATCTTGAGCAGGGGCAGCTTGTGGTCGGCCATGCAACTGCCGGCACGGCGATTGAGTTCGGTGGACGCAAGCTTCATGTCGGTCCGGACGGGGCTTTTGTGTTCGGCCTGGATCGCGATGCGCCGCCATCGGCAACTTTGGAAGTTCGCTACGCCGACGGATCGTGGACGACGCGCAAGCTGCAGGTCGCCAAGCGGACCTATCACATCGAACGCGTCGAAGGGCTGCCGCAGAAGACCGTGACGCCGGATCCGGAGACGGCGGCGCGCATCGAGCGCGAGCAGGCCGCTGTCGCCGAGGCGCGCAAGCGCGACGATGGGCGCGAGGATTTCCTCCACGGCTTCGCCTTGCCGGTACAGGGCGCACGCATCAGCGGTGTATACGGCAGCCAGCGCATCGACAACGGCACGCCCAAGGCGCCGCACATGGGCCTCGATCTGGCAGTTGCAGAAGGCACACCGATACATGCTCCGGCGGCCGGCATCGTCACGTTCGCAGAACCCGATCTCGTGCTGACCGGCGGCACCGTCCTCATCGATCACGGCTTCGGCTTGACCAGCGCGTTCCTGCACATGAGCCGGCTCGATGTGAAGGTCGGCGAACGCATCGAGCGCGGCCAGGTATTCGGCGCCGCCGGCATGACGGGCCGCGCGAGCGGGCCGCATGTGCATTGGGGATTCAACTGGTTCGACATGCGCCTGGATCCGGCCTTGTTGCCGAAGCCATCACGCTGAGAATGCGCCATGCAGGCCGCGAAGCAGTCAGCCGGCACGATTGAAGGGTTCGTCATCCGCGAGATTGCGGCCGCAGATTTTGCTCTGCTCTGGCCGATCTTCCGCGATGTCGTTGCCGCCGGAGACACTTACAGCTATCCGCCGGACATAACCATCGAGCAAGCAAAGCGCTTGTGGACCAGCGGCGATGCGCGCTGTTTCATCGTCGAGGTCGAAGGCCGGTGCATCGGCGGTTACATGCTGCGTCCCAACCAGCCGGGTCTCGGCGACCACGTTGCCAACGCCGGCTACATGGTGACGCCGTCCATGCGCGGGCGCGGCATCGCCGGTGCGATGTGCGCGCATTCACTCGTGCAGGCGCGCGAGGCCGGCTTCACGGCAATGCAGTTCAACTATGTCGTCACCACCAACGAGTCCGCCATCAGGCTATGGCAGAAATTCGGTTTTGCCGTCGTCGGGCGCGTGCCGAAAGCATTTCGTCATGCGACCGCCGGGCTCGTCGACGTCCTCGTGATGCATCGATTCCTCTGAGCGCTTCGCGAAGATTCAGAGGGTCAACGACAACGACAGCGGAGTTGCGTTCCTGATGCCTCTTGACGGCCATCTTCTGCTGAACGTCAACGGGCAGCGGATCCGTAGCCGCCGGCAACACCCTTGGTCGCAAACGCGACCGCATCGTGCGGATGCAGGCTTTCCTGGTGTGTCGCGCGAACCTGGTAGTCGAGCACGCGGTCATCGGCGTCGAGTGTGGACTGGATGCGCCGCGCCGCGTCTTCGCAAAACATGAGGTTCTGTCCGTTGAGCAGGGCGAACGCCTGCTCGTCCTCGCGCTTGACCGCCGTCTGCACCGGCGTCTGCAGCGCCGCTTCGACCCGGTCGATGAGCTCGATGATCGGCAGGTCGAAACCCGGGGCGAGCTTGACCCGCACCTGCGCGATGCTGCGCTGGCTGTGCGGCGTCGCGCAGATACCCTGCTCGCTGCCCAGCCAGGCGAGGACCGCGTCGTAGTCAACGGGCCGGCCAGGCGCGAAATCCTGCGCAAAACGATCCTGGATCAGCTGTCGCGCCAGCGCGGCCGAGCACGGGCAAGTACTCGAATAAACGACCTCGCAACCCAGTTCCAGCGAGAAGTGCCCCTTGACCATCGTGCCGGCGATTGTGACCGGGTAGGATTTCCAGCCGCTGTGGTCGCTCTTCAGTGCGGCGCGACGAACCAGATGATCGAACTCGATGCGCACCATCGCACGGTCGGACAGCTGAGCGTGCGAATCGAGGAAGTCGCGCAGCAGGCGGCGGATCGAACAGGGCGTCAACGGCTCGGCGGCGAGCGACTTGTCGACATGCAGGTACAGACGCGACATGTGAATGCCGCGTACATCGGGTTGATTCAGGTTCACGTAGGCGGCAACGCGCGCGGCAGCAGTCAGACCCTGCGCCGCGTCCCCGGCCAGGCGCACGGGCACGTCGATCCTGTCCATGCCGACCCAATCCAGCGCGCCCGCCACGGCGACGTCGGCCTCGCGCGCAATATCGGGCATCGCACGCAGCGCGCCGGAATCCGTATGCATGGTCACACCTCGTAATAGTTGCTGTCGATGAAACCGATCGTCAGTGCTGCGATCGTCCGCACTGCTGACGTTGGGGCCCGCCGCTGCCGCATCAAGGTGGTAGTCGGGTTCCGCGTGCGTGCCGGCAGGTTCAATTTTCTTGCGCCCGGGCTCGCGCCTCGCGCCATGCGACCCACAGACTGGCCCAGCGTCCGGCGCGCATGCGTTCGGTCAGGCAGACAAGCGGATCGGACGCGTTGCGTGCAGCGGCGAGCAACGCGCGATCGTGGCGCACGCGCACGCCTTGATAGAGGCTGCGCACGGATGATGCGGCGATGCACGCCGCCGACACGGCTGCCAGTGCGCCGAGGTGGTCGCGCAACAGCGCCGTACGCTGCGCAGTCGGCGCAGACAGGCCCGAGCGCGTCAGGCCGTGACGCGCGAGCAGGTCCAGCGGCAACGGCAGACTGTCGTCGCCATGTTCGAGCCGCGGCAGCTCGCGCAGCAGTTGGGTAATTGTCCACAATGTCGCATTCGACTCGGTCGCGGCATCGCGACCGCCGGACATGGCACCTTCGATGCGCGCGACGACGCCGTGAAAGGCGGCCCGCTGGCCGAGCAACTCGGTCAAGGTCGCAGCTGCCGTGTTGCCCTGCTGCGCGAGCGCCGCGTCGGCCAGCGCCAGCCACAATGCCGGGTCGACCGTGCCCACGACCTCATCGGCGAACAGCTCGCGCGTGATCGGGTGATTGCCCCGCCCGGCCGTGGCGCCTGCCAGTTCGCCACGCCACCAGGACAGCTTGGCCATGGCGACCCCTGGCTCGCGCAGGCGCGCGGCGGCGCCTAGCTCGTGCACGAGGACGGCGAACGCATTTGCCCTGCGGCGCTGCGCGGGTGGCAGAAATATCGACGCGATTGCGTATTCGGGGTGCGCGTCGAGCCACTCCTGCTCGAATTTCGCAAAAGCCGGCGTTACCGCCATGGTCTGCTCAGGCAAGACCGAGAACCGGAAGAAGGTCCGCCGGTGTGGCGGCTACGCGGTCGGCGCCCCAGGTAGCGGCATCCTCGCCGTCGAGGTATCCCCACGCAGCGGCGACCGTCGCCATGCCGGCGCGCTTGCCCGCTTCGACATCGCGGGCATCATCGCCGACGTAGATGCTGCGCGCGGCATCGACGCCGGCAAGTACGCACGCGTGCAAGAGCGGCGCCGGATCTGGCTTGCGCAACGGCAGGCAGTCGCCGGACACCAGCGCTGCACAGCGCGCATCGAGCGCGAGCGCCGTCATCACCGCGCGCGCCAGGCGGCCGGGCTTGTTGGTCACGACGCCCCAGCGGATGCCGCGCTCTTCGAACGCCGCGAGCGCGTCGTCGATGCCGGGATACGTGCGTGTGTGCGTCGCGATCGCTTCGGCGTAAAGATCGAGGAAGCGCGGCAAGAGGAGTTCGATGCGCGCCTCGTCGGCGCCGGGAAAGCCACGCCGCAACATCGCGCGGCCGCCCTTCGACACGACGTGGCCGATCGTCGAGACATCGACCGCAGGCTCGCCCAACTCGGCGCGCAGGCGCGACATGGCGACGACGAGATCGGGCGCCGAATCGATCAGCGTGCCGTCGAGGTCGAAGAAGACCGCGGCGATATCGTTGCCGCGCGGCGTCATGCCGGCTTCGCGGCGCAGGCGAGATAGTTCACTTGCGTGCCCTTGACCACACGGGCCCTGCGCGAATACGGGTTGTAGGAAAGGCCGCTCAGGTCTTCGAGTTCGAGGCCTGCCGCACGCAGCGCTGCGGCCATTTCCGACGGGCGGATGAATTGGGCATAGTGGTGTGTGCCGCGCGGCAGCAGGTTGAGCGCGTACTCCGCGCCGGCGATCGCGGCGGCGAACGCCAGCGGCGTGCGGTTCAGCGTCGACAGGAACATCCGGCCACCCGGCCGCAACAGCGCCGCGCAGGCGCCGATGACACTGCCCGGGTCGGGCACGTGTTCGAGCATTTCCATGCAAGTGATCGCATCGAACGCGCCGGGCATCTCGGCCGCCAGCGCTTCGACACTGATCTCGCGGTAGTCGACGTGCTGCCCCGACTCGTGCAGATGCAGGCGTGCGACGTCGAGCACGCGCGGCGCCAGATCGATGCCCATCACGACGGCACCGCCGCGCGCGAGCGCCTCGCTGAGAATGCCGCCGCCGCAGCCGACATCGAGCACACGTGCGCCCTTCAGCCCAATGCGTTCGGCAATGTAGTTCAGTCGTGCCGGATTAAGATCGTGCAGCGGGCGCGACTCGCCATCGAGATCCCACCATCGCGCCGCGAGCTTGTCGAACTTCGCAGTCTCGGCCGAACTGACGTTTGCCTGGCTCATGTCACGTCGCCGCGATGCGTGCTTGCCAGGTCAGCGCTTTTCTGCGCAGTTCGTCCGCATCCATGCCGGTCAATGTTCCATTTTCCACTTTGCGCACGCCGGCGATCCACACGTCGCTGACCTGCTGGCGTCCGGTCGCATAGACCAGCTGCGAATTCGCGTGGTAGACCGGTTGCGTTTCCAGCGCGTCGAGGCGCACCGCGACGAGATCGGCCTGCTTGCCGGGCACGATCGACCCGATGCGCTCGCCCAGGCCGATCGCCTTGGCGCCGTTCAAAGTCGCAGCCTCCAGCGCAAATGCGGCATCGAATGCGCTGGCGTCGCCGGCGACGCCTTTGGCGAGCAATGCCGCGGTGCGCATCTCGCCGAACATGTCGAGGTCGTTGTTGCTGGCGCAGCCGTCGGTGCCGAGCGCAAGGTTGGCGCCGGCGCGGCGCAGCTTCTCGGCCGGGCAGAAGCCGCTGGCGAGCTTGAGATTCGACTCCGCGCAATGCACGACCGAAACGCCATATTCGGCGCACGCGGCGATTTCGGCGTCGGTCAGCTGCGTCATGTGCACGGCGATCAGGTGATCGTTGACGAGCCCGAGCGACTGCATGCGCGCGAACGGCCGCACGCCGCGCTCCTTCTTGGCATCCTCCACCTCCTGTGCCGTTTCATGCAGATGCAGGTGTACCGGCAGATCGAGGTGGTCGGAGAGCACGCGAATGCGCGCGAAGGTCTCGTCGGCAACCGTGTAGGGCGCGTGCGGCGCAAGCGTCGTCGAGATCAGCGGTTCGCCCTTGAACTCGTCGCGGACGGCAAGGTTCTTGTCGAAATATTCGTCGCGCGTCCTGGCCCAGGCGCTGGGAAATTCGATGAACGGCAGGCCGACCACGGCGCGAAACCCATGGCGCAGATAGGTTGCCGCCTGCACGTCCGGGAAGAAATAGTTTTCGCTGCAGCAGGTCGTGCCGCCGCGCAACATCTCGGCGATCGCAAGTTCGACACCGTCGCGCACGAACTCCGGCCCCATGACCTTGGCTTCCGCCGGCCAGACGTGATGTTGCAGCCACGCCATCAGCGGCAGATCGTCCGCGAGACCGCGCATCAGCGTCATCGGATTGTGCGTGTGCGCGTTGACGAGCCCGGGGATCAGCGCGTGCGCGGACAGATCGACGCGCTTTGCATCGATGTACTTCGCGCGCGCCGCGTCGATCGGCAGGACATCGACGATCGCATCACCGGCGATCGCCACGGCGTGGTGATCGAGCACTACGCCGTGCGGTTCGACTGGGATGACCCAGCGCGCTTCGAGGAGTGTATCGACTGAGGGCATAGGGCTGAGGACTGAGGGCTGAAGATCGAGTGCGCAGGCCGCGAGGTGGATTCGCTTTTCGGCCCTCAGCCCTCGTCCCTCAGCTCTGTTCTCATTTCACCCGCCCGACATATTCGCCGCTGCGCGTATCGACCTTGATCTTTTCGCCCTGCGGCACGAACAAAGGTACACGCACAACGGCGCCGGTCTCGAGCGTCGCCGGCTTGCCGCCGCTGCCGGCGGTGTCGCCCTTCACACCGGGATCGGTTTCGGTGATCAGCAATTCGACGAACGTCGGCGGCGCCACGACCAGCGGCGCGCCGTTCCACAACGTGACGATGCAGGTCTCGTTGCCCTTCAGCCATTTCGCCGCATCGGTCATTGCGTTCTTGTCGGCGGCGATCTGTTCGTGCGTATCCGGATGCATGAAGTGCCAGAACTCGCCGTCGGTATACAAGTACTCCATGTCGGTGTCGATGACGTCGGCGGGCTCGAGCGAGTCGGTCGACTTCATCGTAAGCTCGACGACCCGCCCGGTCTTCAGGTTGCGGTATTTGACACGCGTAAATGCCTGGCCCTTGCCGGGTTTTACGTACTCGGTATCGACGATCGTCGACGGATACCCGTCGACAATGATCTTCATGCCGTTCTTGACGTCGTTCATGCCATAGCTGGCCATACGTGCTCCGTAACTCTTAAGTACCGCTCGCGAAAGCGGCTAAAATGGGGAATTCGATAGGGAGCCGGGCCAACCCGGCCGTCAGAACAGCAATGATAACCGCAAGCACCCTCCGCGCGCAGTACGCGAGCCCGCAGAACCCATTCGGGAAGCCGGCTGTGCGCTGGCAGGAACTGTGGCGTGATGCCGTCACCGATCCGCTCGAACTACTCGGCTTGCTCGGCTTGCGTGATCGCGCCAGCGAGTTGTTGCCGCAGTCGGACACGGGTTTTTCGATGCGCGTGCCGCGCGGATTCGTCGCGCGCATGCGCCATCGCGATCCCGCCGATCCGTTGCTCCTGCAGGTGCTGCCACAGGCCGCCGAACTTCGCGAAGTGCCAGGCTTCACCGGCGACCCGGTCGGCGATCTGGCGGCGCGCGCCGGGCGCGGCGTGCTGCACAAGTACGCCGGGCGCGCGTTGCTCGTCGCGACGGGCTCGTGCGCTGTCAATTGCCGGTACTGCTTCCGCCGCCATTACCCTTACGCCGAAGAAGGCGCCGCATCCGGCCGCTGGAGCGAGGCGATCGAACTCCTGCGGGCCGACCCATCCATCAGCGAGGTCATTCTTTCCGGCGGCGATCCTTTGTCCTTGTCGACGGCGAAGCTCGCCGACCTGACCGGTGCCCTCGCGGACATTCCCCACCTGCGCCGCCTGCGCATACACACGCGTCTGCCGATCGTGCTGCCAGAGCGCGTCGATGCCGACTTTGCGCACTGGATCGCCGGGTTGCCCTGGCCGACGGCCGTCGTCCTGCATGCCAACCACCCCGCGGAACTCGACGCCGATGTCGCCGCTGCCTGCACCCGCCTGCGCGCCAGTGGTGCGATACTTCTGAACCAGTCCGTGCTTTTACACGGCGTCAACGATCGCGCCGATACACTCGCGGCGCTATCCGAGCGGCTCTTCGACTGCGGGGTCACGCCGTATTACCTGCATCAGCTCGACCGGGCAGGCGGAACCGCGCACTTCGAAGTCGCCGACGCGAGCGCCCGCGCTCTGATCGGGGAGCTGCGCGAACGTCTGCCGGGCTATCTCGTGCCGCGGCTGGTTCGTGAGGTACCTGGCGAACCGGGGAAGACGCCGCTGTGACCCGTGAAAACTGCCGCTGACGCGCGGTTCACTACCGCTCGTCTGTGGAAATACGCACCAGAATCGAGTAAAAGCTCTTGCAGCCCCGAAATACGCAACCAATGGCCAAACAAGACCGTGTCGTAAAACTGCTGCTGATCGAAGATTCGGTCGAGGAAGCCGAACAGCTGATCAGCGTTCTGCGCAATGGTGGGATCGCCTTGCGTCCGGCGCGGGCCGACAGCGCCGAATCATTGGCCCAGCAACTCGAAGCGCAGACGCCGGATGTCATCCTCGTCAACACGGACGCCAAGTCCCTGAAGCTCGCCGACGTCGCGGCACAGGCCGCACTGGGCGGCAAGGACATCGCGGTCATTGCTGTCGTCAAGAAGCCGAGCGAAGCCGATATCGTCGCTGCGTTCAACGACGGTGCGCGCGCGCTGGCGCTGCGCAATCGCGCCGAGCACGTGCAATCGATCGTCAAACGCGAGTTCGAAAGCCTCAATATGCGCCGCGGCGTGCGCCGACTGGAGTCAGCGCTGCGCGAAACCGAACGGCGCTGCGATGCGCTCCTGGATTCCTCGCGCGATCCGATCGCCTACGTGCACGAGGGCATGCACGTGCGCGCGAATAAGGCCTACCTGGAGATGTTCGGCTACGACGAATTCGCCGACATCGAGAGCATGTCGATTATCGACATGATCGCCGCGGACGATGCCGACGACTTCAAGACGCTGTTGAAGAGGCTGTCGAAGGGCGACAAGCCGCCGCAGCGCCTCAATGTGAAGGCGCAACGCAGCGACGGCACGACATTCGACGCGGTGATGGAATTCGCCGAAGCCAACTTCGAGGGCGAGCCCTGCCAGCAGATCAGCTTTCGCGTGCAAAGCGAGAACGCCGCATTGGCGAAGGAACTCGATGCACTGCGCTCGAAGGATCTCGTCACCGAGCTGTTTACGCGCCAGCATGGACTCAACGAACTCGGCAACTCGGTAAGTGCCGCTGCAGCCGGCACCGGCGACCGCGCGCTGCTGATTCTCGAGCCCGACAATTTCCGGCGCCTGCTCGACACGGTCGGACTCGGCAACGCCGACATCCTGCTCGGCGACATGGCCGCCGTGGTGCGCCAGCATCTGAAGGAAGACGATGTGCCGATGCGGCTGAGCGAACACACGTTCGCCATTATCAGCAGCGGGCGCGGCATCGAGAACCTGCGCCAGGTAGCCGAGTCCATGCGCAAGGCGTTCGAAGACCGCATCTTCGAAGTCGGCGCGCAGTCGATCAGCGCGAACGTCAGCATCGGTGGCGTGGTGATCGGCGAGAGAAACGCCATCGTGCAGACCGTGCTGACGCAGGCCGCACAGGCGCTGCGCGCGGCGCAGGGCGAAGGCGGCAACCGCGTCAGCGTCATCGATCCGGACGCGCAAGACAAGGCCAAGGATGAGGAGAACCGGCATTGGCTCGCGCTCGTGCGCGATGCCATCGACAACGGCAAGTTCACGCTGTTCTATCAGCCGATCATCAGCCTGCACGGCGACGAGGGCGAGTACTACGAGATCCTGCTGCGCATGCGCGGCCCGAAGGGCGACATCAGCCCGAATTTCTTCATGCCGGTAGCCGAACAGTACGGCCTGCTGCCGGCGATCGATCGCTGCGTGATCCGCGATTCGATCAAGGCGCTCGCGGAGCGCGAGCGCGCCGGTCATCGCACGACGTTCTTCCTCAAGCTGGCGCCGCAGTCGCTCGAGGATGAGACCCTTGTGCCGTGGATCGCGCAACAGCTGAAAGCAGCGCGGGTGCGTGGCGACGCTGTTGTCTTCGAAGTCCCCGAACCGAAGGTCGTGACCAACCTCAAGCCGGCGCGCATGTTCGTCAATGCGTTGAAGCAGCTGCATTGCGGCTTCGCGCTCGAGCAATTCGGTTCAGGTCTGAACTCGTTCCAGTTGCTAAAGCACGTCGACGCGAACTATCTGAAGATCGACCGCAACTTCATGGTGGAGCTGCCGAAGAACAAGGAAAATCAGGACAAGGTGCGCGAGATCTGCGAACTGGCGCAGCGCTCCAACAAGCTGACCGTCGCCGAGTTCGTCGAGGACGCGGCGAGCATGTCGATCCTGTTCTCCTGCGGCGTGAATTTCGTGCAGGGCAATTTCCTGCAGGAACCCGAGAAGGTGATGGCCTACGAGTTCGGCACCTGAGCGCGGCTTGGCCGAAGCAGGAAGAGCGCAAGAACATCACAAAGACACGAAGGAGCGGCGGCGACGCCCTTCGTCTACTTCGTGCCTTCGTGGTTCACCTTTGGATCTTGATCTTCCGCCGATCCAAGGTGAAGTTCACGCCGCGTTGCGCAGTGCCGCGATGCGTTCTTCGATCGGCGGATGGCTCATGAACAAGCGGCTGATTCCGCTCTGGCCGGAGATGCCGAATGCCTGGAACGCTTTCGGCAACTGCGCTTCGCCCTGGTTGCCCGACAGCGTCTGCAACGCCGAGATCATTGCGCTGCGGCTGCCTAGGCGTGCGCCGCCGGCATCCGCGCGGAACTCGCGCCAGCGCGAGAACCACATGACGACGATCGTGGCAAGCACACCGAGGACGGTCTGCAGCAGCATCACGATCAGGAAATAGGCGATGCCGCCGCCGCGCGATTCGCCGTCCCGATTGCCGGACATTGCACCGTCGATCACGCCGCCGATGATGCGCGCCAGAAACATCACGAACGTGTTGAGCACGCCCTGGATCAGCGCCAGCGTGACCATGTCGCCATTGGCGACGTGCGTGACCTCGTGGCCGAGGACCGCGGACACTTCGTCGCGATTCATGCTGCGCAACAGGCCGGTGCTGACCGCCACGAGCGCGTGGTTCTTGCTCATGCCAGTGGCGAACGCGTTCATCTCCGGCGCGTCGTAGATCGCGATCTCGGGCATGCCGATGCCGGCG
>Ga0068865_100002122_pt1 | contig 11710 bp, 9 predicted proteins | sample KBSMisM12_FD_75293 | JGI IMG/M metagenome (GOLD analysis project Ga0068865, IMG submission 75293) | Miscanthus rhizosphere microbial communities from Kellogg Biological Station, Michigan, USA - KBS Miscanthus M1-2 | ecosystem: Host-associated > Plants > Roots > Rhizosphere > Soil ...
AGCTTGAGGATGAGCTGAAAGAGTTAACCGAAGTTCGACGACCAGAAATCGTCAGTCGTATTAAAATTGCCAAGGAACTCGGCGATTTAAGCGAGAACGCTGAGTACACTTCTGCTAAAGAAGAGCAGTCCTTTGTTGAAGGTCGGATTCAAGAACTCCAACAACTCATTAAGCACGCTAAAGTTGTCGCCGGCGATCGCTCGGGCACTGTTGGTATCGGCTCCAACGTCAAAGTAGAAGTTGAAGGTGAAGAAGACTCTTTCGAGATTGTCGGTCCAACCGAATCCGACCCAGCTCAAGGCCGTATCTCCATCGACTCTCCTGTTGGCCAGGCACTCCTTGGTCACTCAGCTAACGAGATCGTTTCAGTTCAGACACCTGACGGCGCTGTTAAGTACAAAATCATTAACGTTGCTTAAACTAGCTTCAAAGCTCATTCATCTGGTACACTACCAGCATGGTTGACCTAGAACTGTTACGAACCGAGCCAAAGACAGTTAAGGACTCGGTTAAAAAACGCGGCGGTGACCCAGCGGTTATCGATCGTTTCTTGGAGCTCGATGAAAAGTGGCGATCAATTCTGACGCAAGTAGAACAATTACGCCAAGAGCGCAATAAATTCACTCAAACGAAAGAATCGGCGCAACAAAACGCTGACAATCTTAAAGAAATTAAAGCCAAACTTCTTTTGCTGGAAGGTGAAGTGGCGACCTTAGCGATCCAGCGCCAGGAGGCTTATTTGGTTATCCCCCAAGTTATTGCCGAAGATGTTCCTGTCGGTCCCGGCGAGTCGGCCAATAAAGTCATTAAGACTGTCGGTCAGGCTGGTAAAAAGGGTCTAGCGCACGAAGAACTGCTAACCAAAGCCGGTTATCTCGATTTAGATACTGCCGCCAAAGTCAGCGGTGCTCGTTTCCGCTACCTTAAGGGTGCTGCTGCTCTGGCCGAACAAAGTTTGATGTATCAAGCTCTGCGTTTTGCCGTTAAACGGGGTTTTACGGCAGTTATCCCGCCGTTAATCGTTCGAGAAGATCTCCTCATTAAGGGCGGATTCTTCCCTAGCGGTAAGGATGATACTTTCCGGGTTGAAGAGCACTTCTTGCCCGGTACTTCCGAGCCAATGCTGGTTGCCTTAGCGGCTGACCAAACATTTCAAGCTGATCAACTGCCACAGCGCTTGGTCGGTTTTTCGACTTGTTTCAGGCGTGAAGCCGGCTCGTATGGTAAGGATACGAAGGGGATGTTTCGCCAGCACCAATTCGACAAGGTTGAGATGGTCTCGATCTGTGCACCGGAAGACTCCGAAGCGGAGCATCAATTTTTGCTCAAAACTCAAGAAGAATTTATTGCTCAGTTCCATCTTCCCTATCAAGTAGTCTTGATTGGTAGTGGCGATCTTGAAGTCAAAGCAACAAAGCGTTTTGATATTGAAACTTGGTTTCCTGGACAAGAGCGTTATCGGGAGACTCACTCAGTCAGCAACTGCGGTTCCTACCAGGCCCGCCGGTTTGGCATTAAGGTGAGGGACGGTGATCAAGAGCGCTACGCTCACACCCTCAACGGAACCTTGGCAACAGAGCGTTTATTATTAGCTATTGTCGAAAATGGTCAATCCGAAGACGGTCACGTTGTTTTACCCGATAGCTTGGGCTAATAAATGAGCTTTTTGAGTAAAATTTTTGTTGATTCTAATAAGCGTGAAGTCAATCGCTATCAAGCGGTGGTTGAAGCGGCTAATGCTTTTGAGGCCGAACTAGAAAAGAAAACCGATCGTCAACTAGGAGAGATTGCTAGTCAACTCCGCTCTAAAATCGAACCAGCCGCTCAAACGATTGTCAAAGAGACGGAAGCCATTCTGGATTCGCTCGAACGGCAAACCCGTCGTCGCCATCAGCTGACCCAACTACTCAACGGCGACCAGGCTTACGTTTTTGCCTTGGTGCGCGAAGCCAGTAAGCGGACTATTGGTCTGCGCCATTTTGATGTTCAGTTGATCGGTGGCGCTGTCCTTCACGAAGGGAAAATTGCCGAGATGCAAACCGGTGAAGGTAAAACTTTGGTAGCGAGCCTACCACTCTCCCTTAATGCGCTAACCGGCTTAGGGACGCATTTGGTGACCGTTAATGATTACCTGGCTCGTCGCGATGCCGGCTGGATGAGTCCGATTTACCATCTTCTTGGTTTATCAGTCGGCGTGATCGGCCCGCAGTATTCTTACGTTTATGATCCGACCTTTCGTAACGAAGAAACCGATCCTCGACTCTGGCATCTTAAGCCAGTCAGTCGCCAACAAGCCTATCAAACTGATATTACCTATGGCACCAATAACGAATTTGGCTTCGATTACTTACGAGACAATATGGCCACCGACGAGAGCCAGATCAGTCAAAAGGACCTAGCTTACGCTATCGTCGACGAAGTTGATTCAATTTTAATTGACGAAGCTCGAACACCATTGATCATCTCTAACTTTTCGTCTCAAGCCGCCGAGATGTATCAGCAGTTTGCTCAGTTTATGCCCCGTTTAAAAGCAATAACCGATTACACCATCGATGAAAAAGCTCGCTCCGCCTCTTTAACTGATGCGGGCATTCATAAGCTGGAGGCATTAGCTAAGGTGACTAATCTCTACGATCCAAGTAATGTCGCCCTGGTTCATTACGCCGATACTGCCCTAAAAGCCTACGCGCTTTACAAGAAAAATAAGGACTATGTCGTTAAGGACGGCGAAGTGGTGATTGTCGATGAGTTCACTGGTCGTCTGTTGCAGGGTCGGCGTTATTCTAGCGGTTTGCATCAGGCTATCGAAGCCAAAGAAAGCGTAGCGGTGCAGAACGAATCGATTACCCTAGCAACCATTACTTTTCAAAACTATTTCCGTCTTTACTTTAAGCTGGCTGGCATGACCGGTACGGCCACGACTGAAGCTGAGGAATTCTCCAAAATTTATCATCTCGAAGTTGTTTCTGTTCCTACTAATCGATCGAGCCAACGAATTGATCGACAGGATATTATTTATAAAACTGAGCAAGCTAAGTTTAGCGCGATTGCCGAACGAGTGAAGGAGTTACAAGAGCAAGGTCAGCCAGTTTTGATCGGTACCGTTTCTATCGCCAAATCCGAACAGCTCTCCCGAGTTTTGAAATCCAAGGGCGTTACTCACGCAGTTTTAAACGCTAAGCAGCATCAGAAAGAAGGTGAAGTGGTCGCTCAAGCTGGCCGAATCGGTGCGGTGACGGTGGCGACCAACATGGCTGGCCGCGGTGTTGATATCATTTTGGGCGGCGCACCGCCATCAGCCGATCAACCCAAAAGCGCTTTTAAAGATTGGGAGACCAAACACCAACAAGTCCTTGAGTTGGGCGGTCTGTCCGTTATCGGTACCGAACGACACGAGTCACGCCGAATTGACAACCAGTTGCGTGGTCGAGCTGGTCGCCAAGGTGACCCTGGATCAAGTCAGTTCTTTGTTTCGATGGAAGACGACCTGATGCGGATCTTCGGTGGCGAGCGAATGAAAAATATGATGGAGCGTCTCAACGTGCCAGATGATATGAGTATTAACAACTCACTGCTTTCCAAAGCCATCGAACAGGCGCAATCCAAGGTTGAAGGCCATAACTTTGATATCCGCAAACAATTAGTGGAATACGATGATGTCACTAATAAGCAAAGGGAAGCTATTTACCGACGTCGAAACGTTGTTCTCCGGGTTAATAACGCCGAAGCGGCTGACCAACTTCATCAAGAAATTCTTGTATTGATGGATGATCCTGCTAAAGAGCTCTACTTAAAGAAATACCAACAATGGGATCAGGGTGTGGCTCTATCAGTCGAGCGAGCCGTTGTTCTGCGCGCCATCGATGTTTTGTGGGTAGAACACTTAAAGAATCTTGAGGATTTGCGTGAAAGCATTGGTCTGCGTGGTTACGGTCAGCGCGAACCGATCGTGGAGTATAAACAAGAGGCCTACCGTCTGTTCCACGCTCTCCAGCGCTCGATTGATGATCAAGTTATAACGATGCTCTTGCACGTGGAAGCCCAGATTAACGAAGCACCAAAAGTCGAAGCGCCAGTCGCTACGGTGGTCTCCCACGGCAGTCAATCAGCCGAAGCCGTACCGGCCGTTGCTGCCAGCTCTAAAGTCGGTCGCAACGATCCTTGTCCCTGCGGGGCCATCGATCCTAAAACCAGTAAGGTCTACAAATTCAAAAAGTGCGGCCTCATTAACGCTCCGTATCACCGCGGTTCTTAATGATAAAGGAGGGGATCGATGCCAGTTGTTGATTTCCCCCAACTCTTTATCCAAGCCGATAATCTTCGTAACGACGCCAAAGTTGACGAAGCCATTCAGGCCTATCGGCAGATTGCCGAGCTGGCGAGCGAGCCGGAGGAGCTACCTTGGCGTGCCCGAGCGTTTCACATGGCTGGCGTCTCAGCCAAAGAAAGTGTTGTCGAAGAAGGTACTTATTATCGAGATGCTGTCGCATTTTTCGACCAAGCCGAAACCTTCTACCGCCAGCTTAATCAGCCAGAGGAAATAGGCGCTCTCTATCGTGATCAGGCTATTTTGGCCGATAATGCTGGTAAAACCAACCTGGCTGCCAGCTGGTTTCAAAAGAGCTTAACTGAGCTTAGCCAGGTTGATGCACCTAGTCAGCTGGGGAGTAGCTACGAAAAGTTTGGGCTCCATTATTTTAAAAATAAAGATTATCCAACGGCCGAACGCTACATTCGACAGGGTTTGGCCATTCTCGAAAAGGAGCCGTCAGCCGGTTTTTTTCACGCGACCGCTCTCTACGATTTGGCTCGCGTTAGTTATAAACTTTCCAAGTTAACTGAAGCCAAGGATCTGGCGCTGGTGAGTCGGAGCTGGTTTGAAGCCGATCATGGTCTTCATAATTACCAGCGACGCTTAGCTCAGCTCGAAGGCCTGCTATCGGTCATCTATTTTGAGCTCAACGATACCAAGCGCGCTCGTCAGTCGGCCCAGCGTTATCAAAGCCTGCTCAAAACGTTCGATCCGTTAGCAGTTCAAGTTATTGAAAAAGATTTGCGTGAGGTTGTCAATTGACCCCAGGTGAGCTTTTGCCTACGCTAGAAAGTAAATATGACTGACTTTCGCCCTTCGGTAACCGAAGAAATCATTCAAAAATCCGAAGCGGCGTTGGAGGTGTCACCGCTTAAAAAAGCCAAGAATTTTTGGCGCCTCCTCGGCCCCGGGTTTATTACCGGCGCGGCCGACGACGATCCCTCCGGTATTGCCACCTACTCTCAAACCGGTGCTCAATTTGGATACAGCCAGCTCTGGACGTCGCTCTTTGCTCTGCCATTTATGACGGTCATTCAGGAGATCTGCGGTCGAGTCGGGATGGTTTCTGGTCGCGGTCTGGCCTCAGTCATCCGTACTTACTATGCTCGGCCAATTCTCTACGGCATGGTTTTACTATTGTTTGTTGCTAATACGATTAATGTTGGAGCCGATCTGGGAGCGATGGCTGCGTCGGCTAAGCTCATTTTTGGTCTACCGTTTATACTTTGGCTAGTGGTTATTACGGTTGTTTCTTTAACGCTCCAAATCCTCGTTCCCTACCCGGCTTACGCCCGTTTCCTCAAGTATCTTACCCTCACTCTTTTTGCTTATATCGCCGTCACGTTTATTATTCATCAGGATTGGCGGCTCATTCTCCACCAGACTGTCGTTCCGACGGTCACCCTCAACCGAGCTTATCTGCTTAATATTGTGGCAATTTTAGGTACAACTATCTCGCCGTATCTTTTCTTTTGGGAGGCCGATCAGGAAGCCGAAGAGGATGTGGCTCATCACCGCCTCCGCTCGTATGGCAAGGGGGTGCCACGGGTCACTAAATACGATATTCGTCAGATGCGCCTCGATACCTTTATTGGGATGTTTTTCTCCCAGTTAGTGATGTTCTTTATTATTGTTACGGCGGCCTCAACCTTAAATGCCCATGGTATTACTCGAGTCGATACCGCCAGCCAGGCAGCCGAAGCGCTCCGACCATTAGCCGGCAATCTCACCTATGTCTTATTTGCCGCCGGCATTATTGGCACTGGTTTACTGGCGGTACCAATTTTAGCGGGCTCAGCTGCGTACGCCTTGGCCGAATCGCTCGGCTGGAGAGCGGGTTTGCGTTACAAATTCCGCCAGGCTCGACCGTTTTACGTTATCATCGCTATCTCGACTGGCATCGGCTTGTTTATTAACTACACTGGCATTCAGCCGTTCCAGCTTCTTTATTACACGGCTGTTATTAACGGTATCGTTGCGCCGCCGTTGATGATTATGCTGCTACTGGTGAGTAGTAATAAAAAAGTGATGGGTGAGCACACTAATTCTAAACTAACCAACCTGGCCGGTTGGCTCATCACCGGCGTTATGGCTGTTGCAGCTATCGCGCTACTGGTTTTGTTGTAGAGGAGTAACTTCTTTTCTTGTTGCTGCCCTGTTATGCTCATAAAGAATGAACGACGTTTTGCGTATCGGTGACACCACCCCCAAAACTGCACCTATAGCTCCAAATACGGAAGCCCCACCGTTAATTGAATTCCAGCACGTTTCTGTTGAGTACCCCAACCGAGTAGCGGTTAAGGATATTAATGTAAAGATTCAAGAAGGCGAGTTTGTCTCGATCGTTGGCCAGAGCGGTGTTGGTAAAACCACTTTAATTAAACTTTTATCCAAGCAGGAAGCACCAACCAAAGGTAGTGTTTTTGTAGCCGGTCGTAATTTGGCTGATTTGCGTGATCGCGAAGTGCCGTTTTACCGGCGTAAAATCGGCGTAGTTTTTCAGGATTTTAAACTTCTACCCCAAAAGACGGTTTGGGAAAACGTCGCTTTTGCTCTTGAGGTCTGTGGCTACTCGCAGGCAGAGGTGGCTCGTCGAACCGAAAAAGTTTTAGACTTGGTGAATTTAGGTCGTCGCCAAAAGAACTATCCGCACGAACTTTCTGGTGGTGAGCGTCAACGGACGGCGATTGCTCGAGCGCTGGTTCACTCGCCTAACATCCTCATTGCTGATGAACCAACCGGTAACCTCGATCCCATTAATACTTGGGAGATTATCGAGCTGCTCTACCGTATTAATCAACGTGGTACGACGGTGATCTTGGCTACTCATAACCGCCAGGTTGTTGATCGGACCCAAAAACGGGTTATTTTAATGAAGTCTGGTCGGATCGTTAGCGATCAACACGGAGGCAAGTATGTCATCTAAGCTCCAAACTTTTTTGCGGGTTTTTAAATTAGGTTACGTCAATTTTTGGCGTAATCGCTGGCTGACTTTGGGGGCGGCGCTGTTGATGACACTCACCTTGACGATGATTAGTGTGTCTTTAATCTTGACCTACGTGGTTCGCGATAGCGCCGATGCCATTCGCTCAAAAATTGATATTACTGTTTATTTTCGTGACGACACTGTTCCCGACACCCAAATTACCGCCCTTCAGCAGCGTATTGAAACACAACCCAATGTGGTAACCACCCACTTGGTTACTAAGGCGGAAGCGCTCACTATCTTCCATCGTCTAGCGATTAACGAGGATATCAAAAAGCCAGTCACCACTGACAATAATCCGCTACCTCGCAGTATCGAGGTGCATACGGCTAACCCGGATGATATCAGTCTTGTCGTCAATGGTTTAACGGCGATTGATAGCGATAAGATTATCTGCGATGAGTGTGTCTCCTACGGTCAAAACAAGGCGACGATCGAGCGCCTTCTTTCCTTGACTCGCTTCATTCAAAAAGCTGGCATCCTTCTTAGTCTATTCTTTGGCCTGATTGCCATTTTCAATGTTTTAAATATCATCAGGATTACTATTGCGGCCCGATCAGATGAGATTGAGGTGATGCGTTTTGTTGGCGCTTCCAATTCGTTTATCCGCGGTCCGTTTATCATTGAGGGTATTCTTTATGGTGTTCTGGGGACGTTCTTCACCACCTTACTAATTCTTTTGACTGCTTGGCTGGTGTCGCCGCACATTAGTCAATTCTTCTCGATTTTATCGCTAGATCTGTATCATTATGTTCTTCACTTATTAGCTATTTTGATATTCTGGCAACTGATTATTGGTGTTTTATTAGGGGCTCTGGTCAGCGTTATTTCAATTCGCCGTTACCTACGTGCTTAGTATAGATAACAACGATTCATCACAATTTGCAGAGCGATTTGGCACGCTTTGCTAAATCGTGCTATGATCCGGTTGCGATGTTAAAACGGGAGGGCGTTATCGGCCGAATACTCAAACTTACGACACTAGTGGTCGTAACGGTTTCAATGATCGCTTTTACGCCAACGCCTCGGGCTCAAGCGGCAACTATCACTCAATTAGAGCAGCAGCTCCAACAGCTCAAAGATCAACAAGTAGCTAGTCAGAAAAAAATCGATCAGGCCAAACGTGATGCTAGTAACCTTAAGGACGCTATTAGCGGTTTGGACGAAGATATTGGTGCTACCAGCGGCAAGATTACTAATACTCAGAGCCAGATCGACGCCACCAACGCCGTTATCGATGCGCTCAATACTGATATCGGTGCGACTACCGATCAGTTAAGTCAGCTGACAAGTAAGTTAAACTCAGCCTATGGCGATCTATTTATCACGATGCAAACTAGTTCTTTTGAGGTGCTCCTCCAAAGTGATTCCATTGATACGGCTGTCACTCAATCCAATTACATTGAAGGTATTCAAAGAGATTTGCAAAAAAATATCGATAAAGCCAATGTTTTGAAGGCGGATTTAGAGAGTAAGAAGAAAGACAATGAGGCTCATAAAGCCGACCTGCAGGGTTTAAGTAATGATTTAAATAGCGAGAAAAGCTCACTTAATAATCAGAAACAGCAGAAAAATTACCTCTTAAACCAAACCCAGGGCGATCAAGCTAAGTACGAGCAATTAGTGAAGAATCTTCAGAGCGAAGCGACAAAGATTTCTGCCGAACTCTACCAAAAACGCTTGGCACTTGGAGGTTACATTGGCAGTGGCGGTACGGGGGGTTATCCATATGCTACCGCTACACCCGACACTCCTGACCCTTGGGGTTTTCTCAAAAGAGAATGCACTAGTTACGCTTCTTGGAAGTTCTTACAAAATTTTGGTCAACCGTTTATTAACACTCGACCGGGTTCTGGCAGCGCTTACAACTGGCCAAACTTAGCTCATGATCAAGGCTTTCATACCTCGTCATCTCCCCAGGTTGGTGATATCGTCGCTTGGCCGGCTGGCTCACTGACTTCACAATGGGGGCATGTCGCCGCTGTGGCAGTTGTTTATAGTAGCTCAGACGTCGTGGTTTCAGAATATAATTGGAATAAGTATAGTTATTCAGAACGTCGGATTAATCCGAACAGTTTTGGCTCGCCCACCTACATTCATCCGTAAAACCAATGACTGCCAACGGTTATATTCTGCTTATTTACGCCCTGTTTCTTCTTTTTACGTTGGTAGTTAACCTACTCTACTTCTTTCAGGTATTTAAATACCGTCTTCCGGGTGATGCCTCACTGACGGTCTTATCGGCTCATATCATTCTTATGCTGCTGGTTCTTTTTGGCGGCAGCTTATTTATCCGTTTATAAATGCCAGCTTTAATTCAAAAAGTTACTAACACTGACGACCCAGCTTTTCTGTACCTCAATCTTCACCCTGACGAAAAAATTGAATACATTGTTCGTCATCACTGGTTAGGCTTTTTAGGAACCTTTGGCTTAGTGGCTGGAATGGCCATCTTCCCGCTTTTCCTGGTGTTTGCCGCCAATTTAGGTTTTCATGCCACTATTTCTCAATATACCCCGGTTATTAGTCTGGCCGTAACTGGTTTTTATTTATTTTTGCTGACATTTCTTTTTGGGGCCTGGATTAATTTTTACTACGACATTATTTTTATTACTAGCGAGCGAATTATCAACGTTGCTCAGCATGGTTTGCTTGATCGAGAAACCTCGGAATTAAGCCTCAAACAGGTGGAAAACGTCACGGCTGAGATTAACGGCTTCTTTCAGACTGCTTTTGACTATGGCGTCTTAGTGGTGGAAACAGCGGGAGAAGGAACGGCCGGCAATATCGATCGGCCCGGCATTAAAGGGTATTTCACCATTGAAGATGTGCCTAACCCAAATTTGTTAGCTCGAACAATCCTTGAGCTGCACCGCAACATTGATCGCGATGAGGACGCGACTCACTAGTGTAGTTCTAGCGGCGGTCCTTCTTTTGTTTCCCGAGTTAGCTTTGGCTCAAAATTTTTCGGTCGTTGCAAATAAGCTGACTTTAGAAGCGGGTGGTAGCTTTTATCGTCTTCGAGATCCGGCTAAACCGTGGCAGTTGAGTCCTGTCGAACCAGTAGACAATGTCGTTACCCAAGTTTCGTTTGCTGGCCGGATCTATGTTGTTAACCAAATTCCCGGATCACAAAAATTGGTTTATACCGACGACGGCCTGCGTTATTTTAGTACCGACATTACTGCTAATCAGATTGAGCTGAAAGTGCTAAGTGGTCAGTTGGTGGTAGCAACTACTAGCGGGGCTACTCAAGCTGTGTACCAAATTAAATCAAACTTTCAGGTTACTCGACTAAACCTAACAATGTCGTCTTTTCAGATCCAGCAGTTAACCGAGATTGGCCAACAGCCAATTTATTTTGATGTCGGCACGACTCATACCACTGTTTTGGCCTTGGTGGGTATCGATTGGGTCGCTGAAACGTCACTACCTTGTACTAGCAGTACTGTTATTGCTGCTGGTCAGCTTGTTAATTGTAATAATCAACAGGTCTATTATCCGGTGACAGAGGCACAATGGTTGCCGCTCTTTCCAGCTCTTGTCCAAAAGATTTCTGCCGATCAAGCAGTCTTTGCTCAATCTTTGGCCGACCCTACTACTTTTTACACTTATACCCACCAGACGGTCCAAACAGTTTCGCTGCCCAGTCTAACCAACCCAAATACCGTTGGGTTGCGAGTAGTAGCTGATCGTTTTTTTATTCAAACCGACCAGCTTGAGGAGCTGGTCTTAGGCTTGATACCCAGTTTAGTTGTCGTTACGACTAACCCACTCACCCCTATTGTTGTTGCCCAAGGCGGTAGTCGTTTGTACTTTCAAGATGGTGTTGTCGCTGCCTTCTCCTCCCAACCCGGAAATTGGCAGTCCTTTAGTGCCGTCGGTCTGTTTAACCAGGCAATAAAAACTCAAAATGGTTGGCTTCTCTATTTGTCGAGCGGTAGCCTAACTCAGTTCGGCTTAAATGATGCGACGAGCTATCAGGCGATCAGTACTAGTTGGGCAGCCAGTAGCCAGATTCAAGACGTGATGCTTTTTGGCGGAACAGCCTATCTTATTCTCTTGAACTCGAGCGGTAATCCTAATCTTTACACCACAACTGACTTTGCTAGCTGGAAACGGATTACTTTGCCAACGAGCGCCACTCTCACGCCGACAGTTCAAACAGCCCGAAGTTTACCAGCCGGCAGCTTAATTGAGCTGGCGGGTACTATTACGGTTAAGCCCGGTGTAGTTGCCAACGATGTGCTCTACCTTCAGGACGCCACTGGTGGCATCCAAATTTATCTTAGTTCCAGTAAGGGCCTACTGCCGTTCGTCAGCAATAAAGAGGCGGTGGCGACCGGAACAATCAGTAGTAGCCAAGTTAAACGGGTGGGTTTGGACGCTAATAGCGATATAGTAATCGGTAA